>Ga0134094_1000693_pt1 | contig 38682 bp, 37 predicted proteins | sample 5_1taG_FD_94458 | JGI IMG/M metagenome (GOLD analysis project Ga0134094, IMG submission 94458) | Switchgrass degrading microbial communities from high solid loading bioreactors in New Hampshire, USA - 5_19_20_110_A1 metaG | ecosystem: Engineered > Bioreactor > Semi-continuous > Anaerobic >... | reverse complement strand
TCAATTCACTCATCCAACTCACCCCTTCAATATTGTTTTCACTGCATTGTCCAAAAACAGGTCTGCAGCAATCTCATTCCTTAATCTCAAAGCCTTTTGACCGGAAAGCTTCTTTTATTTTGTCCAAATCAATATTTTTCATAACCGAACCTTTTTTGACCGTCATGAAGCGTCCTACAGTATTGAGCATTGCCGGATTGGTTATGCTTTCAAACCCAAGTTCCTTCATTATTTCAGAAGTTTCAGGGTATTCATTTATCAAGTCGCGGACTGGTCTGTTTAAGTCCAGTATTTTCGCCATATAACCACCTGCTTTCCTGTATGAAAATAATGACATATTTTTTATCTTAAGCATAATTTCTTTCCTTATACTCAATATTAGGCTAACAAAAAACTGAAATCTGTGACTTTGCGCATAAAAATAAAAAAACTGTCCAGAAAGACAGTTTTTGCAGAATAAACTTATATATTTGTACAGATACGCTTATTTCAATGTTTTTTCAAGTTCGCTCCTGTTAAGCAGCAGCACTTTTTTGTTGCCTATCATCTCCAGTATTCCTTCTTCCTGTAGAAGACTCATTTTTCTGCTTACAGTCTCCCTGGCAAGGCCGATGTAATTTGCAATTCCTTCCCTGCTTAACGGCAGCTCGATAAGAATTCCCTTGGGATGCGGTTTTCCGTACTTATCGGCAAATTCAAGAAGAACCGAACTGACTCTCGCTTCAACGGTTCGGGAACCCATAGTTTCAATTGTATTTTCAAGCCTGTCCAGCCTCTCGCATAGTTCTTCCATGATCTTTACGGCAATATCCGGAATGGATTTGATCAGAACCTGGAAATCTCTTTTATGAATAATACATACATGAGTTTCTTCTAGGGCCTCGACATTGTATGGCGAAGCATAATCCCGCAAAAGATTTCGCTCACCGAAAAAATCTCCTTCGGAAAATATATAAATAATCTGCTCCTTGCCGTCCTGGGTTGTTTTATATGCTTTAACCTGGCCCTCGTTTATAATAACCAGGCTTTCTGTCCTTTCACCCTCCATGACAAGGAGTTCGCCTTTTTTATATCTCCTGTGATTGATTAATTCGCCCACTTTTGCAAGCTGCTCCATATTCAGTGATGAAAATATGGAGACCTTCCGGGTACACAACTTATGATTACATTTTTCGCAGTTTGATATAGTGGTTATTTTTGCTGTTGTATTCACCTTGTTCCATCCTTTAAATCAAATTTTATCAGAATAATTATAACTGATTTTGTCTCTGTTAACCATACAAGTTATACCGTTCAGTATTAATCGTTGACATTTCAAGAAAAAACTTTTAACATATACTGTAAATATTATTAAATAATATAAATATTTGTGAGGTGCATATAAATGTCTGATACTTTTCCGGACGAACGCAAACAATTAATAAAAAAGGCATATTCTCAACTATCCTGGGCTTTTCTGGTGATTGTTCTTGTTTCTAATTTAGTGGCAGGTCTTATAATCGGCTTCCGGGAAGCATATACGGAAGCGAAGAATATGGAACAGGAAGTTTCTGAAAGCAATACTCCACTTCTGATTTATTCCTGCATCGGCTTATATATTGCATTTATTTTCTTTCATCTGATGACCAGAAAGATGGAGAACTATAATAAAGAAAAAATTAATGAATTGTCACCGGCAGAATTTCTTTTTTGGCTGGTACTCACTTTAGCTTCCATGTATTTGTTCAATCTTGTGTCAGTGGCCGTCAATTACATAATTGCCAGGATAAAAAATATTGATCTGGACAGTTTAAACCCTTTGATCAATATTGTACAGGACCAGTCTCCGGTCACATTAATTGTGTTCGTGTGCATTTTACAGCCTTTCCTTGAAGAAGTTATTTTCCGGGGAATAATATTGAATAAGACCCGCCAATATGGTGAAAAGAACGCAATAGTATATTCAGCCATTTTCTTCGGATTGCTGCATGGCAATTTGTCCCAGTTCTTTTATGCGGTCGCGTTGGGTCTTCTGTGGGGTTATATTGCCGTCAGGACAAACAGTATCCGCTATACCATAGTCCTTCATATAATAACCAATTTCGTGGGGCTGTTACCCACCATGTCCGGCAATGAAAATCCCATTCTGATGACTATTGTATTTGTATTTATGATATCCATTATAACTATTGGAATTATCCTGTTTATCAGGAATATAAAAAATGTGAAACTTAGCAGTGCGAATGGCATTGAAAAGGCTGAAATGAGGAAACTTGTTTATTTAAATCCCGGAACAATCATAGCACTGATTATATTGGTCGCAAATCTTATTTTGACTGTTATGCTTCTATAAGCCTAAAATTTTAAATTTTGATGTAAATTCTTGATATTTTTTTAAAATCTTAGCTCTTACTATTGACAAATTACGGAAATTATATTAGCATTAATTGTAAATAAAAAACAAAATCTGTAATTGCGACTTAGTAAAATTAAAACGGCAAACCATAGTTTTCACTCTGATAATTGTTGATGAAAAGCAGTCAACGTAGCAAGGAAAGTACAAGAGCAGAAGGTTCTTGTATTTTCCTTCCCCCCCTCCCCCTAACGGATGAAAGTTATGAATCTCAGGTTAACAGGTGATATTAAGTATAAATAGAAACAATTGGCGAAAATAAGCCGTTAAGATCAGTTTTTACAACTGTTAGTAGCATTTGTTATCCATTGTACTTATACTGTGGGCTATTGGATAAGATTTAAGCCTTTACTTTACTGTTGTAAAATGATTGCAAAAAAAGAGGTGTACCCTACTGTCAAGTGGGAAAGAAAAAAGTAATATACGGCGTTTCGCCACCGTTAAGAGCGAATAAGTCAGGGTATTGGGCCCTGGCTTTTTATTTTTTATCTTGAGACCTGACGTAACTCCCATCGTTATTGCTCTGAATGTTTTTTTGTGGTCTCTTCTCTGTGATGTGATATTCTTAAAGGACCATTAACTTGGATTTAAGTGACTCCATAGCAATTGCCTCTCTTATTTACCTGACAATGAAAAAAAGCGGGTTCCGCCGAAAAAAGCATTATATGAGCAAACAGGGCATGTAAAACCACAAACGGTAACAAATGCATCCATGTTTGTATATTATGTATTAGAATATTTTGTCGAAAAATGCAAGGAGGACTCGCAGTGAATGACAAAGAAGAAAAGCTGAACTACAACGAAGAAGAAAAAGAAGAATATGTACTGTTTGATAAGGATTATCAGGATTTCTGGTCCAGAATAGACAATAGTGTAGTCATTAAAGATTTAAGCGATAAATCCGAAAGCCCGGTTTGCCGGGCATGTATCTGCCAATACAACCGCCTTGAAGAAGCGCGCTTTTGGACCAGAATACTCCAGGAACACGCCCTGTTCATAAAACTGGGTCTGCCTGCTGACCAGAAAAAAGCAAGAGAAGAAGCTCAGTCCTTTATCGAATTATTCGGCAATTTAAGAAAAAGGCTTGAAAAAGCTGACAAGTTAGAGGGAGATTTGCTGAATGATCTGATAAAGGCCGTCAAATCCATAATAACGTTTAAAGCAGAATTGTTAAGACAAATTATCCAGTGCAAGGAAGCTGCCGGAAGCAATTACCCGCTGCTCCTGGACCATATCAGGAGAGAGGCAGAGCGCTTCCTTGGGCTTCTTCTGAAACCGGTGCCAAAAGACCCCCTCGAATTGCTGCTGGTTCAGGAAGTTTTCTGGCTCCGGATAATGAAGGAGCATATAGAATTCGTAATACATTTGCTGGATCCATCCGAAAGGGAACTGATAAAGCAGGCAGAAGAATTCAGAAGAACGTTTTCAATGCTGCTTGAAACAGCCCGGGATCTTGAATCAATGGATGATACCATGCCGAAGAATTTCAATACCGCCATCCGATTTACTGAAGAAGTCGTAAGAAATACAATACAGCTTCGTGACTTCAAACTGGCTGCTTATGAATTGGCAACACTGTGTAAATTATTAAGTATTGTATCCACTCCCCTGCTCCTTGATCATATAAGAAGGGAAGCCGATAAGTTCCTAAGCGAACTTGAGGTGCTTTTGCCTGAAGTCATACGCTGTAATTCAAATTTCAAAAAATTAAAGTAAAAACGGGAAGCTGCCTTGGATCATGATGTCTTAAGGCAGCTTCCTTTTTAGCGAGTCACAGTTTCACATCCGTAACGTCATTATTTTTTGCCCGTATATATGAGGATTGCATCCCTCAAAAACCTGGCAAGTCCGGGCTGATCCTTGTCATAGTACTTAGTAAAGCGTTCATCGTCGACGTATAACTGGGCGACACCGGCATGAGCTTCCTTGTTATAATCGCCCCAGAAAAATGTGATCCATTTCCTGTGCAGATCTGCCGCTTCCTGCGCCAGAGGACCTGCCGGATCACCTGTTTTAAAGGCTTCCAGCAAGGTCTTGCGGCATTTTTCTTCGGTTCTTTGCAATTCCTCGTATTGTCCCTGCGTCATGTTTTTCAATATGGCATTGGATTTGTCCACGTCATCATCGCCATATTTCTGTCTTGCTTCTTCGCCATATTTCTTTTCGTTTTCTTCAATAATCTTTTGTTTGAAACCTTCGAACTTTTCTTTGTCAGTCATTTTTATTCTCCCTTCCGTATAAGCAATTGTTTTTTCTACATTCCTGATCAACATATCCAAACGGTTTCGCTGTTCAAGAAGCCGGTTTTTGTGCTCTTTCAGAGCTTTGACCTTATCGAAGTCAGGCGAAGTCAAAATCTCCCTGATATCCGGCAAACTAACACCCAATTCCCTGTAAAACATTATTTGCTGCAGCAAATCAACTTCCTTCTGACCGTATATTCTGTATCCTGATGAACTAATTCTGGCAGGTTTCAGGATTCCGATCTCATCATAATACCTCAATGTTCTGGTGCTCACGCCTGCCAAACGGGTCAGTTTCTGGACTGTATACTCCAAAACATCACCTCCCGAAATTATGATAAACCTTTACGTTACGTCAAAGTCAAGAAAAATACTGCTGTAAAATAATGGATGCATCTGATTGAGTGAAATTTTGTTTATTGGTAATAATGTAATTGGAAAATCAGATTAATTTAGGAGGGTTTCTTATGAAGGAAAAGATAAAAATTGCAGCTTTGCTGTTAGTATTGTTATTGGCAGTTTCATTAGTAACAGGCTGTGAGCCAGACAATAAACCGAGTCCCACACCAACCAACACGGCAACTGCCACACCAACTGTAACACCTATGGCAACGCCTGAAGAGTCACCGGTAATATCACCGCCTGTAATCTCACCTGAAATATCACCTGAAGTATCGCCCGATATATCACCATCTCCTTCGCCTGTACAATAAACAGGATCTCTTTGCATGTCAGTCTGCTTACGCAAATTCATGCTAAAAAGGCTATCTCTTAAAATCCTGAGATAGCCTTTCTGTTCCTTATTTATTTAATTGCTCGGGTTTTGCGGGTTTGGATATTTCGGCAAGAGCTTCTGACGCCTCAAAATTAAACTGGTTGTTAACCGCGATGTCTCCCAGGGATACCATTCCGACCAGACTGTTATTTTCAACCACCGGCATTCTTCTTACTTTATGTGTTGCCATAAGCTTTGCCACTTCATCAACATCCATATCAGGCGTGGCAGTTTTTACCTGGCCGGTCATTACATCCCTGACAGGTGTATCCTGCGGGTTCTTGCCGTTGGAAATACTGCGAAGGACTATATCTCTGTCTGTCACAATACCTACTACTCCTGACTGGTCACAAACCGGGACTGAGCCAATGTTATGTTTCTGCATCAGCTGCGCTGCTTCGATCACTTTGGAGTCAGGATTGATATAAGCCACTTGTTTTGTCATTATATCTCTTACTTTCATGTCAATTTTTTCCCTCCTTTGTATTTCATCTTTACTGCATTAGTTTCTGTAAAAAAATCTAAAGTAAACAGATAAAAATTGACTTAGAAAATCAGCATTTTAATGAAAAATCAATTGGAACGGCATCAGCAAAAACAAAAAAGATACCGGACGTATATCCGGTATCAATATCCTGATTCTAAGCATTGAAATCAATATATATCGCGACAGTTTGAAAATCACGACAATCTTGAAGCATAATCCTCGTAACCGAATTTCCTTATTACCCTTAAACCGTCTTTTTCATTATAAAGAGCAATTGAAGGAAGGTTAACTCCATTGAACATGTTGTTTTTGACCATGGTATAATGGGCCATGTCACAGAATACCACTCTGTCGCCGGGTTTTAAAGGCTCATCGAAGGAGTAGTCCCCTATGATATCCCCTGCAAGGCATGTAAGCCCTCCGAGCCTGTAAGTGTACTTTTTCTCGCCCGGCTTGCCAGCCCCTATTATTTCAGGTCTGTAAGGCATTTCAAGAACATCGGGCATGTGGCAGGCTGCGGAAGTGTCCAGAATAGCAATATCCATGCCGTTATTTACAATATCCAGGACTTTGGCCACAAGGAACCCCGTATTCAGGGCTATTGCCTCTCCCGGCTCAAGGTAGACGTCCACACCATATTTTTCTTTGAAAAACATGATAGAGCAGATTAATCTTTCAATATCATAATCAGCACGGGTTATATGATGTCCGCCGCCCAGGTTTATCCACTTCATCTTTCTGATGTACTGTCCAAACTTTTCATCCACCACTTTTATCGTTCTTTCAAGGGTGTCTGAATTCTGCTCGCACATGGTATGAAAATGGAGGCCATCTATGCCGTCAAGCTCATCAGGCTCGAAATTGGCCAGGGTTACACCAAGCCTGGAATACTTATAGCAAGGATTATAAATATCAACCTTGATTTCTGAGTATTCGGGATTAATCCGTATTCCGCACTCTATTCTCTTCCCTGCATTTTTGACTTTGTCCCTGTACTTTCTCCACTGGGAAAAGGAATTGAATACTATATGGTCACTGTATTTGAGAATCTCATCAAACTCCTCTTCGATATAGGCAGGAGAGTATATATGTACTTCTTTTCCCATTTTTTCATAACCCAGTCTTGCTTCGAACAGGGAACTTGCCGTGATACCTTTAAGGTACTTGCCTACCAGCGGAAAAGTCGAGAACATTGAAAAGCCTTTCAGGGCAAGCAGAATACTGCATCCTGTCCGCTCCTGGACAGAATGCAGTATTTTAAGGTTATTCTCAAGAAGTCTCTCATCCACAACATAACAAGGTGTGGGACAAATTTCAAACATTTTATCCATCATTCATCTTACCTCAGTCTACAAGTTCCGGATCAAAGCTTTCCTTCCATGGAAGGCCGAACTTATTGAGAGCTTCCATGAACGGATCGGGATCGAATTCTTCGACGTTATATACGCCGGGCTTCTTCCATATGCCCTGTATAACAAGGGAAGCCCCTATCATCGCCGGAACACCGGTTGTGTATGACACTGCCTGTGAACCTACTTCCCTGTAACATTCCTCATGGTCGCAAACATTGTAAACATAATATGTCTTGGGCTTGCCATCCTTAATTCCCTGAATAATGCATCCTATGTTGGTCTTGCCTTTTGTTCTCGGACCAAGCGATGCAGGATCAGGAAGCACCTTCTTGAGGAATTGCAAAGGCTGAATCATCTTGCCTTCAAATTCAATGGGCTCGATGGAGGTCATGCCGACATTCTGAAGAACACGCAAATGGGTCAGGTAATTTTCCGAGAAAGTCATCCAGAATCTTATTCTCTTTACGCCCTTGATATTTTTGGCAAGAGATTCAAGTTCTTCATGATAAAGCAGGTACATATCCCTTGGACCTATTTCCGGGAAGTTGTATACTCTCTTGAACTCTAGGGGTTTGGTTTCCACCCACTTGCCATTTTCATAATATCTGCCATTGGCAGTTACTTCCCTGATATTTATTTCAGGATTGAAGTTGGTAGCAAACGGATACCCATGGTCTCCGGCATTACAGTCAAGAATGTCAATGTAATGAATTTCGTCAAAGTGATGTTTTTGAGCATAAGCACAGAAAACACCTGTTACACCTGGGTCAAAGCCGCAACCCAATACCGCAGTAATCCCGGCTTTCTCGTATCTTTCCTTATATGCCCACTGCCATTTATATTCAAATTTCGGTACATCGGGTGGCTCATAATTTGCCGTGTCGAGATAATGTACGCCGGTTGCAAGACATGCATCCATGATAGACAGATCCTGATAAGGTAAAGCAACATTAATTACAATATCAGGCTTAAATTTCTCGATAAGCGCGATAACCTGGGAAGTGTCATCAGCATCTACCTGAGCAGTCTGAATCTTTACAGGACCGCCGTCCAGTTTCGCCTTCAGGGCATTACATTTTTCTATCGATCTGCTTGCAATGCAAATTTCATCGAACACTTCCGAATTCTGAACACATTTGTGGACTACAACGCTTCCAACGCCGCCGGCGCCGATAATCAATGCTTTACCCATCGAAACACCTCTTCTCCATCAGATTTAAAAAATTAAAACGATTATATAAAATTAATCAAGGTTATTCAATTATACTAAAGAGAACCTTATCCTTCAAGATATTTTGAAGGCATTAAACATCCGGCAGGTTATATGTTCTGCCATATATATTAATACCCCTTTTTTCGCATATTATTGTTTTTATCTTTTTTCGCCGGATGTGTGAATCCCGACTGTATGACATCCGGTTTCAGGATTGGTTCTTCATGATCTTTCAGCACGGATGGTTCAATAAAAAATACTTAACAAAAAATTAAATTGCAGGTATAATTAATTTGTATATATGCACAAATCACGCAATTTTATGTAAAAACCAGATAAACTGACAGAAAAATCAGGGGATAAAGGAAAAATAATAAAAGCCGATATAAAAATTGGAAGGCAGGTATATAGGGAGGAATACATATGTATATAAAAAACAAAAAAATATTCATTTTTGTTAGTATATTATTGTTTATTGCCTTCCAGACCTCATGTGCCCGAAATTCTACAGAAAAAATATCTGACGCTGCAGCCCCTGAAACCGAAAAAAGCGAACAAATCACCAGTCCGGTCACCACTCCAAAAAATCAGGCGGAAATAACCGACAATCACTCAATATATCATCTCTCCTCCTTTAAAGAACTCAATGCCGAAATTTTCGAGCCCCAGGAATCGCCCCTGTATAATGAAATAAATATGCTGGGAAAACTGCTTGAGCCATATTTTGACCCTTCTAACCAGCATTTCGTCGGTGAAAGCAATAAAAAATTCCTGGAAAATTCCCTGTTATACGCCACAAATATTGATGAACCCATACCTGTTGAAGATTTGGAAAAGCTGGTTCATTTATTGTTTGGCTTCAATGAAGAGGATATGAAGCTCATTAGCAAATACCTCTCAGAATTCGCTGAAAACGGGATAATAGAAAGACAATACGCATTATGCGGGCTGATCAAATTACTGTCAACAAAATATCCCCTCAAATTGCAGGAAATCGGTGAAAAAATTGAATTGTCAAATATTATCAGCGATATAGAACAGGCCGATGAGGAAAACAGGTTATCCATACTTGAAGCTCATTTCATAGGTTTTACCGATTATACCATGCAGGTTTCAAATTCATTCCGCCCTACAGATCCGTTAAGCAAAGGAGAGACTATTTCAACATTTTATCGTATACTTGCCAATTTCGGGCCGCCTGTGCCGGATACCCCTCAAAACCCCGGGAATGGAAAGTCATCACAATTTGCTGATGAAGCATATTATATTGAAAACATAATTGAGGAATACACTTCGTGGGAAAAAACCTTAAATAACTCCAAGAAGCCGAAAGACCAGAAAAAGCTTGAAAAATTCCAGAAAGCCAAGTTTATTCTGAACTCGGAGGATATTGGCATAACCGGCCAGGTATCCCTCGACAACTGGGCGAAAATATTGAACGAAACATTTGAGGTTGCCCCCGAAAACATTGAAGAATTAATTTCAAACGAACAGGGCAACATCCTTACCTTTGAAGTATTTTCAATCAGTGTTTATAAATTTCCTGAACTGTACGGATATCTGAAACAGCAGAACATAACAGAAAAGGAATTAAACGAAGCTGCAAGCAGAATTGCCCAGTTTGAAACAGCAAGGGATACGGATATATTTACCAGGCTTTATGTTTCAGGTCTTATAGACGGTCTGTACCAAATTCCGGGATTCACTCCTCAGCGTCCTGTAAACAAAACAGAAGCTTTGCTGATGATTAAACGCATTATTGAAAAAATGTAGGATTTCTATCTCGGCAGAACAACTTTAAAAGTATTCTGTTTACCGAGATTAATGAATTTTACAGCCCCTGTCATGTCAAGGGCTTTTCTGATTCTGCAGATGCCCATTCCTGTTCTCATAAAACGCCTTTTTTCATCAATGGTGATAAGTCTCTGGTAAAGCCAGGCATTGCGCCGCGGTGGTGCCCAGCCCTTCATGTTGAGATATACTTTGCTACCGCCCGCAATGGCACCGGGATTTATTATTTCAATTGTCCTGTCGGTTATCAGGACCGACACTCCACGGGTCATGTCAAGGTAGTCCCTGTGCACAAGAGCGTTTGCCAGAGCCTCTTCAACTGCCGTTATCGGATATTCTTCATCGTTTATGATTTCACTTATTCTCTCAACTGATTTTTCAAGCAACTCCAGGATGTTTCCGTAAATTATTTCCGTAAAATCATGATATGTTATTTTAACATAGCAATGGGGCAAATAAACTTGCGGTTTTTTCCCGAAAAGCAGAAGCCCACCGATGGTCGGATAATACTCATCATTATTCTCCCTTGCAATAAATCCGAATGCCTCCAACAGTATATACTGGGGCTGTTCGACGGACACATTCATGCTTTCCAGAAATTTGTTTATTCGTCCGAAATCCAGGTCATCCAATGACGCATCTTTCACAATCACTGTTTCAAAAGTCATCAGACCGTTTTCCTGCAATGCGGAAGCCAGTTCAGACCTTCTCATGACGTCTGTTGTAGAACCCCTGCGGATATAAAAAGCACCTGAAGAAATCATCTGGTGCGGCGCGTGCCTGCTTCTGAAAATTGTCAGGACAGCAACGGTCTTGTCTTCAATATTGATAAAATCCAGTTTTACGGGTACAGGTGGATCGGTCCGGGTGTATATTATCTGCTGAATCTGTTCTTCCTGAAAAAGTTCCGGATTAATACCCAGGATGCGCTTGGTTTTATCCTCAACACCAAAAATAATATGACCCCGGCCTCCACGGGAATTTGCAATGGCCGTGACATCCTTGACGAGTTCCTTTCTCTCGCTTTCTGTTGAAAGGTGTAATTCTGCTTTGAAGTCGAGCTTTTCATTCTCTTCCTGCGACAGAAGCTGCTTAAGTTTATGAACGTCCACCGAAAAACCTCCTGAAATTCATTCCAAGTCCTGCAAAGCGGCTTTGTAATCAAATTCTTCAAGAAAATCCAGCTTCCTGTAACGCCGGCCCGTACGGTCCTCAATATATCTCAGTGATAATTCAAAAAACTTCTCAAGCAGTTTGTCGGACAGATCAAAACTGAATATCCCGCTGTTTTCCGCGCACATTACATAAATTATTGCTTTGGCTATGCCATTTCCTATATATATACTGCCGTTCTTCTCCGAAGCAGAACACTTTTCACATAAAAAACCGCAATTTTTAAAACTGAAATATATGTGTTCCATCGCTTTGCTGCCACAGGCCGCGCAGCTTGAAACATGGGGCGGATAGCCCATCAGATGCGTTAATTTGATTGCAAGGGCTGAAGCTATTAATTTGGGGTTACGTTTCTTTTTCAGGGCATTTAATCCATAGAGCAAAACTTTGACGGCATCCTTTGCGCACGCAGGATCATTGCAGGCATCTTCAGTCATGTCGATCAGGTGAGCCGCATAGGTAAAAAGCTCAATATCGGAGGACAGTTCATAAAAATTGGCTATGACATCACAACTGTTAAAAATATAGGCATCCCTTCCGCGAAAAAGGACATATTCCCCATAGGTCAAAATCTGTGTCCCGTATGATGAACGGGTTCCGCCTTTCCTGGAATTTCTTGCATAAACCGATATTTTGCCCAAATCCGATGAAAGCAGTGTCAATATTTTGTCCGTATCGTTGTATGCAGTTTCTTTGATTACAAGCCCTATGGTTTTTATCAGTGCCATATCAAACCCATATTCATATTTACTTATATCCCAGTTCCCTGAGCATGAACTCGCTGTTTCTCCAGTCATCCTTTACTTTGACCCAGAGCTTGAGGTTGACTTTCGAACCAAAAAGGCGTTCCATATCCTGTCTTGCCAAAGTGCCCACTTTTTTCAGCATCGCGCCGCCTTTACCGATGACAATGCCTTTATGGGACTCCTTCTCGCAATAAATATTTGCATCTATATCAATGATTTTTCTGTTTTCATCTTCCCTGAATCTCACAACTTCAACGCCAATTCCGTGGGGAACTTCATCCTCCAGGAGGTGCAGCAGCTTTTCTCTTATCAGTTCCTGGGCCAGGACTTTCTCGGTCTGATCGGTAAGCATATCTTCGGGATAAAATTTTTCGCCCTCGGGCAGATATTTTTCAATAATTGACAGGATTTTATCCCTGTAACTCCCGTCCAGTGCGCTTATGGGGACAACCTCCGCAAAATTGTATGCTTTGCTGTATTCTGCTATAAGGGGAAGCAGACTTTCTTTTGGCACAAGGTCCACTTTGTTGATAACAAGAATTACAGGTGCGCTTACTTTGCTGAGGGCTTCCTCAATAATCTTCGAGTCACCCGGACCTATTGTCTTCTCCCTTGCGTCCACCATGAATATGATGACATCCACGCCTTCAAAGGCAGTGAAGGCCTCCTTCATCATAAATTCGCCCAGCTTGTTTCTGGGGTTATGGATTCCGGGAGTATCAACAAATATCATCTGATAATTGTCAGTCGTAAGTATGGTCCGGATATTGTGCCGGGTAGTCTGGGGTTTCTTTGAGATTATAGCTATCTTTTCCCCGGTAAGAAGGTTCAATAATGTTGATTTGCCGACATTTGGCCTGCCTATGATGGTAATAAATCCCGATTTGTATGCCATATCCTTTTTCTACTCCTTTTTCCTGAGATAGTCAGACATTATGTAACCTGAAAGACTGCGGATAAACTTCCTTAAAAGTATATTCTATATACTGACCGTTTTTATTTGCAAGATATAATTTTGTGTCAGAATCGCAAAATTCACTCATAACCTGGAGGCAAATCCCGCACGGGACGGTATAGGTTTCGCTGTCACTCGTGACAGCAACAGCCCGGATCTTACCTGCACCTTCAGAGACAGCCTTTACTATGGCTGTCCTTTCCGCACATATTGTAGCCCCGTAGGAAGAATTCTCCACATTGCAGCCGGTATAAACCCTCCCGTCGTCGGCAATCAAAGCCGCTCCGACATGGAAGCCCGAATATGGGGCGTAAGCGCTGTCCTTTGCTTCAAGGGCCAATTTAACCAAATCATCCGGGGTTACCGGATCTTTTTTAATTTTATTGCCACGAGTTTCTGACATTTCCAAGGCCTCCGTGCAGGTTTGTGATTAAGCTGGAAAAACAGCCTGTATATATAATTTTATCAAAAATACTTTTCAATGTAAAAACAATGCAAAACTAAAGGTAGGCATAAAAAATTCAAATTTCCCTTGTAATTTGTTACATTTATGGTATACTAAATTCATGCGAAAAACTCAAATGGATTAATACTTTTTTCGTCTTCTCCCTTATGTTTTTTGGATAAGGGTTAAGTCAGGAAAAATGTATTGTCCAGGAAACTAAGGGAGGAATTATAAGGTCATGTCCGACAAAACTCTTATTTGTAAAGATTGTGGCTCAGAATTTCTGTTTACTGAAGGCGAACAGGAATTCTACAGGGAGAAAGGTTTTGAAAACGAACCCAAGAGATGCCCTGAATGCAGAAAAGCAAGAAAACAGCAAAGAAATGCAAGAGGACAGAAATACTGAAAAATAAGGAGAGCAACGCTCTCCTTTCTTGTTTCTGTCATTCGGTTTTTTTCCTGATGACAATTCCGTCACTTCCGGCATCCAGCAAAGCCGTGTCACCGTTGTTTATCGTTCCTTTGATGAGCTGCCTTCCCAGTTCGGTTTCAACATGTCTTTGTATGAAACGTTTTATGGGTCTTGCCCCGTATTCCGGGTCCCATCCCTCATCCACAATGTAATCCAACGCCCTTTCAGTTGGTATCAGCCTTATGTCTTTTTCTTTCAGCCTCTCATCCAGATCTTTAAGGACAAGCTTCACAATTTCTTTTACTTCCTTCCGTGCAAGGGGTTTGAAAATGACTATGTCATCCACCCGGTTCAGAAATTCGGGTCTGAAATAATATTTCAGTTCATTCATGACCTTTTCTTCTGTCCCTTCCCTGAACCTGCCATCCTCACCGATATCCAGAAGATACTGGCTTCCTATATTGGAGGTCATTATGATAACGGTGTTTTTGAAATTAACAGTCCTGCCTTTGCTGTCGGTAAGCCTTCCGTCATCAAGAATCTGCAGTAGCAGGTTGAAAACATCTGGGTGAGCTTTTTCTATTTCGTCAAAAAGGATGACGCTGTAGGGCTTTCTCCTTACAGCCTCTGTAAGATATCCTCCCTCATCATATCCCGCATATCCGGGAGGGGCCCCTATGAGTTTTGCCACAGAGTGCTTCTCCATGTATTCACTCATATCTATCCTTATCATGTTATCTTCCATATCAAACAGCGCTTCTGTGAGGGTTCTGGCAAGTTCAGTCTTGCCTACGCCCGTGGGGCCGAGGAAAATGAATGAACCAACAGGCCGTTTTATGTCCCTGAGACCCGCCCTTGCCCTTAAAACCGCATCTGAAACTGCCTTTACGGCTTCATCCTGACCTATAACCCTCCTGTGAAGAATATTTTCAAGATTGAGGAGTTTGTCCCTTTCTTTCTGCTGGAGTTTGGTGACCGGTATTCCGGTCCATCTGGAGATAATTTCGGTTATCTCGTTTTCGGTAACTTCTTCTTTAAGCAGCCTTCCAGAAACGTCTTTCTGCTTTTGTTTCTCTCTTGCAAGTTCTGCCTCAAGGGAGGGCAGAACACCATGCTTCAGCTTTGCCAGCGTTTCAAGATCATAGTTCCTTTCGGCTTCCTCAATCTGAAGTCTGACGTTTTCTATCTCCTCTTTTATTTCCTTTTCCCTCTTGATATACTTTTTTTCAAGCTCCCACTGGGCCTTTAGCTCGTTAGCCCTGTCCTGGAGCCGGGCAAGTTCCTTCTCTATCAGACTGAGCCTTTCGGCAGCAGCCTTGTCATTTTCTTTTTTGAGGGCCTGCTGTTCAATCTCGAGCTGCATTATCCTGCGCATTATTTCATCCAGTTCTGCCGGCATGCTGTCAATCTCCGTACGGAGCATGGCCGCGGCTTCATCCATAAGATCAATGGCCTTGTCAGGAAGGAATCTGTCTGAAATATACCTGTCGGACAAAACCGCGCTGGCGACAATGGCCGAATCGGTTATCCGGACACCGTGATGGATTTCAAACCGCTCTTTCAGCCCACGAAGAATGGAGATGGTATCCTCAACTGACGGAGGCTCAACCAGGACGGGCTGAAAGCGGCGCTCCAGTGCAGCGTCCTTTTCAATGTACTTGCGGTATTCATCAATGGTGGTAGCCCCCACACAGTGAAGTTCTCCCCTGGCAAGCATGGGCTTCAGGATATTTCCTGCATCCATTGCGCCTTCAGCTTTACCTGCGCCCACAATATTGTGGATCTCATCTATGAAGAGAATTATTGAACCTTCGGATGTCTGGATTTCCTTTATTACAGCCTTCAGTCTTTCCTCAAATTCACCCCTGAACTTGGCTCCCGCAATAAGGGCTCCCATATCCAGTGCAAATATGGTTTTGTTTTTAAGGCCATCGGGCACGTCGCCTTTCAGTATTCTCTGTGCAAGACCTTCCACTATTGCGGTTTTTCCTGTGCCAGGCTCGCCTATCAGGATCGGGTTGTTCTTGGTCCTTCTGGACAAAATCCTGATTACGCGCCGGATTTCGGCATCCCTTCCAATTACCGGATCAAGTTTTCCCTGTCTTGCAAGTTCCACCAGATCCCTTCCGTATTTCTCCAGGGCCTGAAATTCCAGTTCGGGATTCGGGCTTGTAACCCGCTGGTTCCCCCTCAGTTTTCTGACTGCTTCAAGGAAAGTATCGATTGTAATGCCGTACCGCTTGAGCAGATTGGACGTAAAGGTGTTGCGTTCAGTAATGAGTTCCATGAAAATATATTCAACGCTTACATATTCATCCCGGTATTTTGCGGCCTTGTCCTCTGCTCCCAGAAGTATCTGGTTGAACCGACGGGTGGCATAAACATCCCCTACTCCGCTGCCGTAAACTTTTGGCCATTTGTCCAGTTCCTCTTTGAGTTCCCTCTCTACATCGCCGGGATTTACGCCCAATATCCACAGCAGGCGTGGTATCAGGCCCTCCTCCTGCTGTACAAGTGCCAGGGCCAGATGTTCACCGTCAACCTGCTGATGGTTCATTTTTATGGCAAGCTCCCTGGCCAGGACAATGGCTTCCTGCGCCTTGTGAGTGAATTTTTCCAGGTTCATTTTCTGCACCTCTCTGCCACATGATTTTATCTCTCCTTAATTTTCCAGGTCCCTGAGCTGCTTGTAAAGCTCAAGATGTTTTGGACTCAGGATGTCAGGATTGTTGATTGTGACCTTCAGATACAGGTCTCCCCTGCCTCCTATGTTGTTGGGATAACCTCTGCCCGGGATCCGTATGCTTTCACCGCTCCTTATTCCTGAAGGAACTGTGACGATTATCTTTCCGTCTGGAATATTTACTTTCTTTTCCCCGCCCAAAGCTGCAAGCCATGGAGTAATTTCTATGTTCTGGACAATATCGTAGCCTTTTAAGGTATATTCCTCTTCCCTGAACTGAACGGTCAGCAGTAAATCTCCGTCAGGTCCTCCGTTTATCCCTTTTCCGCCCTGTCCTTTCAGCCTGATTTTTCCCCCGGGCAATATGCCTTTGGGAATCCTGATGGACAATTTTTTGCGTCCCTGGGGGGTTTCTATCGCTATGAGTTTTTCGCTGCCCTTCAGTCCGTCCAGCAGCGATATCTTTATCTCGACTTCCTTATCCTGTCCCCTTTGCATGACAGGCGCGGTTTTTCTTCGGGAAAAACCCGCCCCGCCGCCGAAGAAATCATCCAGATTAATTCCGCCGTCACCGAAAAACAGGTTGAAAAAGTCACTGAATCCGGTATCGCCGGATGTTTTGAATTCGTAGCGTATATTATCAAATCCGAACTGGGACGGATCAAAATCAAAACCATCCGAGAAATTCAATCTGCTTCCAAGCTGGTCATACTGCCGCCTTTTTTCCTCATTCCCGAGTACTTCATAGGCTTCGCTGATTTCCTTGAATTTTTCCTCCGCCTTTTTATCGCCGGGATTCGCATCAGGATGGTATGCCTTGGCCAGCTTGCGATAAGCTTTTTTTATCTCTTCCTGCGTTGCATTCTTGCTTACGCCCAGAATTTCATAGTAATCGCGATATTTCATTGCATACCTCCCCACTTAAGATTTATTTGACCTTCTTTGACCTTCTATTATTATACTCTTTCATGGAATAAAATTCAATAATTGACCATAATTTTTATTTTCGCATTAATCCCTATGATTTATAGCATGAACGGGCAAGAGGCATATTAATAAAAAGGAATTTTACGGAGGAAAAACATGGCACAAAAAGAGATTGTCGCTCTCATCCTTGCAGGCGGCCAGGGAAGCCGGCTTGGAGTTCTGGCCGAAAATGTGGCGAAACCTGCGGTACCTTTTGGTGGAAAATACCGCATAATTGATTTCGCTTTGAGCAACTGCATCAACTCAGGAATTGATACTGTGGGGGTACTGACCCAATATCAGCCCTTTGAGCTGAATAAACATATCGGAATTGGCAGACCATGGGACCTGGACAGGATGAACGGAGGTATAACAATACTTGCGCCGTACATGAAGACAGAAAAAGGAGAATGGTATGCCGGCACGGCCGATGCCGTGTTTCAGAACATTCACTATGTGGATGAAATGTCACCCAGGTATGTGATTATACTGTCAGGGGATCATATCTACAAAATGGACTACAATGACATGCTTGAATATCATAAGGAAAAACATGCCGATGCGACTATTTCGGTAATTGATGTTCCCATGGAAGAAGCCGGCCGCTACGGTATAATGAATACCAACAGGGACGGCAGTATATATGAATTTGAAGAAAAACCCGAAAATCCGAAAAGCACGCTGGCATCAATGGGAATATACATTTTTACATGGGACATGTTGAGAGAGTACCTGATAAATGATCACCTGAAAAGTGATACAAGCCATGATTTTGGAAAAGACATAATTCCAGCCATGCTGAAAGACAAAAAACGCATGTTTGCCTACAAGTTCAGGGGGTATTGGCGTGACGCCGGTACCATAAGTTCCTACTGGGAATCAAACCTGAACCTCACTGAGAAAAACTCCGGGCCTGATATATATGATCCATGCTGGAAAATATATTCACCAGACCCGGCCTATCCTCCCCACTTTGTCAGTGATACCGGGAAAGTCGAGAAATCAGTAATAGCAGATGGCTGCACGATCCATGGGACCGTAAAGAATTCCGTAATTTTCCCCGGCGTAACAGTCAATGCCGGAAGCGTGATTGAGGATTCAATCATAATGTCTGATACTCTTATAGGGTGCAATACTGAAATCTGCTGCTCCATAATCGGTGAAAACTGTGTGATAGGAAACGAAGTGAAGTGCGGGGTCGGTGAATTTGCCGAAAACACATACAATCCAAGGATATATAATTCCAATATAACGGTTGTGGGGTCCAACACCATAATACCCAACAACACCGTCCTTGGAAAGAATGTCGTGATTGGAAGCTTTATCACCCCCCATGACTTTGAAACCCATTATATCACGTCGGGCGGCTATGTCATGAAAGGGGGCAGCAATCCATGAAATCGACAATGGGCATTATTCTGACAGAGTGTAAAAATTATGACTTAAAGGAATTGTCATCGGTAAGGCCTGTTGCATCCGTCCCTTTCGGAGGGAAATACCGGGCCATAGACTTTGCTTTGTCCAGTATGGTCAATTCAGGGATAATCAATATCAGTGTCATAACAAAATATAATATGCGCTCGCTCATGGATCACCTGGGTTCGGGAAAGGAATGGGATCTGGACCGGAAAAACAGGGGTTTATTCATCCTTCCTGCGTCTGAACACCCGACTGAAAGTTGCGATGATATTTTGGGTCCACTGTACGGCAATATTTCCTTTCTTGAAAAAAGCAGTGAAAAATATGTTCTGATCATTCAGGGCTTTGCGATATACAACATGGATTTTACACCCATGATAATACAGCATATTGAAACAAACGCCGATATAACAATAGCCTGCAGGGATATGAGTGATTTTTCGCTGGATGAGAGAAAATTACTCGGGACAGTAATAACCGGTGAAAACGGAATAATTACCCAGTATTCTGAGAACACTCAAGACACTGGATACAGCTTTGGCCCAATGGGTATTTTCCTTTTGGGCCGCGAATTCCTGATTGATTTGCTGAAAGGCCGGATATCCAAACCGGCGGAAACATTCAATGATATTATTGCACAAAATGCCGGAAACCTCAGGATTTATGCCTGTAACTTCCATGGATACTGGCGTCCTTTAAGCAACATACAGCTATATTACCGTACAAATATGGAACTTCTGAATCCCGGCGTCAGACAGGAACTCCTGATGAATGAGCGTAAAATCTATACAAAAATAAAGGACGATCCTCCGGCAAAATATAACGGAGATGCCTGTGTCCGGAATTCAATAGTGGCTGAAGGCTGCATAATTGAAGGAACGGTTGAAAATTCAATCCTGTTCAGGGGAGTTAGGGTAGAAAAAGGGGCAAAAATAAAAGACTCCCTGATAATGCAGGAGTCTGTGATTGAAAAGAATGCCGATCTGCAATATTGTATACTTGACAAGGAAGTAACCGTATCGCAAGGCAGGACATTGAAAGGAGAACCCCAGTATCCGCTTGTCATAAGCAAAAAAACGAGAGTTTAATACCAGTTACCAGCCTGTATCCTCGGTTTCATGCTTACGGCTTCTTGTCATCAGATCATATACCGCCTGCCTGCAGTCCTTGCTTTCAAAAAGTATACTGTAGGCTTCCCGGATGATAGGCATGCTTACATTATATTTTTCAGCAAGTTCTTTGGCAGCGCGGGTTGCGGATACGCCTTCCACAACCATTTTCACTTTTTTCAGGGCTTCCTCGACGCTGTAACCCCGGCCGATCAGATTGCCGGCCTGCCAGTTACGGCTGTGTTTGCTGGTACAGGTAACTATCAGATCCCCTATCCCGGTCAGACCGGAGAAGGTTTTGGGATCCGCCCCCATTTTGATGCCAAGCCGGGCTATTTCGGTAATGCCCCGGGTTATAAGCGCCGCCTTGCTGTTGTCCCCATAGCCCAGACCGTCACTGATACCGGCGCAGAGTGCAATGACATTCTTCAGGGCTGAACCAATTTCGGCTCCAATAAGGTCGCTGCCGGTATATACCCGGAAAACAGGGGACATGAAAAGGTCCTGAACTTTTTTGGCCGCCTCAATATCCTCCGAAACTGCCACTACAGTCGTAGGAATTCCGACAGCCACCTCTTCGGCATGGCTTGGCCCGTAAAGGGCCACATACTTAACCTTCGGGATTTCGCCCAGGACTACCTGGCTCAGTCTCAGACCCGTATTTTCCTCAAGGCCTTTGGAACACATTACGACTATATCATTTTCAGATACATATGGCGCCAGAAGCCTGGCTGTCGCCCTTACCGCCTGGGATGGAACAACTACCACTATATAATCATGTTCTTTTAAACATACCTCAATATTACTGGTGAAACGTACCGGATCAGGAACCTTTACTCCTGGGAGCTTGTCCTTGTGCTCCCTGTATTTGTTCAGAAAATCGATTTCTTCCTGAAAAGGTGACCATACAGTGACTTCGTGCCCATTGGAAGTCAAAAGGACTGAAAGACTAACTCCCCAGCTTCCTGCGCCGATAATCGATACTTTTGACATAACTGCTCCCTTTCTTTCAAATTATGTTATTGCTTTTTGCTGAAGCTTAGTTTTTTCTCGTTGCCTTCAAGCAGCCGCTTTATATTGGAACTGTGCCGTACAATGATCAGCAGGGCAAGAACTATACCCACTGCAACCATAAAAGGCGGTTCATCCATTAAAAATACCACCAGCGGGAAAAGCGCCGCTCCGATCATTGAGCCCAGGGATACGTAACGCGTCAGCGCCACAGTCACAATAAAAGCCGCAAGGCAGATCAGCCCGGCAACCGGCGAGAACATCATTACAATGGCAAAGGAAGTCATTACGCCTTTTCCGCCCCTGAAGCCGAAAAATACCGGCCAGTTGTGGCCAATGACTGCGAACATTCCTCCCAGGTATTCGCCTGCATATACTCCCGGCATCAGTTCACCGGCAAGATAACGCCCTATGATGCATGCCAGGACGCCCTTTAAAAAATCTCCGGCAACAACCGCAATAGCAGCTCTCTTACCCAGTGTCCTGAGGGTGTTCGTGGCTCCGGCGTTTCCGCTTCCATGCTCCCTTATGTCAGTCCTGAAAAACAGCTTCCCAACAATAATTGAACTGTTGATACTTCCAAGAAGGTAACCTGCAAGTGCCGACAAAACAATTTTTAGTATCGTCATTATTTTTCTTCCTTTTCATTAAGTATAAAATGAATGGGAGAGCCCTCAAATCCAAAATTGCTTCTCAGTGTGTTTTTAAGATACCTTTCATATGAAAAATGGAAAAGTTCCGCATCATTTATAAACAGGGCAAATGTGGGAGGTTTTACCCCTACCTGGGTAATGTAATAAATATTCAGGCGTTTGCCCTTGTCTGAAGGCGGCTGCACCATTGCGACAGCTTCATTCAGCACATCATTCAGCACGCCCGTCTGTATTCTCAAGGTGGACTGGTTGCTCACAAAATCAATAAGTTCAAGCAGACGGTCCATGCGTTTGCCTGTTTTGGCCGAAATAAACACGACAGGGGCATAATTCATAAACTCAAGTTCCTGATAAACCTTTTTGCGGTATTCTTCCATCGTATCAGTGTCTTTTTCAATCAAATCCCATTTATTGACGGCAATTATGGAGGCTTTCCCCTGCTCATGGGCATACCCGGCAATTTTTGTGTCCTGTTCGGTAACGCCTTCCTGGGCATCAATCATAATTACGCACACATCAGCCCTGTCGACCGCCGTGAAGGCCCTGAGGATGCTGTATCTTTCAATGCTCTCGTTAATACGGCTCTTTCTCCTTATTCCGGCCGTATCGATGAACATATAACGCCTGCCGTCTGCTTCATAATAAGTATCAATCGCATCCCTCGTCGTACCGGGGATGTCGCTCACTATTACGCGTTCTTCCCCCAATATCCTGTTAATTAGGGAAGACTTGCCCGCATTGGGTTTCCCTATCACAGCCACCTTTATCCAGTCATCATCATCTGTCTCTTCCTTCTCTTCAGGAAAATGATCGTAAATTGCGTCAAGGAGATCTCCCATACCCAGGCCGTGGATTGATGATATCGGGTAAATTTCTCCCATTCCCAGGTTATAAAACTCATAAACTTCGGGCGGTGTTTCGCCGACATTATCAACTTTGTTAACAGCAACCACAACGGGCTTTTCTGATTTTCTCAGCATCACCGCCACATCTTCGTCGGCGGCGGTCAGGCCTGTTTTCGCATCAACCAGAAATACAATGACATCTGCCGTTTCAATCGCAATCTGGGCCTGGCGGACCATCTGCTGCTTGATATAATCTTCCGAGTGGGGCTCCAGTCCGCCTGTATCTATAAGTGTGAATTTCCTGCCGCGCCACTCGCTTTCGCCGTAAATCCTGTCCCGTGTAACTCCCGGGGTGTCTTCTATGATTGAAACCCTTTTGCCTATGAGATAATTGAAAAAAGTTGACTTTCCGACATTCGGCCTTCCGACAACTGCAACTATGGGTTTTGACACAGTTCTACCTCCGTCTTCTTTTCAATATAAACATTTTACCCGCTTTTGCCAAAGATATCAAACTTAAATAACCAAAGATTTTATAACACGGCTTCAAAAATTAAAGCATTTTTTCTGTCCTGTCAAGTCAATATTGTCTCATAAAATCAGAGAGGCACTATATTTATTTTAATATAGAAAAATTATATTTGTGGAGGCCAATGGTGAATGGAGAAGAAAATCAAAATACCGAAAATATGACTGAGTTCGTGGAAGAAATAAATGGAGTGAAATATTATCTGCACAGAATATCAGGAGAACCTTCCCGGACCCTTGATACCTATAATTCATTTAATCAGCGTGTTGTACTAATTCTTGCAGGATACGACGAGAACATTCCTTCAGATTTGCTGGGCGAAACCATTATACAAAAAGCCAGGCATCTTATTCTCCCCGGACAGGCGTCTTCCCGGACAGAAATGGCTGTAATGAGAAAAATGGCCGGGAAATACCGGGATATCGATCTTCGCATAACCAAATGCAATACTTTGCAGCAGGCAGTGGACTGCGCCTTCCTGTCAGCGAAACCAGGGGAAACGGTGGTTCTGTCATGTACAGAAGCGGGATTTGACGGATTTGACAGCTTTGACAAAGTGAAAAACGCGTACAGGGAATATGTGCACGGATTACAGTAAAACAGTATGTCTCAAAACTGAATACAGAAATGATAAACAGGCAGACAGAAAAATACGAAAACCGGGCGGAAAATACAGAACCGCCCGGTCTTAATGCCCAATTCCAGGGAAAAGCATGGGTTATCCTGTCCAAAGTTCCATCATTCGTCAAGCGACCTGGTTTTTGATATAATTCCGCCGCCCACTACCATGTCATCCAGATAAAGAACTACCGACTGGCCGGGCGCCACAAAAGGCTGCGGGGTTTCAAAGACAACCTCGGCCTTATCGTCATCCAGAGGAATAACCTTAGCAGGAACTTCCTTATGGGAATACCGGATTTTTGCCTGCACCTTCAGACCTTTTTCAGGTCTTTCATAAAGGATGTAATTCATATCCCGGGCTATAAGACTTGAAACAAGGGCATCCTGGCGCGTACCCAGCGTGACTGTGTTCGTTTTGCTGTCCTTGTCTATGACATACCTGGGTTCCGGAAAACTTATTCCCAATCCTTTTCTCTGCCCGATGGTATAGTGGATCATACCCTTGTTTTTCCCGAGTACATTGCCTTCCTTGTCCACATAGGTGCCTTCGGGGATTACGATATTCCTGTATTTCTTTATAAAGTCAACATAGTTTCCGCTATCCACAAAGCAAATATCCTGGCTGTCAGGTTTTCTGGCATTCACCAGACCCTTTTTCTCGGCGATTTCCCTTACCTCTGTTTTCCTGTAATCCCCCAGGGGCAGCAGAAGATGCTCAAGCTGGTACTGGTTCAGCATATAAAGGACATAACTCTGGTCCTTTGAAAGGTCCACCCCTTTTTTAAGGATATACCTTCCAATCTTGTTGTCGTAAACTACCCTGGCATAATGGCCGGTCGCAATATAGTCCATCTCAAGGGAAAGGGCCTTTATGAGCATCCCGCTGAATTTCATATGCTTATTGCAGGCTATGCACGGGTTGGGGGTTTCACCTTCCAGGTATGAATCAACAAAATAATCCACAACCTTTTCCCTGAACTGCTCCTTCATGTTCAGCACGTAAAAAGGTATACCCAGCCTGAAAGCTGTGGCCCTTGCATCCTCAACGTCTTCAAGGGAGCAGCATGTCCTGGTATGCCGGTTGCATGTATCCGGAGTATCCCAGAGCTTTAATGTTGCACCATATACGTCATATCCTCTTTCAATCAGAATGGCGGCAGCGACACTTGAATCGACACCGCCACTCATTCCCACAAGTACTTTCTTCTTCGTCTTCATTCAGCCTCCAATATTCAGTCTATCCTGTCAAGAGCCTGTGCCAGATCTTCAATCAGATCCTCGGGATCTTCTATTCCCACCGAGATACGTATCATATCCGGAGTTACCCCCGCCGAGCGCTGTTCATCTTCGCTGAGCTGCGAGTGGGTGGTGCTTGCCGGATGAATTACAAGCGATTTGGCATCGGCTACATTTGCAAGGTGTGAGAATAATTCCAAACTCTCAATAAATCTCTTGCCTGCCTCCAAACCTCCCTTTACGCCAAATGTAAAGATGGAACCGGCGCCTTTCGGAAGGTATTTTCGGGCAAGCTCGTAATATTTGTTGCCGGGCAGTGAAGGATAATTCACCCAGCTTACTTTTTCATGGTTCGAAAGAAAATCAACAATCCTCCTTGTATTTGAAACATGGCGCTCAACTCTCAGAGACAGGGTTTCAAGGCCCTGAAGGAGCAAAAATGAATTAAACGGACTTATGCATGCCCCTGTATCTCTTAAAAGCGTTACTCTCGCCTTTACTATATAGGCTGCAGCACCGATGTCCCTGGTATACCGTATGCCATGATAACTCGGATCAGGTTCGGTCAGCATGGTGAATCTCCCGCTTGCTTCCCAGTCAAATTTTCCTGAATCAACAATAATTCCGCCGAGGGAAGTACCGTGACCTCCGATGAATTTCGTCAGCGAATGGACAACAATATCCACCCCGTATTCGATAGGCCTTATAAGGTACGGAGTACCGAAGGTGTTGTCGCAAATCACGGGTAATCCGTTATCATGGGCTATTTTGACCACTTTTTCAATATCTGTAAGATTTATTCCCGGATTACCTATTGTCTCAAAGTATATTGCTTTGGTTTTTTCGGTAATGGCCTTTCTGAAATTCTCAGGATCGTCAGGGTCGACGAATATTGTCCTTATGCCTATGCTTTTCAATGTGTTGGAGAACAGATTGTATGTACCTCCGTACAAAGTGCTGGCAGATACAATCTCATCCCCTGCTCCCGCAATATTGAGTATGGCATATGTAATTGCGGCAGAACCTGAAGAAGTTGCCAGGGCGCCAATACCGCCCTCCAGGGCAGCCATTCTCTTTTCCAGCACATCAGTTGTTGGATTCATGATTCTTGTATAGATGTTGCCGGCTTCTTTCAGGCTGAAAAGATTGGCTGCGTGCTCTATGCTGTCGAAAACATATGAAGTAGTCTGATAAATAGGTACTGCCCTTGAACCGGTGGCAGGATCCGGACTTTGTCCCGCATGGACCTGTAAAGTGTCAAATCTGAACTTCTTCATAAGATACCCCTTTTCTCCCAGATTTTAATATTTGTATTGGCAGGTTTATTTATACGGTCTGCTAAATATAGTACATCAGGATTTCAGTGTCATTGCGCCGCCTGTTATTCATTTACCAGGTCTTCAAGGGTAATCGAATTGACGGCTTCAATTATGCTTTGTTCGATTTTATCCCATACCATCACTTTCAGGCAATACTGTATGCTTTTTGGGTCCATATCCTGTTCTTCAGCACTTTCCGCGATTGACAGCTTACCTTCCAGAACTCTCAGAACGTCCCCCACCTTTATATCAGATGGTTCCTTTGCCAAAAAATAGCCTCCTTGGGCTCCCTTGATACTTTTTACCAGTCCGGCCTTTCTGAGGCTTGAAAAAACCTGTTCCAGATAGTTGGTCGAAATATTCTGTCTTTCAGCTATGCAACTCAGCGCCATACATTCCCCGCCGGAATGCACTGCCAAATCTACCATGGCCCTTAAGCCATAACGTCCTCTGGTCGATATTTTCATATAATCTCATCCTAATGTATATTATTCCTATCTGTTTAATAAGAATTATATATGGATTATAACTTGTTGTCAATACAAGATTTTACAGTTTTTAGTTCAATGACTGGATTAATTTTCCGGCTGCCTGTTATATCCAATCAAATCCTTTACCACTTCTCCCGCAATAATAAGACCCACCACTGACGGCACAAATGAAACGCTGCCGGGAATCTGATGCCTTATCGTGCATGTCCTTTGACTTCCCTTGGGACAAATGCAATGTTTCATACAGCTTGACCCCTCTGTTTCAACGGGTTTTATCGGGGGTTCCGGTGAATATACAACTTTGAGGGAATCAATATTTCGCTGGCGCAATTCCTTGCGCATTACTTTTGCAAGCGGATCTACCGTTGTTTTATAAATATCAGTGACCATAAAACGCGTCGGATCCAGTTTGTTTCCGGCTCCCATTGAACTGATAATCGGAATGTTGCGTTTTTTTGCCTGCACTGCAAGATCTATTTTTGCAGTCACGGTATCAACGGCATCGATAATGTAATCATAATCATCCCTTATCAGTTCATCGGCACATTCAGGCAGATAGAATTTCCTGTGCACTTCAACATTGGCTTTTGGGTTTATCTCCAGAATTCTCTCCTTCATTACCTCAACCTTGGGTCTGCCGACTGTTTTTCTGGTTGCATGTATCTGCCTGTTGATATTGGTCGTGCATATCAAGTCATCATCAACCAGGACGAAATTTCCCACTCCGGCACGTACAAGCCCTTCGGCCGCGAAGGAACCTACCCCGCCAACACCGAATATGGCCACTTTGCTGTTCTTTAATATCTCAAGAGCTTCTTTCCCCAATAAAAGTTCGGTCCTTGAAAATTCATGCAGCATATCCTCACCTGTAACAACTTAATTTTTTATTGCTTTTTATTATGTTGCTTTATCGGAAAAAAATCAACAAGATTGATTTAACAAAAATATGCAACATTCATATAATGCTTACTGCTGAAATTGATTTGAACGGATGCCTGATGTGATAATCCAACTATGAGAGCAATTTTTGCAATAATAATTTGTAAATAATCAACAATTAATATTGAATGTCAATTGTAAAAGTAGTAGAATTGTTGGGAAAACGCTTTTTTCAATAATTCTAAATTTAATATAAATCTAAGGGGGTCTTCAAATGACAACACAGGCATTTCAGGTGATTGCAATCCTTGTCTCTGCACTGGCACTTGGTGTAGCAGGCTGGCTTTACACCTGGGTAAAATCACAACCTTCATCCAATGCCCGTATTGCTGAAATCGGAGAATATATCCGGCGTGGCGCCAGCGCGTTCTTAAGGCGTGAATATATTGTTCTGGCACGTTTTACAGCAGTTGCGGCAATTTTAATTCTGGTATTCCTGCCAAGACCAATATGGACAGGAAACGTCACTGAAAATATATGGATGACTGTTTCATATATTTTTGGTACCATATTGTCTGCCCTTGCAGGCAAAATAGGTATGCAGATTGCTACCATTGCCAATGTTAAGGCTGCCGAAGCCGCTCAGAAAGGTCTGAAACCTGCATTCATGACCGGTTTCCGCGGCGGCGCCGTTATGGGTATGGCTGTGGTAGGCGCAAGCCTCCTCGGTGTCACTCTGGTTCTTATGCTGACAGGCGATGCCAGCGCAGTTCTTGGTTTCAGCTTTGGTGCCAGCTCACTTGCACTTTTCGCAAAAGCAGGCGGCGGTATTTTTACCAAAACTGCTGATATAAGCGCAGACCTTGTTGGTAAGGTTGAAATGGGAATCGACGAGGATGATCCGAGAAATCCTGCTGTTATTGCCGACAATGTCGGAGATAATGTCGGCGACGTGGCAGGTATGGGCGCTGACCTGTTCGATTCAAATGTTGCTTCCATGTCTGCCGCACTGGTAATGGCTACATCATTGGGCGGACTTACAGGCAACAATGTCAAGATGGTATTTGCTTATGCTGCGATAGGTCTTCTTTCATCAATCATCGGTGTTGCTACTGCCCGTATCGGCAAGAAGGGCGATCCGAACAAGGCCCTTAACAGCCTGACCTATGTAACCACGGCAGTATTTGCTGTTCTCACCGCTCTTACAACCCTTGTGTTTGATTTCGAATGGCGTATATGGGGTGCCACTGCGGTTGGTCTCCTTGTTGGAACAATAATCGGTATCACCACGGATTATTTCACAAACGATGCAAAGCCACCTGTACAGAAGGTAGCGAGCGCTTCCCAGAACGGACCTGCTTTTACAGTCCTGTCAGGTTTCTCCTATTCCCTGGTAAGTACTTTGCCAGCTCTTATCGGTATAGCTCTTTCCGCACTCCTGGCCTTCAATATCTGTGCGCCGCTGGGAGCAGAAATCGGAAAGACTGCCGAATATGGCATGTTCGGAATTTCCATGGCTGCACTTGGAATGCTTTCCATAGTCGGAATGATTGTTTCCAATGACGCCTACGGTCCTATAGTTGATAACTCCAGGGGACTGGCGGAAATGGGCGGTTTGGGCCATGATGTCATCGCAATCTGCGACGAACTTGACTCCGCTGGTAATACCGTCAAGGCAGTAACCAAGGGATTCTCCATAAGCGCCGCAGGACTGACCGTTATATCCCTGCTGGGTGCTTTCATGAGCGAAGTTAACGATGCAGCCGAAAGCCTGGGTATGTCCCTGAAATTCATTGAGAACTTTGATATCCTCAATCCGACAGTCTTCTTCGGACTTATAGTCGGTGTCGCAATACCCGCTGTTTTCTCTGCAATGCTTATGCTCGGCGTTGACAAAAATGCCCAGAGAATGATTGCTGAAATTCACCGCCAGTTTGATACAATTCCCGGTCTTAAGGAAGGCCGTGAAGGCGTAGTGCCCGATTATGAAAAATGTATTGACATTGCTACAAAAGGTTCACTTAAAGAATTGATCCCGGCCGGTCTCTTCGCAATCCTGGCAACCATGGTTGTCGGATTTGTCGGCGGACCTCAGGCAATAGGCGGTTTCCTTACAGGAAATATCGCATCAGGACTGCTCCTTGCCCTCATTATGTCCAATGCCGGCGGTCTCTGGGATAATGCCAAGAAATATATAGAAGCCGGAAACTTCGGAGGAAAAGGTTCTGTAGCTCACAAGGCAGGAGTTGTCGGAGATACGGTAGGCGATCCTTTCAAGGATACTGCAGGACCTTCAATAAACACACAGATTACTGTTGTGTCCCTCGTTTCATCCATCCTTGCGGCTATATTCCTCCAGTTCTCAATCTTCAGATAAGATGAAGCTTGTGCAAATATCTTAATGTAAAATAAAGGAGACCATCCGGACGGAAGGTCTCCTTTTTATATAAATCATGATGCGCAGGGAACTCAAAATATTAAACAAACAAACGTCCTAAATGTATATACCCGTCTTTCCCCTTTTCTGCTCTGAGAACAAAATCAAACTTATTAAAGTCCATCGCCAGATGAAAATCCCTCTCGGGACACCAGTCAGCATTTGCAGGATCGAAAAACCTCTTTCCGCTTCCCTCTTTTAGGGTTTCCCTGACTTCTTCAAGATCAAACGGTTCATTTCTGATAAGGCTCTCAATATACAGGGCGCAGAAGTAATCTTCCTGGTTTTCCTCAACCCCTGCGTTTCCCATACAGACCAGGGACAGGACTGAAGGTTTTTCCCGGAGAATGTACCTGGCTATTGCCCTGGCATTGACAAAACTTCCGGTTATAATTTCATCTGCATTTATTGCATTGACAATTCCCTGTGTCCCGGCGCTTGTTGTATGAATTACAGTCTTTCCGGTGAAATCAATTTTTTCTATCTGGGCGGGAGAATTTCCATAGTCAAACCCCTTCTGTTTCCTGCCGTGTCTTTCTCCCATGAGTATATAATCCGGATTGGATTTTTTTATTGAATACGCGTCTTCAAGACTGCCTACGGTTATATAGTCACTCGCCCCGTTGCTGAAAGCGTAGCAGGCTACGGTAAAAGCCCTGAACACGTCAATTATAACCGTAAGGCCTTCGGCCTTTTTTGCTCCTTCAATAAGTTTCAAAATTCTGATATCCAATTTCAGCTTCTCCTTACCACACGATCATAGGCAGCCATCAAAAATGCGGCTACATAACTCTGGACAACCATCATAAAGATTTCTTCCACAAGCCTGGGTATCAGGTAAAGCACAAATCCTATTTTGGCAAGCGCAGGGATATGCATGATAAGTATCCATGTATTCAGTACTGTTACCACAAGACCTGAAATACCATACGGCAGGAGTATCTTTGTATAATACTTGTTGACGGCAGCATTCGGGAATCTTTTTCTTGCTGCGTAATCCAGGATCATGAGTACCAGGCCTACTACAGATACCGCTACCAGTCCCAGAGTCAGAAAGCCTTCGTATTTTCCTGCCTGTTTAATCAGCAAAGAGACTGAAGAATTGGGTAAAAATCTTGTGCTGAGATAGTTGAACAAACCTACGGCGCCAATCAGAATGAACAATATCCATAGTCCCCTCTGAAGCTTGGCAGGATCTGAATTTTTAAATATTTTCCATAAGTAGCCTGTTATTGCTCCGCCCAGTATGGCTGTGAGCGTTAAATACGGGATAAAAGGGCCCTCAGGTTTCAACAGGTATCCGATTACATCAGTAATTCCACCGGCAATACCGCCATATATCGGACCAAACAGCAGGGCAGGGAATTTGGAAAATATACCTGAGAAACTAATTCTCATTCCCGGAGCTCCAAGGAAATAGACCATTGGACTGAAACTTCTGACTGCAATTGCGAGGCTGATAAAGAGAGCGGTCTGGACGATTTTTTTCGTGACTGGTATCAGTGTGACAGGTTTCTGAAATGCCGAAGCCTGTGATTCATTTTTTTCTTTCTCCATACCTGTGTCTCCTTTCTTTCTATCCGGGCTGCTACTATGAGAAAGAAGACCTAGTAACAGCGGATGGGGTATTTGCACCGCGGGCCTAAACCCTTCGTTCGGAGACTCTACTCCCATTCTCCGACACTTAACGCGCAAATACCTGCTCTGTTTGGTATGATAATTTGTTTCATATACAATTGCGTTAATTATATCCTTATGCTTTCCGGCAGTCAATTGTTTTATTTCCTGATAATAATAAAAACTTCGGCCAGAATCTTTTACACTTTCCCGATAGTTTCATAATTCCTGACGGCTGTCCCTGCTTCCTTCCTCCTATAGATACCGACATTACTCACCTATTATTTTGAGATACACTTTACGATTTCTTGGCCCGTCAAATTCACAGAAATATATTCCCTGCCATGTGCCTAATTTCAGTTCGCCGTTTTCAACAATCACTGTCACTGAGGAACCAATCAAGGATGCCTTTACATGGGCGCATGAATTGCCTTCCAAATGCCGGTATTCGCTCCGGTCAGGAAAAACCTTGCTTAACGTATACAAAATATCATGCACCACATCCGGATCGGCATTTTCATTAATGGTCACCCCAGCTGTTGTATGGGGGACAAAAACAGTTACAATCCCGTCCTTTACCCCTTTTTCCCTGACCTTCTGCCTTACAAGCGGCGTTATATTTATAAACTCGTCTGTTTTGTTGGTCCTGACCGTAAGTTCCAATTCACAACACACCTTTCTTCAGGTTCATTCAGCCCAGACTTGCCTTATAGATATTTAAGACATCTTCTTTTCCCGGCACTGCTATGCTGTTTCTTATATTCTTTTTGGGCATGGCTTTTTCAGTATACATATTTATTTCATCCAAAGTTAATCTCTCTTTTTCTCCCAGCAGCTCATCAAAAAGATCTTTAAACTCATCTGTTTTCTTCATGCCCATGCATGCAAGGATTTGTTCAACTTTATCCGGACGATGCCTTTCGATAAATTTCAGGAACTCGGCAAGCAACAGCCCGTTGGCGCGTCCATGATCTATATCCTTGTAGTAGGTCAGCGAATATCCCATAGAGTGCACAGCAGTAGTTCCGGTATTTGCTATAACCATTCCTGCCAGTGTGGAAGCGTACAATAATTTTCCCCTGTCATTTCTTGTAAGCTGGAATTTTTTCAGTGCATCGAAACATGAAGAAATCATCCTGATACTTTCGGATGCTATTGCATCAGTCATGGGATTTGCACGTACCGAAAGCATGCCTTCGACGGCATGGGACAGAGCGTCAATGGCAGTATTCACCGTGATGTCCCTTGGCAGATTGTCCATGTATTTGGCATCGAGAAATGCCACCTTTGGAAACAGTATAGGGGATGCAATACTGATTTTGGTTTCCTCACCATGGTCGGTCAGTATGGAGTAAGGCGTCACTTCAGAACCTGTGCCTGCAGTAGTAGGAACAAAGATCATGGGCAAGATCTCTGCGCCATAATTGCCTGAGAACAACCTGTCCCTGGGAATGTCCTGGCATGCGAGCAGATTTATGGCTTTCGCCGCATCCATGGGCGATCCTCCGCCAATGGCTATTACAAAATCAACTTTCTCAGACCTGGCAAAGGAGGCCCCTTCATATACACACTCAACGGAGGGATTGGCCATTACCCTGTCAAATACCGACCATTCCTGGCCGTTTTTTGAAAGCACTTCAGTGACGTCGTCCAGAGAGCCGTTTTTCTTTGCGGAAGACCTTCCGGTTACTATAAGGGCCTTTTTCCCCATCTCCGAAAAAACAGAGGGATTATTTTTTACAGAATCCTCTCCAAGAATAACCCTTGTGGGCATGAAATACTGCTTGACCATATAAACACCTCTTGTTTATCATCACTGATTTTAAGGATAACAGTACCAATGGAATATTTCAAGGCGGCCAGGGCTCATATGTACCTAAACGGTGTTTATTGATCTGATCTTTCATGCATAAATCTGCCGAGCATATCATAACTTTTTAAGAAAACCTTTGATATATTGCGGTGATGTTAATATGCCCCAATTTATAGCCGGTTTGATCAATAATTTCCTTATTGCTTTCGGCGTTGTCCTGGGAGCAAGCATTTTTGCCGGGATCGGCGCCATTATAACCGACCATCCGCCCCTAAAGACCATGCTGGATCTGGCCGGATCCATAAAATTATGGGCCATGGCAGTTGCTCTCGGCGATACATTCTCTTCTTTTGCCGCAATTGAAAAAGGGCTTTTTGAAGGAGAATTCCGCTCTATTATAAAACAGGCGGTCATGGTTCTTACAGCCATTTTCGGGGCAAATACAGGCTATTATTTCATAAAACTTATACACAGGTGCGGCGAGCTATGGCAAAGCTGAAAAAAGCCATAATCAAATTTGCATTGACTTTTTTAACCGGGGCCATATCCGGTGGCTTACTTGCCGCTTCCGTAATCTGTGCACTGGTGAGCTATAAAATTGATACATTGTATGAAAAAATCACCGCACTCAAAAATACTATCAGTGAAAGGGATGCCAAACTCAGGAATCTGGAAAAGGCAATCAATTCACGCACCCTGGTCCTGAAAAGCATTGAAATTATTCTGTTAACCGATCAGAACGCCGTTGATGAGATAGACAGGCTTGAGATCGAAAGCGTCGTCAAAGAAAAATATATGTCCCTTATAGGGCAGGAAGTTCAGAAACTGGATGCGGAAATTCTTTCGATTATAATTGACAACAGAATTTTAAAGCTGAATGACAAGGAATTTATGCTTCATGTTGAAAAACTGGTTCTCACAGAAGTCCTCAAAATATGGGCCAGGGTAAAAATTATAGACTGATACGGCGGAAAACCGCCGTATCAGTTGTACAGCCCCTTTTTATCACTCATCCCTGTTTTTTATTATCATTATATGGGATTCATAATCTTTTGCAGCTTGTACAGTTTCGATTTCCGTTGCTTTCAGTCTGAATTTACTGCTTCATGAAAGCAAAGCAATGATATCGGAAAATGAATAACCACTGCCATGTATAATATAAGGCGAAAAGCCCGGTATGCACCGGGCTTTTTATATGTTTTGAGCAGGTCTGTAAGCCGGGTTCTGTCGAGAATGATCATCTATCTAGGCCTTGTATCGCTACAAGGCTCCAGCCACCTCTAAGGAACGGGCGGGCAACCCATATGTTCCTTGTCACGGTGTTGCTCCGGGTGGGGTTTACATGGCACCCCTCGTCGCCGAGAGGTCGGTGAGCTCTTACCTCACCTTTCCACCCTTACCTGTATATAAATACAGGCGGTCTATTTCTGTTGCACTTTCCTTGAAGTCGCCTTCACCGGGTATTACCCGGCACCCTTGCCCTGTGGAGCCCGGACTTTCCTCGTGAGCGGCTTTTCAGCACTGCTCCCGCGACCATTCGACCTACTCAAGTATTCGTATCATGTCATTCTACAATATATTCTATACATGAGTCAAATGTTAGTTACTGGTTTTTGACTGTAATATGTATTTCTTATTTATCAAATTCAATTATAAATATATAATTAATTCAGACAACATGTATTTTCTGCATTTTATAACCGAATAAAATATTCAACTGAAATATTTTAAAATAATTCAAAGGAGCATCCCATATGGTACGCGAACCCCTGTCAAGGGAAGAAGTTATTAAGGCCATTGAAAGAAAAGGCGGCAGCAAAATTCCCCTGGTTTTTCACAAATGGTGGGGAGACGGACTGGCTGAAAAATATGGTCCTGAACTTGACAAAATGGCTTCAAAATACCCTGATGATATTTTTGCGGTTTTCTATACAGATCCGGGAGAGGACAAAAGTCCCTTCAGCGATCCTTCATACCGGTGGGGATATAAGGATGATTACAGCAAAGCAGAGGTTCACAGCATCGGCAGGAGTATAGTCCTCCTTCCAGATTGGGACGAACTTGATCTGTTCCTCGAAGATTTTCCCGACCCTCATCATCCCGAAGCTTTTGTCGTTGTGGAGAAAAACCTTCCTGAAGCCGGAGGCAGATACAAGCTGGGATGCTGGTGGCGTTTGTTCCATGAACGGTTCTGGAGTATCCGCGGAATGGAAAACCTGATGATTGATTATTATGAAAATATGGACAAACTCAAAATACTGGGAAGGAAATTGCTTGATTTCTACAAGGTCATAGTGGACAGATTTGCCGGTCTCGGCTTTGACGGGATATTCACGTCCGACGATCTGGGTCATCAGAGGGGGCCCATGATGTCCCCGGCTATATTCGAAGAATTCTATCTTCCTTTATACAAGGAATTTATCGGATACGTACACAGCAAAGGAATGCATGTTTTCCTCCACTCCTGCGGAGACAACACAAAACTGATGGATTATTTGATTGAAGCCGGACTGGATGTATTCCACCCTGTCCAGAAAGGCTGTATGGACGAATTTGAGACAGCCAGGAAATATAGTGACAGAATATCATTTCTTGCGGGAGTTGATGTCCAGCATTTGCTCCCTGATGGAAACGCCGATGAAGTCCGTAAAGGTGTACAGCAGCTTATAGATTGTTTTTACAAACCGGAGGGCGGCTTGCTGCTGGCTGCAGGAAACGGGATTATGCCGGACACTCCGCTTGAAAATATCGAGGCGATGCTCGAAACCATGTCGCTTTACAGGTATCCGACAGATTAACAAAATATTATTTATCAGTCTACAGTTATGTATGGCCGTATTTTTTCCAAAGTTTTGGCGCCGATACCCTTGACATTGAGCAATTCCCCTATATCTGAAAAACGGCCGATGCTTTTGCGGTACTCCATTATGGCCTTTGCTTTGACCTCTCCTATGGAAGGAAGCGACATCAGTTCCTCAAGCCCGGCCTTGTTGATATTTACCCTGTTGCTTTCTTCATGCTTAGCATTGGCGGGATTATTTAATTCTGCCGCACGCTTTTCTTTGCTGCCCTCCACATTATTTTCGGCTTCCTGGGCTTCCTTCCTTCCAGGGTCGTTTTCCCTGACTAAATCTTCATAATAATCCACTTGCTTTTCAGTACTGGCTCCATGCTGTTTATAATCAACCGGGGCAGCCTGGTCAGACCTGTCAGTGAAATCAATCCAGGTTTCCTTAATCCTCGAATAATTTGTAATAATTATAAGCAAAACTGTAAGCAGCACAAGAAGAGCCGCTATGAAATATTCCCAGGGCAATTTATAGTTTTTTCCCCCGATGTTGAATTCCATCCCATACCTCCTCTTTTCTGCATTTATTTCCATTATGTCACATTTCGACTTATATTTACAATATAATTTGTATTTATTGATGGAAAAATATAGTGTTCATTGAAAAGCTTGAGTTAAAATGTCTGTTCATTTATAATGATATAAAGCGGAGACAATTGATTGTGGCATTCCAGGAGTGATTCTTTTGCTTAAAAGGTACTTATTGTTTGTTCTGATTTTCTTGTCAATATTCTCAATGCATGCAGAATCTTTTGCACAGGAATATCCTGAACTTTCTGCGGAGGCCTATATTCTTGTGGAAATGAAAACAGGCCAGGTGCTTGCTGAGAAAAATCCGGATGTTAAACGTTCACCTGCAAGCACAACTAAAATAATGACAGCGTTAATAGCTCTGGAAAGAGCTGATCTCGGGCAGGAAATGACTGCCTCGGAGCGTGCCATCACAAGTATCAGAAGCGATTATGTCACTGCGGGCATCAAAATTGGGGAAACACTTAAATTCAAATATCTTCTTGATCTTATGATGATAACTTCGGCCAACGAAGCCAGCAACATTATTGCGGAAAATGTTTCGGATGACGGTACCATCGAGGGTTTTGTGCGTCTTATGAACGAGAAGGCAAAGGAACTTGGGTTAAACAACACTCATTTTGCCAATCCCAACGGTACCGAGGACGAAAGCCATTACTCCACGGCAAGGGACCTGGCTACTCTTGCCAGGGAAGCAATGAAGAATGAGGTTTTCCGCAGCGTGGTTGGACGCAAGGAATTTGAACTTCCCGATACAAACCTCAGGAAGAAGGAACAGTGGGATGTGGGGCATCTGACATACACCAATCAGTTGCTTAATTCCCGCTCTTCATACTATTCCCAGATTACCGGAATTAAGACAGGCTATACTGACAAAGCCGGGATGTGCCTTGTTTCATCGGCAGTTGATCCCGATGGGCTTGAACTTGTTGCAGTTGTTCTGGGTACCAAAAATTATGACATACTTTTCCGCGAATCCCAACAGCTTCTGGAATACGGATACAAGAACTACTCCTTCCGCGAACTCGCTAAGAAAGGCGAATATGTGGACAGAGTTGAAGTGGAAGACGCAGTTGACGGCAAAAAACTCGAAATCATAACAAGCAACGGGTTTGAATGGATTTTGCCGGTCAGTGATGAGATTTTGAATGAAAAACTTGAATTTGAGATAAAATTCAATAAACCCGAAGATGAACCATTCAAAGCGCCCATTGAAGCGGGGCAGGTTGTCGGAGTTAAAGAATTCAGGTATGATGGAAAACCCATTGGACAGGTGGAACTGGTTGCAAAAGAATCTATTGAAAAGACAACTTTTGCCATCATCCGCGACAAGTACAGGGAAATTGTCAGCAATGAAAGGTTCATATTCGGGGTTAAAGCGGCAGGTATAATACTTGTCGTGATAATAATTCTCAGCTATATTCTGAGGATTATAAACAGAAGAAACCGGAGAAACAGGCGTTACCATTATTCACGTGTCAAATATCCAAGAAACAGGCATTACAGATATTAAAAATCCCTGTGTAAAAATAAAAGGTGTTGCCTCCTTAGGAACAACACCTTTTTCAGGTTCTATAATAAATGTTGGGGTGAGAAGAAAAAATTCTTCTGAACTCCAACATTTTTTGTAATAAAATAGAGCATGGAGTTGAAATCTCAAGTAAAATGAAGTTGCCACCAACATTTTAAAG
>Ga0134094_1000686_pt1 | contig 38907 bp, 47 predicted proteins | sample 5_1taG_FD_94458 | JGI IMG/M metagenome (GOLD analysis project Ga0134094, IMG submission 94458) | Switchgrass degrading microbial communities from high solid loading bioreactors in New Hampshire, USA - 5_19_20_110_A1 metaG | ecosystem: Engineered > Bioreactor > Semi-continuous > Anaerobic >... | reverse complement strand
ATTGACGGAGCGACAAAGAAGTGATAAAATATTTCTTGTTCGTTACGGGCAGTAGCGCAGCTTGGTAGCGCACCACCTTGGGGTGGTGGGGGCCGTGGGTTCAAATCCCGCCTGCCCGACCATGAAAACTGTTGAGGCTCTAGGGTTTACACAATCCTGGAGCCTTTTTTATCGTTGTTTTTGTGCAAATTTTGTGCAAAATCGGGCAAACCCACAATTGACGCTGGTTTAAGACAGTCATCCGAAATCTTGAGCCATCCGTTCCATGGATTTTTGCTGGCGTTTAACATTGTCTTTAATGTATATTTTCCTAGTAATGTCGACAGACGAATGGCCAAGGATTTCTGATACGATTTCAATAGGTGTTCCAATATCCAATAAGTAAGTGGCTGCCGAGTGCCGGAGGTCGTGTATGCGGATTTTTGGGATCCATGTTTCAGGATTGGCCTGGCAGGCTTTAATGGCTGGAACAAATTCCTTTTTTCGAAGTTGTTCTCTCTTAACAGGTCCACCAGTGGTTTTTGTAAAAACTAAATCATCAAATTCAGGACCGTAGTCAACCCATGTTCTTGCAGCAAGAGCTGCCATTTTTTCTATAGCCTGATTTTTCCTGTGTTTTTTCAGCTCTTCAGCTAATTTCGGAATCATAAGCACACTTCTTACTGATTTTTTAGTTTTAGGTGTGCCTAATTCCGGATTAAGACCAGCTTTTTCGATTTTATTTCTTACGTGAATGACCATATTGTCGAAATCAATGTCGCGCCAACGCAGGCCGAGAACTTCATTGATCCGGAGACCAGTGGTGAAACAGACAAAATATACAAGGTGATATCTGTAGTGTTCGACGGCTTCCATGAAAATTTTAACCTGTTCTACATTCCAGACATCGTGCTCAACCTCGGGCCGGGCTGGCGGTTTAACATTATCAAGTAAATTTTTAGTTACTCCAACATCTCCATCATAAATCATCTGTTGCCAAACAGCGTGTAAAATGCTGTAGCAATGAGCAGGTAGAAAAGCGCCTTTATTAGACACATCACGCAAAAACTCAGAGATCATCCTTGGAGTAATTTCATGAATTTTAAAATGTCCTAAAGCCGGTTTAATATGGATCCTTATCCGACGTTCATACCAAATATAACCCTGCCGCTTCCATCGACTTTCTCCGTTTGCATCCTTCTTTTTCCCATCCTCCAAAAACCTGTCCAAGTATTCTCCGAGCGTCATTTCCGCTTCCCAGAATCTATCACCCATTTTGATTCTTCTGTAAATTTCTTCGGCTTGCTCTTGGGCATTATTTTTTTGCTGGGCATATGTTTTCCCAATAGCATGAATGGTAAATTTTTTCCTAACCGGTTTTTTTCGTCCGTTTTCAACAACATAACCCAAAATGACAGTATAGTGCCATATATTGTCCTTATAATGGGTGAGTGAACCTTTCATCTCGCACCTCCATTAATTTTTGGATTTTAAGTGCTTGATTGTGTTAATGATGAAAAGTCTATCTTCAGGGGAAAGAGTGTTGAGATCGGAAAGTATTTCTAGGTCTTCTTTACTCACAACAATTACCCCTTTGTTATTGCCATCCCTGGAATCAGATTCACCGACCAGATAATCAAGGCTTACACCGAAAAGCAAAGCAAGTTTTTTAACTGTTTCTAATTCTGGACGGTTTACCCCTTTTTCCCATAGAGAAACTGTTGAATAGGTAGATAGATTTAAATGTTTTGCGAGATCTGCTTGTGTGAGTCCTTTTTCTTTTCTTAATTCTTTAAGTCGTTTACTAAACTTTGTTTCCAATAAACTTCAAACCCCCTCAAAGTATTTACGGTTACTATTATATCAATACTTTCAGTATTTGTATATAACCAATTAACTAGTAATATGCAATAAAAATTTAATTAAAATAAATAAAAGCGGTTAAAAATGTTGATTCTACATAAAGTATATGCTATATTCTTTACAAGAAATTAAATCCATATTCTTGTAGGTGAGAAAAAATGAATGAGAATAGAATAAGATACTATCGGGAAAAAGCAGGGATTACTGTTGAAGAGTTAGCATCTGCTTTAGGTTTTAAACCAGATTACATCAGAAAACTAGAAAAAGGGCAGCGTGGTTGTACAATCGAAACTGGTATTAAGATTTCAAGAATTCTCGGTAAATCTCTTAATACCCTATTCATGCCGTGATTTTTTATGCTCAAAAGGTTTATTTAAAATAAACATAAAGGAGGTGATATTTTATGCCAACTAAACGTAAAAAACCAATCAAATATAAAACAATTGATGATTTTCCTGTAGGGAAAATTACAGCCCAAATGATTGCCAATTCATTTATTGGGATCTCAGCGGAGTATGTTAGGGAAGGGATTCGTAGCGGCAAATATGCAGGATACCAAGTAGGGCGGAATTGCTATATGACCCGTGAACAAGTACTGAGAAATTGGGGGTGATCAATAGTAAATAGGTTATTAGCATTAGAACAGAAGGAAGTGAAAACAGTGTTTGAACAATTTTTAAAGTGGCTCAAAGACAAGAAAAAGGATTTGGTAGTTTGGTTAATGTGGCATGGCATGAACCGGCCTGTTTGTCGCGATTGTAAACGGTTCTTGATCCCGCACAATGAATATCCATGTAATAAATGCCGGGGCTGTCAGCCAGTGTTCAGATCGTACTTTATACCTATGGAAAGATCCGAGAAAGGAGGAAAGCAATGATTGGTTGGGTTTTAGCAGCATTTCTGAGTGGGTTTATTGTTGGAATTGTTACTTGTGTAGTCGTAGTCATTAATTACAAAAAATGACCGCTTCTGACGCTAACAGAAACGGCCAAAAAGGAGAACTTATCAATTTAATTATATCAAATTTCGCGGAGGTGTCCAATGGGGAAAAAACTTGTGTTCGTCTATGTTGGTAATAACCGGGGCTTTAAACATTATCTCCGGGCACTTCAAATAGCAGCTGATGCCCAAGCGGCATATGAGAGGTTAGCATGAGAACTGCACTGATTATTTTGATCCTTTCAATAATACTTAATGCTTTTATGGCAGCTTATTCAATTCTATGCTATCTCTGCGGCTGGATACCATTCGAGAGGTGGTTAGGATGAAAAAGATTTTTTACCCATTAAAACCAAAGGATTTTTGGGAAATGTTTCTTTTCGCGTTAGTCGTGGCTATTACCGCTAATATCCTAATTTCGGTGAGTCGATAATGCGTGAAATACAGCCAGATATAGCATGGATAGCGTTAGCTGTATCTATCCTGACAAATAAAAACCCGGATCGAGCAATTGATAGCCTGGTTACCGATCCTAATAGTTATGACCATACACAGGATAGTACGGATTTGGATGCCGAGTTAACCAGACTAAAAAAAGCTGGATATACCTACAAGGAAATAGGGTTAATGTTCAACATGTCATGGGATGCCGTGCGACAACGGATCAATCGATATAAAAGGAGGACTTATCATGGAAATTAAAATCATAGTGGACGAAAAAGCCATTACTGCTATTGAAGCTTTGGCCTACGCTTTAGCCAATGGTCGACTAGCATCTGAACAATCCAATTTTGTACCACAGGCTGTACAGCAACCGACGTCAGCTGTACAACTTGGGCCCCAAACTCCTGCATCACAACAATTACCCTTTGTACAAGCTGCAACAGCACAAAAACCCCCACTGTTGACGCCGGTACAGCTAACCCCAACAGTACAATCTCAATCTGTTCCAGTGGCTCAACCAGTACCACAGCCGGTAGCCGGTGCAGTACCTACTGCCACCCCAACTTATACCATGGAGCAATTAGCAGTAGCTGGAACCCAATTAGTCGATGCCGGTCGACGCGATGACTTGGTTAAACTTTTGGCTGCATTCGGTGTACAATCACTGACCGAGTTACCACAAGAACAATACGGCGCCTTTGCAACCAAATTGCGGGAACTGGGGGCCAAGATATGAGTGCTGAAAAACATGCTTTACTCTCTGCAAGCAGCTCCCATAAATGGTTACACTGCACACCATCTGCCCGATTAGAAGAAACTTTGCCGGAAACTACTAGCCAATATGCAGAAGAAGGCCGATTAGCTCATGAGATTGCTGAACTAAAACTCCGTAAGGCATTCATCGAACCGATGGGGCCAAGAACATTTAACGCCAAACTAAAAAAACTTCAAGCGAAGGATCTGTACCAAGATGAAATGTTAAAGCACACAGATACCTACCTAGATTATGTTTCGCGTATTGTGCTTGGCTTCAAATCTCCACCGTATGTGGCTATCGAAAAACACCTTGATTACAGCAAATACGCCCCGGAAGGATTCGGCACCGGTGATTGCATCATTATCAGTGGCAATACGCTTTACACTATAGATTTTAAATACGGTAAAGGCGTACCGGTATCAGCCGAGCAAAATACCCAAATGATGCTTTACGCGCTGGGTGCTTATTCTGAATATTCTTTCCTATACCCTATCACAACAGTAAAAATGGCAATCGTTCAGCCCCGGTTAGACACAATCAGCGAATGGGAGATATCCGTCGAAGCGCTTTTGACTTGGGGCGAGCATATCAAACCGATTGCCCAAAAAGCCTTCGACGGTGCCGGCGAGTTTGTACCAGGCGAATGGTGTCGGTTCTGCCGGGCAAAGTCTACATGCAGGGCCCGGTGCGAAACATACACCGCCCTGGAGGACTTCGGTAAAGCAAAACCGCCTTTCATTACTAATGAAGAAGTGGGGCAAATCCTTCAGCGGGCCCGGGAACTTGCCGCATGGGTAAAAGATTTGGAGGAATATGCTCTTAATACTTGCTTAAACGGCGAAGAGATCCCGGGGTGGAAAGCGGTCCATGGACGCGGGAATCGGGCGTTTATTGATACGGATGCGGCCTTCAAGGTGTTAATGGACGCCGGATATGATGAAGCAATACTGTATGAACGTAAACCGTTAAGCCCAGCCAAAATTGAGGAATTAATCGGTAAAAAAGACTATAAGGAATTGCTGGCCAATTATGTGGAAACCCTGCCCGGTAAACCCACTCTTGTCCCGATAACCGATAAACGCGAAGCGATTACCAACCGACCAAGCGCAGCTGAAGATTTTGGATCAATTGAATCGGTAAACGAATAGGTACAAATTCTGGAAGAATGGGGGTTAAATCAATGTCATCTGTCGCAAAAATCGATAAACTTCAGCAAGATCTTAAGGACGCAGTTATGCAAGCTTATAACGCTGGGGCAAGAAAAGAAGTGGCTTTATTGCTAAAGCGACTAAAAAAGTAAACGTAGCTCATTAAACTCCCAAAGAGGTGGTTCTTTTTGCAGCAAACCTCATCTTCTTCCCATTAATTACAAAATTGAGCTCTTAGATGAATTAATAAAGAGTTTTGAAACTCGGCTTAAAGTGTTGAGCTAAAACCAATGTGTCAATCAGGTGGCCACCTGTGGCAATAAAAACCATTAAAACGATTGGAGGATAAACGAAAATGGCGAATCAAAACCCGACACACGTTGTAACCGGAAAGGTGAGACTGTCGTATGTACATCTTTTCAAACCGTACACAAACCAACCTGGAGCTGAACCGAAATACAGCGTTACAATTCTGCTACCTAAAAGTGATGTTCAAACCAAACAAAAAATCGATGCTGCGATTGAGGCTGCAAAGCAATTAGGTGCAGCCAACAAGTGGGGCGGGATCATCCCTCCGCAAATTGCGATCTGTGTTCATGATGGCGACGGCGTGCGGCCTTCGGACGGGATGCCATTCGGCGAAGAATGCAAAGGTCATTGGGTGTTTACAGCCAGCAGTAAGCAAGTGCCGCAAATCGTTGATGTTAATCTGAATCCGATTATTAACGAAAGCGAAATTTACAGTGGTATTTACGCCAGGGTGAGTGTGAACTTTTTCCCGTATAACAATGCCGGGAAAAAAGGGATTGGTTGCGGGCTTGGTAACGTGCAAAAACTTGAGGATGGCGAACCTTTAGGGAATCGGACCACAGCTGCCGACGATTTCGGCGGCAGTTACGCACCGGCACCGGCTCAGTATGGCCAACCGATGCAAGTTCCGCAGGGCTACCCGATGCCTGGACAACCTTATCCAATACCGGCACTAGCTCCGCAATATGGGCAGCCGTATCCGGTGGCCACGGTACAAACGATAGATCCCATCACCGGTAAACCGGTGATGTCAGGTGGAGTCATGGGCATCAACCAATAACCTACAAGGACAACATTAGAAATAAATGAGAGGGGCTTTAAGTGACTGGACCGTTGCCAGCCCCTCTCTAATAACCTTGGAGGACTTATCATGCGTCATTTATCGATAGATCTTGAAACCTATTCTTCTGTTGACATCAAAAAAGCCGGGCTTTACAAATACGTCCAAAGTCCCGATTTTGAAATACTCCTATTTGCTTATTCCATTGACGGTGGCCCAGTGGAGATTTTAGATCTCGCTTCTGGCGGTTTCGAAAGTTGCATCCCCCTTTGGTTAATAAATGCCATTAAAGATCCAAATATCATTAAACATGCATATAATGCGGCTTTTGAATGGTATTGCCTAAGTAAATATCTAGGATTCCAACCGGCGCAAGCCTATGCTATGTTACCACAATGGCGTTGCACAATGTTTCACGGCCTTTATTGTGGCTATCCGGCCGGGTTGACAGCGATAAACGAAGCTCTTGGTTTACCCAATGATAAACGAAAATTAAGCGTCGGAAGTGCATTAATTAAACTCTTTTGCACCCCCTGTAAACCGACAGCCGCAAACGGACATCGGACCCGGACCTTGCCGCACCATGAGCCGCAGAAGTGGGAGCTCTTCAAACAATATTGTAAACAGGATGTCGTGGCCGAGATGGAAGTAGAACGCCGGTTATCTACCTTCCCGGTTCCAGAAAGTGAACAACGCCTTTGGTGCTTAGATCAAGTTATAAACGTCTACGGAGTAGCTGTAGACCCTCAGTTGGTAGATGGTGCTCTACATTGTGATCAGATTATCACTGGCGAACTGATGGTCGAAGCTGTACAAATTTCTGGACTTGATAACCCTAAAAGTGTTAAACAGTTAACCGAATGGTTGGCCGAGGAAACCGGCGAGGAGGTTGACAACCTACAAAAAGGAACGGTTAAGAAACTTCTTGGAACAGTTAACAGTGACACCGCCCGCCGGATGCTTGAAATTAGGCAGGAGCTGGCTAAAACCAGTATTAAAAAATATGCGGCAATGAAAGAAGCTGTCTGCAGTGATGGCCGGATTCGTGGCCTGCTACAATTCTACGGAGCCAACCGGACTGGACGATGGGCAGGGCGCCTGGTACAGGTACAAAACCTTCCCCGGAATTACATTGAAACACTTAGCCATGCCCGGGAATGTGTTAAGGGTAAAAAGGTCGATGCTTTAAAACTTATCTATGGCAATGTTCCGGACGTACTTTCCCAACTCATAAGGACTGCCTTTATACCGTCTCCCGGCCATCTGTTTCTAGTTGCAGACTTTTCCGCTATAGAAGCCCGGATCATCGCATGGTATGCGGACGAAAAATGGCGACTCGATGTGTTTGCAACTCATGGAAAAATATATGAAGCATCTGCTTCAACCATGTTCGGAGTGCCGATTGAACTGATTAAAAAAGGCAACCCGGAATACGTGTTACGGCAAAAAGGTAAAATTGCTGAATTAGCACTGGGATACCAGGGAGGTGTTGGGGCACTTATCGCCATGGGTGCTTTGGATATGGGATTGACCCAGGAAGAACTTCCGGATATTGTGCAGCGGTGGCGACAAGCGAACAAGCGTATAGTTGATCTGTGGTATTCAGTAGAAAACGCAGCTTTTGAGGTAATGAAAACTGGTCAACCAGTTGGACTTGCTAAGGGATTGGTATTTGCCCGGGAGTGCGACACTAAAAATGATTTGGATTTTTTAACCATAACCTTACCTAGTGCTCGGAAGCTATATTATGTGAAGCCGGTTTTAAAAATCGAAACTACTTACACGGTTGAGTTTAAAAACGATATGGGTATAAGTGACACCAAAAAGGTTAAAACCCTGGCAGAAATTGAGGCCATTCAACAAGCAGGGAATGTGGTTACAAGTATTAAGGATTTCACCAAAGAAAGTCTGTATTACTGGGGGTTAAATCAAACAACTAAGAAGTGGGAACAGATGCCCACCTATGGCGGGAAATTGGTTGAGAACATTGTTCAGGCTACTGCCAGGGATTGTTTGGCTTGTAGCCTTGATCGGCTAGCAGCTGCCGGGTATCAGACAGCATTCCATGTTCACGATGAAGTGGTTCTGGACGTACCAGAGAACCTTGCTGATCTTGATCGAGTTTGTGATATTATGGGCCAGCCGATACCTTGGGCCCCAGGATTGTTGTTACGGGCTGATGGTTTTGTTACCACTTATTATTGCAAGGAGTGATTTATAAATGGTAAAAATTATCATAAATTTCGCTTTTATATTCTGTATGCTCAACATCTTTTTTCTTTACCTTAATATATTCATCTCCAAAAAGCTCCGTCCCAAACCAAAACGCAAATTAATAATAGCTGTGGACTTCGATGGTACGATAGTACAAGATTTTTATCCTCATATTGGGCCCCAGCGATTAGGAGCAGCGTCGTGTTTAAAATGGCTAAAGGAACGCGGCCATACAATCATATTAAACACTTGCCGGACTGGTAAGTATTTAGATATTGCCCAGTGGTATTGTACATCTCATTTTGGATTTAAATTTGACCAGTACAATGAAAACGACCCTGAACGGATTAAACTCTATGGTGGTGATTGCCGCAAAATTTCGGCAGATTTATACCTGGATGACAAAAGCTTTTTTCCGGGATGGTGGATAGTTTGGCCAGTTGTTTGGTGGATGGAACGTCGGCAGGTACAAACAAACTATTCCAAAGGGGTAAAACCGCCCATGCCATGGCCAAGAAAGTAAAGGAGTGATCGCAGTGCCTCCGCCGGTGGTTGAGGCATTGGTAAGGGCCAATTACTGTGTTATGAGAAAGCACCCTTTATAGGGTGCAAACGAAAGGGCTGATAAAAATGATGCTTTGTCCTAAAACTGAAACATGTCCGACCAGTGCAACGAATTGTGAACATAAAACGCCTCACAAAGTAAAAGAGGGTACCGGCCCAGGACGGTGCGGATACAATGATCGGAAATGCCCAAAGTGTGTTGAATTCAATAGTAAGGCATCGGAGGCATCACTATGTTTAAATTCGATAAACAAATAACTATATCAACTGCCGGGAGCCGTAAAGCCACTTATTGGCCAGCCTCAACGCTTATGTGGTCAGACCTTATCAACAGGCTTCAAACACCAGTGCGGGGAACCGAAACCCTAGCAGAGTATATGGCCATGCCGAAAAGCCAGCAGGATGATCTGAAAGATGTTGGCGGGTTTGTGGCCGGCTCGTTCAAAGGCAACCGGAGAAAACCGGAGAACGTCATCGGTCGCGATGTCATAACCTTAGACCTTGACAATATTCCCGCGGGTGGTACAGCAGATACCCTATGTCGACTAGACGGCCTGGGGTGTGCGTATGCGGTATACTCGACCCGGAAACATTCGGAGGCAAAACCACGGTTAAGGGTACTCATTCCGTTGAGCCGGACGGCCACGGCAGACGAATATGAGCCGATAGCCCGGATGCTTGGTCAAATTATCGGAATCACACTTTGCGATCCGAGTACGTTTCAAGCGTCCCGGCTCATGTATTGGCCGTCCTGCTCCGCCGACAGCCAATATGTTTTTACCTACGGGGATAAACCCTTCCTTGATACCGATGGCATCCTGGCCATGTATAGTGACTGGCGTAATATTGCCGAATGGCCGGAGGTCCCTGGCACTCAAGTCAACCATAAACGCCTGGCGGCCAAACAAGGGAACCCGCTTGAAAAACCCGGGATCGTCGGCGCTTTCTGTAAAGTCTACAATATCTATCAAGTTATGGACAAATTCTTGCCTGGTATTTATGCACCTTGTAATACGCCCGACCGATTTACATATACCGGCGGAAGTACATCAGGAGGTGCAATTATTTATGATGGCGGATTATTTCTGTACTCCCATCATGCTACGGATCCGGCTGGCGGGCGCCTAGTCAATTCCTTCGATTTAGTCCGGCTACATCTATACAGTGATATGGACGATGAAGCTGCACCCGGGACACCGACAAACAAGCTTCCGAGTTATACGGCTATGTGTCAACTTGCGGTTAGTGATCAGGCGGTGGCGGCCATCTTGAATCAAGAGAGATATGATAAAGCCACCGCAGACTTTGGTGGAGAATTGGCCACTGTAAAGTCAGATGTTAACGATGTTAATTGGATGCAACTGCTTTCAATTCACCCGACAACCGGGAGGCCGGAGAAAACTGTAGATAACATCCTGATCATCCTCGAAAACGATCCTCGGTTAAAAGGGAAAATTGCCTTTGATGAATTTGCCAACCGTGGCCTGGCTCTAGGAGCACTACCTTGGAATGCCTACGATGGCCGCCGGGCGTGGACGGATGTGGATGATGCGGGACTAAGGCATTACCTTGAAAAGGTCTACGGCATCACCGGTAAGGATCGTGTTTTTGATGCTACAGCCTTATGCGCACATAAACATTCAATAAACGACGTACAGGACTATCTAACCAGCCTACAATGGGACGGGGTCCGTCGGTTGGATACCTTATTAATTGATTATCTTGGTGCTAATGACACGCCATATACCCGCGCCGTCATCCGGAAATCGTTAGTGGCCGCTGTGGCCAGGGCCATGACCCCGGGATGCAAATATGACTACATGCCAATCTTGGTCGGTCCTCAAGGGCTTGGAAAAAGCACTTTCCTCCGTCTGTTAGGTCGACGCTGGTATTCCGACAGCCTGCAGACTTTTGAGGGGAAAGAAGCCTCGGAAATGCTACAGGGTACCTGGTTGAATGAAATCGGTGAATTAACCGGTCTCAGTAAAGCAGAAACCAATGCAGTAAAACAGTTTTTGAGTCGGACAGAGGATATTTATCGAGAACCTTACGGGCGTAGGACCAGTGTTTACCCGAGGCGATGTGTGTTTTTCGGGACGACTAATGATAGTGAATTTCTTCGCGACCGGACCGGAAACCGACGGTTTTGGCCGGTAGATGTTGGGTTGAATCCACCAACAAAAGATGTGTTTAACCGATTACCTTATGAAGTGGATCAGATATGGGCAGAGGCGTTTTGCCTATGGCAATTGGGAGAACCGTTGTATTTGCCCAAAGACATCGAAGCAGAGGCCAAACGAGAACAGGACAGTCATATGGAGTCAAACATCAGGGAGGGGTTAATCCGGGAATTTATCGAAAGACCGGTGCCGGTGGATTGGGATAAACGCACGCTAGCGGAAAGGCGGCTATATTGGGCGAGCGAATTCGGTCGGGTTGACGTTGAAACCAGGGAGCGGGACAGGGTCTGTGCCATTGAAATTTGGTGTGAATGTCTTAGTGGTGATCCCAAATATATGCGGCAGATGGATACCCGGGAAATAAACGCAATTATTGAAAACATACCTGGATGGATCAGAAGTCGAAACGGGATACGGTTTGGAAGGGCATATGGTTTACAAAGAGGATATATCAAGGTTGGATGATAGATGTTACAGTTTACAAATCTTCCAGAGGACCAACAATAAAAAGCTAAGCTAAAACCGTTAAAACGCACCTGATACAGTTTGAATGGTATTGTGATACAGAGGTGTTACAGTTTGAAGTGTAACGATACAGTTGTTACAACCGTTACAGTCAATGTAACGGGCACAAACCTAGTTGGCTATTGGGTTTATTAATATATGTTACAGTTGTTACACTTTTATATTTAAAAATGAAAAATAAATAGATTAGGTGTAAATACACCCCTATAAACTCTATAAATGTGATGTTTGAATAACGCGCGCGTGCGCGTGTATCAAAAGTTATTTGCAAGGAGTGATCATCATGGTCGAACATTGGAGAAAAGGCCGTGCGCCTTGGGAGATAGAAAAGCAGACCACGGAAAAAAATATTGAATCTTATCTCAGGGATGAAGTGAAAAAAATCGGTGGGAAGGCGTTCAAATTCGTGTCACCTGGAAATGATGGGGTGCCGGACCGGTTGATAGGATTACCGGGCGGTCGGGCAATTTTTGTTGAGACGAAAGCACCAGGAAAAAAATCAACGCCTTTACAACGAAAAAAGCAGCAGGAATTGGCTGACCTCGGGTTTATAGTTTTCGCGGATATCGACACGAAAGAGAAGGTTGATCAGGTTATCAATTTCTGCAAAGGGTTGATTAGCGCATGAAATTTATACCACATCCGTATCAGTTATATAGCATAAACCGGTTGATATCTGATGAGGCGTTAGGGCTTTTTTTAGACATGGGCCTCGGTAAGACGGCTGTTACATTAACAGCTATCAACGATTTGAAATATAACCGTTTTGCTATATCCCGGGCGTTGGTTATTGCACCAAAAAAGGTCGCTGAAGGAACGTGGGCAAATGAAAAAGAAAAATGGGATCACCTTAAACTGTTGCGGATTATTCCGGTTCTGGGCAGCCGGGCCAAGCGGATTAAGGCATTAAATACACCGGGAGATGTTTGGGTAATTAACCGGGATAATGTTAAATGGTTGGTGGATTATTACCGGAATGCCTGGCCGTTTGATATGGTTGTCATCGATGAATCCAGTAGTTTTAAGAACCATGAAGCGAAACGATTTAAATACCTGTCTTGGATACGGCCGCATATTAAACGGATTGTCGAGTTAACTGGGACGCCGACACCTAATGGGTTACTTGATTTATGGGCACAGATATATCTACTGGACGGCGGGAAACGGCTATATGATTCATTCGGTAAATATCGGACCCGGTATTTTGAACAAGTTGATCGGGATGGCCGGAAATACGAATTGAAACCTGGAGCAGAAGAGGCTATTTATCGGGCGATATCTGATATTTGTGTGAGCATGCGGGCCGAAGATTATTTACAGCTTCCGGATTGTATTAATGTTACAGTGCCGGTTGTTTTAGATGAAAAAGCGATGAGGGCGTATAAAACACTTGAGAGAAGCATGTTGTTAGAGGTTGATGAATCAATTATTGACGCTGGATCGGCTGCCGTATTGACCAATAAATTATTGCAGCTTTGCAATGGGGCAGTTTACGACGAGAGAAAAATGGCGATTGAAATCCACCAGTGTAAAATAGAAGCTTTTCTGGAATTGGTCGAGGGGCTAAACGGTAAACCGGCGCTGGTATTTTACAATTTTCAGCATGACCTTGAACGGATTAAAAAAGCATTGACCGAGACTCCAGAATTTATTGGATTGCGGGTCAGAGAGTTAAAAGGGCCGCAGGATGAGAAGGATTGGAATAACCGGCAAATTGATATTTTATTAGCCCATCCGGCTAGTTGCGCCTATGGGTTGAACTTACAACAGGGAGGGAACCACGTGATATGGTTTGGACTTAACTGGTCCTTAGAGCTATACCAGCAAGCGAATAAACGTCTGCATCGGCAAGGTCAAACGGAAAAGGTTATTATTCATCATTTAGTTGTGCAAGGTGGAGTTGATGAAGATGTAATGATGGCGCTAGAGGATAAGGGGGCGACCCAAGACAGGTTAATGGTTGCGTTAAAAGCGAGAATAAGAAAAGCCAAGGAGGTGGCGTAACAGTGAAAAAGGCAACTGATGTTCAAATTTTTATGCTTGAAGAATTGGCCAGGCAGCTTAAATTAGATCCGAAGGATTACACCGATTTAACTTTCGATGAGGCATATAAGCTTATCGAAACACTGTCCGAGGAGTTGCGAGAGGTAAAGAGGACTATTGGCCATGTTTGGACGGAGGAAGAAGTTAGAAGCCGGTTAAAATGTTATAACGATGATGACAGCATTTATTACGCAAAAGTTGCGAAGCCGAAAGACGTAGTCACCTTTGGTAGTGGGATTAATATAGTAGATAACCGAATAATTAAACGGATTGATCTTGACCGAGGAATAGAAGGGGCCTTGTTAGTGAAGGGCAGGCCGAGAACAGCCAAAGAGTGGAAAAAGTTTAGACTGTATTGGCTGATTCGACACCTATATGTTTATGATATAGGTATTACAGAAGTGTCATGGCTGATGAATAAGCCTAAAAGAACATTGAGGGATTGGGAAGCTGAAGCAGTAGCAATGATTACTGGATATCTAAATAAAAAAAGTTTAGCGCAGCTGGACAAAACCCCAATCTTGTCAAGTTCACAAAAGAGCAGATAAACGCATAAAAACAACAAAACGCGATAAAAAAATCAGCACGTTAAAATAAAATTTTTTCAGCTATTTAGCTGGTCTTTTGAGTAAGTTGATTGGACACTTTCCGCATTAATTTGATAAAATTTATTATAGTGATAGAAGTATGTAAAAAAGCCGCCAATTAGGGCGGCTTTTTTATTTGAAAAACATCAAGACATGGAGGAATCTAATTTGTGGCAGCTATATGAAGGAGATTGCTTAGAAGTTATGAGAAATCTAGAGAAAGGATGTGTTGATGCCGTTATTGCTGATCCACCTTATTCAAGTGGAGGAAGGACATTGTCTGAAAAACAACAAGATCCTGTAAAGAAGTATGTTCAATCTGGAACCAAAAGAAAAGATATCACATTTTCGGGTGATAACAGGGACCAGCGTTCGTGGTGTCTATGGTCAATATTTTGGATAAGTCAGGCTGCAAGGCTTTTAAAAACTGGTGGTCGTTTTTATATGTTCATTGATTGGAGGCAGTTGCCTACTGCAACGGATGCAATACAAGCAGCAGGATTATTGTGGCGGGGCTTGATAGCATGGGATAAAGGTAAAGGTTCCCGGTCGCCGCATACTGGCTATCACAGACACCAATGTGAATACATTATTTTTGCAACTAAAGGACCGTGTGAAAAGGCCCCGGGGCGGGGGCCATTTGCTGGGTGTTATCATGCAAACGTTCCATCAATAAAACTTCATCCAACTCAAAAACCTGAAAAGATTATTCAGGAACTGGTTAAAACAGTAGAACCAGGCGGGTTAGTACTTGATCCTTTTGCTGGGTCCGGTACGACCTTATATGTTGCGGAAATAATGGGAAGGAATTCGATTGGGATAGAAATAGAACCGGCTTATTGTGACATTATTAGAAACAGGATGGCCGAGATTAAAAAACTGGGTGATATAGATGCCAAGCAAACCTTTACATGAATGTAATTGGATTGGTTGTCATATTTTAACCCGTGAACGATATTGTGCAACACACACAAAAGTAGCGCAACAAGAAGACGATAAGCGGCGTGGCAGTGCTGCGGCCAGAGGATATAATGGTAAATGGCAGCGATATAGCAAATGGTTTTTAAAGCAACCGGGCAATCAGTTATGCAGAATTAAAGGGCCGCGATGCAAAAAATTAGCTGAGTGTGTGGACCACATAACCCCGCCGGCCAGCCCGGATGATCCGTTGTTTTGGGACAGTAAAAATCATCAGGCCGCCTGTATCCCGTGCAACAGTTGGAAGGGGAATCGAGTACAAAACCCCAGCTAGGGGTAGGGGCGGGTCAAAAGTTTTTGGCCGCCCAAAGCCAGACCGGCAGGGCCCTCTTGTGTGCGAAAAATTCCCCAAATGAAATTTTCCAGATATATTGGAGGTGCGGTACATGGCCGGACGACGCGCGCAACCCATTGCGGTCATAAAAGCCAATGGCCGCAAACATTTGACTAAAGCTGAAATTGAATACCGGGAAAAAGCAGAGATCAAATTTGGCAGTAAGGACTTTAAGTGTCCCCCGTTCGTTAAGGCGGACGTTGTCGCTTTCAAAAAATGGAAAGAGATAATCAAGGATTATAAGGAGGCCGCTGCAAACGGGATCGAGATCGCCAGGTCTCCGGACGTTGGACTGATTGCTCGATATTGTCAGACGTATAGCGCATATGTAACGTTGCTGAAATATCGGGATCGGTTGGTCAATATCGAATTCACACTAGAAGAAGATTTGTTACTGCAGAAAATGCTTGAGGGGCAAATGGGTGCCAAGGCTGTTGATAATCTCATCAAAAAAATTGAGTACCTCGTATCCATTGAGGGGTTAATGGCGCTCGAAAATTCAATCAACAAAAAGATGGATGCGCTGGTAAAAATGGAGGACCGTTTGTTCCTCAATCCACTTTCAAAAGTAAAGAACATTCCAAAATCTCCGCCTAAAACGAAAGACGACCCTAATGCGGAGTTATTCGGTGATTAAGCATGACTCATCCGACAACGCAATATGCCATTGATGTTGTTTATGGTGAACTTAAAAAATATTGCTGCAAGTGGGAGATTTTGGCTTGTAAGCGGCACTTAGATGATTTGCAGAGACAAGGGGCAGAGGACTTTCCATATGTTTTTGATGAAACCAGAGCCAACCGGATTTTTCAATGGTTTTCATTGTGTCGGCATGTTCGCGGCGCGTTTCAAGGGCAACCGATTGAATTGCAGCCATGGCAAATATTTGACCAGGGTTGCCTCTATGGATGGGTCCATAAAGAAACTGGGGCCCGGCGCTTCCGAAAGGCGTATCATAAGCGGGCGCGCGGGAATGTTAAATCCACTGAAGTATCTGCTAAATGCCTTTACCATATGTGTGCCGATGCAATCTATCCGCCTGGTCGACCGGAATTGGCACGGTATGAAATGTCCCCGGAGGTGGAGTGCGCAGCTGTTGACCGAGGACAAGCCAGACGAGTTTGGCAGGATGCTTGGGATATGGCTACGGCATCCCCGGATATCGCTAAACGATTGGATATTAAAAAGACCATAGTCCGGCATAAAACTCGGGGTGGGTTTATGCGACCACTTTCGAAGGATACCAAAAACAAAGACGGTGGCGCACCTTGTTATTTTGAAATCGATGAATATCATGCGCATCCAACATCAGAAATATATGACGTTGGATATTCCGGGTTTGGTAAACGCGCTCAATCGTTGATGGATATCATTACAACAGCTGGTACAGATGCCGAAAATAAGCCATGTAAGAAAGAAGAAGATTATGCTAAAAAGGTTTTATCTGGGGAAGTAACAGATGAGACCTTTTTTATTATGATCCGGGAAATCGACGATGGCGATGATCCACATGATGAAAGTTGTTGGGTGAAAGCAAATCCCATTCTCCGGTACCCGAATGCATATTCTGAAGGGTTATATGCTCAGATAAAAGCTGAATATGATACAGCTTTTCAAAGCGGCGACCCGTCGAAAATTCGGGAATTTATGATTAAACGGATGGATCGCTGGCAAGCTGACTCAGAAAATAAGTATATGTCCGGCTGTATGGATAGGTGGCGAGAATTAGCCATTCCACGTGAGGAGTTTTTGCAATTGGTCCGTGGCCGTATATGTTACAGTGGTGTGGATTTGTCAAAACGCATCGACCTTACAGCTGTAGGTTTTGTTTTTAGGCTTGATGATGACCGGTATGCTATAACAGCTCATGGGTTTATGCCGGAAAATACCGCGACCAAACATGAACATACGGATCGAGTACCGTATAAGGCATGGTCAAAAGATGGTTGGTGTACGCTTACTGATGGCGATGTAACGGATGACAATTATATCAAGCAATATATCCATGACATGGAATTTGACGAACTGTGGGAAATTAAGGAAATATGTTATGATCCGTATGGCGCCCGACAATTCGCCAATGATATGACTGCTGAAGGATATATTTGTGTTGAAGTTCGTCAGGGTGTTAAAACTCTTTCGGAACCGACCAAGCGCTTTAGAGAATTGGTATTACAAGGTAAGATCGTCCATGACGGGAATCCGCTTTTGACTTGGTGTTTATCGAATGCTGTTGAAGTATCGGATAGTAATGGCAATATTAAACTGTCAAAGCGACATAAAGATGATACCCAAAGGATTGACCTGTTGGCCGCCGTTATAAACGCATTTAGCCGGGCAATGGTTGATGAACCGGTGATTGACGTTTCCGAATTCGCTGATAAGGGGTTTTTACAAAAGCTCTGGGGGAGGTGAAAGAATGAGATGGTTCCCGAAGTTTGGAAAGCGAGAAAAGCGTGATGCCATTTATTCACTGAATGATCCGGCCTTTGCTGATTTTCTTCGTAATGAAGAAACAGTAAATGTTCGTGGGAAAAACGCACTTAAGCAGGCAACTGTTTTCACCTGCGTCCGGGTTTTGAGTGATACTCTGTCAAAGCTCCCCTGTAAATTGATTCAGGAAGGGCAGGGCGTTCAGCAAATTAATGACCATTATTTAGCTCCAATCCTTAAACTCCGGCCTAACCCGTATATGTCGGCACGTGATTTTTTTGCAGCATTAGAGACCCAGCGGAATCTTCGCGGAAATGCGTTTGCATATATAGATTTTGCGGGGAATGGACGGGTTAAGGGATTATATCCATTACAATCTGAACAGGTAGAGATTTGGGTTGATGATGCAGGCCTGTTTAATAGTGAAAATAAGATTTGGTATATTGTAAATCTTAAAAACGGTAAACGGATTAAGCTGACACCGTTTGAACTTATCCATGTAAAAACGTTTACTCTCGACGGTATTACAGGAATTACCCCAATTGAATACCTTAAGACGATGGTTGCAAGTGGAAAGTCTTCTGCTGAGTATATCAACAAGTTTTTTGAAAATGGTGTTAGCGCTAAAGGCATAATTCAATACGTTGGTCAGCTGGATGAAGCGGCAAAAAAAACCTTCCGGGAAGAATTTGAAAGTATGTCTAGTGGCCTTAAAAATAGTCATCGTGTTGCGTTATTACCCATTGGATATCAGTTTCAACCGATCAGCATGACACTGGCGGATGCGCAGTTTTTAGAAAACACCAAATTGACCATTCAACAGATTGCAGCGGCTTTTGGTATTAAAATGCACCAAGTAAACGATTTGTCCCGGGCCACATTTGCAAATATCGAAAGCCAGGAACTTGAATTTTACGTTGATACGATGCAAGCAATTATTACGGCGTACGAACAAGAATTGACGTATAAGCTACTTTTAGATAGTGAGATTCGCGCCGGAAAAAGTATCAAGTTTAATATTAATGCGATTATCCGCAGTGATATTAAAACCCGTTATGAAGCATATCGCACCGGTATACAGGGCGGTTTTTTAACGCCCAATGAGGCCCGGGCATTGGAGGATCTTCCTCCCGCAGACGGTGGGGATGATTTAATTTGTAACGGAAATATGCAAAAACTCACTGAGATTGGGGCTTTTTATAAAAACAAAGGTGGAGGTGAAAACGATGGACAAACAGCAGATGGAAACACGAAAGGAGATCCGGCATCTACCGTTTCAGAATAATAGTTTTGGAATTCGGTCAATAATCGGTGAGGATGGAGTAGAAAGGCATACACTTTATGGCTCGATCAAATACAACAGTCTTTCGGTTGTCATGGAGGACTACTGGGGTGATAAGTTTGTTGAGGAGATTTCCGAAGGCGCTTTTGATGAAAGCATTAAAAACGGTGTTGTAAAATCACTTTGGTGCCATCAAACCTCACAGGTGTTAGGTAGTACCAAAAGCGGCACACTTCGGATTACGATTAACGGCGGTCAGATTGATTTTGAAAACGATCTTCCGAATAACACTTGGGGGGCTGATGCCAGGGAATCCGTACAACGTGGGGATGTTGATGGGGTATCGTTTGGAATGATCGTTAAAGAAGAACGATGGAGTAAGACCGAGGTAAACGGGGAGGAAATTTATAAACGGTCAATCTTGAAGGCTGAAATATTTGAACTCAGTCCGACAGCCTTTCCAGCTTACCCCGAAAATACAGTTAATTGCCGGTCGCTTGAACAATTTAAAGCCGAGGAAAAACGAAGTTCGGCTGAGTTCCGCAAACGCAGAATTATGTTAGAATTGGACCTGTTATAAGGGTCCTTTTTTATTATTAAAAATAAGGGGGAAATAACCATGAACAAAGAATTGCGTGAATTGTTAACGCAGATTAGTACGTTAAAAACTGAAGCCCGTACTCTAGCGAGTGAGGGTAAATTAGATGAAGCCGAGGCGAAAGTTTCAGAAATCCGTGAACTGGAACGTAAGGCTGAAATTATCCGGGCGACTGAGGAGGATGCTGGCGGAGCAAATCCTGGTGGGCAACAGATCAGAGATGTTGTTGACCAAGAGGCCGAATACCGTGCGGCATATTTGCAGTTTTTGAGGAACCGGCCATTAAGCTCCGAACAGCGGGAAATGCTTGAAAAGCGGGCCATGTCCGAAGGTGTCCCGGCAGATGGTGGTTTGATTGTTCCTCAAGATATTCAGACTAAGATTAACGAGCTACAACGACAGTTTGTTGATCTATCACAGTATGTAACTGTTGAACCAGTTACTACTTTAACCGGTTCCAGGGTGTTGGAAGTTGAAGCCGAGTTAACCCCGTTTGCAGAGTTAACAGAGTTGGATGAGATTCCTGAAACCGACAACCCGAAATTCGCCACACTTACCTATGCCGTTAAGGACCGGGGCGGTATCCTGCCAATCTCCAATTCACTTTTGCGGGATACCGACCAAAATTTAATTAATTATGTATCTCAATGGTTGGCTAAGAAAGCGGTAGCAACCAATAACAGCCTCATTCGTGGTATCCTTAACACCATGGACAAAACGGCGCTGGCGGATATTAAGGCTATTAAAAAGGCGCTTAACGTCACTTTAGACCCGGCCATCTCACTGAATTCCATCATTCTGACCAACCAGGACGGTTTTAATTATTTGGACAGCCTTGAAGATGCCCATAACCGTCCGTTGCTGCAGCCCGATCCGACCCAGTCGACCGCCAAAATTTTGTTCGGTAGACCAGTTGTGTATGTGGCTAACAGTTTCCTGCCGAGCGATACGACCAGCGGAACCAAAGCGCCGTTGATCATCGGTAATCTCAAACAGTTAATCGTCATGTTCAGCCGTCAGGGCCTTGAACTCCGCTCGACTGACATTGGTGGCGATGCGTTTAAGCGCAACACGACCGACCTGCGGGCCATTAAACGGGACGACATTAAAGTGTTTGATTCCAAGGCCGCTGTATTCGGTCAGTTAACCATTCCGGCTTAATTCGAGAGGGCTATAAATAGCCCTCTCTTCCTATCAGGAGGTGAATCGAGTGGATAAAAAATACAAAGTTTTAGTTGACGGCTTAGAACTAAACGGGGAAAAGCTGAAAAAGGGTAAATTTACAATTTTACCTTGGCAAACCGGAGAACGGTTTATGATGAATGGCTGGGTTGAACCGTTGAAGGACGGTGAGACAAATGAAACCGAAATTGATAATAGCACCGACAGTGGAACCGGTAAGTCTAGCAGAGGCAAAAAAGCATCTGAATCTGTATGATGATTTCACAGAGGATGATGATTATATTGCTGGTTTGATCAAGGTTGCCCGGGAATTCGGTGAGGATTTGACCGGATGGGCGTTTGCAGAACAAACCCGAGAGATTTATCTGGACCGGTTTCCTAATAAAAAATTTATTGAGTTACGGCAGTATCCGTTAATTAGTGTAACAAGTTTCACTGTAACAGATTATACAGGTAACGTTACAACGTTACAACCGGATACGTGTTACATCGTTGATACGGATTCTGCCTTTGGGCGTGTTGTGTTACCGTTTGGTAAAGCATGGCCATCAATGCAATTGTATCCGATTAATCCGATTAAGATCAGATTTGTTTGCGGGGATGTGGTCAGGCTCCCGGAAACCTATAAACAAGCTATGTTGGTTCATGTGGGGTTAATGTATCAATATCGCGAATCTATTCCAGAAAAAGAACTTCAAACCATAATCCGGGCTTATCGAAGTGCGAACTGTTTAAGGTGGTGGTAGGATGCTTACAGCAGGAGAACTTAATCAATCTATCACTCTGCTTGCTAAACTCTATTGGGTGAATGGTGCAAAGGATTTTATTTTTGATCTTACTCCGGATCAGTATGAAGAGATTACCGACAATTATGGCGCACCGGTTAACGAATATGCTCCGTGGAAAAAAGTTCGCGCTAAAGTTCAAATTGGTTCTGGCCGCGAGTTCTATGGTGCTAAAAAAATTAATAATTCCCTTGAAGGGATTATCCAAATCCGGATGATTCCAGGTATTACATCCGATATGAGGGTTATGGTTGATGGCCAGATTTATGAGTTAATTGCACCACCGATTATTGCTGGGCAGAAGCCATGGGAGCGATATATTGAGCTCCATGTAAGGCGGGTGACTTAATGGTAATGTCTGAATTGGGATTGAAGCTCGATGGAATAGATGAACTACTCAAAGTAATGCACGCCATCGAAAAGGATATGGAAGCAGCTAATGGACGGGCGGTACTCGCCGGGGGACGGGTCATCCAAAAAGAAGCAAAAGCAAGAGCACCGGTTCGAGATGGTGGTCCGAAAAAAACATATTTAGGGACATATCGCGAACCCGAAAATCTGAAAAAGTCCATAAAGGTTAAAGTTTTGAAACCAAAAGAACCTGGACGACGGCTGGCGTTGGTTGGCCCAGCAGTTGGTAGACGAGAAGCCCACGATGGTTTTTATGGTGATTGGGTTGAAAAAGGACATCGGATTGCCCGATTTGTCGGGAAAACACCTGACAAACGGTACCGCAATTATGTCCGGATGGTACGTCGTTACGAATTTGGCGACTCAAAAACACAACCCCGGCCGTTCATGCGCCCGGCATTTGACGCAAAAGCACAAGAGGCCCAGCGGAAGATGGTCGAGGTATACAAAAAAGTCATTGACCGCAAATGGGAGAAAGGGAAAACCATTGAGGCAATTGGCGACATTATAGAGGGTGATTAAGCATGCTTGAAAAGGCACTTACGAATTATCTATTGAAGCATAACGAATTAAAGGCAATTCATAAAGGTCGTGTATGTGCGGGAATTGCCCCGGAGAAGTGGGAAGCACCATATATGACGCTTTTTTTAATTTCCAACCCTCCAGAAATGCGCCGATTGGGTAGGCCGGTACCAAGGATTCAGATCAGCCATTTTGCCAAAACATACGGGCAAGTCAGGCAAATGGCTGATTTGACTATTCAAGCCATTGATGGTTTTTCCGGAATAATGGTTGGAGTAAGCGACATTAAAGTCATTCAATCAATCTCCGAGGATCCGGAGGTCATGTATGAGAACGACACCGGATTATATCACTGTCCGGTGGACTTTCGAATTATTTTGCGAAAAGGGGGAGAATAATGCCGTATCAAACTACAGTTGTTAAACCGGATGCCATCCGGATTGGATCGGCAAAAATCGAAATTGGCGATGACGTCAATGCGCTGAGCAATCTAGGAGCTGTCCGGAATGTGGCTTTGCAAGAACAGTGGGAAACTGTTACTATCTCAGGAGATAATGTCGGCACCATTAAAAAATACATCCGAAATCATATTGCTACCTTGACATTCAACTGGCTGGAGTTAGATCTGGATAGTCTGAGCAAAATTCGTGGTGGCATTGATAAGGTTTCGTTGGTTGCTGCTGAGCCTGTCTCTGTAACAAATGAAACATTAGACTGGGAACCCGGCAAGCCAATCAAACTGGCAAATAAAAATGGTAATGGAACCGCAGTATCGTCTCTTGTTATCAAAAAGGTAGAAGGGGGATCTGAAACCGCTCTTGAAGAAGAGACGGATTATTTCGTCTATGTCGGTGATGGTTCTAACGGAGAGGCCGGCGCAACTTATGTCGTACCTATTACGGAGCAGGCCGGAGATGTAAAGGCTAATTACTCTTATACGCCGAATGCTGCAAGAGTTTTGACCACCGGCGGGAAAATCGAAATTGCTCCGAAGGTCGTACGACTTACCAATGTTAACGAGGACGGGAAGAAATTCCAAGTCACGATTTACAAAGCTACGAATTCTTCGGGTATCAATCTTACCTTACCGGCCGATGATGCTGATGACGTTTGGAACACTCCGGTTACATTGGAAGGTTCCTGCGACGCAAATCGTGCAGTTGGCCAACAGTTACTCGAAATCTATGATGAGCAAAGTGTTGCCTAATCAAAGGGCGGGTATTATCCCGCCCTATCTCTTTTAAAAGGGGGAAATATGATGGCAGAAGCCAAAATTTGTGATTTGGACGAAATTTTACTGCCAAAAAGAATTATTAAAATCACTGGGAAGGTAGATAAAATTTCCCGGGAAATTGATGTCACGGAAATCCCGGCCAGGGTCATTCTCGAACTCATTAAACGAGAAAATGATTTGAAAAAGAAAATGGATGATCCGGATGATAATATTTTCGACTGGATGTTGGATATGGCCATTGATATTTGTAAGCCGTCTTTTGCGGAAATGACTAAAGATTGGATCATTGAGAATATGAGTTTTGACCAATTGCAACGATTTTTGCAATTTGTATTGCAACCAGTCAATGATTATATCGAGAGCGCGGTCGAGGAAGCAAAAAAAACAGTGGCCCAGAACGAAGCGTAAGCGGCAATCCTAAAGCAAAAAAATATAAACCAAAACCAAAGGAAATCGTTCTGGGCCGTATTTTGATGTGGAATTGGCATTGGTATGGATGTGATAAAGATTATCAATTAGATAATTTTTCAATACATCAGATATTCCAAATGTTCGAGCGCGGTATTGAATTGGAACGATTCCGCGCTGCAAAAATTGCTCAATATGTTTGGGGTAAACCGGATCCGGAACCCGAACCGGAAAATGACGGCGTCGACCTTGAAGCGAAGAAAAAAGTTTACGGACCCGGGCGAGAGATTAAGAGGTAATAATCTTTTTAAAAGTTTTTCTGATAAGACAGTCTTCATTATCCCAGAATTCACAGCGTTCTTTAATACAAGAATTACTTGTTCCACTGAAGCTTGAAAAAGGACATAATTTGGGCAGTGGTTTAAACATAATATTACCTCCTTATTATTAATTTTTTGGTTTATATTTTAATTCTCCTGACATATGTGAATAAAAACTATTGCCGAAAACTCTTATAAAGTTTTCATTTTCCGGTCGTTCTGCCCAAACTGAAATATCTCTTTGGATGCCCTTGGCTTTGAAAATAGTCAATATATCGCTGACAAGGGAATTAGTGATTTGTGCGACTTGAGCATGGGAACGAGGCACAAAATTTAAGTTTATTCGTACTGAGAAAATACCATTACTATCAGAAAATTCTTTAATGCTAAATTCTGCTTTTTGGTCATCAATTTGTCGAATAGCAGATAATTCATCGGCTGTCACAGGCTTATCAGTTGATTGCATGAACATACTTATTATCATAATTAACATTATTGGAACAAATATAGCAGCTAAGCAACCATTTGTTAACTTATCTCCTTCGGTCATGACTAGTTCACTCCTTTGGTTTTTGCATAATTTCTATTTTTGTCTAAATTTTCCTCTTTTTGAAATGAGGGTGATCAAATGGCAACTATGATTGGACGCCTTGCAGTCGCTTTACTTGGGGATATCAAAGATTTCAAACAAAATTTTGCCGAAGCCAAAAAAAGCGTACAAGATTTTAGTAAAGAGGTTAAAAAGGCTGACGTTGATCTCAAAAGGTTTGGCCGCAATATGACGCTAATAGGAACCGCAATCGTCGGTTCCCTTTTTGCTGTTACGAAAGCCGTCGCGGATAATGCTGATCAGATTGACCTTCTTGCAAAACGCACCGGCGTGACACGCGAGGAATTGCAAAAACTCGCTTATGCGGCGATGCAGGAAGGTTCAAGCATTGAGTCTGTCAGTACTAGTCTTGTTCGGTTGTCTAGAAATATGCTGGATGCTGTCAGAGGGACTGGAGAGGCAAAGAAGGCATTTGAAACGTTGGGCATACAGATTAAAGATGCAAACGGTCAATTACGAAGCGCCGACCAAGTCATGATGGATATAGCTGACAGATTCGCATCAATGACAAATGATACCGAACGCGCGGCAGTTGCCATGCAACTTTTTGGACGTGGTGGTGCAGAAATCATCCCGTTATTGCGAAACGGGCGGGATGGCATTCAAGAGTTAAAAGATGAAGCCGAAGCACTTGGATACGTTTTGAGTGAAGAGGATGTTAAGATATTAGAAAAACTCGGCGATGAATTGGCCGCGGTGAGAGTGGGATTCGGTAGCATTAGTAGACAAATTGCCGCCGATGTGGCTCCGGCGTTTTTACGAATGGCGACAATGACCAAAGATTTGTTTAAATGGATTCATCTATTGCCGGATGATTTGAGAAAATTAGTATCAAATGGAGCATTGGCGGCTGGGACTATATTAACTCTTGGTGGGGTTATGGCTATCTTAATTGCTAAAATTGCTGCCCTACGAAAAGAGTTAATGAGGCTTGGAACAACCTTTGGGGCTGTAATGGCGAAAACCATAGCATGGGCAGCCGTTTTTTTGGCGCTTGGGAAAGCTTATGAAGCATGGAAGGGCTTTCAGTTCGAAAAAATGACCAAGGAAGAATTGAAGAGCGTCACCACCTTGAACAAGGCCTTGGAAATCCAGCTTTACCTCAGTAATGAAATTTCCCGCGTCCAAGGGATTCTAGCCAAACGCCCGAAAGACCAGATTTATTTGGAACGGTTGGAGGATTTAAAAGAGCGAAAGGCCATTATTGATGCAATTGTCCAACAACTGACTACAGTACAGCTTGGGGAGGGTGGCGGGTTACCTCTTGATTTTAGCGAATCTAAATTTGATATTAATCAATATCTCAAGGACTTGCAAAAATCTCTTTCCGATGCGGAAAAAGAAGTCAAAATATTTGGTAATACAAACGAATTGGCAAGCAAAAAAGCTGATTTGCTAAAAACAGCCATTATCGAACTAATAAAGCAAAATGATAAAGGTCAATATAATAAGCAATTAGCAGAATTGGTATCGCAATATAAGACATGGGCACAACGAGCTGAAATCGTCGAAAAGGAACTGGAACGCGAACAGCAATCTCTCAATCTTATTAGACAAGCTCGACAAGAGGTCATTAACTGGAACAATCGGCACAAATCCTCTTTGGAGCTGTTGGCCGAAGAGTTAGAACGACAAGCTTCGCTTGAGAACAAAAATAAAAATGCCCTTCTCGAATATGCCAATGCCATGCGTGAGCTTGACCGGGCGCAGAATGCATTTAATAACCAAAAGGCTGCTTATGAGGCGATATTTACTGCTCAAGAAAAACTTGCAGAGATGACCGGGCAAGGTCGAAAAGAATGGGAAGATTTTGCCGATGAACTCGAAAGACTGGCTGGGGCGGAAGGTGTAATTGAAAGCACGTCCAATGCACTTTTGAAATTGGCAGATGCCATCAGACAAGCTGGCGAGGACAACGAGGCGAAAGAACTTCGCAAACAGTTGGCGCAAATTGCTCATGAGACCGCGCAGTTTGAACTTGATACCCAGATAACACAACTAGAGAATCAAAAGGCCTTATTGGCAATCCAAGGTGATAGCCTCGAAAACAGGGAGAAAGAGCTTGAACTAAACAAACAAATCGCCAAGTTACAAATTGAAAAACTCAATTTGGATATTGCTTCATTAGAGGCTCAAAAAGAAAAGGCTGCTGCTACGCAAAACGAAGTCGAAGTCCAACGGATTAATCTCGAAATTGCAAAAATGCGGGCGGCCATCGAAGGATATCAATTCCAGGTTGAACTGGATACAACGAGATATCAGCAACAATTACAACAGCCGATAACTAATCTGCAAAATGAACTCAGGGGTGCTACTTCATCGGCATTGGCCGCAGGGTTGCAAGATGGCGGCGTAATTGGTGCAATCGACAGCTTGGGCGATTATATGGCTAATAAATTCCGGACGAAGATCGCCGATGCGATGACGGATGCTTTGTTTAATACGACATTCGGACAAAATTTTAAATCATTTTTCACTCGCTTGTTTGGCGGCGCGGCTGCTGCAAATGCAGGAGCACAAGCCGGTGCTGCGGGGGCTGCTGCAACAGGCACGGCTGCTGCCGGAGGATTAGCTGGATTTTTCGCTTCGCCTTGGGCGTTGACTCTCGGAGGTCTTGGACTCATCGGGAGCTTATTTGCAGGTTCTCGCGGAAGTACCACTATCAACATCCAGGCGAGCGCTGGGAATATTGTGGCAGATTATGCGACGGCTAATTTCAAAGAGGTTGTGTTACCATCGTCATATATGGGTCAAGGGGTGCCGTCAAGTGCAGTTGCGCCGGTTTATAACGTGAATGTGAGTGTCACTGCGGCCGGCAGTCTGATTGCAGAACGAGACCTTGACAAGCGGATCCAGTCTAGCGTCGAAGCCGGCATAGCCAAAGCCAATGCAAAAGCGACAAAATGGCAGGCGGTCACAACGGTATCGGGGTGATATCATGGACGACAAATCGAAAATGTATTCGTTAACCATCGAGGATACCGAAATATTCATTCGGTATCCTCGAGGATACAATCCATATGCAAATTTAGCCATACCGCGCATATCTGAAAAAAAAATGCTGGCTGGAACCAATTATCAGGATTCCGGACTATATCATTCGGATGGCCGATTTATTATTTCGGGCGATTGGTTGGATCCAGATGCCCAAGAAGCTCTGTTGAATGAATATTACGGTCAACGACGACCGATGCTGTATAAATCATATCTATCGGATCCGCCGGAAGAGTGGCTGGTCATTTTCGGATCATTCGTGCCTTATCCGCAAAATGTGCAATATGAAAACCAACAATCATGGACGCTTGAATTATTCATCTTGGGTAAATACATCAACGGGGAGTTGGTGAGATGAGACAAGTATCGAAAAAAATTCTCGACATGTTAAAGAGCGGATACCAACTCAACCCAAAAACCCGTCTTGTGGTGGATATCGATCCGCCTTTCGTGGGTACTGATTTTAACCAGGTTGGAGCAGATCCGTTTCTGTATCTTTACAAAAATGTTTTATATTTGACTTTCATAGATGGCGAATATATCAAGGTCGCCATTGTTGATCGGGCCAGTAATAAGGTGATCGATCTATTACGAAAAATTGATGCACCGGGTGCCAGCAGCCCGAAACTGACCTTTGAGCCGTCAACCTATACAAGTATGCCGGATTTACCGCATGTCGTGTATATAGACACATCAACCGGCAAGGTCATGGCATATCGGGAACAGTACAATGAAAAGCTGGAAATTGTAAAGCGTTACGACGAAATCGGCACAGGCTCATCTATTGATGTTGTCCGAGTCAATCATGATATCTATCATTTTTACACCGGCAGTGATGGAAAATTATATGAGCGCAAGCAAGGCGAATTTGCCACCGTCTTAATCGAGCCGGAAACAGGAGCCATTACCTCCGTCCGGGCATTGTTATTGCCGGATGGGCGAATATGCTTAATCTATCTCGTTTCATACGGACAAAACGGCGGCGAAATCCGGACGGCGTATAGCAATCTGCTGTTGCCCATCCGATTGAATGGCGACGGTGTTATATCCGTATCAGAGCTGACATCGTTTGAGTTTAAGCAGACGGCATATCAATACAACGAAGGCATCGAAACAACAGCCAGCGCGATATTAGAACTGATTGCAACGATATTTTTGTTTGCAGAAGGCGTTGTACCACATTCGCAACTGACTGAGTTTGCATTACCTAAACCGCACTATTTTGATGGGAATGTAGAGTCATTGGCGTCGCTGATACAGTTCGCGTTTCCGGTGCCTCATTTTTACGATGAAGGCGTTGAATCAACCGCCTCTTTGCAGGCGCTTGAATTAGTATCATAGGAGGTAAACCATGAAAATAGAAGTGCCTCAAATCATGATAAAAAGGTATATCGAGCCGCAAGACCCGCTTGAGACAAAGGTGGGTGTAAAAGGACATTTTCACGTTGTCAAGAAGCGGCGCGGAATCATCGTGCAGGAGTTGGATTTTGACAATATCATAGTTGACACCGGACTTAAAAGATTTGCTTCGGATTCACAAACTACATTAGACAAAATAAGGTATTGCATCCTTGGAACCGGTACGTCTACACCGACATCAACAGATACATCGTTGCAAGCAGGGGTGCCGTCTACAAAAAAATCATACAGCTCGTTAAGTTCAAAACTCGGCAGCGGTGCAGATTGGTATCTACAAATGGTGTATGAATATGGATTAAGCGATGCCGTTGGCACATGGACAGAAGTGGCATTGACATGGGACTTTGGCAGTAGCGTCACTAGTCCGATTTTCTGCCGGATGCTATTTAAAGATGATGAAGGGAATCCGATTTCTATTGAAAAGACTGGGGATGATACCCTTACGATTATTTATACATTGCATTTCCAGCGGCTTTCGGATACTCCGACAACCAATATTATTAATATTGAAGGTGTCGGTGATGTAACTGTATCATCCATTATTTTAAATAAGCATTTAGAAATATGCTCATATGAATTATTCTTTCTCAATCAATTTTCATATAGCTATTATAGAGACCATATAAGATTGGGTACAGGAATAGGCGATATATTACCGACAAGAACCGCTTGCTACAATCCAATCAATATAGTGCCGACATTAATACAAGCGGCAAGCTATGTTTCCGATGCTTTATATCGGGAATTTATATTTGAGTGGCCTAATACCGTAACCGGGAACATATCTGAAGCTATTTTTACAATCGGGTCAGCACAGTCCTCGATTAATAATGGGCCGTCGGTTTACATGCAATTTTACCCTGTCATTCCCAAATTAGACACAACAAAGAAAATCCGCTTGCGTCCACGGATAACGTACTCTAGAGCCGCATAGGAGGCGGTTACATGAGGATTGTAAAAGATGTTCAGGTATACGGGTCATTCATACCAATTTCAAATGTGGGGGGAGATTTTTCGGATCTCTCCCTGTTTGTTTTTTGGGAACAGTGCGGCATCACTTATTCCCGTACTAAGTTCAAAAATTATGTTATTGACAATAACGGAATATATCGAGGATCAATCAACTCTGGCCGGTGGTCTGGAATAACTCAGTTTTTGACCGATGGGAAAAACCCGTCTATTCAGATGCAAAACAGCAAACCTGCTCTTGTGCTATGGGAAAAAGATGGGAAATTATACGCTGCTCCATCAACGCTGATGGACGAAATCATTTCGGCCCAAACCACCATAAAAGCTGATCTTGAATCCGATTTTGCTGTAGAGCTTGCTAATGATGGCAGGTTTACGGCAAAGGATACGCCGTATGCAGAGATGTTTTCTAATGAGAAAACAGTTGCCATAGAAATGGGCTATGGTGACGAACTGTACCGAATGGCCACATGTCAAATAGAATCGGTCAATGCCTCAAGAGATAATAACGGTGGGATGCTTATGGTCAATGCGCGAAACAAATATACAGATCTTTTGTCCTTACCTATGACCAAAACATTCGGGCCGAAATACCCTGCAAAACCGAAAGAGATTGTTATCGAGGGCTTTCAGGTTGATAAACCAATCCCGCCTCGACAAGTGGTAGAGGTTCGGATTGATGCACCGGCGCCAGTCAGGTGGTATCCGGAGAGCATGGAGTTGACCAATATCGTTGTCACCGGCGACTCCCCTGGACAGGTCACTATATCGCGTGTATATGGCCAGACGGAAATAATGGGGTTTGTCCTCGTCGCCAACCAGTCGGACTCGGACGTTACTGTCTCGTTTGACGTTCTGGCCGCAACAAATACAGATGCTGCGTCGGCCGTATCATTTACCGAGCAGATACGGAATGAGGAAATAAAATTATCAGGTACTACTCCGACGAGATTGACAAAGAAAAGCGTTGATGTTGAACTCAATCGTCGAATTGTAGTCACAAATCAAGACGGGAGCCTGACGTATATCGCGTTTGATGAAGATAATCCGGATGCTTGGTGGGACTACAAAGCCGAGCTTGACGAAGACGGCTACACAACCATTGTGCGTAATCCATCCGGGAATATATCCGATGGGCAAACAGTGAAAATAACCTACGAATATGCTGTTGGAACGAGCGGAAAATTGACAATAAAAGGCGGAACTAATACAGCATATTCAGTCCTTTTGTTTGCCGATGAATGGGAACCTCGCTCACTCCAGATTCGTATCACAGGCGTTTCCGGTGGCGGAACAGATGGGTCACTTGAGACGTATAAAGAAAAATATGCGCCCGTCCATGTTTTGTTTAGCCCATCCGTCAACGGTGCCGGGATGCAGGTGTTGTTGACTAAGGCCCATGCTACATCGGATCTGACCATCACTTACGAGATATGGGCCCGACAGTACAAGGATAAACTAGCCAAATACTGGTCAGCCGCTGATGTCATCAGGGATATTGTCAAGCTTGCAACATACAAGGATTTAAAAATTGGCGAACATAGAGGTAAATTGGATGCTGGGCAATTTTCTGACACCATCTTTATTGCCATGGAAGAGAGCATCGACCCGGAAACGGTACGCGTTGAAAATTCCGGGACCGATGATGTACAAATTAGTCTGATTGCAGCCGGATATATCCCAGATGATGATGGAGGCGAAACATGGGGTGTTCGGGTGGCTGTTACTCGGACAATGCCCACTGGATTGGAGCAGGATTATTCATTTCAGATTTGGGGCCAGTTTATCGGCAGAACGGATTTCTTCTACCCGTTGGATTTGGTTATGCCTGAGCTTCCGGATACCGTCTTCGATAGGACACTGCAGATTGTTGACCAGTCTATCGAGGACGCGCTCAACAAAGTGTTGCAAATTTCATTTGCTGACGACCGGGCCAAATTTAAAATGATGTTCGGTGGCAACGGCGAGCTGATTATCCGACCATATCGTCTGGAAGCTCAGGTAGATACATTTACAGCGGCAAATATGGCGTCAATCTCAAAACAGACCGGGACTCCGCAAATTTATGACCGAGTCCAAATCAAGGGGGCTATGACCCCGTCCTATTTGGTCACGACGAAAAAAGTTCTATTGCATGACCAAAGCGGCGAACCGTTGGCCGGGCCGAAATGGATAAGTGATATCTATTTCGATTTCAAATTTGACCAAGAAATCCGCCCAGAGTCATTAGAGTTAGAAATAATTTGGCTTAAAAAAGCTACCTTGACAATCCATAAACGCAGTACCAGCGGATGTACACTCCGGATGCATAATACCAGCGATGGAGATTACAGGACACCGAAAGCACAGTTTAAACTTTGGGGTGTGCCACTGACGTCAGTGGTATATCAAGAGGACTATGTCTATAAAACGGAGCCGGGCGTCGGCGGAAAGTATCGGAACCCGACCGCCGTTGTCGAAAACGAAATGATTATGTCGCAACAGATGGCGGATCTGGTCGGCTCAAGCGTGGTCATCGAATCTGCAGGCGCAAATGTTTGGAAACCGGGAGAAATGCCGTTTAATCCGGCCGTGGAACCGCTTGACACAGTGATGGGCGAGTTTACGGAGCTTGATGTGAATGCCCGCGGTATCGTCGAGGAAATGGATGTAACGTATGACACAAGCGGAACGCCGGAACTCTATATGAATTTGAGCATTAAACCATATGACCGCTTTGCAGCAGGATTTGGATTTGTATCATTGTGGATGGATGCGGATGATAGTTTAAGCACAAATTACGAACTACATGCTAAAGACAACGTTAAAAAATTATTGAATCTCTTATTTGGATAGGAGGCTGAACAATGCAAGATAAAAAAATATTTATGGGTCAGCTATTGCACACACCAAGCTGGGAGACACCTCAACCCATTGAAGTCTTTGAACGGACTCCCGGAGTTTACCGGCTGGGTACAAAAGATCCTGATATGGAGGAACTTGTAGGTAGTATTGATGATGAACCTGTTACCGATCCAATAGCGGAAGAAGCATCAATTCTCGGGTTGTTGCGAGGGATCTTATCTCAAGTCGGTACAGTTATAGACAAGCTAAATACGGGGCTGAGTGTTAGAACTGACGGTGATTTGATAACAAAGAAAACCAATGTATCGGTGACAGCCAACACCAATATATTGGACTCCGATTACACCGCGAATAATAACAAACCATCGTTGCTGATGGTTGCGACAAATACTGCCGGAAACATTTCGCTTTTGGTTGATGGTTTGGCGGCGATATTAGGGGCGCTGGAAGCCGAAAAATGGTATGTCTTCGAAATACCTCTGACTGAAAACTCAACTTATAATTTACAACTCTCACAAACTGCAGTAATGCAAATCAATTGGATTGTAAAGAGCATTTAAAAACTGCTCTTTTAAATTAAAATGAAAGGGTGATTTCATGCCAAAAGTATCCGTGACTATTGAGGTTGAAGTGACCATACCTGATGACGGTCAAATTACTCCATTTGATCTTGTTAAAGCTGGATTAGACGAAACTGTCATTCCTGTACCTTCATTTGCTCCGCCAAGCGGATATTCTATTTCTCGGCCGATTGTTCGAGCGATTGTTGAGAAAGAATAAGAGCAGATAAGGTGGGTGGTTTGCGTGGAATTCTTTGAAACATTCAAGCATTTCTTGGATAAATTATTTGAATTTCCAGTCATTAAAATTATGGCTGGAATTTTTATTTCGCTACTTTCAAATATGTACGGCGAAATGAAACCGGCATATGTGACAATTATAATTTTTCTAATTGCAGACTGGATTAGTGCGCTTTGGTTCGCGTGGGTGGACCCGGATTCCTGTATTACATCAAACCGGATGCGGACAGGAATTATAAAAATACTTATTTATGCGCTGGCATTGTCAGCCGGGCATTTTTGCAGCTATATTTCTGCATTGGCAGCATTTGAAGCATATATTCAAGGGTTTATAGTGACTACAGAATTAATATCACTTTTCGAGAACGCTAAAAAACTGGATGATCACTATGGGTGGAAATGCAAATTTTTGGACGTGATAATCAATTTTTTACACGGTAAACGTCGGGAAATGGAAAGGAGCGTTGGACTACATGACCAGAAAAGAGTTCGTTCAGAGGATGATGACTGCCGTCCAGCAGGCACAGAATCAAGGAGCGGTTTTTAATCCTGCGGTGGTGGTAGCGCAGGCGGCTTTAGAGAGCGGTTGGGGTAATTCGGGGTTAACGATTAAGGCTAATAATCTTTTTGGTATTAAGGCAAGTAAATCATGGACAGGCCCAACGTTAGATTTACCGACCAAAGAGTGGAGCAAAACAAAAGGATGGTATAAGACCGTCGCTAGATGGTGTGTTTGGCCGAGCTGGACAGATTGCGTTTTGTACTATGCCGAAATGCTTCAGCGGTTGTCCTGGTTTCGGGATGCTTTGCCACATGTTAATAATGCTGATGAGTTTTTAAGGGCCTTGCTCCCGGAGGCTGGACAGTCTGGCTGGGCGACTGACCCAAACTATTTCAACAAAGTCCGGCAGGTTGGGGCAGAAGTCGAACGGCTTGGAGGGCCGAAGTGGGAATGAAAAAGCTAATTTCGGGATTTTTAATTGGCTTAACTATCGGCTTTACAGTCGGTGTTTTTTTATTGCGGCAAGACAAGCCGACCCCTGTCATAACTGTCAATCCACCCCCGGAAATCGAAAGACAAGCCGATTTGGTGGCCACTGTCCGGCAGTCGGGCAAACTATCCGGACAAACCAAAAATCCCATCATTAAAGCGGCTCCAGATGCCATAGAATCGTCCAAACAAACGTTCGAATATAATCCATCATCCGAACCCCAAAAATCAATACAGGGCAATCTAGAGCCTTTTACGGGGACTGTGCCGGTTGCCGGGGAGATTGAATCTATATTTGTTGATGTGCGAACCGGCGAGGAGTTAGGTCGGGGCGTTGCTCCGGTATCCGGGGAAACTACGGTGGCCATTGGGGAAACGGTGCAGGTCGAAACCATATTTAGCGACGAACTAAAATTTAGTATTGACATACCAAGCCGGCAGCCGAAACAAAATGAGATTGGCATTATTTATGACAGAGATTGGATAGCATATTATAAACGAGAATTAACCAATATAGGCAAGGTAGTTCCGTGGATTGGAGCAAGCTATAATTTTAATGATGAAGATTTATCTATATCTATTGGAGCGAGCATAAAATGGTAAAGTAAAGCCCTCTACCGTAATGGTGGAGGGCTATTTTTTTTATTTACTTTTCATTTCGGCGGCTTCAATCATATCTCGGACATTCTCTCGGAACCATTCGGCCCGGTTTTTGTAGCCCATCTTTTTGAGAGCTTCGTCAATCCAGCTATTAAAATCTTTACCTTCATGTGAAACCCAAAAGCGTTCCGCAGCATCCACAATGGCCATTTTCTGAATCTCAGAAAGACCAGCAATTTTTTGAATGAAAACCGGACCATCGATCCCCCATTTTTCATCTAATCTGTCCAATTTAATGCCATCCTCGATTTCCCAATGGAGCGAGGCGGCGGAATTTGCGTCTGATAATGTACCGTTAAGTAAATCAACAAGGAGGCTTGCTTCTTTTATCGTTAGGTTAACTTGGCGAAGGAAGCCGAAAATATTCTAGAAAGTTTGTTAATTGAATTGAATAAAGAAAAATAAGATCTCCAACAAGAGGTCTCAGACTGTAGACAAATCTGCCGAAAGGCGGGTCTGTCTACAGTCTGAACCGAGGAATAAATTTCCTCGGTTTTATTTTTTTACCCATTCAATTTTACAACCAATTACATCTAGTATTTCTTCAACTTCAGTATATTTAAAACTTTCTCTCCGTAGTTTCCCGCTGAAATTCTGGAGAGTATCCTGCCGATTGTGTCTTCTATTCAATTCCTCGACGACCTGACTTAAGGTCATGCCGCTTTTTACAATTTCAGCTTTCAAATTATCTCGGAATGACATTCTATTCACCTCAATATTATTATACTGTAGAGTTAAATTTTAATCAATATAATTCAACAAGATTATTGACAAAATAATCCGTATGATTTATAATTTAATCAATAGATTAAATTATAAATCATATAATTTATACGCCAAGGGATGATAAACCAAATTCAACTCCAAACCACAACGAAGTAACATAAAAAAATGTCTATATACAGAAATGACCGGCCCGCGCCGGTTCCCATTTAAAAGGTAGGTGATAACTATGTTCAAAATCATTAAACATTATTCCGTCCATGCTTTTGGCCTTGCTCTATCACTAACAGCAATTTATCACACCATGATCCAACTTTCCACCGATCCTATCATTAGCCAATTTTTTGGCATCGGCGGGATATTTGCAGGGTTATCCATCCAATACCTCCGGGGATTGTCAGCGGCTTACCGGAAGGCTGGAATGATCACTAAAGCTAACCTGCTCTGGGTGCCTGTGATTCTCTGTATAATATTGTTCGATTTTTTATCATCTTTTGGCATCCTGTTAAGCGAGGTCGATAAAGGGGATATCCAATATACCGGAATTATTAACAAACGAGCTATTATACAAGAGGATATAAACAGAGTTAAAGCGGATTTGGAGGTCAAAAAACGACAACAAGAGACCGAATTTAACAATGGTGGGCGTGGAAGGAAATATGAGGCATACCAAGTTGAAATTTACCAATTAGAGCGCCGCCTGGAATTGCTCAGGGATGAACTTCAGGCGCTGGATGCTAAAACTGAGTCGGCCACAAAGAGTATCTTCACACTGATCAGTGAGAAGTCCGGAATACCTTCTTTCTGGATTGAATTTGCCATGTTTAGCGGACTGATGTTTTTAATCTATTTTGTACCATTACTAACACCGTGGAATGTGACCTTGCCGATGAATATCTCCCAGGCTAAACCTGTTACTCATAAGCATAACAGACTACATAGCATTGAAACAGCGGTAACAAAAGAGTCATCCGGAACATGTATCTGCGGTGCACCCGCAAAGCCTGGGTGTAAATATTGCGGTAATCCGTCGTGCCGAGTCAGAGCAAGCCGGGCTAAGAAAAAAGATAAGAAGAAAACCAAGAAGAATGCTGAGATGATGGCAGAAACAGCCGATAAAGAATTCAAGGATGAAAAAATATTAATAGGAAAAACTCTTCCCTGAATATAAGAAAGCGCCCTGATGTTTAAGGTGCTTTCTTATATTTATAACTAACTGAACGTACGTTCTGCACAATACTACATTTAATAATTAAACGCTATATATGGAATATCCTGCTTGTTTGTGAAAAAGTTTATAATTATAATAAATAATGTAAAAATCTTGAAAGGAGGTCTGAATTTTATTTTAATAAAGCTAGAAAAAACCCCTGCTGGCACAGGAGTTTTTTCAAGACTTACAAGAGATATATTATAATATATGTTTATTTATACTATATCATTGTAAGTCCTCTTGGGTCAATGTTTATTATTTTCCTATTGTCATCTAGGAGGATATTCATGGTAGTCAACTATATTGAGAAAATGCCGCTTTTCATATCAGCATTATACAAATGCGAAGGCGACGAAATTTATGTGCATGCATCCAAGGAAATAGAAGGAACACCTAAAGAATTAAGTGTTCTTAATCTAATATTCAATGAATCCCTCACTAAACCCGAAGGGATTATAATGGATTAAATTTAAACCACCCCTTATTATGAACTGACCCCCAAAAATTAGACCTAAAATCTAATGATTGGAGGTCATTTTTTAATGGCAAAATACAGTTATGCGGTGGTTATTTTTTTTTCTCCAGCTAATAGCTTTGTGCAATTTTTGTGCAAAAAACCATCCAAAATAATTTACATTAAACTGTTTTCATTTATAATATATTATGGTATAATGCTATTTAGCTGGACTTTAATTATTTTGATGTTAATTGATTTTCAGCGATTTGGAATGGCAGTTTGGAGTTCAAATCCCGCCTGCCCGACCATTTTTTGATATGTGAAGGTTTGTGTAATTTTTGCACAAACCTTTTTTGTTCATAAAGGAAAAGGATCTTTCGCACGACAATGGAATATTATACCATTAT
>Ga0134094_1000668_pt1 | contig 39849 bp, 28 predicted proteins | sample 5_1taG_FD_94458 | JGI IMG/M metagenome (GOLD analysis project Ga0134094, IMG submission 94458) | Switchgrass degrading microbial communities from high solid loading bioreactors in New Hampshire, USA - 5_19_20_110_A1 metaG | ecosystem: Engineered > Bioreactor > Semi-continuous > Anaerobic >... | reverse complement strand
CCAGATGTACGGAATACCTTCAGGGCTGTCTGAAATAGGGGTAAAAAGGCAGGATTTCGATGAAATCATCGAAAGGACCCTCAATCATTCCGGAAACCAAAGCGGGGATCTTGCAGAGGAAATAAGAAACATTCTTAATTTTGCATTCTGATGATGTTACTTTTTATTATACTGTGTGGTAATATAGTCTAAGCAATGGACTATAAAACAGAAAACTAATCTTAATTTTACCGGGGAGTGGAGTTTGAGCGGAATATTTATGGTTAACGGTGCCACTGAAGGTTTAAAGAAAAGTACGATAGAAGCCCTGGAGAAAATTTACGAGCAGGAAATCCCGCGGGACAAATTCTGGACCGAGGAACTGGTAACTGAAATGGCCAGGATTTCCGGGGAAATAAACAGGGAGATATCGGTATACATTGACCGTAAGGGAAAAATCGCCGACGTCAGCGTGGGAGACCATAAAACAGTTGAACTGGGCGAAGTTGAAGGCCGCAGAAATAATCAGAGGCTTTCGGGAATCAGGTGCATTCATACACATCCAAATGGATCGGGCATGCTTTCCGGTCCTGATATAAGTTCCCTGAAATTATTGAAACTGGACGCTGTGGCTGCTGTTGGAGTCAATGAGGGCCAGGTTACGGAAATATACGTGGCCTTGCCTTCGTCTTCGCGAAAAGAAGGCTACGAGATTTTCGGCCCTTTCAGGAAAAGTAAACAGGACTTTGACGTTCTGTGGGAATATGTTAAGGAAGCCGATGAGCATTTCAGGAGCCAGTCCGGGTCACTTGATGACAACGTGGAGAAAGCAGTCCTTGTCGGACTTAAGACCCAGGAAACCCGGGACATCAATGGAGTGAGCGAAGCCGATATATCCATGCTTGAGCTTAAGGAACTGGCCCAGACTGCAGGAGCCCAGGTAGTAGCCGTCATGATGCAGAAACGTCCGGCGAGGGATTCGGCATATCTCATAGGAAAGGGCAAACTGGAGGAATTAAAGCTGCTGGTGCAGACAAAAAACGCCGATCTTGTCATTTTTGATGAGGAGATTACCCCTTCACAGCAACGCAATATTGAAGAGATCATTGGAGTAAAAACCATTGACAGGACGGGCCTTATCCTTGACATTTTTGCGCAGCGGGCAAGAAGCAGGGAAGGAAAAATACAGGTTGAACTTGCCCAGCTTGAATATAACCTGCCAAGGCTTTATGGAAAAGGTACCATGCTCTCGCGCCTTGGGGGCGGAATTGGCACGAGAGGCCCAGGTGAAACAAAGCTGGAGACTGACAGACGGCATATAAAGAGAAAAATAACCGCCCTGAGGGAGGAACTGAAAGAGATAAGGAAGCAGCGCAGTTTACTGAGGGTTGAGCGGGAAAGGAACCGTGTCCCCGTAGTGTCGCTGGTCGGTTATACCAACGCAGGGAAATCCTCATTGCTCAATGCCCTCTGCAACGCCGATGTATATGCCGAAAACAAGCTTTTTGCCACATTGGACACAACTACGCGCCAGCTTGCGCTGGAGGAGAACAAGCTGGTCCTTTTGACTGATACGGTTGGATTCATCAGAAAACTTCCCCATCATCTCCTTGACGCTTTCAAATCAACCCTTGAGGAAGTGGTATATTCCGATGCTTTAGTCATTGTTGCGGACGCTTCGGATCCCTATGCCGAAGATCATCTCCGGATAGTTGACCAGATACTTGACGAACTGGGCGCAGGGGGCAAGCCTGCAATAATAGCCTGCAACAAGATAGACAAGGTAAAAGAGAGGAATTTCCGTATATCTGATGACAGGATGGTTGTTGAAACCTCCGCAGTGACAGGCGAAGGCCTGGACAGGCTCAAAGCGTGCCTTAAGGAGATCCTTTTTACATCGCTTAAAATATTCACTCTGAGAATACCTTTTTCAGAAGGATGGGCTTTACCCTGGCTTTATAAAAATGGCAGGGTCCTGTCGGTAAATTACGATGAGGATTCATCTTTGGTTGAAGTTGAGATTGACAGTTCCCTTACAGGACGGATAAAACAGTTTATTGCCGAATAACCGGGTGAAAATATCGAAAAGCAGGGGAGAATAAGGAAGGATGATTTTTCATGTCAAATGAGCGCATATATAGAATGCCGTTTTCGAAAATATACCCGCTTCTCGTACAGAAGGCAGAGCGCAAAGGACTCACAAAATCCGAGGTTGACACGGTGATATGCTGGCTTACGGGATATGATGAAGCCGGGTTACGGGAACAAATAGATAAAAATGTTGATTATGAAACTTTTTTCAACCAGGCGCCGGGAATAAATCCCAATGCTTCCAAGATCAAAGGAGTAATCTGCGGATACCGGGTAGAGGAAATCGAAGATCCGCTTATGCAGAAAATCAGGTGGCTCGACAAATTAGTCGATGAGCTGGCCAAAGGCAGGCCAATGGAAAAAATACTGCGCAGCTGAATGAGCATCACGGATAATGACAGGGGGTTTTCCCCTGTCATTCCGTAATAAAGAACCCCTTTATTATGCATAATAAATCCGGGTTGCTCTGATAAATCCGGCATCAGGATTCTGTATCAGGGAGACTTAGCCATTGGATGCAGGCAAGCTGGGTTTTATGGAAAACAAACAACCGGGTAATTTGCGGCTTATCACAGAAATGGATGCTGTAAATGGGAGAAACTCACCTGGCGGGTTTCTCCCATTTTATAGTATCATGTAGACAGATACTGGACTCCGGTTCCGGAAAGGGGTGCGCCAATGAATTCATACGACAGGGTCAGCACTGGAATTAAAGGATTTGATCAGGTAATTGACTATCTGCGTTTTGGAGATAACGTGGTATGGCAGGTGGATTCAATTTCAGGATATAAGAAAATGGTTGATTGTTTTGCAGAAAGCGCGAGAGAGGAAAACATAAAATTAATTTATGTCCGCTTTGCCAATCATGAACCATTGCTGGATGCCACCCCTGATATAAAGTTTCATAAAGTCGATGCGAGAAAAGGCTTTGAAAGCTTTGCCATCGAAATACATAATCTTATCAGGTATGAGGGCAAAAGGGCACTTTACGTTTTTGACTGCCTGACCGACCTGCTGGAATACTGGCATTCGGATCTGATGATCGGTAATTTCTTCAGGGCTACCTGCCCGTATTTATATGAGCTGGATACGGTCGCATATTTTGCCATCAAGCGAAATTCCCATACCTATGGGACCATTGCAGGTATCCGTGAAACCACACAGCTTCTCCTTGATCTTTATCAGATCAATGATAAAACCTATATCCATCCCCTTAAGGTATGGCAGCGCTATTCGCCCACCATGTTTTTCCCCCATTTAATCAAGGGGCAGGAAGCTGTCTGCATCACATCCAGTTTTGACGCCTCAGAACTTTTTACCAGTATCAACCGCGGCGAAATGAGACTGGATTATTGGAATACCATCTTCAATGATGCGAAAAAAATGCTGGACGCCCCTCCCAGCCAGCAGGAAGGGGTAAAGAGACGGCTAATGCATATGCTTATCGGCAGTGATTCCCGGATGTTCCAGCTTTGTGACCGGTATTTCACCTTAAGGGATATACTCGCCATTGCCTCAAGGGAAATCGGTACGGGTTTTATTGGAGGGAAAAGCGTAGGCATGCTTCTGGCAAGAAAAATACTGGAGGCTGAAGGCGGCGAACGTTTTACGTCTTTTCTGGAGCCCCATGATTCTTTCTATATCGGTTCCGATGTCTTTTACACTTATATTGTCCAGAATGGCTGGTGGCAGCTTTTTACCAGGCAAAAGACACCCGAGGGTTATTACAGGTACGCGGCAGAGCTCAAGGAAAAGCTATTGCATGGCACTTTTCCCAGGGACATACAGGAACAGTTCGTCCAGATGCTGGAGTACTTTGGCCAGTCCCCAATTATTGTACGTTCCAGTTCCCTGCTGGAAGATAACTTTGGAAATGCGTTCGCCGGCAAGTACGAGAGTGTTTTCTGCGTGAACCAGGGAACTCCCCAGGAGCGTTATGAAGCCTTCGAGCAGGCAGTAAGGATTGTTTACGCAAGTACCATGGATGAGGATGCACTGAATTACCGGATGCACCGGGGACTTGCACAGCAGGATGAGCAAATGGCCATATTGGTGCAGCGCGTATCAGGAGACCGGCATGGGGACTGTTTTTTCCCCCATATTGCGGGTGTGGGGTATTCTTCCAACCTTTACGTCTGGGATGCAAGTATCGATATGAATGCGGGAATGCTCCGGCTTGTATTCGGGTTGGGCACAAGGGCAGTGGACCGGACCGGCAAAGATTATGTCAAGGTAGTGTGCCTTGACAACCCGCTCCGGATCCCACCGATGAACTATGAGGATCAGAAGAAATTCTCCCAGCACCGGCTGGACCTTCTTTCATTCACTGAGAATGCCCTGGTGACCAGGGATTTGAAAGAGGTTTTATCCCTTCCTTTAAAAACGGACAGGAATCTGTTCGTCAGCCCTGATTACGCTACCCTTGCCCGTATGCGCGAACTGGGATATGTTGTCCGGGAGACCCCTTATCTGCTGGATTTCAGAAAGCTTTTCACAGACACAAGGTTTGCCGCCATAATGAGGGAAATGCTGTCTCTGCTGTCAAAGGCATACGATTATCCGGTCGATATTGAATTCACGGCCAACTTCAATGAGGATAACGGATTTAAAATAAACTTGCTGCAGTGCCGGCCGCTGCAGACCAAAGGCCTGGGAAGGACGGTAAAAATCCCGGAACTGAAAGATGTCAAGGACTGCTTCTTCTCATGCAAAGGCAACTTCATGGGAGGAAGCGTACGCCTGCCAATAGACTACGTTGTATTTATCAGTGCCAATTCATACCTGAAACTGAGTGAACAGGTAAAATATGAGGTGGCCAGGCAGGTAGGCTTAATCAACAGGGAGATGAAAGGTAAAAATGCCATGCTGGTGGGGCCGGGCAGATGGGGAAGCACCACGCCGTCCCTCGGGGTTCCGGTCCATTTTGCGGAACTGTGCAATATGAAGGTCATCTGTGAATATGCTTCAAAAAAGGAGGGCTTTATGCCGGAACTGTCCTATGGCAGCCATTTCTTTCAGGATATAGTTGAATCAGAGATCTTTTATGTGGCTATTTTCGACGGGTATCAGGATGTGATTTTCAATCCTGACCGCATTTTGCAGAAAGAGAACTTGCTTGGACATTTCCTGCCCGAAAGCGGTAAGTTTAAGGACGTGATCCATATTGCAGATACCGGGGGCATGGAGATATACTCGGATATTGTCACGCAAAAGTTATTATGCAGGTAAGACCGGGATTTTCCCGGGAAATGCCTGATTGCGGCCTGGCTTTGGCCGGCCTGCAAAGGTTATTGTACCGGCTGACGGGAAGACAGTTTTAATACTGTGTACTATAATGGATACATAAAATATCTATCGAATTTTCCAGGAGGATGTCATGACCGGATTTCATACCCTTCTGTATCATGAAATAATTGAAAGGGAAGGATACGACAGAAATAAGTACAAGGGGATCAAAGTAAGCCAGGATTATCACGATATGCTTCCGGAAGCCCTCTTTTGTTTCAGGGATGAATTTGAAAAGCAGATGAATTATCTTTTTGAAAACGGATATACCACGCTTACAATCGAGCAGGTAATTGATTTTTACTATCATGACAAGCCAGTCCCTGAAAAGTCCGTACTTATCACTTTTGATGACGCCTATAAATCGGTGCTGCTTTTTGCTTATCCGGTTTTGAAAAAATACAATTTCCATGCAGTGTGTTTCGTGGTATCAGGATGGCTTTTTGAAGAATCCCGGGAATATACAGGGGAATACTCTGTCTGCATGTCCAGGGATGAGCTGTTTAGCATGGACGATGTCTTCGAATACGGCAACCATACAGATTTGCTGCATACCAGAAAAGGATTGAGAACCGCTTTGCTTACTGAAGACAAGGACACTGTCCTGAAAGATTTGAGCAAGTGTGAAGCCATTGCAAATACAAGGAAAATATTTGCATATCCCTTTGGGATCTATAGCAAGGAGAATATTGACTGGTTAAAGGAATTCGGCATACTCCTTGCTTTCACATCCAAAGACGGTTTCAACACCAGGGAGACAAATCCGCTGGAACTGTGCAGGAACGTATGCCGGCTTGAATACAGCATATATGATTTTGCAAGAATGCTGGAAGTACATGTGTGATTTTTTCATACGCTGGCAGCAGCGGTGGCGGATCATCGTGGCTTTACCTGCGGGTTGGAGGAAAAAAGGAATGGGATGATAAAAGAACAAACTCGTTTTATGGATAGTAAAACAATAAAAAGCTGTCAACAAAAGGCATATTGACACCGAAAGTTCGCTGATGTAGAATAGTTATGCTGTTTTCAAGTGCGCTCGAGTGGTGGAATAGGCAGACACAACGGACTTAAAATCCGTCGGACTAACCCTCCGTGCCGGTTCGAGTCCGGCCTCGAGCACCAGGGACTTCCGGGTTTTCATCGGAAGTCTTTTTTATGCGCTCAGGAAACTCTTGACATATTACGATTATTATCGGAAAAAAATGCAAAATGGTATTTACTCTTTAGCAAGAAAGTATTATATATCATTTATGGCCATAAAATTCATCACGGCTTAAGGCGGCAAAACACACTGCTTGCATAGTTTATAGGAGGTTTTTTATGAAAAGGTTTTTAGCAACAACTGCAATAATTGTTTTCGCAATGGTTTTGTTAACCGGTTGTGGGAAAGGGAATCCAAACAATCAGGATATCGCAGCTGGAATTGCAACAAATACAGCAACGGAAGAACCTTCATCCGCAGAAGAAACTACGACACCGGAATTGATTCCCGCACCTGCGGATGAGGAAGGGAATGTAATATTCCCCGAAAACAGTGCCATAACCGACCAGGAGACCATTTATTATGTATGGGACGATTCTGTCGAAGAAACAGTGGTTTATTTCACGGAGCATCATCCTGAAGTAAAAGCCATAAAAGAGGTCATTGACAGGCATCTGTACCTGATAAATACCCGGGACTACAGGACTATCAAGGGGGACGAGGAATACGAAACGTATACCCAGGATTTCATTGAATATCTGAAAGAGAAGAATGATATTGAGAACAGTGCGAAGGTCTACAAAGATGCTAAATTGGTGACGACCTCCCTCGGGGTGAGTGAATATGAAAGTTTTGAGTTCAATGTTCCTGTCACTGAATGCAAAGTTACTTTTGCAGGCCGCCTCCGCTTTGATGAAATAAGCGATGAAGCAGCAAAAGAATCTGGAGCGAAAGCTGGGCAAGTTTATGAGTTCAGGGCACTCCTGAAATTGGTCAAACAAGGAGACGGAACCTGGAAGATTGACGACAAAGGTCAAAGTGGTATCTGGGAAGCTGAGTAAATCACCCGAAAATATATAATTACATCTGATGATAAATAAAGGTACTGATAAGCCCCAATAACAGGGGCTTTTTAATGTGCTTTAACTTTAACCAAATTAAAAAGAAATAGCTTTCCAGAGCCAGATAAAAGGCGAAATCAGGAGAAATTTGTCTTATTTTGTAGCAATAGAATCTTGAAATGAAAATTTTTCAAATATATAATTATATACGGTTCACGCAATATATTGTTATATACACTTCTGATTAACACAATATATATTAAGTCCTAACTCAAGAAAAATCAATAAAATACGGAGGGGAAGGCCATGCCATTGACTGAAAACGCAAGAAAAGTTCTTGAAAAAAGATATCTGGCGCGTGATGAAAACGGAAATATCCTTGAGACGCCAGAGGATATGTTCAGACGGGTTGCCAGAACCGTTGCATCCGCCGACAAGCCTTATGTATCCGAAAAAGAGCTGAAAAAAATTGAAAAAGATTTTTATGATATGATGGTGAACCTTGAGTTTCTGCCGAATTCACCGACTTTAATGAATGCAGGGCGTCCCCTCGGACAGCTTTCAGCATGTTTTGTGCTCCCTGTTGAAGACACCATGGAGGGAATTTTCGACAGTGTCAAACATGCTGCTCTGATACACAAAAGCGGCGGCGGGACAGGATTTTCCTTCAGCAGGCTCCGCCCGAAAGGTTCATGTGTCAGATCAACCGGCGGTGTTGCAAGCGGTCCGGTAAGTTTCATGAAAGTCTTCAATGCAGCCACTGAAGCCGTAAAGCAGGGAGGAACCCGTCGCGGCGCCAATATGGGCATACTTAGGGTGGACCATCCTGATATCCTCGAGTTTATTACCTGTAAGCAGGATAACAATGACATAACCAACTTCAATATAAGCGTTGCAATTACAGAGAGTTTCATGCAGGCCGTTGAAGAGGGAAAAGATTATGACCTGATAGATCCTTTCACCAAAAAGAAAAAAGGCAGTCTCAACGCCCGCGAAGTGTATGACAAAATGGTCCGGATGGCCTGGAAGAACGGCGAGCCGGGAATTATATTCATAGACAGGATCAACCGGGACAATGTAACTCCTGAACTTGGAGAAATTGAGAGCACAAACCCTTGCGGTGAGCAGCCGCTTCTCCCCTATGAAGCATGTAATCTCGGTTCAATAAACTTAAGCGCAATGACCAAAGAAGGGAAAAACGGATATGAAATAGACTATGACAAGCTTCGCAATACCGTGCATAAAGCGGTCCACTTCCTGGACAATGTCATAGATGTGAATAACTATCCCCTGCCCGAAATAGACAAAATGACCCGGGGGACCCGAAAAATCGGGCTTGGTGTCATGGGTTGGGCAGACCTTCTTTTGATGCTGGATATTCCATACGATTCCGAGGAAGCAGAAAAACTTGCCGAAGAGGTCATGGGCTTCATTAACAGGGAGTCCAAGGTTAAAAGCCAGGAGATAGCGGAGGTTAAAGGCTGTTTCCCCTATTATGACAAAAGCATTTATGCCGGTACAGGACAAAAGCTTAGAAACGCTACAACCACCACTATCGCCCCAACAGGCACGCTGAGCATTATCGCAGGCTGTTCCAGCGGGATTGAACCTCTCTTTGGAATATCGTTCATTAAAAATGTCATGGACGGAACAGAACTCCTGGAAGTAAATCCCCATTTCAGGAACACCGCGATAAAAAGAGGCTTTTATTCGGAAGAATTAATGCGGGAGATTGCAAGACGCGGCTCAATAGCAAATATGGAAGAGATACCCGGGGATGTAAGGAGAGTATATGTCACATCCCATGACATATCCCCTGAATGGCACGTAAGAATGCAGGCAGCGTTCCAGAGGCATACCGACAATGCCGTGTCCAAGACTGTCAACCTGCGCCATGACGCGATACTGGAAGATGTAGACCAGGTTTTCAGGTTCGCATATAAAACCGGATGCAAAGGCGTTACAATTTACCGTGACGGAAGCCGCGAAAGCCAGGTTCTCAATATCGGCAGCGTGAAGGGCAAAAAGACAGATGCACAGGATTCCCAATCCCAGGCAGAATGTTCTGAAACCTGTGAAGCCGGAAAAGGCCACATAGTCCCGAGACCGAGACCTACCGTCACAACCGGATTTACTGAAAAAATTAAAATCGGCTGCGGTAATCTGTATGTCACGGTCAATTATGATGAAAACGGCATATGTGAGGTATTCACAAATACAGGCAGGGCGGGCGGATGTCCGTCCCAGTCCGAGGCAACGGCGCGGCTTGTATCAATTGCCCTGAGATCCGGGATTGACGAGAAGGCAATAGTAGAACAGCTCAAAGGCATCCGCTGTCCTTCGACCATAAGGCAAAGGGATATTAACGTATTATCCTGTCCTGACGCAATAGGAAGGATGATAGAAAAAGTCATGAACCATAGAAACGGGAACGGGTATAAGGCAGCGGCGCCCGTCAAAGCAGCCATACCGGTACCCGGGCCATATGCCAATGCTCCACAGTACGCCAGGGATGAAGTTAGTGCTGCAGCAGATGTTTCACTGGAAAATGGGAAAGCGCATTGTCCTGAATGCGGCAGTAAACTTGAACATGAAGGCGGCTGCGTTGTATGCCGTGACTGCGGATATTCGAAGTGCGGATAAAACCAAACCCCTTCCGGAAGGATCAGACCGGAAGGGGTTTTTTGCGCTGTATTCAAGACTGGGGCTCTGTGTCTTGTTCATGTTCATGATGTTCAGATCTTCCTGCTGTCCTCGTCGCAGGAAGTTGTGAATGCTCAAGCTTGCTCTCGCGAGGTCGCCGGGCGATCACGCGTCCATGCGTGCGCCAGCTAAAATCACATCCTGTGATTTTCCCTCACCCGAGCATCGCTTTTCGCATACAACTTCAACTGCTCCTGCGGATTGCATTCAGATCTGAACATCATGTTATTTTTGCAAAGACGCAGGAATAGGCGGACGCAAGGGCTTCCTCTGAAGAACAGCCGAAAGCTGCGGAGGAAATGACCGCCCAAGTTGAGTATATGGGAACGTCCGCCGGACTGCAGAGAGCAGACCTCGACGCCGGGGACATGGCGAAGTTTTACGGAGCCATGTCCTCATTTTTAGGCAATTCGTCAGGCTTACCCGGGTGCTTTGAGGCTGTTTTGGGATGGGGAACCCTTGCGGCCGCCTGACCGGTAAATTGAGATCAAGTTACTAACGAGACACGGAACCGGCCCCTGGCTTTTTTTGGACATGTGTTAACACAACTCGTCCCGTTTTCATAATATGTACCGTAATATAAATTGGGAGGTTGTTTTGATGCATGACTATATCATAGACCCCAGGATGCCCTATATGCAGAAGAACCCGGATGCTTATGATGATTACAGCCATATGCTCATGATGCCTGAAGAAGAGCTGGAAAGAATGTACCCCAGGATCTACTATATTATTAATCCTGTAATCATAAGACAGTGCGATGTAATGGAAGAAGTATACGGACCTGACTACGTACCTACACGGGAAGAGCTTGAACGCATGATAGACCATATCATGTATGATGTGGAAAGCAGACTGCAGGAAGACATGACTGATGAACTGGCCAGAATGCAGGGCAACCCTTCAGGCAGCAATCCCCGGGGCAATCCTGACGGAAGACCATTTTTAAGAGACCTGACAGGAACCTTGCTGATCCGTGAATTACTCGGAAGAAGACGCAGACGTTTCAGAAGACGGCCCGGATTCCCGAGATTCCCGATTTATCCTTTTTATCCCGGATATCCATTCTTTTAAGCAATAACAGACGCGGCCCCGGCGAAGCTCTGGGTCCGGGGATCAATATTCAGAATCAAGAAGATGCTTTACTATCTCTTCCAGACTTTTTTCAGGTTCCTTTGCCCTCAGCAGAGGCTGAAAAAGGTCTCCTGTTTTTTTTAGGCGTTCGAGCGCATTGTTAAGTGTAAAGTCCTCGGGCTTTATGCCTTTTTCGACTTCATCCCATGTCACAGGCATTGAGACTGTGGCTTTTTCTTTTGCCCGCGGGGAGTAAACCATGGTAATGGTTTCTCCCTTCCACATCTGAAGATAATCAAAATACAGCTTGCGGCCCCTCTTTTCCACAGTCCTCTCTATTGTGAATTTATCCGGATATTTCTGGGCGAAATAACTGCCGAAAAATTCATTTATCTTCCTTGCAACCGTGTAGTCATATTTGCCGCCGGTGGGTATATAAATCTGCATCCCCGTGGCGCCTGAAGTTTTGATGTAAGCTGTTACCGAAAGAGAATCCAGGACTTCTTTAATTAAAAGAGCCGCTTCCAGAACGTCATCAAATGTTTGTCCTTCTGAAGGATCCAGATCAAATACAAGTGAGGTCGGATAGTCTTCTTTGTCATAGTTATTGAAGGACGTGTGGAATTCGAGGGCGGCCATATTCACAAACCATGCAAGGGTCGGAATGGAATCCAGTATTGCGTATTCGGTATCGTTCCATATTGTTCTGTTTATCCATTCAGGCGCGTATTCAGGGAGATTTTTTGAAAAGAAAGATTCTCCGTGTATGCCGTCAGGATACCGGATGGTTGTAAGCAATCTGTTCTCCGCATGCGGTATTATGAAAGGAGCAAGCTCAATCATTCTGGCCAGGTAATCAATTTTTCTTATTCCCTCTTCAGGCCACAATAGCTTTTCGGGATTGGAGAGTTTTACCTTTCTGCCTTCAATATTCAGAATCTCAGCCATAGCATCACAACCCTGCCGATGTTATCCTTGTGTATTAAGTGCTGCAATACCTGAAACAGGCAGCGCAACAATGGTTTATGTGTTCTGGATGCAGAGAGGTCTTAATCTATAAATTCCCTGCCGTCTGCTTCATCGGGACCTAAAGAAGTAAACCCGGATATTCTGGGACTTCGCAGAATACCGTCATCGGTCCATTCCAGGAAACTGACCCAGACCGTAAGCACGGGATAAATCCAGACCACATCCCTGAATTCTTTCTTGATTTTATGTGCGTTTTGGTCCTGTTCTTCCGAAAGTTTAAACGGGCTTTCCCGGGTTTTCAAATCAGGGATGTGCTTTTCCAGAAGACTTATATTATCCTGATTTAAGCCAATGGAAGCCTTCCCTATATAGCTCAGGCCTTTTCTTGCCTCACCTTTCCTTTGTATTGCAAGGACAAGGCTGTTGGGGCGCCGGTCTTTCAGGGTAAGGCCGGCCACTATCGCCAGAATTCTCCGGGTCAGTTTTTTCTTATACCAGTACCTGTGATTTTTCCCGGGCAGGTATGGGCTTGAGATATCCTTTGATACTATGCCTTCCCATCCTTTTTTCTTCATCAGGGCAAAGAGCCGGTTTCCGTCGCTGAAATCATCCGTGATTGCAACAGAGGCGCTTACAGTCAAATTTTTTTTTAGCAGCAGGCTTCTTTCCGACAAGGGAAGATGGGTAATTCTTTTATCATCCAGGCTTAGCAGGTCGAAGGCTATATAATGAACCGGGTATTTTCTCGCATAATAGTCCGCATTTTTCAGATTGGTGACCCGTTCCCGTATAAGGCTTAGCTGGAAGGAAGGGCGCATTTCGTCATTCAGTATTATGATTTCACCGTCAAGAACGGCTTCCCTGCATTTCAGGAGCCTTGGAAGATCAGAAAGCTCCGGATAAAACCCGGTGCGTTCCCGCCCTTTTTTTGTGAATATGCGGACTTCACCTTTATTTACATAACATAGTCCCCTTATACCGTCCCATTTCACCTGGTGAACAAAATTACTGCCTTCCGGGATTTTTTCAGTCAGTATGGGCTCCATAGGTTCAATCAGGTCCATTTTTTACCCCTGTACAGTTTCGGTTTCCTTTTTTCTGGATTTCCTTCCCGATTTTGTATTCCGGGACCCGGTGTTTTTTGCCTGGCGTCTCATCTCCTGCGCCTTGTCAAGACTTGCCTGCAGCGCGGCCATCAGATCAATGACATTGCGCTGGGGAGCTTCAGGCGCGGCGACGATCTCCTGACCCTCTGCCTTTTTGTGTATCATTGCAAGGAGTTCCTCACGGTATTCATCCTTGTACTTCCCAGGATCGAATTCAGAAGTCAGGTTGTCAATGAGCTTCTTGGCCATATCCAGTTCCCTTGCGTCAGTCTCCTGGTTTTGTGGTATCCCCGGTACCTGGGAAATGCTTCTGACCTCATCGGGATAAAATATCGTTTCAAGGACAAGGACATTGTCATAAACCCTGAGCACCGCAAGGGACTGTTTTTCCCTTATGGTGATACGGGAAACGGCAATCCTGCCGGTTTCCTTCATGGCCTGCCTCAGAAGGTTATAGGCCTTTGCGCCGCCGGTATCCTGGGGGGACAGATAATAGGACTTGTCAAAGAATATTGGATCTATCTCGCTTAACTTCACAAAATCCAGGATTTCAATAGTTTTGGCCGAGCGGGGTTTAATGGCCTCGATATCCTCGTCATTGATAACCACGAACTGGCCCGGCTCATATTCATAGCCCCTCACGATGTCGTCAGATTTTATCTCTTCATTGCAAACGGGGCATATTCTCTGATTTTTCACGGGTGTCTTGCATTTTTTATGGAGGTACTTGAAATGCACATCCCTGTCTTCGGTAGCAGCGTACATATTTACAGGGATGTTTACAAGACCGAAGCTGATTGAACCTTTCCACATGGTGCGCATGATATCTTCTCCTTGTCTGTTTTCCGCAGCGGATTTTATAACATAATTCTGTTATTTTGAGGTCTATTGCTATTGTTCTTTTATCAGGGAAAACTTATGCATAATGAAATGTATATTTTGTCCAGTTTCTATCATATTTTTTGGTTTAAATTTGTCGAACTATGAGATATAATGTAAAAAGCAGAGAATAAAGGATGATATTTGATGCGAGTGACCAGGATCATCATTTCAATAATCATCATCTGTTTAATCGTGCCTGCATGCAATCCGCTGCCTGAAAATTCATCGGATCAGTCCGGTGATAATACTCTGCCCGGCTGGGAGGCTGATCCCTCGGCAACTCATGTGTCTGATACAGAACCAGTCAGATATCCGCAGCAGAAGGAAAATCTGCCCGATGCCGGGACGCTTGCATCTTTTCCGGGAATATTTGAAAATATGTTCCTTACGCTTGAACAGATAATATCGGTCCTGGGAACCAGTTTCGAACTTGAGGAAAATACCGCGCAGGGTTATGATACCTACATATTCAGAGACTATAATCTGAAAATTGAATTTGACAGGCTGAGGCATAAACCCTCTGCCATATATTTTGGAGACACACCCTATTATTTCAGTTCAGGGGCGTATGAAAGGAAAGATCTTAACGGGGACGGATTTCCGGAATACATAATAGTATATGAGGACGGTAACTATTGCGGGAGAGTACTTCTGACGGACGGCAAAACCGGGGAAATCCATGAGGAGGAAATCGGGTTTCTTGGGGACAGGTCGGCCATAAATACCGTTCAGGTTTCCGGTGAGAATGAAGAAACCGTCATTATCATAGAGACCCACGGGGGAAAACGCGCCGACCTTTTCAGATATGACAATGGCAAGCTGACAAGGATTTTGCCTGAGGATTATACCAAAATTGCCGAAGAAACCCTGGTCACAATAGAAGACAACAAGGCCGTTGTTGTAAATAAAAATGAGAACATCCTGCATCTGTGTCCCCTTCCCGGCCGTATATCAGCCAGCAGGAGAAAAACCTCACTGAGACACAGCCTTGCCGTTAACCTGCTGCCCGAAATTACAGAAGACGGTCTCATTCTCAGGGCAAGAACCAATGTTCAGGTAAAACTCTTTGATGTCTATGACTACATAGCCGGAACAGAGGGATTTTTCTGTGATGTGGCGGCCCTGACAAAAACATACCGGTATACCGGCAACGGGAAATGGGAGGAAATGATCCTCGATTCAGAAATAAAATACAAAGAACATCAGGCAAAGGAATTGACCTCCGATGATCTTGCAGTCGGGGAATTTTCCCTGAACAGAAATATAAACACCCTTGACCGCTCATTATATAAGCTGTTTGAAAAATTCACTCCTGACGAAACCGGGAAAGGTGTTCTAATCAATTATGAAGGTCTTTTGATCGGTGTTGTCGGTGGGGAAATCACCTATCTTTCGCTTGAAAGCGGAAATCATTCGACAAAAGCGGGTTTAAAACTGGATGCTTCCAAAGACAGGGCCCTGGAACTTTATGGACTTCCTGACCGGGGTTTTGTCGCTGACTCAGTCTGGACATATTATATCCGCAGGGAAGAAGTAACCGGAGATTACGTAACAGTGTTTATTGACGCCCTCAATCTTGAATTCTATGGGGACAAAGTGTGCAAAATATGGATGACATCTTATGTCGCTGCCAGCTAAGTTTTTCGGCACATTTACAGCATTGTGCTGGGAATTATTTTGCCGTATAATAGTGTCAATGCCCATAGTAATTCAGGAGTGATGAGAATGAGATGGTTGTCCAGGCTTGAACGTCGTTATGGCCGGTATGCTGTCAGCAACCTTACGATGTATATTGCGGCAATGAATATTGCCATTGTATTTTTGACATATATCCTGTTCCGCGGAAATGTATATAACACCGTATATGCTTTAGCCCTGCTTCCCGAAAAGGTATTGCAGGGACAGATCTGGAGACTGGTCACATTTATCTTTCTGCCTGATGATTACAGTTTGTTATGGATATTCTTTTCAGCATATCTGACATATATAATAGGCGCATCTCTTGAACGATACTGGGGTACTTTCAAATTAAATGTTTATATTTTGACAGGCGTGCTGCTTACAATATTGGGAGCCTTTGTTACAGGCGCGGGTTATACAGGCTACTACATTAACCTGTCGCTCTTTCTGGCTTTTGCTACCTTGTTCCCGGAGCATGAGTTTCTGCTTTTCTTCTTCCTGCCTGTAAAGGTAAAATGGCTAGGTTTACTTGATGCGTTTTTACTGATATACAGGATATTTGACTATATAAGCGGCGGGGCATGGCATCTGGCAGCAGCGGTCATAGTCGCTCTTCTTAACTACCTCGTTTTCTTCGGGGGAGATTTCATTAACTGGATTAAAATGAAACGCCAGGTTGCAAGAAACAGGAAGAGATTTTTCGATCAGGTTAACCCATATCGCAACAACAGATATTATTAATAATATGATATTTGGAAAGGTGTCGGAATTGGATTACAGAGAAGAGATTCTAAGACTGAAGGAAGAACGTGATGCATGCATAGTTGCTCATTTGTACCAGAGGGGGGAAATCCAGGACATCGCGGACAGAGTCGGCGATTCTTTTGACCTGGCCAGATATTGCGCTTCAACTGACAAGAAGGTCATAGTGTTCTGCGGAGTGCATTTCATGGCTGAAGGTGCAAAAATCCTCTCACCTGAAAAGACAGTCCTTCTGCCGGCCATAGATGCGGGATGCCCCATGGCGGACATGGCGGATGTTGAAGGCCTCAGGAAGCTGAAAGAGAGGTATCCTGAAGCTGCGGTTGTCAGCTATGTCAATACTTCTGCGGCAATTAAGGCTGAAAGCGATATATGCTGTACTTCATCAACAGCCGTGAAAATAGTGCGCTCTCTTCCGCATAAACAGATAATATTCCTGCCTGACAGAAACCTCGGGCAGTATATTGCAAAACATGTTCCAGAAAAAGAATTTATATTCTGGGCTGGTTTCTGTCCGACCCATAATGCGCTTACCGTAATGCACGTTGAGGAAGCAAGGGCGGCACATCCCGGCGCTGTACTGGCCGTACACCCTGAGACGCCTCCCGAGGTAGCGGAACTGGCCGATTTTGTAGGAAGCACGAAAGAGATTATAGAATTCTGCACACAAAGCGATAAAAAGGAATTTATCATCGGAACTGAGGAAGGGGTCCTTCATCAGCTTGAGAAAAGGAACCCCGGCAAACGCTTCCATATGCTGAAGTACCGTTTTATCTGTCCCAACATGAAGAAAACCACCATGGAAGCTTTGTATGAATCTCTGCGTGATATGAAGCATGAGATTACGCTGAGCGATGAAACAGCCCGAAAAGCCCGTTTAAGTCTGGAAAGAATGCTGCAGGTTAAATGACTTTTTGACGAAGGTGAAAAGAATGACTGAGCTGAAGGAACAGGCTTCGATAGAGGAAAGATATCTGGTTGACTTTAGTACAGAAGATATTCCATGTGAATTCTATGATGTGGTCATTATAGGCAGCGGAATTGCAGGCGTTTACACAGCATTGTCGGCTCCGAAAACGTGCAGGATACTGATTATTACCAAGGAAACCATTGAGATTAACAATTCTGTCCTTGCCCAGGGCGGAATAGCTGTCTCACTGGATCAGCATGATTCCCCCGAGCTTCACTTCAAGGATACCATATATGCAGGCGCCGGGCTTTGCAATGAGGAAACGGTCAGGGTACTTGTGAACGAAGCTGCGGAAAATATAGCCACCCTTTGTCTTTACGGAGTGAATTTCGACAGGGACGAAGGAAGGCGGCTGGCTCTTACCCGCGAGGGTGCCCATAGCGTGAACAGGATTATACATATTGGCGACGCCACCGGCAAGGAAGTCTGTGATACCCTGGTAAACGCGGTATCTTTTCTTGAAAATGTAACAATCAAAGAATGCACATTTGCCATAGACCTGATAACAGAGGACAATGAGGCCAGGGGTGTGCTTGCGGCCGATGCAAGGACAATGGAGCTCAAGGCTTATTATGCACCTGTCGTGGTCTGTGCATCAGGCGGGTATGGAAGGCTTTACAGCTGTACCACCAACCCGGAGGTTGCGACAGGAGACGGGGCGGCCCTTGCCTTCAGGGCCGGTGCCGAGCTGATGGATCTGGAATTTGTGCAGTTCCATCCCACAGTGTTTTTCCATCCCCAGAACAAAAGCTTTCTGATCTCCGAGGCGGTCAGGGGCGAAGGGGCGCTTTTGCTCAATGTCAATGGCAGGAGGTTCATGCCTTCCTATCATGAAATGGCTGAACTGGCCCCGAGGGATATTGTCTCCAGGGCCATTTTTCAGGAAATGCAAAAGACCGGTTCCCAGCATGTCTATCTTGATATTACCCATAAAGACAGGGAATTTCTGGAGCGGAGATTTCCCACCATTTTCAGGACATGCCTTTCTTACGGCATTGACATGTCCAGGGATTATATCCCCGTGGCTCCCTCCCAGCATTACAGCATGGGAGGCATAAAGACCGATGAATGGGGAAGAACAGGAATAAAGGGCTTTTTTGCTGTCGGGGAAGCCGCATGCAACGGTATACACGGCGCAAACCGCCTGGCGTCCAATTCCCTGCTGGAGGGACTTGTTTTTGGCCGGCGCATCGGCAGGATAATTGCCGAAAACCTGGAAGCTATAAAGAAAAAAGCCGGCATTAAACCTGAAATAAGCTATGGTATTAAACGTGCGAAAAAAATCAATGATCCTGAAAAACTGAAACAGAGGCTACAGGTGATAATGAGCGAAAAAGTGGGCATCATGCGTAGCAGGGAGAGTTTGTGCTCTGCCCTTGAGGAAGTCTCAGCCATGAAAAGGGGGCTTGAAGGCGCGGAACTGACTGATATAAGCGCCATGGAACTCAAGAACATGGTAACCCTCGCTGGAATGGTGGTCAAAGCCGCCCTTTTAAGGGAAGAGAGCCGCGGCGCCCATTACAGGTGCGATTTTCCTGCTCCTGACGATGAACTCTGGCTCAAAAATATTGTTTTTGGAGGTAAGTCCTGATGCTGGATATGACATTGGTTGATGATATAATATTGCGCGCTTTGAAAGAGGATATGCCCATGGGGGATATAACCACCGACAGTATCATAGATCCCGATGCGGTTTGTTCCGCCAGACTGATAGCCAAAGAATCCGGGGTACTGGCGGGCCTGAAGGTCTTTGAACGGGTCTTTAGGCTTCTTGATCCCCGGATCTACATAGAAACATACTGCAATGACGGTGACAGGGTGGAGAATGGAACCCTGATCATGCATCTCTCAGGGAATGCCCGGGCAATGCTGAAGGCTGAGAGAACCGCCCTTAACCTTCTGCAGCGTATGAGCGGCATAGCCACCGAAACAAGGAGGTTTGTTGACGCTTTGAAAGGATATTCTTCAAAGATTGTGGATACAAGGAAAACAGTTCCGGGCTTAAGGTATCTGGATAAATATGCGGTCCGCGCAGGGGGCGGGACAAACCACAGATTTTGCCTTTCAGACGGCATCCTTATCAAGGACAACCACATAAAGGCGGCAGGCAGCATAAAAGAGGCTGTCAGAAGGGCAAGAGCCGCAGTTCCCCATACAATAAAGATAGAAATCGAGACCGAGACCATGGAGCAGGTAAAAGAAGCTCTTGAAGCGGGCGCAGATATTATTATGCTGGACAATATGAGCACAGACGACATGAAGAAGGCTGTTGATTATATTGCCGGGCGCGCCCTCACAGAGGCTTCCGGAAATGTAACTGTGGAGAGGGTTGTGGATATCGCAAAAACAGGTGTGGATTTAATCTCCTCAGGAAGTCTCACCCATTCGGTAAAAGCCATGGATATAAGCCTGCGATTCGAATAAATCTTGCGGAATTCGACAAAATTTCTCGGAAAGCTACAAAATTTTTGAACGCAATTTATGCAATACGCACAAATAAGAGGCTGAAATTTCATTTTTTCATGTTGAAATTGGATAAGAAGTAAGGTTGTAATGACGACCTGTGGACAAAACAAAAAACAATCCACAGAAAAAACTCATAATCAACAAGTTTTCGGGGAAAAGTATCTCAAAAGCCTTCATACATGCGGATTTCAGACTTATCCACAGTTATCCACAACAGTGTGGATAACTGTGGATAACATTGGTATAATGCTGTCGAATAAAAAATTCTCTCCGGGAAAACATATTAGTGTACGCTACAATTCACCAGCAAGGAGGGATTAAGTCATGAGCAGACGCAGAGGCGTTATGTCCGACAGTCTGAAATATGAGATTGCCAAAGAACTTGGTGTTTATGACACGGTAAGCAGAGAAGGTTGGGGATCAGTATCCTCCCGCGATTGTGGTAACTTGGTAAGAATGGCAATCGAAAAAGCTAACAGGAACTCCGCAAAATAACCGGTATAACTGTTGCGGGGTACAGTTAACCGGTAAGGGTGAATTGGAAGCGTATTTAGATAGGGGCATAGAAGAAATTCTATGCCCTTTGCTTTTGGGTATCATATTCCAGAGGAAAATCGGTTGACAAAGCTGTATTCCTGTTGTAGAATATATTTCGTCACTAAACACGGAGAGATGGTCGAGCTGGTTTAAGGCACCGGTCTTGAAAACCGGCGTAGGCGCAAGCCTACCGTGAGTTCGAATCTCACTCTCTCCGCCATTTTTTATCTTGGAGAAGTACCCAAGTAGGCTGAAGGGGACGGTTTGCTAAACCGTTAGCAGGGGCAACTCTGGCGCGGGTTCAAATCCCGCCTTCTCCGCCAAACAGCACCTCACAGAAAAATGTTGAGGTGCTTTTTCATTTTGTAACGTGCGACAGGGACGGTCTCGTACCTTATTCAAAGCCTGCAGTTTCCGCAATGTCCGACTGTTATTCAGGGAAGGCTTGCATCCGCTTTTTTGGCTGGCATTCAGCCGTCCCGGACCTATATTTTCAGGAGGGGGAAATATGGAATTTCGAAGGGCGGTTGAGGATGACATCAGCAGAATTATGGAAATCATAGAACAGGCCAGAGCTTATTTCAGGTCAAAAGGAATTGACCAGTGGCAGAATGGTTATCCAAACCCTGATATAATTGGAAGCGACATAAAAAACAACTATGGATATGTCCTGCTGAAAGACAATAAAATCATAGCAACGGTGGCAGTATCTTTTGACGGGGAAAAGACCTATGAAAAAATATACGGCGGCAGGTGGATCACTGACGGTGAATATGCCGTAATTCACAGACTGGCTGTGGATAACGGATATAAGGGCCAGGGAATTGCTTCGGTCATATTGGAACATATCGAAGAATTATGTATCGCCAACGGGGTATACAGCATCAAGGTCGACACCCATGAGGACAACCTTTCAATGCAGAGGCTTCTTGAGAAAAATAATTTTGTGCACTGCGGCATAATATACCTGGAGGATGGGAGCAAAAGGCTTGCTTACGAGAAGGTTCTCTTCTGCAAATAAACAGCGGGTGGAGCCTTGCGTCCACCCGCCACTGAAAACTAAGACCGGGCTTTCTTGAGTTTCACGTACTTCCATTTACCGGTACGGAACCGCCAGAATACGATGCTTGCCCTGATATATTGGTCGATAAGCAGGGCAAACCATGCTCCGTTGAGACCCCAGCCAAATATGTACACAAACAGGTAGCTTAGTCCCACCCGGAAAATCCACATGGAGAAAATACATGCATAGAGGGGGTACATGGTATCCCCCGCACCTCTCAGAGCACCTGACAGGCTTAATTGCACAGATTGGCCGGGCTGCGCGAAAGCCAGGATTTTAAGCACCGTTCCGGCCATTGCGGCAACAACCAGTTCATCGGTATAAAGTCTTGCGAGCTGATGGGAAAACAGTATGAAAACCAACCCCATCAGGCAGGCGACGAGAATTGCCATGCGATATATAAAAGAAGCGAATTTTTCTGCCTTTTCCTCTTCATTTGCACCCAGGCTTTGCCCTACCAATGTCGTGGCGGCAACACCAAAAGCATTGCTTGGGGAAAAAGTCAGGCCGGATATGTTAAGCCCTATCTGATGGGCTGCAAACACAGTGGTTCCAAGTCCTGAAACGGTTTTGGCAAACAGGATGAGAGCGCCCTGTATTACGAATTGTTCAAGGGCTGACGGAATACCGATTGAGAAAATCTGCCTGATTATTTCCCTGTCCGGCTTGTATTTTCCGCTGTGTCTAACCGATATTTTGGCTTTTCCCGAATATATCACGTATAAGGCCAAAAGGCAGCCGACCAGTCTTGAGAAAGTTGTCGATATGGCAGCTCCCGCTACACCCAACTGGGGAAAACCAAGCTTACCGTATATCAGCGCGTAGTTGCCCAGGACATTCAGAAAATTGCTTCCTATATTGTAGTACATGGGGATCCGTGTTTCTCCCGAACCCCTCAGGGCCGCTGTAATGCCCATGTTGACAGCCTGGAAGACAAGGCCGGCAGAAACAATCCGGAAGTATATGGTAGCATCATTTATTGTGTCGGCCTCGGCACCCATGAAGACAACTATTGCACCGGCGGCAAATATACCGAAAATGCTCAGCAAAATCCCCAGGAACAAATTAATCATAAGTCCCTGTTTGGTCACTGTTGAGGCCCTGTGATGATTGCCGCTTCCTATGTTCCAGGCGACTATTGTGGTGGTTCCCACATTGACGGCAGCAAAGACTGCGAGCAAAAGCATAAAGGGCTGATTGGTAAGGCCTACCGCGGCAATCGCGGCGTGGCTGAGCTGTCCGACCATTACCATGTCCACCATGCCAAAGAGTGTGGACATGATAATCTCAATGAAAGCAGGCCAGGTAACAGAAAAAATTTCGCGCCCCATGCTTATCAGTTCGGCGCGTTGTTCGTCATTTTTATGTATCAGCACTTTATTCTTCAGGTTCAACAACAGTTGTCGCAATTAAGGTTTCCTTTCCGTGCATTGGTTCCGGAATTCTGCAGGATCTCCGGTTATGTTGCATCAAGACTTCCTGAACCAATGTTTTTCCTCTATAACAGGCTCATATTTATTGTACGCCTAAAATGCAAATAAATCAAATCGGCACCTTCCAGCCGTTTATACCGGCCCTTTGGATCGCCCCGAAGAGATTGGCCCTGATATGGCGGTTTTCCCTTGTAAGGTCTGTGATAAGCTCCTTGATGAACTGACGCTTGCTGTACCCGTCATTGGGACACCCGCTTTTTATGGGTGTCAGTCCCAGTTCCCGTACAGTGGCGCGGATTAATTTTTCTTCGGCATATATGAATGGGCGTATGAGGGTTATTTGTTTCCGGTCAAGGAAAGTCACGGGTGAAAAGGTATGGATGCGGCCTTCATAAATCTGGGCCATCAAAAAGGTCTCGATAACATCGTCCATATGATGCGCATAGGCGACCTTATTGAAACCCAGCCTGTTTGCCGCGTTGTAGATTGCCCCCCTTTTCATGTTGGCGCAAAGGGAACAGGGATTTTCTTCCTTTCGTATATCAAATACTATCTGTGCAATATGGGTTTTTTCGATGTGATACTCCACTCCGATGGATTCATAGAAAGATATGAGTCTCTGGCGGTCAAAATCGCTGAACCCCAGATCGATGGTAATACCCATGAGATCATACCTGACAGGAAGAAATCTCCTTGCCTCATTAAGGGCAATGAGGAGAAGCTGACTGTCCTTTCCTCCGGATACACCCACAGCTATTCTGTCGCCGTCGCAAATCATATTGTAGTCCGTGACGGCCTTACGGAGACGTGATAGTACTCTCTGCAGCATATTGACCTTCTTTCCTTTTTCCTGGCGATGTAAATTGGCAGTTTGCAAAAGCAGAAGATTTATGCCTTTGACTGTCTGTCGCTCCGTTCAGGGAGCGGGATTTCAAAAAAGACTGCAATCGTGCTTTCCGGCACGAAGAGATTTTCTGGCATTTAATAATTATAACTCTCCGGACATGTGATTTACAAGCTGATAAAACACAGGATCCCCGTTCCGCTCCAGGCATGTGCCCAATCAGCACATGTCGGGATAAAACAGGGATCCTGGCTTTTGATCTTTATGCAGATATGAGCAATTCAATACACCGGCGGAATTCGCCACCAGGCTTACGTAATTTTAGGTTATATGCCCCATACATATGTGGCCACGCTTTTTGCCGGTATAGTGTCATTTATTTGTTTTCCCATGCACTGGATTTTGAATTTGTGCTCATTGTCCTGCTGATTGATGACAACCACCGCGATGGTATTGTCGGGGTTCTTGAAGGCCACATTGGTTATGGTGTCCGAAGTTCCGTTGTTGCTGTCAATCCTGACTGCCCCGGGTCTGACAAATTTTGAAAACTGTCCTATCAGGTAATACTCGGGACAAATCCAGTAGTTGTCATAGTATCCATTGACTGCGGGCGCTGCGTCCTGAACCAGTAATGTCGGGTCGGGCGTGCCCACCCACTGATGTGGTTTGATGTCACTGTCGAGCATCGTAACCCACATATTGTAACTTATACTCCAGTTCCTGAAATACTGGCAGATACGGTCCGCTCCCCAGACGCCCCACCAGGAACGTTCCGTAAGCCCCACTGTCTTTTGCGGGAAGAGTTCATGCACTTCTGTCATGGCCGAGGGATCTCCTGAGTAATCGTGGAAAGCCACGCCGTCAACAGCTTCAAATCCCTGGGGATCTGAAAGGATGGGCTTCACATATTCAACGGCTTCGCTCATGTTGTGGTCGAATACCCATATCCGGGTATCGAGCCCGGCCTCCTTAAGTTCCTTTTTCAGTGCTATTGCCAGAAGCCTTTCCTGCTCGGGGGTCACGTAGCAGCTTGGGTAATTTATCTCCAGCAAAGGTTCATTCTGAAGGGTAAGAGCATGAATGTGTATTCCCAGTTTTTCGTACTCCTCGACATATTTTCTCAGGTATTTCGCGTAACAGGGGATACACTCGGTTTTTAAGGCTCCTCCCCGGAGATTTAATTCATTGTTTTCGCTGAATTTGGGATTTGGCTCTTTCATCCATCCCGGAGGAGACCAGGGGGATGCAAAGAATTTGATTTCGGGATTTATCTCCTGGATTTCCTTTATTATGTCAATTATGTGATAATCAAAGTCTTTTTGGATGCTGAAATGCTTAAGTTCATAGTCTGTCTGTCCGGGAGGCATGTCATCATAGGTATAAAATTCACGTCCGGTAAAGTCAGCAGTCCCAATGGTGAGTCTCAACAAACTCATCCCGATGCCTTTTTCCTTGTCCACAAGCTTTACCAGAACTTCCCGGCGTTTTTCAGGAGACATCCTCATCAGGTTATATACTGTGGATTCTTCAACAGAGGTGCCAATACCCAGTATTTCCTGGTATGTTTTCGAAGGATCCACTTTGATGGTTGTAACGTTTGAATCATCCAATCCTGCAAACTGCAATTCTTTTTCGTCCAGCTTGTGTCCGACAGGTTCCGGTTTTTTGTACCATGAACTGTTGCCGGGATTTTTTTCCGAACTTACCCAGACTTTAACCTGGTTCTTCATGTTTTTCCCCCTTCCGTCATTGGCATCCCGTATAGAAGGTTCCGTGTCCTGTTCTTCCCGGGATCCTCCTTTTGATAGACAGGGCACGGAGCCCTCCTGTTCCGGGTTTCATATTATCACTAATTTAACATTTCGGTTTATGGCAAGTACATATGTTTTATTGCTGAAAACATTAATAAAATTGCTGATCTGCCTTATGCCGGGTCCGGCCTGGAACATTGCCGGCTGAAAATTCAGGCACTATACTCATCCGAGGACTGAAGGGTATAAAATTTATAGTATGTGCCCTTTCTTTTCATAAGCTCATCATGGGTGCCAATTTCTTCAATCTGCCCGTCACTGAGGACAACGATCTTGTCGGCTTTCTTTATGGAAGAAAGCCTGTGGGCAATTACTATGGTAGTGCGGTTTTGGATGACGCTGTCTATGGCTTCCTGTATAAGTCTTTCGGTTTCCATATCAACCGATGCGGTCGCTTCATCGAGAATCAGTATGGGAGCGTTTCTGAGGACAGCCCTCGCTATTGAGATCCTCTGCTTCTGGCCACCCGACAGTTTAATGCCCCTTTCACCGATAACGGTGTCATATCCGTTCTCCATCTGCATGATGAATTCGTGTGCCCGGGCAATTTTGGCAGCCTGGATTATTTCTTCCTTTGAGACGTTGGGAGACCCGTACGCAATATTCTCAGCCACAGTTCCGTTAAAAAGGAAGACGTCCTGGAGAACTATACTGATATTGTCCCTCAGGGATTTCAGCGTCACATCCTTAAGGTCATGCCCGTCTATGAGGACACTTCCCTCTGTCGGGTCATAGAACCTGCTTATCAGGCTCGCGAGGGTTGTCTTCCCAACTCCGGTGGGACCTACAAGCGCCACCATCTCGCCGGGTTTTATCTCAAGATTGATGTTTTTCAGCACATCCACGCCTTTGTTGTACTGGAAGCTCACATTCCTGAAAACGAGGTGGCCCGAAACCCTTCCCAGCTTGTAAGCGTTTGGCTTTTCCTTTACATCCGGCTCCGTGTCAAGGATCTCAAAAATCCTGTCAGCTCCGGCCAGGGCGTTCTGCATGTCTTCATTGAGCCTGCCCAGTGTGCTTATGGGTTGGTAGAACATGCTCAGATACATGACAAATGCTATTATGTCCTCTATGGGTATTTTGCTCATTGAAGCAAGATATCCACCCACCCCGATTACCAGAACCATGCCGAGATTGTTGAAAAACTCCACTGACGGATGATAGATGGCGCTGAGTTTCAGGGCTCTCAGTATGGCATTCGCATAGGTCTGCGAACTTTTGGTGATTTTTTTCTGTTCCCTTTCCTGCTGGTTGAAAACCTGTATTTCCTTGATGCCGGAAAGATTGTCATGCAATGCCGCATTGAACTCTGCAAGGGTTTGCTGGGAGTGCCTGAACATGGGGCGTACCTTGGTGGCAAATACCCATACGGCTATAGCAAGGAACGGCACTGTTGACAGGCTGAGAAGAGCCAGAACCGGGTTGATGGAAAACAAAATGACCGAAACACCTGCGAGTATCAGAACATTGGCAATCAGATCCGGGGTAGCATGGGCTATAAGGGTTTCCAGGGTGGCGGTATCATTCGAGGTCCTTGACATGAGTTGCCCGGTCTGTTTGTCATGATAAAATCTGAGGGACAGTTTCTGAAGATGGTTGTATACCATGACCCGCATGTCTGAGACAAAATTCCATGCCGCATAATGTGTGAGATAGCTTTTCATGAACTCAAAAACGCCTACCAGGGCGTAAATTCCCGCAAGGAGCAAGGCATAGCCAAAAGCTTTCTCTTTAAGCAGAGGGTCCTTATTGGAGATCATGGCGATAAGGGTCCTGATGATCCATGGCCCTGCAAGCCTGCTGAGTGTCAGGCCTATTATGGCCACTACCGATATTATGAGATATTTCCAGTAAGGGCGGGCATACTTTAGGAGCCTTATGGCATTTTTCAATTCAAATACCTCCTGTCAAAAATACCTGCTATATTTAGATACCCTTTGCAACTTAAATATTATCATCGCAGGAAAAATGCTTTCAATCCCGCCCTGGCCTGCCGGGAATTGGCCAAATGGAAGCAATGAGCCATTAAAACCCAATCAAGTACTGCTTTTTTGGGAAATTTCCTTGTCAATAAATTAACATTCAGTCACATACTGATTATTGATGTCAGAAATTAAGTATTTGATTGGCAAATTATACCTTGTATTTTCAGGAAAAAGTCTTGTACATAAAATCATACTTTTTTCAATTGGTAAAAAGTATAATTTTGCCCTTTGAAAATTACCTGATTTTACATTTATTATAAAATTGCAAATTCAATTATGTGGAGGGGTGGAAAATGACTGGAAAGGGATTTGTGACCAGAATGCTCATGCTGCTCTGCGCCATCAGTATTGCGTTGTCCAGCGCTGTTTTCCTGTCAACTTCCTCAAAGGCGGCTTCTCCAATAACTTCTTCGGACTTCCTCAAAGCAAGCGGAAAAGTACTGCGCAAGAATTACGGCCAGGGAGAAGTTGTACAGCTCAGGGGAGTAAACGCAGGCGGCTATATGCTGCAGGAATTCTGGATGACACCGACATCTTACAATTACGGCACTTATACTGTTACCTGTGAGATGGACATTTACGAAACCCTGACGGCGCGTTTCGGCGAAGCCAAGATGCGGGAACTTGTGGGAATTTATCAGGACAATTACTGGAAAGAAAGTGATTTCGACAACTGTGCGGCTCTTGGGATAAACTGTATCCGGCTTCCGGTCTGGTACATGAATTTTGTGGATTTCAACGGTAACTATCTTCCCAATGCTTTTGCACGTCTGGACTGGTTCATTCAGGAAGCAGGTGAAAGAGGCATTTATGTAATCATAGACATGCATGGGGCTCCGGGTTCCCAGAACGGAAGTGACCATTCAGGCATCGACGGCGGCGACAACAAGGAAGCGGCTTCAGAATTCTTCTTCGGTCCAAATGCCTGGAAAAACCAGCAGTTATATTACGATTTATGGTATCGTATCGCACAAAGGTACAGAGGAAATCCCGTTGTGGCAGGATATGACCTTTTGAATGAGCCATTCTGCACTTACCGCTATACCACAAGCATACCCGAGAATGAACTGCATTCCATGTTATGGGACATATACAACAATGCCTATAACGTAATCCGCTCGGTTGATCCGGACCATGTAATCATCATGGAGGCAGTCTGGGATCCATGGGATCTTCCCGACCCTTCGGTGTATGGCTGGACCAATGTTATGTACCAGTATCATAATTACTATTATGGCGATTATGACAATGCCAATGGCCAGCAGGTGGCAAGCCTGCAGAACAAGGTTAACCTCATTCTCAGCCAGAATTACAATGTTCCCAGCATGATGGGAGAATTCAACCTGTTCAATAATCTCTCGGCATGGCAGCAGGGACTTCAGATACTGAACAATTCCGGCCTGAGCTGGACCATGTGGACATACAAGGTTACAGGCACAAACAATAACTGGGGTCTTTACAACCAGAATGTGGCTTATACCAATGTGGCAACAGACTCAGAAGCCCAGATCCGCGCAAAATGGTCCAATGTAGGAAATGCGTCTCCCAATCAGGCTTTGATCAATACCATAAAGCCGTATTTCACCCAGGGCCAGCCAGGTTATCCCGAAACATCGCTGCCAAACGGGGATTACTATATAACTGCCATTGCCAATAACAAGGTTGTGTGCGCCGACAATTACGGCAACGATCCTTTGATTGCAAACAGGGACAGTTTTGCAGGGGACTGGGAGAAATTTACCATAGTGAATAACGGCGACGGTACTTTTTCATTGAGATCCGGGGCAAACAACAAGTATGTGTGCGCCGTCATAGATGAAAGCAGTCAGCTCCTGGCAAGGAGCAGTGCGATAAATACCTGGGAGAAGTTCATACTGTATAAGATCAAGGAAGGAGAATATGCCATAAAATCTGTGGCCAACGGCAAGTTTGTACAGGCCAACCTGAACAGCAATGCGGTTCTTTATGCGAGCGCCTCCAGCGTAGCAGGCGCGTGGGAAGCATTCAGAATTACTCCTGTAAGTGGTTCCTGAGGATCACAGGTGGTGCTCCCCGACGGGAACTACTATATTACAGCAGTGGCAAACAACAAGGTGGTTTGTGCTGACAATTACGGGAATTCGCCGTTGATAGCCAACAGGGACAGTTATGCCGGAGCATGGGAGCAGTTCACCATTGTCAACAATTCCGACGGCACGGTTTCATTCAGGTCCGGAGCCAACAACAAATATGTATGCGCGGTCATAGATGAAAGCAGCCAGCTTCTTGCGAGAAGCAGTGCCATAGACACATGGGAGAAGTTTATTATTGAGCCCATAGGCGGCAACCAATATGCCATCAAGTCTGTGGCAAACGGAAAATATGTCAAGGCCGACCTCAACAACAATGCGGTGCTGTATGCCACCAACCCCAATGTCGCAGGAGCCTGGGAAGCATTCTATATAACAAAAATCAATTAACGGCCCCCTTATTTTAATCCGATACCGGATTAAAATACAGCAAATAAAGTTATCTGTCCTGACAAAGATAAAAGCCGGCAATTTCCCGGCTTTTATCTTATGATGCCGGACAGCTCCGGCAGCGCGGGTCAGCGGTTTAGGCCGTAAGCTGGATTTCCGGAAGCTGATATTTCATACGGCAATGTGGTAAAAGAAATATATGATTTGTCCGGGATATTATATACGGCCAGAAAAGCATGGCCTTCCCGGTTACCAGGGAGGATTCTGATACTATGGAAAATTACAGGCACGCCTTGTACGGAAAATCAGTATACACTGCCCGTCCCGAAGATCCCTGCGCAGTATATCTTACCCCTGAAAATTTCCCTGTGAAGGGCGACGGGATAGCGGACGACACCGATGCCATCCAGGAGGCCATTCTCCAGGTCCAGAACAAATCCAGGTACGGGATAGTCTTTATACCCGAAGGCACATACAGAATAACCAGGACAATTTACATCGGAAAGGCCTGCCGTCTTATCGGATATGGGAAAAACAGGCCGACTTTTGTGCTTGGCAAAAACACTCCGGGCTTCCAGAAGCCCGACCCGAAAGACAAAGGCCAGGGATGCTATATGTTCTGGTTTGCGGACAGGGTGCCAAATCCGGGGGAAGGCGTCAGGGACGCAAATCCCGGGACTTTCTACAGCGCCATTTCAAACATAAATATCAGGATAGAGGACGGAAATCCGGCAGCGGTGGCGCTAAGGACCCATTATGCCCAGAACTGTTACATATCCCACTGCGATATCCATATAGGAAACGGAAAAGCCGGTATTTTTGACGCCGGTAACGAAATAGAGGATGTGCGGTTTTTTGGCGGCGATTACGGTATTTATACCACAAAACCTTCACCGGGATGGCCCTTTTTGATGGTTGACACGTATTTCGGAAACCAGCGCAAAGCGGCTGTAAGGTCAAGGGAGACAGGCCTCACGGTGGTCCGCATGCAGGCGGAAAATGTACCCGTTGTTTTTGAAACCGAGCCCGGCCATTATGAGAAACTGTATGTGGAGGACAGCATATTCAAGAACGTTTCGGATGCCGCCCTTGTCGTAAGCTGTGAGAATAATTCCAACAATCAGATAAATCTGAGAAATGTGTCAATGCTGAACGTCCCAAAACTTGCTTATTTCAGGGAAAGCCGAAAGACAATCCCCGGCAAAGGCCGCATTTATACGGTAAAAACCTTTGTCCACGGGAAACAGATGGATGACCTCGGTTTGAAACCCGAAACAAAGTCAGTCATGGATATAGAAGAAACAGATGAACTTTTGGGACCAGCTTTATCCGATATTCCCCCAATTCCTGACACAAATGAATGGGTAAACATTAAGAATTTGGGGGCAAAAGGCGACGGTATTGCAGATGATACCGAAGTCTTCAGAAATGCAATTGAAAAACACAGGACAATATATCTGCCCCAGGGTTTTTACCGTGTGACCGACACAATCCGGCTTAAACCCGGCACGGTTCTTATTGGCCTCAATCCCATATCGACCCGGATCATGATATCTGACAACACGGAATCATTCGGAGGCTTCGGTCCTCCCAAACCCCTCCTTGATGTGCCTGAAAACGGGTGCAACATTGTCACCGGAATAGGCATAGATACCGGCGCGAGGAACCCGAGAGCCGTCGGATGCAGATGGATGGCAGGCCCGGATTCTTATATGAACGATATCAAGTTCCTTGGCGGGCATGGCGGAATGAATCCTGACGGAAGCCATGTCAGAATATACAACGAGACCCGCACTGCCGATGCCAACAGTGACCTTAAGTGGGATTCCCAGTACTGGAGTCTCTGGATAACCAACGGAGGCGGCGGTGTGTTCAAGGATATCTGGACAGCCAGCCCCTATGCCCAGTCAGGCATGTATGTTTCCGATACTTCGGCCAGGGGCCGGATATATGCCATGTCAGTGGAACATCATGTCAGGAATGAAGTCAGGTTCAAAAATGTTTCCAACTGGAAGGTCTATGCGCTGCAGTTCGAGGAAGAGGTGGCCGAAGGGCCTGACTGCCAGCCGCTGGATATGGAAAACTGTGAAAATATCATGTTTGCCAATCTTTATTTCTTCCGGGTAATCTGGGTCTGCACACCATACCCACAGTCCGTAAGGACTTTTGGTTGCAGGAACATAGAGTTTCTGAATATACATAATTTTGCCCAGACCAAGTACGCATTCGGCAATTTCCTGTATGATACGGACACAGGTCTTGAAATCCGGCCATGGGAGGCTTCAAGGGTATATCTTGCGGGAAAGAGCGGTATTGGTTCCGGGAGCAGCAGCGGCAGGTACGCTCAAAAAAATAGTAACAGTGAATGCGATATTGTTTCTGGAATAAACAATGTGACATCGAAGTCCTTCAGCCCATATGTTTCAATTTACCGGGGAAAACATCCGGAAAGTGAGACGTCCTGCTGCAAGGCTGAAAAGGTGGCCGGCGGTTTTGAGATGGCGGACGCCGTATGCAGGGACAGCAAAAACAATATCTATTTTGTGGACTCAAGGCTGAAACGGGTATACAGGTGGTCTGAGCAAAGCAAGTCATTAAGCCTCATTACGGATATCCATTATAAACCCTTGTCTGTGGCCTGCGATACAGAGGACAACCTGCTGGTGGTGTGCGAATATGCCCCGCCGGTTGGAGCAACCGTAAACGGAAGACCCGAGGTATACACCAACGGTCCTGATGCGCAAGGCACGTCCTATAGCTTCTGGTACCGTAAAGGCGCAACCGTGAAGGTTTATTCAATAAACCCGGACAAGCCCGAAACGACCATGAAAGTTCTTGACAAGGTGCCTGTTACAAGTGTAAAGGAGGTTTTCAAGGCGCTGCATCCTGCCAACAGGTGGAGGGACGGCCATGACTTTCTTTCAGTATCGGTCAACAGACCGGAATACTGCTATGTTGCTCCTGACGGAAGAACAATAATTCCGGACTGCTATGACCTTATGCGGGCTGTGTGCCTCATTGAGGCTTTCCCGGGAAAACCGGCCTATGCAGTGGATGAATACCTGAAAAGGACTGTACGGTTCGATGTTACAGAGCATGGATTCCTGACAGACCCGGTAACCTTTGCCGAGCATGGGGAAACAAACGTGCTTGTGTCATCGGCCGGGGATGTCTACATACCTGACGGCCAGATTTATGTTTACGGGCCCGACGGATACCTTAAAGGGGAAATCACGATACCTGAACGTCCCGGCTGTGTCATTTTCGGCGACAGCCGGGAAAAGAACCTTTTTGTCACTGCCCGTTCCTCGCTTTACAGGGTGAGCCTTTAGGGAAGGAAGGTCAATGCAAATTTTTTTGAACCATGTTGCAGAAAACAGCGACATTTATTATGCGGCCGCATTTTAACAGTCCATGATGTTCAGATCTTCATGCGTCCTCGTCGCAGGAAGTTGTAAATGCTCAAGCTTGCTCTCGCGAGGTCGCTGGGCGATCACGCATCCGTGCGTGCGCCAGCTAAAATCACATCCTGTGATTTTCCCTCACTCGAGCCGCGCTTTTCGCATACAACTTCAACTGCCCCTGCGGATTGCATTCAGATCTGAACATCATGTTCCTGAAAATCAGGGTAACATAAAAAAGACGGACGTAAGGGCTTCCCCTGAAGAACATCCGAAAGCTGCGGAGGAAATGACTGCCCAAGTCAAGCATATGGGGACAGTCCGCCGGACCGCAGAGAGCAGACCACGGCGCCGGGGACATGGCGAAGTTTTACTGAGCCATGTCCGTCATTATTAGGCAATTGGTCAGGTTAACCCTGGTGCTTTGAGGCTGTTTTTGGGACGGGGAACCCTTGCGGCCGCATTTGCAAACGCATACAAAAGGGGACATGGGCTGAAGTACGTCCCATGTCCCTGTACCGGCTAATAATCACGCCTTTAACAGTGAAATCGCATCCAGCCTTACAACACCGCTTTTCACCAGTACTTTAATACCGGATTTTTCTGACGGTTTAAGTCCATCAACGATAATTTCCTGTAGTCCCTCTTTATTCTCAGGCTTTATTTCTTTAAGGACCGTTCCGTCCTGGCAAACAATCAACGAAGCATCCCTTGCCAGGGATAATTCCAGTCTGAGAGAGCAGCCTTCTTCAATCCTGTAAAAACTGTAGACGGCAAATTCATCAGTCTCCATCTCAAGGGAGAGCTGATCCCATCCGCAGTCAAAGAAGAATCGCCTGTTCATGGGAGTGTCGGATACAGGCACCAGCTTCATGCCGGTTTCTGTCTGGTAGTTGTAGACATTTCCCTCTTTTCTGAAACCGCTGAATGTGACGCCTTTTCCGGGAAGCAGGTCAAAATCCGTTCCGCGCACCCTGCAGCCTGGATACCTGAAGACGTGGATATTGACGTCTTCGTTTTTTACGCAGTTTTCAAATACTATATTCTCCAGATATTCGTCAAATATCTTCCAGGCCTCTTCATAGGACGGACGAGGACCGCCCTTGGTATAGCCTATGACTTTTTCCCATCCCTCAGGCTTCTTAATGGAAAGAGGAGAGTTTTTGCACTCCATCTTCTTCCAGGTCCATAGATTGTAGCCTATTCCCAGGGAGACAGACAGCGGATACATGGCGGCATACCATTCCACCATGTTTTCACCGGTCTCGCCAAGCCAGAGGGGGACATCCAGCTTTTCTGAAATCTCAAGATACGGTTTGAAGGATTCTATGCCGGGCATGCAGGCGTAGCGGTGGAAATGGATCACCATGTTGTCATCATATTTTTTGTAGAAGACCGAATTGTCTGTTGCCCAGTGCTGTCCTTCAAGGCTGAACATATGGTTTTTGTCTATCTTTCTGATTTCATGGATAGCTTCATCATAGAACTGTGCCAGCCTGGGCAGAAGATAATTCAGATTCTTGTCAGAGGTAAGCCCCGGGCGCAGGGGTTCATTCAATAGATCATAACCTCCCACTACCTCACGGTCTTTGTATCTCCGGGCGAGTTCCTTCCAGAGGGCAATTCCTTTATCCCAGCTGTCCTGATCTATGAACAGCCTGGGAAGGTCATCGACAGAATCGTCAATATTGTGCCCAGTCTGTCCTCCGGGAGCGCCGTGGAGATCAAGAAAAGCATACAGCCCGAATTCCTCGCACCAGTCGAGGAAGCTGTCAATAAGCCTAAACCCGTCTTCCTTCCAGATAATACCCGGTTCATCCTCCATCAGGATGCGCCAGTTAATGGGCAGACGGACCGAATTGTAGCCCAGTTCGGCCATGTACCTGATATCTTCCCTTGTGATAAATCTGCTGCGGAATTTTTCCCAGAAGCTTTTTGAATATTCGCTTCCCGTGAGTTCACGGATTACGGCTTCAATCCTTCTTGGGCGGTCAAAGCGGCTGCTTCCCTCTGAAAGCCACATGTATCCTTCGGGTAAAAGCCAGTTGCCAAGACCCCATCCCTTCAGGATTATTTCCTCGCCCGCACCGTTTACGATTTTCCTTCCTTCGGCCCTCAAAAAGCCCTTGATTTTGTTCATCCGAATACCTCACTTTCAACAGGTTTTTTCCGCAGAACACCCAGATAATATATACCCTAGTAATGGAAATAATAACTGGGTTTATCACCCGGCAATTCTGACAGACATTGATTGAATTCATCAAACCGTTTATATATGAGTATTATCCGAAAAACCGGCGTTCCGGCAGCAATTTTGTACATGTTTTCAGCAATGTTATGCATTCATTTGAATTCTGAAAGACTTTAGAATGGTAATAGCAGAACACCCATATGAATTTTTGTTCCGGAACAAAATATTCAATAGTCTTTTATCAGGGGGCGAAACCATGTATGGCGATTATTCGGTGACCCTTGGTTTTGTGCCGACCAGAAGGGGAATGTTCAACAAGCAGGCGGCCCTGAAGAATAAGGAAGTTATAAGGAAAGCGGTCGATGCCCTTGTTGAAGCAGATGACGGCGTGAGGATAGTCGATATTGACTGGCTCAATGAAGACGGGTTTTTGATTGACGAGAAGGATGTAAGGAAAGTCGCGGATCATTTCAGAAAAGAAAAAGTAGATGCCCTGTTTATCTGCCATTGTGACTTCGGTTCGGAGGAAGTTGTCGGCAAGCTTGGAAAAGCCCTCGGTAAACCGGTCCTTTTGTGGGGACCCAGGGATGAGGCCCCGCCCGGGGATTTTTCCCCAAGGCAGACAGACACACAGTGCGGGCTTTTTGCAAGCAGCAAATCTCTCTTAAGACATGGCGTGCCCTTTACCTACATAGAAAACTGCAAAGTTACCGACAAAGCATTTACAGAAGGTTTCCGGAACTTCCTGGGAACTGCCTGCGTCGTAAAAGCATTTAACAGTATGAGGATAGGACAGATCAGCGTAAGGCCCAAGTCCTTCCAGAGCACTATGGTAAATGAAAGCGAGCTTCTGGAAAGGTTCGGGATTGAAGTGATCCCCATCAATACTGTAATGCTGAGGAGATTCTATGACCGCGTTGTAACCGAAAACAACAGGCAGATAGATGAGCTCACCAGCGACATTCTTGCCAGGGCAAAGCTGGTTTCAATGGATGAGAGCGAACTTAAAACGATAGCTGCCCTGGAACTTACCTTCAAGGCCCTGGCAGACGAATACGAACTCAGCGCCATAGCGAGCGAATGCTGGATGACTTATTACAATGTCTTCGGGGTAAGGCCATGCTTCCTGTTTGGCGATGTGACCGACAGATGGCTGCCAGTTTCCTGCGAAACCGACATACATGGTTCGATTTCATCGGTCCTTCTGCGAGCCGCGGCCAGGGGACAAACCCCTAATTTTCTGGCCGATCTCACGATAAGGCATCCCGAGAATGATAACGGTGAACTTCTTTGGCACTGCGGCCCGTTCCCGCTGTCCCTTGCCAGGGAAAACAGCGCACCCGAAATTGTAGGCGGTGTGGGCCGCTGGGAAATTAGGGGCGGGGACATCACGATTCTGCGTTTTGACGGCTGCAGGGGGTCATATTCACTTTTCACCGGTCTGGCAAGGGGCATTGAAGGCCCGGCGACAAACGGCAATTACCTGTGGATTGAGACTGATGACTGGGTCAAATGGGAGAAGAAATTCATATATGGCCCTTATATCCACCATGTCGCGGCCATTCACGGAAATTATACCGATATCATCGGTGAGGCGTGCAAATATATGCCGGGTGTAACGCTGGACCTCGCTTAGCGGATTTCTGATATCAAAAATCACAGACAGGAGGGCTTGATATGGAATACAGAAGGATGGGAAGAAGCGATCTGAAACTGTCCGAGATATCCCTGGGCTGCTGGGTCATGGGCGGAGACTACTGGGGCGGAGCCGATGACAACGAGTCCATAGGCGCCATACTGGAAGCTGTCGAAAATGGGATCAACTTTTTTGACACCGCCGAGATATATGGCAGGGGGAGGTCTGAACTGGTACTGGGAAAGGCATTGAAGGGCAGAAGGCACGAGGTGTACATATCCTCCAAGGTCTGGAAGAGCAACATGCGCTACAAGGATGTGTTCAAAGCCTGCGAGGAAAGCCTTAAACGCCTTGGGACCGATTACATTGACATATATTTCATACATTATCCCAATGACGAGGTAGATATCGAAGAGACCATGTCGGCCATGCTGGAACTCAAAAAGCAGGGCAAAATCAGGGAAATAGGCCTTTCCAACTTCAGCAGGAAGCAGATGGAGGAAGCTCTTAAAATAGGGCGATTTGAAGTGATCCAGCCCTGCTACAGCCTGCTGTGGCGCTTTATTGAAGAGGATATTATTCCTTTCTGCATTGAGCATGAAATTGGAATAGTCATATACAGTCCTCTCGCACAGGGAATCCTTACGGGCAAGTTCACAAAGGACTGGACTTTCAAAGAGGGCGACGGCCGGAAAAATGTCCCGTTGTTTGAGAAGGGGCGTTTTGAAGAATGCCTTGACGTAGCCGAAGGGCTTAAGCCCTATGCCGAAAGACATGGAAAGACCCAGGGCCAGGTTGCCATTAACTGGGCCATATCCCAACCGGGTATCACTTCAGCCATTGTAGGGGCCAGGAACGCCCGGCAGGTCAGAGAAAATGTGGGAGCCTCAGGCTGGAAACTCACGGATTCCGAACTTGCCGAAATAGACAGATTGGGAAGGAAAGTCACGGATAAACTTCCGAAGTTCGAAACATTTTTCAGCAAGAGAATAATCAATGAATAAATCATTCACTGGGGGTATCTGGGTGAATGTGGATTATTGCAAAAATAAAGACGTCATTTACAAAAAAGAAATTCCTTTTGTCAGCAATGCAATTTATGTTCTGGGCGGCTTTCGGAATATCACCTTTTATTGTGGTTCTTTTAAGAGAGGAGAATTTGAGCAGTGTAACAACAGGCCTCATATTAGCGGTAAATGCATTTGTAGGCATAATTGGCCAGCCAGTCTGGGGAATGGCGAGTGACTGGATCAAGTCCAGCAAAAAGATTTTCATTTTTTGCATGTCAGCCTGTACGGTTACTTATATCTTTCTCACGTTTACCCGGTCACCCCTGTATATGGGAATCATTCTTGCCGTTGATACTCTTTTCAGAAGCGCCTGCGCTCCTTTGCTTGATGTATGGACCTTATCGGGCTGCGCCGGGGATGAAAATATAAGTTATGGATCACTGAGGCTCTGGGGTTCCATAGGATTTGCGCTGACGGTTCTGCTGTTCGGGATAATATCTGAAGGCAGGTCTGTCAGGGCAATTTTTCCCTTTTACTTTGTTCTGGCGGCAATTACGATCATACTGAGCTTGTTTGTCGGATATGAAAACACTTCTTCGCTCAGGCGCATAAGCCTGAAGGAGCTTAAGCCCGGGCAGCTCTTTTCCAACTATCACTATGTTACTTTCATTATATTTATTTTCTTTCTCGCCATGCCCAATGCTCCTGCAGGGAGTTTCCTGCCCGACCTGGTTGCCGATGTAGGGGGGGATATGGGGCAATACGGGCTGATGCATTCCATCAAGGCTTTCCTTGAAGTGCCCTTTTTCTTTTTCGGCAAAAAAATTCTTGAGAAATTCGGAAGCATAAGGATTGTGATTGCCGGGGCATGTATTTATGCCATCCAGATGCTGCTGTTCGCTACATCGGCCACTCCTGCACAGGTAATATCCGCCCAGTTGCTTCTCGGTCCGGCATACAGCCTTCTGCTGGTAGGAAATCTGGAATATGTATACAAGATTGTGCCAGATAATCTCAAGGCCACTGCCCAGACTTTTGTAAACGCATTTGGTTATGGCCTGAGTTCCATCGTGGGAAATTACGGCGGAGGCTTCCTCATTGCATATGCAGGCCTGAGGTCGGTATACTGGATAGGTCTGGCGACAGATCTGGCAGTCATAATACTCTTTATTCTCTCTTTCCCTTTGTACCGGCATTTCAAGGCAGCCGGGAAAAAACTGCTGATTGCTGGCGGATCAAATAATTGAGCAGCTTTATCCGTTTCTGGCACAAGCCACGGAAGAGGTGAGGGTTTTGGGAATAGAAGTTGTAGGCATAGACAACCCCATAATGGACTGTTTGCTGAGTATCAACAAAATACCTCAGTCCAACGGATTTGAAAGGCTTCTGGACTATAGCTGGCAGGGAGGGGGCAAGGTTTCGACGGCTTTGGTGACCCTCGGGAGGCTTGGTGTCAGGACAGGAATAAT
>Ga0134094_1000666_pt1 | contig 39918 bp, 34 predicted proteins | sample 5_1taG_FD_94458 | JGI IMG/M metagenome (GOLD analysis project Ga0134094, IMG submission 94458) | Switchgrass degrading microbial communities from high solid loading bioreactors in New Hampshire, USA - 5_19_20_110_A1 metaG | ecosystem: Engineered > Bioreactor > Semi-continuous > Anaerobic >... | reverse complement strand
GGCAGCTTTCAGCGGAGAACTGATCGCTAAACCAGATTTTCGCGGGCTTTTTGCCAGATCTCGTCAAACATAGCGGCAGTCAGGCGGCCTGTCTGGGTGTTCTGCTGGCTGGGGTGATAAGACGCCAGCAGCCAGGGCAGGTCTTTGCCCAGCGAATAGAACGCCCCGTGACCAAAACGCAGCCGCGGAATGGTCTTGCCCATCTCACGATAGACTGCCTGCACCGTATCAAAACCGATCGCCCCCAAAGCGACAATCCCCTGCAGGCGAGACAGCAGCTTCAACTCAGCGAGAAGATAGGGGCGGCAGTTATTTAGCTCGTCTCGGGTAGGTTTGTTGGCGGGCGGGGCGCAGCGGCAGGCAGCCGTAATATACACATCGTTTAACGCCAGCCCGTCATCGCGGTGCCTTGCCGTAGGCTGATTGGCAAACCCGGCCCGATACAGCGCGCTGAAGAGGAAGTCGCCGGATGAGTCACCGGTGAAAACACGCCCCGTGCGGTTGCCGCCATGCGCGGCAGGCGCGAGGCCCACAACCAACAGGCGAGCATTGGGGTCACCAAAACCGGGAATGGGACGTCCCCAATAGTCCCAATCGCGGAAAGCGCGCCTCTTGACGCGCGCAACCTCTTCACGCCATTCGACCAGCCGGGGGCAGCGGCGGCAGTCCACGATAAGCTGCTGCACAGCTTCGATCGATTCAAGCTGCCCAAGCAGCGCCGGCAGCAGGTCAGAGGCCGCCGAGGTCGCTTCTAATCCCGGTGGGTTTAAAGCAATACGCCTGCTGTCTGTCTCTGTCATGCAGTTCTCTCCGCTATAGAATCAGCATTGCATCGCCAAACGAGAAGAAGCGGTATCCTTCCTCGACTGCTTTTTGATACGTTGATAAGATCAGCTCACGCCCGGCAAATGCGCTGACCATCATAATCAAAGTCGATTTTGGCAGATGGAAGTTGGTAATCATCGCATCGACTGCGCGAAATTCATATCCCGGCAGGATAAACAAATCGGTGGGACCGGAAAAAGGAGCCACAATTTGCCCTTCCTGCGCCAGGCGCGCCGCCGATTCTAACGTGCGGGCGCTGGTCGTTCCGACCGCCACAATTCGCCCGCCGGCCCGATGCGCCGCGTTGATTTTCTCGGCTGTCTCCGGGCTGAGATGGCACCATTCTGTATGGATCTTATGCTCCTGGGGGTCCTCCTCATTGACAGGGGCAAAGGTATCCAGGCCAACATGAAGCGTCACGCTAGCAAAACCAACCCCCATCCCTTCCAGCCGGTCAATGAGTTCCTTGGTAAAATGCAGCCCCGCGGTCGGCGCCGCCGCAGACCCAGGTTCGCGAGCATAAACCGTCTGGTACCGCTCGGGATCTGAGAGCCGTTCGTGGATGTAAGGCGGCAGCGGCATCTGCCCTACCTGGTCAAGGAACGGTTCAACCGGTTCAGAAAAGCGTATTCGCCTGCGAGACCCGTTCAAGTCGGCCACAATCGCTGCTCGCGGGCCTCCTTCAACAATAACCTCTCGACCGGCAGTCAATCCCTTGCCACCGACAAGGGCTTCCCAGGTCAGGGCGTCTTCTCGCCGCAGCAGCAGCAGTTCGACTCGCCCGCCGGTCGGCTTTCTGGCATAGACACGCGCAGGGATGACGCGCGTCTGGTTGATGACAAGCAGGTCGCCGGGGTTGAGATAATCGGTAATATCCCAGAATATCCGGTGTTCGAGAGAGCCGTCCTCGCGGTGCAAGACCAGCAGGCGCGAGGAATGGCGCGGCTCGACCGGGGTCTGCGCTATTCGCTCTTGGGGTAAATAATAATCAAAATCGGAAGTCTTCACGCTAAAACAGGCTCGGCTGCTGCCCCTGGTCGACATACGGGATGCCCAGATGGTCATACGCCCCGCGCGTCGCGACCCGCCCCTGGGGAGTCCGGTCTAAAAATCCCAGCTGTAGCAGATAAGGTTCAACTACGTCCATAATCGTATCTGGCTCTTCACCAATCGAAGCCGCAATCGTATTAAGACCCACCGGTCCGCCGGCATATTTTTCGATAACCGTTTGCAGCACGCGCCGGTCCACTTCATCCAGCCCCAGCGGATCAACATTGAGAAGGTTCAGCGCTTCAGAAGCGACCGCCTTCGTGACCTTGCCTTCAGCACGAACCTGAGCGTAATCACGAACGCGGCGCAGCAGGCGCAGCGCCACACGAGGGGTTCCGCGCGCCCGCCGGCCCACCTCTTCCAGGCCCTCCTCATCAATGGAAAGGCCCAGTTTATTCGCGGCGCGCTGTAGGATTTGCTTGGTCGCACTCAAATCGTAGTAATCCATGCGATAAACAGCCCCAAACCGCGCGCGCAGCGGGGCAGAAACCAGCGCCAGGCGGGTTGTCGCGCCAATCACCGTGAATCGCGGCATCTTCAGGCGAATATTACGGGCTGCAGGGCCTTTGCCGATCACAATATCCAGCGCAAAATCTTCCATCGCCGGGTAGAGCACTTCTTCAACGGCGCGGCCAAGACGGTGAATCTCGTCGATAAAGAGAATGTCACCGGCGCGCAGGTTTGTCAGAATTGCTGCCAGGTCGCCGGCTCGCTCCACCGCGGGACCGGCAGTAACTTTGACATTTACGCCCATTTCATTGCCTAACACATGGGCAAGCGTGGTCTTTCCTAACCCAGGCGGGCCGTAGAATAGAACATGCTCTAGCGACTCCTTGCGCTGTCGCGCGGCTGCAATCAGGATCGCAAGGTTCTCTTTTAATTGTTCCTGTCCAATAAATTCGGCCAGACGCGAAGGCCGCAGCGCCGGATCGGCGCTTTCGTCAGGCCTGGACTGGGGCGTTACCAGACGGTTGTCCATTTCGCTCATGGCGCTCATTATACTCCATTCCCTCACTACACGTGCAGCAGCCTGCAATTTTGGACTTCCGTTCTATTATAATGCCAATGTTACCAAAAATCATAATTATTGATTATCATAAAGGACCAATCAGAACCATAAGAGGCAGTCACATATTCGGCACTTTTAAAGGCGATCATGAATTTAGGACCATTATCACCCGATACATCTAAATATCAAGCGCTGTTTGAAAATCTGATGGTTGGAATTATGCTCTTCGATCAGCGCGATCAACTGGTTGACATGAATCCGGCAGCCCGGCGAATTTTAGAAAGGCATCCCGAGACAAGTGACAATAGATGGAGCGCCTGGCTGGCCGAGAAATTCCCATCAGGCAGCAGCACTTCAGAGTTTGAACAGGATGGCAGGCGTTACCGGCTTAACCAGGCATGGCTGCGTGATGAAAGGGGCAGCCAATCCGGCAGATATGTCCTGATACAGGATATTTCCGACCTGAAACCGGCGCCGGATGCGGCAAACCACCCGCCAGGCGCGCCTGACGGCGAGCTGCTGATCCTAAAAAACCTGGCTGAGACGCTCAACCAGACTCTCCCTCCTGAAAAGGCCCTGGAAGCAGGCCTAAAAATTGTCGCTGATCATATCGGCGCGGAAAGTGGCTGGCTGCTGACCATAACGCCTGATCAGAAAGCAGAACTCTCAGCCAGGTACAATTTGCCTGAGAATTTAGATCTTGCACAGCATCCGGCGCAGTCCTGGCCGCTCTGCAACTGCCTGAAAGAAGCGATCCAGGGACGGCTGAACGCGCCTGTTCGCATTCTCGACTGCGAGCGGCTCACCCGAACGCCTGGTATACCAGAAGGTCACAAACAGCATTTGAGCATCCCCATCCGTGCCAGCGGCTCGCCGGTTGGCATTCTGAACCTGGTGATCCACAGCGACCGCCATTTCAGCAGCGCTGAAATTCGACTGCTCTCAGGCCTGGGTGATCAATTCGGCGGCGCGATTGAAAGGGTCCGGCTGTTCAGAGAAGTGCATAAACTGGCGACAACCGATGGGCTGACCGGACTGCCTAACCGCCGCCATTTTTTTAGCATCATGAATAAAGAACTTGAGCGATCTGTCCGTTATACACACACCATCTCGCTGGCCATTCTCGACATTGACCATTTCAAGCAGATCAATGATACATTTGGACACCTCGCCGGAGACAGCGTCCTTCAGGCAGTTGCGAAAACATGCCTGGAGACCATCCGCAAAGCAGATATCATCGGGCGTTTTGGCGGGGAAGAGTTTGTGATACTGATGCCAGAGACAACCCAACAGAGCGCTCAACGCGCGATGGAACGGCTGCGCAAAAAAGTTGAACTGCTTGAAATCAACACCAAGCGCGGAACAGCCCGGGTGACAATCAGTGTCGGAATAACCTTTATCAGCAGCGGCGAACGAATTGACCTCGAGATGTTCTTAGACCGTGCTGATCAGGCGCTTTACCGCGCGAAAGAGAATGGACGAAACCAGGTCTGGGTCTGGAACCCGCATGAACAGGGAAATAACCTTTCACAGGCTTAAAAGTTCGTTCTCAACGCCCAGAAGAAGATATAATACCCAAAATCTTTCTGGAGTTACGAATGCAGAACGTCTTTGTTTCCAACCACCCCCTCGTCCAACATAAATTGAGCATTCTTCGCGATGTCAAAACAGAGCCCAAGAAATTTCGCCAGCTGGTAAAAGAAATTACGGCGCTCCTTGCTTACGAAGCTACTCAAGATCTTGCCACGCACCCAATTGAAGTCCAGACCCCGCTGACAACTGCTCACTGCCAGGAACTGAAAGAGAAAATTGGCCTCGTGCCGATCCTGCGCGCCGGGCTGGGCATGGTCGACGGCATCTGGGAATTAATGCCCTCATCAGAAGTATGGCATATCGGTCTCTATCGCGACGAGCGCACGCTGAAACCGGTTGAGTATTACAACAAGCTCCCAATTGGCCCGACGGTTGGGGTCTGCCTGATTTTAGATCCCATGCTGGCGACCGGCGGTTCAGCCGTTGCCACAGCAGACATTCTGAAACGTTGGGGAGTTCAGAAAATTAAGTTCCTCGGGTTAATCGGCGCGCCAGAAGGGATCGCAGCCATGCAAGAGGCGCACCCTGACATCCCGATTCATCTGGCCTGTATCGACGATCACCTGAATGAAAAAGGCTATATCGTACCCGGCTTAGGCGACGCAGGCGACCGGCAGTTCGGCACAGCGTAACAGAGGTGGTCAGCCGCCAATTTGACGCATGCAGCGCCGCGAGGGCAAATGATTCAATGCCAGTTCATGCCCTGCCGGTTTCTGTTCAATAGCCCGAAGCATATAGGGAAATAGCGATTCGCCGGCTCGCTGCGCTGCGAGGAAGGGAATTTCGACGTCCTGGAGCAGGCAAGGTCGGAAGGCCCCATCCGCTGTTACGCGCAGGCGGTTGCATGTATCGCAAAAATGCTCGCTCACCGGCGAGATAAATCCCACTTTCCCGCGCCCATTTTTCAGAACAAACTCCTGCGCGGGGCCGTGATTGGTTTCTTCGGATGACGGTGATAATTCCAGCGGAGCCAATATCTCTTTAATTTCAGGGATCGATATAAATAGTTCGTCAGGCGGCGGAAATGAGTCACCCCATGACTGGTGATTGTTGACCGGCATCAGTTCAATAAAACGGATGTGCCAGGGCCGGTCCAGGCTGAGTTTTGCCAGATCGATCAGCTCATCCTGATTGACTCCGCGCATGGCAACCACATTAATTTTTATTGGCGTCATGCCCAATTTTTCAACGGCTTCGATACCGCGCCATATGGCCTCCAGCGATCCGCCGCGCGTAATCCGGGCGAACTTCTCAGGCTGGAGGGTATCGAGACTGATATTGACCCGGCTCAAGCCTGCTTCCTTCAACTGGACGGCCATTTTTTCTAGAAGAATTCCGTTCGTCGTCAGGCTGATGTCTTCAATCCCTGGAATTTTTGCAATCATGCGTATCAGATCAGGCAAGTCTCGCCTGACCAGCGGCTCGCCGCCGGTCAGGCGAACTTTGCGAACGCCGTGCGCCGCCGCAATTCGAACGACTTCGATAATCTCCTCATATCGCATGATCGAATCATGGGAACGCCATTCGATTCCCTCCGGCGGCATGCAGTAAACGCAGCGCAAGTTGCAGCGATCTGTGACAGAGATACGAAGATAAGTGATCTTCCGGCCAAAACCGTCAATGAGCATGATTTTATTCTTCTTTCAAACAATTTCCGTCTGATTTATTAATGTTTGATTTTACCACGACCAACCGCAGCAATGTTTCATTTATCCCTGTTGTGAGACAATCCGCAACCCTGTTATCCCCGATATGAACCCGCGGACAAGCCGCAAGGGGATGAGCATCACCAGGTGAAGTGCGAGGCTGATTCCAAAAACGGTCGCAAGCGAGCGCACTGCACGATTTAGCCAGGGCGCGAGGTGATCGAACATCCAGGGACCGGCGCCGGCAAAAAGCGCAAGGCCAACCAGGGCAAGCAGAACAAGAACGAGCGGCAGCCAGGCTCGCCGGTCTGATGCAGAGGGCAGCATTGTGCTGCTGATTGTAAAAGCAAGGTAAAACCACAACCAGAAATCGGCCTGAGAAGGGAGCGCTGCCAATGCCTGCCAGAGCGCGGGCCAATCGCGCTGCAGCAGTGCCGACGCCGCCGGCAGCAGCCCCAAATGGTTTATTCCCAGGTAAGCAACAGCCGCGCCGCCCGTTAAAAGCGGCGCAGAGCCGATCAGCGCCTCGCGCAGCAAATCGGCTTCTTCTGTCTCGACATATCCCAGGCGCAGCTTACCGTCCTCGGTCAGACTGGGGAGTAGTGAGAATCGCCCGGTGCGTACGCGCAGAAGCCACGCCATTGCAAAATGGCTGAGTTCATGCAGCAAAACACCTGGGAAAAATAACAGCGAAAACAGGCCCAGTGCAATTAAAGGCCGGCGCGTCAGCAGAAGCAGCACCATCTGGATCTCGCGGTGGAGCCAGCGCTGGGCAAAAAGGAGTGGCCCCAGCACCAACAGGAGCCACCCAAGGCTTATAAGATAAGGCCAGAGATTACCCGATAGAATGCTTTCCAAAGCAACAGCAGAGACTTATTGCGGATAAGCCGGCGGCGGGGTCATAGGCGGGTTCATCTGGTTATTGTGCCGCTGGCGCCACAACACACCACCCAGCGCTCCCAAACCGGCCATCAGCGCAAGGTTCAAGAGGCCAATGCAAAACGCGCCGCCATACTGTCCAAGCGTCAAATATACCTGGAGCTGTTCATCGGTAAGGCCCTGATCACCGAACATCTGCGTAAAAAGCGCGGGATCAATCTGCGAAGAATTGATCACCGCAGCGATGATCTGCCCAAGGATAGCGATTGCCCCGGCAATCGCCCCGGCTCCAGCGCCGCGAGCAGGCGCGCCGCTGCCAAATGCCGGATTTTCGTATACATTCGCCAGGTACCCTGCGCCTAACCCGGCCAGTACAGCCACACAGATCGAACAAAGCGGCGAAACCAGCCCAACACCTAAGGACAGCAGGAGCATGACACCCCCAACGATCAGACCAGATTTAATCATGACTCTCCTCCTGATTCGCTGTCTAAAGCCCCGGTTTGCGGCTTGCTAAAAAGCCGCAAACCGAGTTATTTAAGAGAATTCGCTGTTTCTAGGCGACTCGTTTGGCAGCTGCCTGAACGATTGCAGCAAAATCTGCCGGTTTCAGGCTTGCGCCGCCGACCAGCGCGCCGTCAATTTCGGGCATCGCGAAAAATTCAGCGGCATTCTTGGCGTTCACTGAACCGCCGTACTGAATGCGCACTGCCTGTGCCACATCTTCCCCAAACATATCTTTCAATGCCGGGCGAATAATGTCTGCCAGAACTGCGTTCGCGCCTTCAGCGGAAGCGGCCCGGCCTGTTCCGATGGCCCAGACGGGTTCATAAGCGATCACGACCTTCGCAGCCTGCTCTACGCTGAGACCCTTCAAGCCCTCTCTCACCTGGCGGTCCACGACCTCAGCGGTGCGGTTTGCTTCGTTCTCTTCCAGGGTTTCACCCACGCACACGATCGGGATGAGCTGGTGATTGAAGGCTGCTTTAACCTTGCGGTTTACCGTCTCATCTGTTTCGCCAAAATAAGCGCGCCGTTCAGAGTGGCCCAGAATGACATACTGGCAGAATTCCGCCACCATAAGGGGCGAGACCTCGCCCGTGAAAGCGCCAGAATCTTCCCAATACATGTTTTGCGCGCCCAGGCCAACGCTCGTACCAACCAGCATGGCTGAAATCGGCATCAGGTAAGGGAAGGGAGGGCAGATCGCCCGGTCAATCATATCGAATTTTTCGAGCTCAGGCAGCAGATCGGCAACCAAAGTGCGGGCTTCTTCTCCCGTCTTGTTCATTTTCCAGTTGCCAGCGACAAAGGGTTTACGCATAGTTACCTCACAGAAACGATTTTGATGAAATAATGCATTTCATTTCCTGAAAAATGTACCTTATTCTTTGGATTCCAGGAAATATGGAGCGCATTCTTTGATGGTATTTGAAGTATAAACCAAAACCGGTAGTTTGACATTCATCTTTCTTAAGTGTATGATATTGATCCCTCAGGCCGGTCGGATGATCGCGGCCTGGCGCAGCCAGGTCGAGGAAAGTCCGCACTCCAAAGAGCAGGATGCCGGGTAACACCCGGGGCGGAGCAATCTGCCAGATCGGGCCACAGAAACAGACTGCCTCTCTCCGGAGAGGTAATGGTGAAAAGGTGGTGTAAGAGACCACCGGCGCTGGTAGCAATACCACGGCCAGGCAACCCTCATCTGGAGCAAGGCCAAGCAGGAACAAAGCTGCGCTTAACCGCACAGCGGGAGGCTGCTCGCTTCCCTGGAGTTCCGGGTAGGCTGCTTGAGCAAGCCGGCAACGGTTTGCCTAGAGAGATGATCATCGCGCCTTTTGGCGTACAGAATGCGGCTTACAGACTGGCCTGAGGAAAAGCAAATCGTTAAGTAAAAACCGGCTCTCGCGAGAGCCGGTTTTTACTTAAGGCCTAACGAAATATTTTCTCCAACGGCATCCGGTCCGCCATCATGCCAATAAACGGCAGGGGGACTGCCTCATCGCGCAGCGCCCGGACCATCCCAATCACCCACCCGACAAGGCTAAAAATATAAGCGGCAATGACTAGCCCAAAAAGCGCCATCCCTACCACCGGCCCAAATGGAATCCAGGCCAGCACCCACCACAGCAGCAGCCAGGCAATTGTGGCGCCCAGAGAAAAGAACAGCAGACCCATCGACTGCTTGACGTGGAAATATGCAAAAGCATTCTTGCGGTGGAAAACCAAAACGTAAATCCAACCAAACACACTCAGAATATAGGCCAGAAATGCAGGCAATCGGTACCGTACCGGATTCATACCTCAACCTCCAATTCCACGCAGCTTCAGCTCTTTGGCAAAATGACACGCGGCAAAATGATCCTTCTCAACCTCGACCAGGGGCGGTTCTTCCTGGCTGCAAACACGCTGCGCATACTGGCAGCGCGGATGGAAGATGCAGCCGGAGGGCGGATTCGCCGGGCTGGGGACTTCACCCTGCAGTTGAATTCGCTCCATCTTGATATCGGGATCGGCAGGCGGAATGGCTGAAACCAGCGCCTCTGTGTAAGGATGAAGCGGGCAGCGCAAAACATCGTCGGTGGCTGCCATTTCAACAATCTTGCCCACGTACATCACCGCAATGCGGTCAGAGATATGCTCCACAACTGACAGATCATGCGCGATAAACAGAATCGTTAACCCCAGTTCTTCTTTTAGCCTGCTCAGCAGGTTTAGCACCTGCGCCTGAATAGACACATCCAGTGCAGAGACCGGTTCATCAGCGACGATCAGGCGCGGTTTTAAAGAGAGCGTGCGCGCAAGGCCAATGCGCTGGCGCTGCCCGCCCGAAAACTCATGCGGGTAACGGTCCATATAAGCCGGGTCAAGGCCCACCGAGCGCATTAATTCTGCTACCTGTTGTTCCAGCGCGCTGCCAGACGCCACACGGTGAATAACCAGCGGTTCGCCAATCAGTTCTTTGACCGTCCGGCGAGGGTTAAGAGAACTGAATGGGTCCTGAAAGATCATGCGCATCTCACGGCGCAGGGGCTTCATCTCTTTTTGACTGATTTTCGAAATTTCCACCCGCTCACCGTTCGAGCGGCGAAACCAGATCTCTCCGTCTGTTGGGTCGTACAGCCGCAGAATGGAACGCCCCACTGTCGTCTTTCCACAACCGCTTTCCCCAACCAGGCCAAGCACTTCATCTTCTCTTATGAAAAAATTAATCCCATCTACTGCCTTGATATGGCCGGTTACGCGCTGGAAGAGCCCCCCATAAATGGGGAAGTGCTGCTTGAGATTCTTCACTTCAAGGATAATATTATTCTGGGCGTCGATCATGGTTATTCCTCTATATTGACTGGCTGTCCACTCATCCCGCTGATCATCAGGTGATCGTATAAGGATCAGCAGCATCTCGCAGCCCGTCGCCTAAGAAGTTAAAGCCCAGGACTGCAACAAAGATGAAAAACACGGGCGAGATGATCCACAGGTTAAAACCGAGCGTCTGGATCGTTTGCGCCTCGCGCATCATAACGCCCCAACTCACCAGGGGCTCTTGAATGCCGATTCCCAGAAAACTCAGGAAGCTTTCAGAGAGGATAATCGTGGGTATGGTGAGCGTCAGAACAACGATGATGTGGCTCAGGCAGTTTGGATAAAGGTGATAAAAGATAATGCGCGCATCAGAGGCCCCCATTTCACGCGCCGCCAGAATAAAATCTGTCTCGCGCAAGGCCAGCACCTTCCCGCGCACCTCTCTTGCCAGGAGAGTCCAGCTAAGCAGGGCAAAAATTACCGACATCGCAATAAACACAGCCATCTGATCCCATGTAACCGGAATAATTGCCGCGAGCGCCATCCACAGCGGCAGCTGCGGGAAGGACTGCACAAATTCCACAAAACGCTGGAGAAAGGTATCCAGATTGCCGCCGTAGTAACCTGAGATCACCCCAAGAACCGAACCAACCGCAACGCTGATGAACGTGCCAAACAAAGACATGGCCAGTGAAATGCGCCCTGCAAGGCAAGAACGCGCAAAAATATCACGGCCAAATTTATCTGTACCCAGGAGAAAGATGCGCCCTCCCTGCTCATACCCATCAACGCCGTACAGGTGCAGAGTGCTGGGGATCAACCCGAACAATTTATACTCCCACCCGGTGACAAACAGGCGAACCGGAAAGGCAATTGAAGTATCTTCAACCCAGGTGGCCTGCATATTCTCATCCAGCACCTGCTTCCAGGCATACGTAAAGGGCTGCAGGTGAAACTTGCCCTGCGCGTCAATGAAATGAAGCTTGTTCGGTGGAAGATAGCCCTCACGCATGTTTAATTTGACGGGGTCGTAGGGCGCGAAGAAATCCGAAAAAACAGACAGAGAAAACAGCATGAGGACCATCAAGCCGCCAAGAATCGAGATGGGGCTCTTGCGGAATTTGCGCCAAACCAGGTTTGCGTAACTCTCGTGTTCTTCGACCTTCAAACGGTAAACCGGTACGGCATCTTCGCTGGGAATTGTTACTGCACGCTCTGCCATTTTCACCTCGAATGCAGTTAACTAAGCCGGATGCGCGGATCTACCAGTGCCAGTATGACATCCGCGACGAGATTACCAGCAACCAACAGGGAGCTGTATATCAACAAAAACCCGCCCGAAACGTAAATGTCCTGATTGGTCAAAGACGAATAAAACATGGGCGCAAGGGATGGCATGTTCAGCACAATGGCTGCTTCCAATTCTCCCTGCAGCATATAGGGCAGCACAGTTCCCTGATACATGATGATCGGGTGAAGCGCATTCGGAACGGCGTGCTTATAAGTCACCAGTGTCTCGCGCAAGCCTTTTGAACGGGCGGTCGTCACATATTGGGCGTTGAGCACATCCAGCAGATTGCCGCGCATCACCCGCATGTTGCGGGCAATGCCGCCAAACCCGGCGATGGCAATCACCGGCCAGGTATGTTTAAGGATATCGACAAACTTGGCCCAGGACATCGGCGCAAAGGCATATATCGGCGATGTGAAGCGGTTTACTTCCGTGTAGTTAAACGTGAAGATCAGGACATACAGTATCGCGATAGCCAGGAAAAACCGCGGCGCTGCCGTCCCAATGAATGCAAACACCGTTGCGAGGTTATCACCCAGGCTATATTTATGGGTTGCGGAATAGATTCCTATAATCAACCCAAAAACTGTGGAAATCATGTGAGCTGAAAAAGCAAGAAACAGCGTGCGCGGAAGGCGCTCTGCAATTAACTGGCCCACGTCCTGTTTATAGGCAAAAGAATACCCAAACTTCCCCTTGGTTACAATGTCCCATATCCAGCGAAAATACTGCTCATGGATTGGGCGGTCCAGACCATAAAGCTTGCGGTACTCGTTGGCAGCCGCTTCTGCTTCTTTGGGAGAAAGATTCGCCTGAGTCTGAAGAAACGTCTGGTAAGAAGTAGCGAAATCGCCCGGCGGAAGCTGGATAACAGCAAAAGAAACCATGCTAATTCCGATTAGCAGTGGAATGGAGATCAATATACGGCGCAGAATAAAATTTATCATTCGCTCCTCCGGCGGCGCTGCCTCGAGCGCCGCTGAATAACCGGCAAAATCGCTGCTCGCTAATCACTCAGCCTTTAAAATGGCCCGGCAGCAGTGAGTTAATGCCAGCCGGGGAGGGAAGGAGTCTTCCCTCCCCGCTACTGTCTATACTGCCCTACTTACTGGTTGTAGGCGAATTCGCCGACGCCTCCCACCGTTTCTGGGTGGATTTCAGTCTGTCCGAGCGCCCAGCGATCGGCCTCCGCAAGCCAGACCTGTTCCGGCAGGAAGTTGTTGAAGTCCCACTGGTACAGGAAGGCCGGGGTTCCGATTGGGATGTTCTTGAAGTATTTGTTGAGCATTAGACCATAGCGACCGATCACAAGGCCAATGGTGTAGACATTCTCAGTATGAAGCTTGTTGTACTGGAACATCAGCTCCTTGCCCTTGTCAAAGTCGGTCTCCAGGCAGAACGCATCGGAGATCTTCTTCAGCTCTTCTTCGAACGGCTGGTATTCCTCAGGCTTGTCACCGACTCTGTGCCAGCCGAATTCGTTTGTAACGGGTGCAATGTCCTTGCAGCGAATATTCGGGGTCGCAAAGGCCTGACCCGGACGACCGATACGCATCTCCCAGGTGCCGTTTGTATCAGCATCGGCCATGGCGATGTTGTCAAGCAGACGGAAGTTGACCTTAATGCCAATATCCTCAAACAACAGCACCAGAGCGGGACCCATGATTGCACCTGCTGAGATGTCGTCCCAGGTTGTCATTGCCAGTTCAACGTTCTGGCCGCTCATTGGGCCTTCGGTCCAGTTGAGAATACCGTCGCCATCAGTATCCTGCAAGCCGATCTCCGCCAGCAGCGCGCGAGACGTGTCAGGAGCGTACGGGAAGTACGCCACCGATGCACGGTCATAGTACTGCGAGCCAGGGAAGAGGCCGCCGGGCCACGGGCGGAAGTGCGGGCCGTTGGTCAATGAACGAGCAATGCCCTCGCGGTCAATCGCCTGGGTCAAAGCGCGGCGGAAGCGGACATCACGCAGCAGCTCGCGAACTGCCGCATCGCGGTCATTGCTCACGCCCAAATACTTAGACTGGTTTAACTCCAGCCAGAAGCCGAGCGTTTCAGGTCCCCACTCCACGCGGAAGGGAGCATTCGCGTCTGAAGCCCGCCTGACCGTCTCATCAAAGGTTTCAGGGTTCTCAACATTGGCATGGTCAGCAGTTCCGTTAATGGTGTTCAACGTGCGGGTCGCCCCCGTTTGCGCATACGTAAACTGCACTTCATCAATATAAGGAAGCTGGCAGCCGTTCTCGTCAACCTTCCAGTAGTAGGGGTTGCGGCGCATGACCATGAATTCATCTGTCCTGTACTCAACCGGCACCCACGGGCCCATCGTTACGACCGGCAGCGAGTTCGGCGGCAGTGCATCGCGATAACTCTGGTAATCCTTCCCGCCGTACTTCGGATGATGCGGCTTCAGGATGTGCGCCGGACCAGGCGAGAATATCAGGTTGGTCATGTTGTAAAGCTGCGTGGTTGGGAATGGAACCGGGAAGATCCACTTGAGTGTGTATTCGTCCAGCGCTTCAAGCTGAATCGGTTTGCCTTCGATTTCCCAGAAGCTGGCTGAAGTGGGCGAGTTGACCGAGGGATCAAGAATGTTGTCTTCCCACATGAACATAATATCTTCTGTGGTGAATTCAACGCCATCAGACCATTTCGCCCCTCTAATCAGGTGCATGGTCAATTCATAGCCGTCGTCCGACCACTCCCAGCTCTTTGCCAGCTGCGGCAGCGGATCAACGTTCTTCGTCAGGAACATGGGGCCTGTGGCAATTGGTTCCTCCTGGACGATCGCTTCAATCCCAAACCAGCCCTGGCTCGCGCCTGCCGCCCAGTTCCAGCCTTCGGTAGGGGCAGCCCAAACCCCGCGCCATACACCGCCGTACTCACCAGGACCGTCTGACATGAAAGCGCTCTTATAAACAAAGGGCTCTTCAGGCAGACGCTCCTCAACAGGCGGCAGCAGGCCCTGATTAACCATTTCCTTTACATAATCGGGTTCGCAGTAGCTGTCGAAGCTCCTGAACTCGATCATTTCTGAAACCTCGAAGGTCTTCGGTTCGCGCATACCGGCCACAAGTGGTCCTTCCGGGTATGGGATTGCGCCGGACAGCACTACCTTTTCAACTTCAACCGTCTTCTCGACAACTTTCTCGACTTCTACTGTCTTCTCGACAACTTTCTCGACCTCAACGGTTTGCACGATCGGTTCAGGTGCACAGGCGACGATCATCGAGAGGATCACAAGTGCTGACAGCAAAGTGAATACGAACTTCTTCATCACATTCTCCTTCCTGCTTGTCGTCTATCCAAATACTTGGTCACAAACTGACTGACTGGCATGGGAACGCCGCGGTGTGTTCTTAAAGTCTTTCGGAATCTCACCTCCTCCTCTTCCAAAATCTCGCACAATTCGATGGTCGTAATATCCTCAGAAACTTATGAATAAAGCCAGCACGCAGCCCAATGCCCGGATGCATGCTCGAGAAATTCAGGCGCTTGCTCCCTGCAAACCTGCATAACCTTGGGGCATCGCGGCGCAAACGGACAGCCAATAATTTGATCTGAAGGCGTAGGCACCATGCCTTTAATCGGAATTAGAACCTGTTTGCCTTTGCGCCCTAATACCGGAACCGAGTTGAGCAATCCAACGGTATAGGGGTGCATTGGGTGATGAAAGAGGTCGCGAACCCCGGCATATTCGACTACCTTACCCAAATACATCACGGCCACATGGTCTGCCATCTGAGAGACAACGCCCAGGTTGTGGGTGATCATAATGATCGAGCTGTCAATCTCGTCCTGAAGCTTGCGCATCAAGTCCAGAATCTGCGCCTGGACGGTAACATCAAGCGCCGTCGTCGGTTCATCGGCGATCAGGATAGAAGGGTTGCAAGAGAGCGCAAGCGCAATCATCACCCTCTGCCGCATGCCGCCCGAGAGTTGGTGCGGAAACTGGCGCAGGCGGCGTTTGGGTTCGCTGATCTGCACTTTGTAAAGCATCTCCAGCGCGCGATCCATTGCCTGTTTTTTGTTCAATCCCTGATGCAGTTGAATCGATTCGGCGATCTGCTCGCCAATTGAAAACAAGGGGTTCAACGAAGTCATCGGCTCTTGAAAGACCATGGCAATCTCAGCGCCGCGAATCTCGCGCATCTTTGATCCATGCGGATTAATCTGCGCGATATTTACGACTTCGCCCTTGCGTGTCCGCAGGAAAATATCACCCTCTACAATTCTTCCTGGGGGCGTTTGGATCAATCGCATGACAGACATGGCTGTGATACTCTTGCCACAGCCGCTTTCGCCGACCAGCCCCAATGTAGCTTTCCGCTTAAGATCCAAATTCACGCCGTCGACAGCCCGGATCGTTCGCTTTTCCAGAAAAAAGTACGTCTTCAGATTCTGAATCGATAGGACTGGAGCATCTGCACCCGAATTGGATAATGCCATAGTCGATTATTCCCTCGTTTGAGCTAAAATCCGCCGTATCGTCTCATGGAGTTCAACGGGCAAAACGGGCTTTACCAGAAAAGCCGTTGCACCTTCGGCCATTCCCCGCTTGCGATCATCCTGCGTACTGCACAAAATAATCGGCACGCGCCGCCCGGCTAATGCCTCTCGCAGCACAGCCAGCAAGCGCCACCCATCGTTCCCTGCAAGGGCTGGCTCCAGCACCACTGCGCGCACATCATTCGAGTAGATCAGGTCAAGAACCTCCGCCTCATTTTCGCAGGCCAGAACTGTAAACTCGCGGCTCAATTCCCGGCGATACATCTCAAGCGTCGGGGGGTCACTCTCAATAATGAGAATCGAAGCAAGCTCTGCAGAAGACTTGACCCGTGGCATTTGACGTCCAGACAAGAAGAACTCAAAAACGACACCGGCACGAATGAGAGTTGCGGTAACGATATAAACGATGAAAATGGTTAGTTAATGGGATTTAACGATAAGCAAGGGAAGGTCGCAGCGAATCGTTCTTGTCTTCCCTTTGCTTAGAGTATAGAGAGGATATACGCTTTTGTCTTGGATAAAAGAATGAAGTTGTTGGACAAAAATTAGATGTTTAGCAATCAGGTAACTTATTCTTCGAGACATTCCCCTTTCGATAAGCCAGAGGGGAGCATCCGTTTAACTTTCTAAAAACGCGGCTGAAGTATGCGGGGTCATCAAAACCAACTTTCGCCGCGATGTTTGTCACCGATTCACCCGTTGACCGCAGCATCTCTCGGGCTCTTTGTATGCGCAGGCGGTTTAAACATTCCAGTGGAGAGATGCCGATCTCCTGTGAAAAAATCTGGCTCAGGTAAGCCTCGCTCACCCCCACAGCTTCAGCAATATCGCTGCGAGAGATGGGCTCCGTATAATTTTGATAGAGATAAGCCAGCGCCATCTTAACGAGCAGGCTGGTTGCTTGCCCCAATTTCATGTCCCCCGCAAAGGCCCGTTGAATGGTCTGCAGGGCTTCATCTGAAGTGATCATATCCTTGCTCTGTAAAACGACCCCGGCAAAATCGAGACGCGCTACATCTTCCATGGTGAGGACTTTTCCACTCATTACAATCACCGGCACGCGGCAGGTGCGTTCAGTAGAACGGATATAATCCAGCACCTGGAAACCGTCGACATTCGGCATCATTAAATCCAGAATAACCAGAGACGGCGTTTCTTCCTCGAGCAGCGCAAGGGCCGACTTCCCATCATCAGCCAGCCTGACACATACACCCGGAATCGCCTCCTGGGTAAGCCGTTGATACAACGCCCGCGCCTGTGGATCATCATCCGCGATCAAAACCGGGCCTGTACTGGAAGGCAAGACCATCCCATCGATCAGTTCCAGCAGCGTTTTACCAGAAAATGGCTTCACCAACAGATTCGTCAACCCAGAGCTGCTTTCGCCCCCCTCAAACCCGTTCTGTCCGGCTGTGCTGTGCGTCCGGTAAAGCATAAACGGCAGGCTGGCAAGCAGAGAATGGCTGCGCACGCGGTGAATGAAGTTGAGATCGCCGGTCTGCGCTGCACTGGTATCCCAGGCCAGCGCAGCAGGCTGTATTTCATGCAGCAGATCGTTCAAATCATTGATTGAACGCACAACCCGTATCTCCATCCCCAGGCGAGCGGCGACCGCGGCGACATCTGAGGGCGGCGTAAAATTCTCAATCGGAGCGCTGGGTGCGAGCAGCAGTAAAACCGGCTGCGAACCCATATCCCTAACGGCCGTTACCTGGCCGGAAAGGTTTGGCAGCGGAAGATACACATGGAACGTACTGCCCTGCCCGGGCAGGCTTTCCAGCGACATGGAACCGCCGTGCAGCGCAACCAGACGGCGGGTGATCGTCAGCCCAAGGCCAACGCCCTCCTTGCGACGGTTAGCGCCTTCACCGGTGAAAAACGGCTCAAAAATCCGCTCCTGCTGCTCTACGGGGATGCCCGACCCTGAATCTGAAACCCACAGGTGCAGATAAGGCGGCTCCACTTCAGCGCCCAACAGAATCTGCCCGGATGTGGTGAATTTACTGGCATTGCTTAACAGGTTGAGCAAAATCTGCCGGAGCCGGTCAGGGTCTGCCTGAATCACCGGCAGGCGCCGCGGAAGCTCCAGCTTCCAGGTAATCTTATTATGCCTGTCTCCGGCTGCCGCCTGGCTGGATTCCATGCCCCTGAAAACGTCTTCGAGGAAAGGTTTGATATCGATCGCCTCAGGGAATACGTTAAGCTCGCCGATTTCTGCGCGCGAGAGATCCAAAAGATCATTAATAATGCGAATGAGATGTTCACCGCTCTGGTAGATATAACGCAAATCCTGACGAAGCTCTTCAGGCAGTTGGATCCCGTATAAGTCCGAGATGCTCAGGGCAGATTGGCTGTAACCCAGGATCACATTTAAAGGTGCCCGCAGCTCGTGGCTGACATTTGCCAGCAGGCGCGTTTTGAGCTGGTCGGCGCGTTCTGCCACTTCACGGGCGCGCAGCGCATCGCTGTAAAGCTCAGCGTTGCGCAGCGCAATGCCAAACTGGTCTGCCAGCAGCTGCAGTCCGATCATCTCCCAGCGGAGATTGAGAATTGGTTTGCGGCTGTGAAGATCAAGCAGCCCGAGAATCTTTCCGCCCAGACGAATCGGAAGGATTACGCGCGAGCGCGTCTCAGGCCATTTCGGGTCGGGTAAATAGCGGTGGCTGTGCCGTGTATCGGGGATGAAGATGGCATCATTGCGCCGGATGACTTCACCCAACAGGCCTGCATCTTCCAGCCGGATGCCTGCCCGCTTAGGCGCAGGCGATTCGGAGTCAAGATAAAGGCACTGCTCCTGTTCAGACCAGAGAAAGAGCTGGACATGATCAAAACCATAATTTCCACGGATCAGATCAGCAATTTCACGAGAAAGCTGCCGGCGATCCAGCAGCGCGCCGACTCGCTGATTAATCGCTGCGCTGGTCTCCAGTTGAATCAACCGGTTGCGCTCCTGCTCGCGATTAACGCCGACCAGATAAGTAGGAAGATTTGCAATCGAGATTAGTTTTTCCAGCGCAAATTCTTGAACATTTTCTGCCGTTATCAGGCGCATTGGGTAGTCGTAATGCTGTGGAAGTGGTTCGCTCTGCGCCGCGCGAACCGCGAGTTCTACAGCAATGCGGCCCATTTCCATCGGCGACGTCTCAACCGTCGCATGATAAGTGCCGTTTGCAATTGCCGCCAGCGCAAGCGGATCGCCATTGATCCCAACAATCAGGGTATCCGGCGTAACAATCCCCAGCGCCCGCCCTGCATCACGCCCGGCGAGCGCAAGCGAATCGGACAATCCGAAAACAGCATCTATCGGCGGGCTGTGTTCAGATAGGAAAGAGATCACGAGTGGATAGGCCTGGTCATACCGCCAGGCAGTCGGGCAGTGCAAAACAACCATTTCGGGATACCGGGCAAGTGTATCCATGAATCCCCGGATACGGGTAATCCCCTTATCATCACCCCTATCAAGCAAACCGCCCACACAAAGGATCCGCCCGCGCCCCTTCAGCTTTTCAGCAATCCATTCTGCCGCCATCTGCGCAGCCTGATACAGGCCATAAGGCGAGCAGAACAGAGGATGCCGGAGATCCGATTCACCCAAATGAATCACCGGCAGGCCGTTGCACACCACCTGGTAGATTGTTTCGGCTGGAATGGTCTGGCTGACAATCGCATCCAGTTCGTGCGACAAAAGCTCTTCAGCAAGGCTGGCTGAGTCCATGCTGTAAAGCGATTCAGTGGACTCAGAAATCTCCAACGGGATCAGCGTTGCGCCAATTTGCTCAATTCTCTGATAAACCGCTTCGCGCGTCTGCACCCAAAATGGATCATGCGGACCGACGACTGCGCCGATACGAAGCGGCAGCGTTTTTTTCTGGGAAGATGCAAAGGGAATCGAGAAAGCCATACACTTTACCAATTAAAAGTGTACAAAAAAGCCGGTCATATTGCAACTTCAAATTAGAACAGCGACGCGCTTCTGTTTTGGGATGGCTGCCTGGGGTGTGCTGCAGGCAGCCCCTAAACCCTTTCCCAAAGGTGGAAGCGCCTTAGGGCAATGAGTATATTTTCGTGTTAAACTATTCATATTCAGGGCCAGAACCGGCCGGATCACCACCCAAAATTAACGGTGAGCAGAAAGAGGAGTTATGGCGGTCAGAATCGAGAAGGTTGAGGAAATTCGGCCAAGATTAGCAAATGAGTTTGAGCCAGGCGAATTTATTCCCCGCACGCCGGCAATTGCGGAGGCCTATGAGTGGGGCAAAGAACTGCACGCAGGCCAAAAACGGCTGAGCGGCGAACCGTATTTTGAAACCCACTGCGCCTGGGTCGGCATGTTCCTGGATAAACTGGTTGAGAATGAAGCCTGGACAATTGCGGGACTTTTGCATGACGCCGTTGAAGACAAAGGCGAAAGCCTGGATATCATTCGCCAGAAATTTCCAGGCGCGCTAGGAGAAGAGGTCGCCCAAATTGTCGACGGTGTAACGAAAATCAGCAACCCGCGCGACGGGCGCTCGCGCGAGATCGAAACCCTGCGGAAAATCGCGATGTTCCGCGACCCTGGTGTGTTCATCGTCAAACTGGCAGACAAGAGCCACAATTTGATGACGCTGCACCATATGAAAGAGCCAAAACGGAGGAAAAAAGCCGTAGAGGCAATTCGGGCATATGGAAAACTGGCAGGGATCATGAACTGCTATAAATGGCGCCGCTGGCTGGAAGATATGGCCTTTCCGTATGCCGAGCCGGAGACTTATGCCTTCGTTAAGCCAAAAATCGACAATGACCCTCGCCTGCGGCCTGATTTTCTCAATCCATTCATGGAGCAGTTGGCGCGGATTATGGAGCGCGCCGGGATCGACGGGCAGGTGTCAGTCATTGTCAACGGTTACTGGCGAGCATGGCAGAAACTGCGCCAGCTGGCGCGCTCGCGCCATTCGTCGCTCAACTCATTCGCCGCCGTTAGCGACATGGTCTCTTTCCGTATGGTCATTGACGAGAACGATGAAAAGCTGTGCTATTACCTGCTCAGCGAGGTCAATCGTTATTTCGGCCCATACCTCGAACACAGTCACTTCCTCGATTACATCGCCTACCCTCTCAATCAGTACCGCGCCCTACATTCAGCCGTCTGGATGCCGCGCGAAGGGATGGTTGAAATTGCTATCGCAACCAATGAAATGGAAGGCAGCAACCTGTGGGGTGTCGTTTATGCGCTAAAACATGGAAAAGATATCAGCAACTACCGCCCCATCGAGATTCTGACCCCAACCGGCAGCGCTCGCTTTTTGCCCGAAGGCTCTACCGTCCTGGATGCAGTCGCATCGATCCAGCAAGAATACCTGCTGGATAAAATCAGCGCCGTGCAGGTAAACGGAGTGCTTGCCCGCCTATCCGATACAGTTCGCCCGGGTGATGTGGTCGAAGTCATCACAAGTGGGAAGCGAATCACCCCCAGTGAAGAATGGCTGACATTCAGTAACAACTCTACCGCGAAGCTGCTCCAGTCTGTTCTCGCAACTGAAGCGCTTCGCCGCGCCGCCGAGAAGGGAAAAGAGCTGGTAAAGACCATCCTGATCCGGAAAGGTCTGCTGGCGCTCGAAGACGTGCAGGCATTGGAGCCCGACCGGTGGGATAATCTTCTCGAACGGGTGGCCTGCGCCAATCTGGAAGACCTTTACGCGGCCGTCGGCGGCGGCGCTGTGCGGCTGGAAGACCTGGAGAGCGCCCTCGAAGCAACCGGTATTAATAGCGACGCGCTCAATTGGACGACCATTCGGATTGTTGGCGCAAAGAGCGCTCACCGGCCCGGCGTGCTGGCTCAACTGGCCGGCGTTGTCTCCAACCTGGGAGGGAATATCTTGCGCTCAGTCAACAGCACCCTGCCAGACGGCGGCTTTGAACTGCGGTTGGTAATCGACAACATTGACATTACGAAAAAGAGGCTGCTGGATCAAGCTTATAAGAACTGCGATATTGAGTTTCAGTCTTACGAACTGGTGTAGCACGCTGAGTAGACTAAAAAATGATAATCGGTATTCTTTCCGATACACATAACAATCTGCCCAATTTACAGGCTGCGCTTGACCTGTTCAGGCAGCGGGGCATTGACACGCTGATCCACTGCGGCGACCTGACAGGTGTAGAAGTTGCGCAAAAAATGGACGGCTTTCGTGTCATTTGTGTCTTTGGGAACGGCGACTTTGCTACCGGCGAGATCCGCCATGTGCTGCTTGCGCAGAACCCTGAAAACTATGCCGGGCTTATCTATAAAGGCGAGATCGACGGCGTTCGCGTTGCCGCCACACACGGCCATCTTCCGGGCGCGGCGGATGAACTGATCCTTTCCGGCGAATTCGACTACGTCTTTTTAGGACATTCGCACCGGCATAAAGAGGAGCAGGCCGGCGCCACCCGCATCATCAACCCTGGCGCTTTGGGCGGGCTGCACTCCGAAGCAAGGCAGGTCTGTTTACTAGACCTGGATACTGGCGAAGCAGCATTTATCAAAATCACTGACTGACAATTCCCCGCGCACAGCACAGGCAGGCCTGACTCCTGGCCAAAAGGCCAGGGGAACTTTATCCAAAGAGTTATCCATTATCTAACCTGTAGACCGGTGCAGCCTGACTGGAACCCCGGTAAGATAAGCATGGCTTTTCAAGAGATTATTGTTTCTCCCCCTCTCTCTGGGGCGGTATGGGTAGATACCGCCCCGACTGATTTAATCACCCAGATCATTTCCCTTTTGAGCATTCTGTGCGAGTACCGGCTCGCACTTTACAGAAAAAACATAATCCATCTAGCCAGAGAGCCAGATGGACAATCCCTTATTACCTGACAAACCGGAGCAAAAAATAACTCTGGACAAAAAAGAATAGCAATGATCAATAATTTCAGGAGATTGTGGCATAATAAATAACTAATTTTCTAACGAGAAGGGTTCTCGAAAAGGATTCTCTTTATGAAGACATATCCCATACCAATGGTGCCCGGCCCAGTAAAAGTCCCTGAGGAAATTCTACAGGCTTATTTAACCGACTATGGGTCGGCAGACCTGGAATCTGACTATATTGATCTTTACCGGCAGACAGAAGCCAGCTTACAGGAAATCTTTGCTACAAAAAACAAGATTGCCATCATGACCGGCGAAGGCATGATTGCGCTGTGGGGAGCGCTGAAGAGCTGTCTGGTCCCCGGTGACCGCGTGTTATGTGTGGCAACCGGCGTTTTTGGTTATGGAATCGGCGATATGGCCCGCTCGATTGGCGCTGAGGTGAAGACGGTCGGTTTCGAATATGACCAGACGATTAATGACTATGAAGCAATTGAAGAGGCCGTTGCTTCATTTAAGCCCAAAATGATCACTGCCGTGCACTGCGAAACGCCTTCTGGCACGCTCAACCCGATCGAAGGCCTGGGCAAGTTGAAAGAAAAGTACGGGGTCCCGCTGTTGTATGTTGATGCAGTTGCCAGCCTGGGCGGCGCACCTGTGCTGACCGATGAATGGAACGTCGACTTGATGCTGGGCGGTACGCAAAAAGCGTTTTCAGCCCCGCCGGATATGTCGATGGTTGCTGTCAGCGACCGCGCCTGGGAGATCATCGATCAGGTCAATTACCCCGGCTATGATGCGCTAAAACCCTTCAAAACGGCTGTCGAAGAGCGCTATTTCCCCTATACACCCTACTGGCAGGGACTTGCGGCGCTGCACACCGCCTGCCGGTTGATTTTGGATGAGGGTCTTGAGCAGTGCTTTGCCCGCCACGAGCAGGTCGCCGCTTACTGCCGGGACCGCCTCGCCAGGATCGGCCTGCAGATCTTCCCTGCTGCTGACGCCGTCTCCTCGCCGACGGTCACCGCAGTTTATGTACCCGATGGAACCAGTTGGGCTGAATTCGACAGCCGCCTGCGCGCGAAGGGACTGGTCGTTGGCGGAAGTTACGGCCCGCTTGCCGGGAAGGTCTTTCGCCTCGGGCATATGGGCGCGCAGGCAAACCTTGACCTGGTTGAACAGGCATTAAACGTGATCGAAGCAGTTTGTAAAGGGCAGTAATAACTGCAAGGGTAATTGCAAGCCGGGGCATGAATTCCTATCCGACCGTCCTGAGAATCTTCTTCACCGCCTTGCTGATCGGCATAGCGCTGGTTTCTGATCTGCCGCCGGCCGTCCATGCTCAATCTGGCACAATTCGCTTTGAGACTCTCTCAATAGAGGACGGCCTTTCTCAAGGCACGGTGCGGGCGATTGTTCAGGACTCGGATGGGTTCATGTGGTTTGGGACCGACGATGGGCTGAACAAATATGACGGCTACACCTTCACGATCTATAAGCACGATCCCGAGGACCCAAGCACCCTCTCAAACAGCGCTATTACCGCCGGTTTCAAAGACTCGCGCGGGAATTTATGGTTCGGCACAAACAATGGGCTTAACCGGTTCGACCGCGAGACAGAAACCTTCGAGCGCTTCTTAGACGGACCCAGCGGCTTATCCATTTCAGCCATTGCCGAAGACCCGCAGGGCTTCCTGTGGATCGGTGCGTCAGACGGCGGCCTCATCCGTTTCGACACCCGCACAGGTGAATTTACCCGCTACCGGCACGATCCAGACCGCCCTGATTCGCTGATTAACGATATGGTTCTGTCGCTGTCGTTCGACCCGAAAGGCGGCCTGTGGGTCGGAACATACAGCGGGTTAGATTTTTTTGACCCCGCAACCGGACAGTTCACCCATTACCGCAATATCCCGAACGATCGCAAAAGCCTGGGCGACGACCGCGTTTGGGCGCTCTTCCACGATCACTATGGAATTTTATGGGTCGGCACAGAAGACGGCGGGTTAAATCGCTTCAATCCGATCACGCAGGATTTCACCCGCTACCAGACCAGGCCAAACAACCCCTATACCTTAACCAGCAATTATGTCCGGACAATTTTTGAAGATCAGAACGGGCAGTTGTGGGTCGGCGGGCGCAACGGCTTGCATCTGTTTAATCGAGCAGATGATTACTTCATTCGCTACCAGCATGACCCAAACGATCCGGTCAGCCTGAGCAACGATTACGTTCTCTCTATTGCAAGCGACCGGGCAGGCGTGCTCTGGGTTGGCACTTACGGCGGCGGATTGAGCAAGTATGTTCAGTCAAATGAGCGTTTTCACCTGTACCAGCACCGCCCTGGGGTGCCAAACAGCCTGAGCAACGATCTGGTGAATGCAATTTACGAAGACAAAGAGGGCGCGGTTTGGGTCGGAACGATGGATGGCGGGTTAAACCGGCTTGATCCTGAGGCCAACACCTTTTTTGCTTTTCGGAACGACCCAAATGACCCCTACAGCCTGAGCAGCAACGAAATCCACGCCGTGTATGAGGACCGGCAGGGACGGTTATGGGTCGGCACTTACGGCGGCGGATTAAACCGGTTTGATCGGGACAGCGGGCGATTTTTCCATTACAAGCACAGCAAAGTCCGGCCGGCCAGCATTTCTGACGACCACGTTATGGCGCTCTACGAAGACAGCCGGGGCAACTTCTGGGTTGGCACGCGCTACGGCGGCTTGAATCTAATGAACCGGGAGACCGGTGAATTCAAGCATTTTCAATATGGTTCCAGCGATCCCGATCATTTAATCGGCGAGTTTGTACGCGTCATTTACGAAGACAGCGAAGGAAACCTCTGGATAGGGACCTATAACGGAATCAGCGTGATGGACCCCATAACCCAGCAGTTCCACCACCACCAGCATGAACCAGATAATCCAAACAGCCTCAGCAGCAACCGCGTGCTGTCTATTGTGGAAACGGAAGATGGGGATATATGGATTGGGACGATGCTGGGTGGATTAAACCGCTTCGACCGCGAGAGCCAGACCTTCCAGCATTACACTCAGAAACAAGGCCTGCCCAGCGATACCGTCTACGGCATTCTCCCTGACAGCGCCGGCTTTTTGTGGATGAGCACCAACCGGGGACTCTCGCGGTTTGATCCGAGGACAGAGACCTTCAGAAATTATGACCGGCGCGACGGGCTGCAAAGCTATGAGTTTAGCGCAGGCGCTTACTTCCAGAACGCAAAGGGGCGCATGTACTTTGGCGGCGTGCAGGGTTTCAACGCTTTTGACCCCAAAGACATACAGGACAATCCCACTGCTCCCCCGGTGATCATCACTGCTTTTAAGAAGTTCAATGTCACCGAGAAAAAAAACCTGGTCAGCGGCGATACAATCACGCTCTCCTATCAAGACAACTTCATATCCTTCGAATTCGCTGCACTCGATTACAGCGCCCCTGATAAAAATCAATACGCCTATAAACTGGAAGGGTTTGACAAAGACTGGGTCTATGCCGGGACGCGCCGCTACGCCAGTTATACAAACTTGCGCGGCGGAACGTACACCTTTCACGTCATCGGCTCAAATCAGGACGGCACCTGGAACAATTCCGGAGCCAGCGTTCAAATCATTGTCACCCCACCCATTTGGGAGCGCTGGTGGTTCCTCGGCGGGCTGGGTTTGATCCTGGTAAGCGGTGTCTTTGGCGGATACCGTCTGCGCGTGCAAAATATGCAAGCCCAAAACCGGCGGCTTGAACAACAGGTTCAGGAGCGCACCAAAGAGGTCGAGCGCCGCCGTGAAGTCGCTGAGGGCCTGCGTGAAATCCTGAAAATTTTAAACTCGAATCGATCGCTCAAAGAGAGCCTCGACTGCATCGTTCTACAGATTGAGCGGCTTATGAATGCGGACGACGTTGTCATATTCCGCTGCGTGGAAGAAGGCTGCCCGATGATCCTTGCCAGCAGCCTGCCCGGCGACAGCAAGCAAAGAATAATCCCGGCATCGTCCTCACTCCCCGGCTGGGTAATCTCCCAGGTGCTGCAGGGACAGCTGCTTTTGCTGCCTGATTTTGGCGAGCAGCTTGAACAGCAGCCGGAACTGTGCCAGGGGCCCCTCCAGCAATATTCTTCCCTTCTGGCAGTGCCTGTTATGGTAAACGACAAAACAGACGGCGGGCTGGCAATTCTTTACCAAAACGCGTACAATTTTTCGGAAGAAGATATTAAAATGGCGCTCAGTTTTGCCAATCACGCAGCGCTGGCAATCGCAAACGCGCAGCTTCGCAGCCAGGCAGAAGAAACAGCCGTTTCTATGGAGCGCAGCCGGCTGGCCCGCGATTTGCACGACTCGGTAACCCAGACGCTCTTTGCAACAAGCCTGATTGCTGAAGTTTTACCGCGCCTGTGGGAGAGAAGCCCTGAGATTGGCAAGCAAAAGGTGATGGAGATTCGCGAGCTGACGCGCGGCGCGCTGGCAGAAATGCGCGCGCTGCTCCTGGAACTGCGGCCCAATGCGCTGATCGACGTTTCATTGTCTGATTTACTCCAGCAGTTGAGTGAAGCCTTCATTGGCCGCGCGCGTGTACCGGTTCGCCTTGATCTGGACCAGTGTGTAGAGCTTCCGCCGAATGTAAAAATAGGCTTCTACAGGATTGCTCAGGAGGCCCTTAACAACATTTCAAAGCATGCCAGGGCCAATCAAGTGACCCTTAGCCTGAGAAATTGCGACGGAAACGCCGTCCTTTGCATTGCTGACGACGGCATTGGCTTCGATACACAGATCGAATTACCAGACCATTTCGGTCTCGGGATTATGGAAGAAAGGGCGCAGTCCATTGGCGCGCATTATGTATTGCAGAGCCAGAAAGGTGAAGGAACACAAATCACCGTGACCTGGAAGAAACCGTCTTAGGTGTGTCTCTGCGCCTTTTTATTGTTATTTCGTCAGGAGCCAATTTATGAAAGAAAGAAATCCACAAAAAACGCTGGTGATGAAGTTTGGCGGAACTTCGGTCGGATCAGTGGAGGCTATGAAGCAGGCTGTCGATATTGTGCGGCAGAGCAAGCGCAGCTGGCCCCGGTTGGTCGTCGTCACCTCGGCGCTAAGCGGTGTGACAAATCTGCTGCTCGACAGCGCAGTCCGTTCTGCGCGCGGCGATAAAGATGCCGCCCTCCCCGCAGCAGAAGCGTTAACCGCACGTCACCACGAGCTCATTGACAGTCTCGTCACTGACCCGGCGCGCGGCGCGCTGCTTAAAGAGGAGATCGACCTGCTGATCGCTGATTTCGCCAGCCGCTGCCAGGCGATCTGCCTGTTAGGCGAAGCCACGCCGCGAGCATTAGATGCAGTTGCCGGCATGGGTGAACGAATGAGCGTGCGCATTCTGGCTGCAGCAATTGATTCAGCAGGGATTCCTGCCGCTTCCGTGGATTCAACCAGCCTGATTGTGACAGATGATTGTTTTCAATCGGCCCACCCTGACATAGAAGCAACCACCAGGCAGACCCGGCGGGTTCTTGAACCGCTGCTGAACCAGGGCCAGGTTGCTGTTGTCACCGGGTTTTTGGGCGCGACCCCATCTGGCGTTATCACAACCCTGGGGCGCGGCGGGAGCGATTACTCGGCCGCGCTGATTGGCGCAGCGCTTCCTGCGGAAGAGGTCTGGATCTGGACAGATGTAGACGGCGTTATGACCGCCGACCCGCGCCTGGTCCCCGGCGCGCGAACCATCCCCGAGCTTTCTTTCCGCGAGATCTCAGAGCTGGCTTACTTTGGCGCGAAGGTCCTTCACCCAAAGAGTATTCGCCCGGTGATTGAAGCAAGGATCGGCCTGCGCGTCTGCAACACATTTAATCCTGACCACCCTGGAACGCGGCTGCTCGCAGAGCATTCCAACCAGTCGCAGCACGTGATTAAAGCTGTAACAGCAATCCGCAACCTGCAATTAATCACCGTTGAGGGCCGCGGCATGCTGGGCGTGCCGGGCGTCGCAGCCCGTACTTTTGGCGCGGTTGCGGCCACAGGCACAAGCGTTCCGCTGATCTCACAGGCTTCATCCGAGCAGAGCATTTGCTTTGCCGTACCGGTCGAATCGACCGAAAAAGTAATTTCCGCGCTAAAAAATACCTTTGCGCAAGAGATTGCCAGGCGAGATATCGACAGCATTTGGGCCACCGGCGAGGTCGTCATCGTCACCGTCGTTGGCGCTGGAATGCGCAATACCCCCGGAATTGCCGGGCGCATTTTCAGCGTATTGGGTGAAAACAATGTCAACGTGATCGCCATTGCCCAGGGCTCCTCCGAAGTCTCGATCAGCATGATCATCGATGCGGCAGATATTCACCGGGCAGTCCAGGCGCTGCATGCATTAATTGTTTAAATAGGAGTGTTGGTATGACTGATAGAATCCCTGTTGCCGTATTGGCAGCCACCGGCAGTGTCGGGCAGCGCTTTGTCCAACTGCTGGATGGACATCCCTGGTTTGAAGTGACCGCTTTAACCGGTTCTGACCGCAGCGTGGGGCAAAAGTACGGCGATGCCTGCCATTGGATCTTGCCTGAACCCATGCCCGACTGGGCCCGAGATATGACAGTTGTCCCGACCACGCCTGAAGCTGCAAATGTGGCGCTGGCTTTCTCTGCGCTGCCCGCAAGCATTGCGAAAGAGGTTGAACCGCAGTTTGCGCGCGCCGGGGTAAAAGTATGCTCCAATGCTTCAGCCTACCGGGCTGAAGCGGATGTCCCGATCTTGCTGCCCGAAATTAACCCTGACCATACCAGGCTGGTTGAAGTCCAGCGCCTGAAGCGCGGCTGGTCTGGCTGCATTGTAACCAACCCAAACTGCACCAGCACCGGGATGACGGTCGCGCTTAAAGCGCTGCAAGATGCGTTCGGGCTTTCCGTCGTTTTTGCGATTTCGATGCAGGCGCTATCCGGAGCCGGTTATCCGGGCGTTGCTTCGATGGACATCATCGACAATGTAATCCCCAATATCGGCGGCGAGGAAGACAAAGTCGAATGGGAACCGCGAAAGATGCTGGGGCGGTTGAACGGAGAGGAGATTGATCTGGCAGATTTTGTGATCTCCGCCCACACCAACCGGGTAGCCGTCATAGATGGGCACATGGTCTGTTTATCGATTGAGCTGGCAAGCCGGCAGAACGTCAAACACATCGTCCAGGCGCTTCGCGAGTATCAGGCTCCAGAAATAAGCTGCGATCTGCCGTCTGCCCCCCGCCCGGTGATTGCGCTGAGAGATGAACCCGACCGGCCCCAGCCGCGTCTAGACCGGATGACCGGGCAGGGCATGACCACCGTTATCGGGCGCGTGCGGCCCGACCCCATTCTTGATGTGAAAATGGTCGTCCTCTCACACAATACGATTCGCGGCGCAGCCGGCGGCTCGATCTATAACGCCGAGCTGCTGGTAAAACAAGGCCTGTAATTTTTGACCTGTGATGATCCGGCTGCAAATCAGGCTGCTGCCGGATTATCACAGGCCTTTTTCGCGCCGGTAAAAATCAGCCAGCGCAAGCCCGATCCGCGCAGTATCTCCGATCATCCAGCGGCCATCTTCCGGATCGTATGCCTGCCTGCGCTGGCCCTGAATCAACCAGGCTGCGTTTTGAGCCAGAAGAGCGGCTGGAATGTCGCTCATTCGAACGAACGTCTCAAGCACCATGCAAATATTTTCATAATCAGCCGATGTAAACCCCCAGCCGCAGCCCGCTGTCCTCTTCTGGCGCTCGAGGGTTACTTTCTCCTGATGAATTAACCAGGCAACTGCGCGATCAATATGCTCTTGATAGGGCTGCAAGGGAATATCCAGAGCGCTGCCTGCCTGAATCCCAACCAAGGCATCACAGGTCTTGGTAATCACCGGGACGCCGGTTAACTGCAGCCCCGGATAAAGCGGGTCACAGCTGCCGTTATTCCAGCTGCCGTCCGGGTTCTGTGTATTGATCAGCCAGCGGATTCCCCGTTCCATCGCTTCGCGGACGGACTCGTCGTGCGTTTCTGCCAGCGCCTGCAGCGCAGCGCTCGTCGCACCTACCTCGCTCCATACACCCGTCGGCGTAGTCACACCGCGGCCCCAGATTTTTGCATCCCATCCGCCATCTTTATTTTGAGCGCGGCGCAGCCTGTCAAGGCTTCGATAGACGCGCAGCGCTGATTCGCGGCGCATAAACGTCCTGCCTACCCTGTAAAAACATCGAATCATCACACTGAGGTCATACACCGAAATAGCGCCTGTAGATGGGAGCATTTCAACGTACCAATCTTCCGGATGCCGCTCCAGATACGCCACGCCCCGGCGAATCATGCTGTCCACCTCGGGATTAAACTTGAACCCCTCGACCATCCGCGCGCTGTTTAGAAAAAGCACCGAATAAGCAGTATGCCAAAGGCTGCTTTGCTCGATCTGCGCCCCCCACCCGCCGTCCTGATGCTGGCTGCGTTTCATCCGCTGCAGCGCGCGCCGGACGCTCTCGGCGGTCTGGATCAGGACATCTTCCAGGTCGCACGGCAGAGAGCGTTTGCACGAATTCTCCGGCGGCTTTCCATATCTCGCGGGCCGATTTTCATCAGCCGGGCCGCGCCTGCCAGAAGCTTCGCGGCTGGTTAAAAAGGCTGCAAACTGCTCATATTTTTCTTCAGCAGAAAGCGGGCTGTTCACCAGCGCCAGGAAACAGCTTTTAACCCGGGGATCGGAAAGAAGATCGGATAACATATTTTGCCCAGCCATAGCAACTCAAAAATATCAACTCTAAAGGGGAAATTTCATCCTATTATAGCGCGGTTCTCACCCCGCGCCGCGCATCTTCTAAACAAATTTACATTTTCACCCGATAACGAATGGAACGCTCATACCCGGGAGTAAAACAAAACTACCTGCAGGCCGCCGGCAGAATGGCTGGGCGGCCTGCAGGTAGTATCAAAGATCGTTATTTGATTCAGCTAAAGAAAGGCCAGGAGCGCAGGCACAAACGATATATCGAAATCATTGAATGGGTCAAAGCTGAAGAAAGCAGCAGCAGCAACCAGAAGCAGCAAACAACAGCAGCATAGGACTAACAGCACGACAATAACAATAATCCAGATGCGATTGTTTGATTGCGACGGCTGAACAGGCGGAGGCGGCGTATAGGCCGGCGGCGGAGGCGTATAGGGTGACGGCTCTTCAGGCTGTACGCTGGGGCCTGCATCGTAAACCTGGGCGCCGCTGCTGTAGGGTTTGGGCTCAGCGGGTTCTTCAGGTGGGGTGCTGCCAAATAAGTTGTTGTTCTGGTCTTGATCCATGTACTCCTCCATGAATGTGAACGATTGATAAGACGAAAAGGATGGCGATTAAAACATGCTTGGGTCGACAATAAAGGGGCAGATCACGGCGCCGCTGATAATTCCTGTGACAATTAATATTCCAAGGCACAGGCCCAGCAGTGTAAGCCCAATGTTGAGATAACCCAATACCAACCCGGCTGTCGCCAGGCCATCACCGGTCTGGCGCCCACCGCTGTCTCGGATCTGGTTCTTCGCAATGTGACCGCAAATCACAGCGACCAGGCCGCCAAGGCCAAAAACGCCCAGCCAGGAAAGAATGCCGGAAATCAGGCTAATGACAGCCAGAGCGTTCGTCTGCGTATCGTAATAAGGTGTATAGGGAGATGGGTTATCGTTCATCTTTTCTCCAAATAACAAGAGGGATTAAGCCCTGTCGGGGTCTCGGTGCCTGCGGCCAATACGCCAGAAGACCCAGACCGCAAACAGGATCATGAAAATCGCCAGGAATACCGGGACGACGATCGAAAGAAACGAGATCATGGTGGAAAGAAAATCTTCCAGTATGCTGACCGGCACATTCCCGATTCCACCGGTCGTCGCGGTTACGGCAGGTCGGACAGCAGCAGATTTCGCCGTATGGACGCCGCCAGAAATGAGTAACCCAATTACCATAGAGAGGATTGGATTGATATCGGTAATGACCTGCGCGCTGGCAGCAAACAATATCGCCCCTGCTGCCGGGCGAATAAAGGTTTGGATTAAGTCGTTGATGTGGTTAACTGCCGGAATTTTATCGGCAAAGAACTCCACGATTGAAAGGAATGCCAGAACACCGATCACCCACCAGCTTGCCAGTGCATCCCACGGGGAGCTAAGTTCAATCAGATTGGTGAATCTTGCCACTAAGGCCACGATTAATAGTGGAATATACGCATTGAGCCCGGCGCTCGCAGACAGACCAAATGCAGACAGAATATTTAGAAGCTCCACTAAAGACTCCAATCGAACCGGACAAGGATGATCATCCTCTACTATACATCATTATATACGCTGAGATGGCGTGATAAGTTGCAGGAAAATTGAAGTCTAGAAGTTAAACCCACCCCAGGTGCCGGTCAACCAGAAGCGCCCGGCATCGATAACCGCTATCTGCAGGAGCGCCGTAAAAAATCCCACCAGCAGCATTACCCACAGCTCGCGGGGGCGGTCGAAGCGGTTTTCTTGTTTTGACAACAGGATCCACACCAGGCTGTACACCAGAGAAAGAACAAGCAAAATACCGCCAGCACTCAGCAGCGCCAGCGGATAGAGCAGCAGCGGGATTTCGCTTAAAACAGCCAGGTCAACCAGCCCGGCAACCACCAGCAGGGGTATGAACTGGCCGAACCTTTCCAAAACAGGGCGATTATCGTAACTTCGCCAGTACGTTTGATTGACAACCGGCACAAGGATTGAGGCAATCCCAAGCCCCACCCCGGTGCCGGTGATCAGGCGCATCGTATTGTTCGGCTCATAAAGCCCGATAAAGCCGGGGAAGAAATGCAGATAGGAATTTCCGCCGTCCACAGCAAACAGGACGAGGAAAGCGCCTAACAGAATCGAGATGCTCAGCGGCGGCATGCCCGCGCGCCTGCCAGACCGGCGTAAATAATAAACCGTCCCAATGAGTGCGCCAAGAAACATCCCCGAACAGCGCGCGCATAAAGGCATTTGCCGGTCGCCGATCATGAATGAACGCTCAGAAATGCGGTGACATACGGCATAGCCCGCAGCATCTGCCTTACCGAGCAGCCCAGGCGGGGTATTCATCCACCAGACGATCAGCAGCAGGCCTACTGCAAAGATCAGCAGCGCCTGGAACGCTGTCACCGGAATATTCACCTGAACCGGCCTGGGGGAATTTTCATCCATAATGGTATTATTATATGAGTTTCAGCAAGGGCTTTCAAGATTTCCGAATCTTTTGGAACTTATGCCGCTGCCAGAGCGTCTGTAAGATTGTATGTCTCAAAGCAGTATCAAATACGATTAATATATAAATCCGTAATACTACCGGCCAGATTTCTGGTGGGGAAAAAACAGGTTGGTATAATGATTTCGTTATAAGAAAAGGAGAATAGCGTGAAAAAACGTTTTGTTTTCCTCGTGGTTTTGATATTATTGATGTCTGCCTGCAGTCGGGCGCCTGCGGATCTTCCGGCGCCCACGGACGTTCCCCCAACCAATACGCCCTTTCCACCGCAGCCGACTTCAACCGTCACAACAGTGCCGCCGACCGCGACCCTGACGCCGACGCCTTCGGCGTCGCCAACCCCTGCTTACCCACCCCAGGGACGTGGGCCGGATAATTTTGAGGCCGGGGTAAATCCGCTGACAGGCTTAGAGGTCGATGACCCGCAGCTCCTCGAACGCCGCCCGATTTTGATAAAGGTCGAGAATATTCCGCGCGAACACCGCCCGCAGTGGGGTCTTTCGCTGGCGGATATCGTCTATGAATACTATACCGAGTTTGGCGCGACCCGCTTCGCCGCGCTCTTTTATGGAAACAATGCGGATCAGGTCGGCCCAATCCGGTCAGGGCGCTTCTTCGACAGCAACGTCATCCAAATGTATAAAAGTATCATGGTCTACGGAAGCGCTTACGTCGATGTCCGCACTCGTTTCTATAATTCTGACTTTGCCAATCGACTCATCCTCGAGACGACCACCTCCTGCCCGGCTGTTTGCCGCGCCGACCCGAATGGGCAGAACCTGCTTGTTTCAAACACCGCAGCGCTGATGGATTATGTGCGATCACGCGGCATCGATAACACGCGCCAAAACCTCGATGGAATGTTCTTCCAGCTCACGCCTCCGCAAGGCGGCAGCGAGACCGATCAGGTATATATTCGCTATTCCGGCGCAATCTACAACCGCTGGGATTACGATCCTGCCACCGGGCGCTATCTCCGCTTTGCAGATGCGCAGAACGACATCAACCGCTCGAACGAGGTCTACCAGCAGCTAACCGACCGCCTGACGAATGAGCCGGTCGCAGCAGAGAATGTCGTGGCCCTATGCGTGCCTCACCAGTATTACGTCAAGAACAGCGAATCTGAAGTGCTGGAGATCATCATGGACAACCAGGTGCCGAGTTACACCGGCTGCGATGGTGAAATCTACCAGGGCGGAACCGGCCCGGCTTACATCGCTCGAGACGGCAAGATCTACAAGGTGATCTGGAAGCGGGCGGCAAAGGACTCGGTCTTGACGCTGGTGAACCCTGACGGCTCGCTCTTCCCCTTCAAACCCGGGCAAACCTGGTTTGAAGTGATCGGAGCATCCTCCTCTGTCGAACAGCAGTCAGATGGCGCGTGGCGGTTTACCCACAGGATGGTTCCATGAGAAAGGGTGAGAACGGGCTTTCTAACATTTCTTTAACCTTTTTTGACTTGACTAATAGCGCTATTAATGGATAATAGAGTGCAGAGGTCAGATTTATTCGAGTAGAGAGACAAATCTTGAAAGAAACCGGGCTCTCGGAGGGACTCCGGTATGGGGACCTCTGTCAACAAAACCGCTATCCTTTAGAAGAGGAGGTGGTGCTGTACATGGATAGTAGTATGACACTTAAGGCTGCAGCACGCCTCCTCGTTATTCTATAACGAGTAAGTGCTGCAGCCGAATAGGGAGTCGCCGGGCAACCCGGCGGCTTCCTATTTTAATTTTGTCATCGAGCCGCGTTGAAAAGAGAATCAAAACGGGGCCGTCCACAATTTCACGACGGCCTCGTTCATAGACTTACCTACTTCACCGGTTTATCGAATTCCTGGTCTTCGAGTCGGAACAGGGATGGGAACAGGCTGCGGTCTTGACGGATTCAATCCCTCTCCAATTTTATCCAATCCATCTCGCAAATGCTCAAGAATCTCCTCAAGAGTATGCTTGAGGCCCGACCGGGCTTGCGATTGATCCTTTTGTTTACGAACATCATTTGGACTCATATTGGCTACCTCTCTTTGGACTGCCCAGCCAGGGCGTTCCATGCCTGCTCTTCGAACAAACCACTACTTCTAATCTCTACATTATTAATAATCATACCTTATATTAAACGATCTGTCATTAATAAAGATATTAGAGAATTGTAAAAAATCCGTATACAGCCCATCCTTTATATTGAACTCAAATCGTGCGAAAGCTCTTTCAGCGCCGGATATAATCGCCGGTATAGGGCATAACTCTGTTCGTACTTTGCTACGGTTTCAGGATTGGGTGTCGTGCAGCCCGTCTGCTTGATGGCCGCCTCGCAAGCCGCATCGACATCATTCCACACGCCAGTGCCGACGCCTGCAAGCAGCGCCGCGCCGAAAGCCGCGCCTTCGGTAGAATTGACGGTAATCAGCTCTGCATCCATTACGTCAGCAAGGATCTGGCGCCACAACATGCTGCGAGCGCCGCCGCCAGAGACCCGCACCTGGTGAATGCTGCTCAGCCCGGCAGACTTCATCAATTCAAAGCTGTCGCGCAGTCCAAAGGCGACCCCTTCAAGCACCGCCCGGCTCATATGAGCAGCGCCGTGCCGGATGGTCAACCCGACAAATGCGCCGCGCGCCAGCGGGTCAGGGTGAGGCGTGCGCTCGCCGGTCAGATAGGGGAGGAAAAGCAGCCCTTCGCAGCCCGGTGGGACGTCCTTTGCAGGCTCTAAGAGGCTGTCATAACTCAGTCCTGGGGCTACCGAATCACGATACCAGCGCAGGCTGCCCGCAGCGGAGAGCATAACGCCCATCAGGTGCCAGCGACCGGGCACAGAATGGCAAAAAGCATGCAGCCGGCCGTCCGGCTCAATATATGGCTGATCTGTAGTGGCAAAGACAACGCCTGAAGTGCCGAGCGTCAGCGCGACGATACCCGGCTGCACAGCGCCGACGCCAACCGCCTGCGCCGCCTGGTCGCCGCCGCCGGCAATTACCGGCGTCCCGGCTTTGAGGCCCGTTGCCTGTGCCGCTGCCGCTGTGACCTTGCCTGTGACCTCTGGACCTTCATAGGTCTTTGGCAGCCATTCATGGGGAATACCCAGCGCATCCAGCACTTCCGGCGACCAATCACGAGTCTTGATGTCGAACAGGATGGTTCCGGCTCCATCTGCCCTGTCTATAGCAAAATCGCCGGTCAACTGATAGCGAACATAGTCTTTTGGCAGCAGAATATGGCGAACTTTCTGGTAAATATGCGGTTCGTTTTCTTGAACCCATAAGATCTTTGGGGCTGTGAAGCCGGTTAAGGCATCGTTACCGGTGATCTCAATCAACCGCTTCCGCCCAATTCGCCTGCGAATCTCATCGCACTGAGCGCCGGTGCGCTGGTCATTCCACAGGATCGCCGGGCGAAGCACATCGCCGTTTTCATCCAGCAGAGTCAGGCCGTGCATCTGACCGGTCAGCCCAACTCCCTGCACTTCGTCGCCAGATACACCCGTCTCTGCCAGCACTGTGCGAATGCTGGTGACCGCACCATTCCACCAGTCTGCCGGATTTTGCTCACTCCATAAAGGCTGCGGTGTATATAAAGGTTGTTCAGTATTCGCGCTGCCAACAACGACGCCATCTTGATCAATCAGCAGCGCCTTAACGCCAGTAGTGGATACATCAATCCCGAGAAGATAAGGCATGAGTTGGTCCTCCTCGTATTTATAATTTGCCCTGTTGTCTGACAGATCCGAGTTTGTTTATTAAATTGTACTGCAAATTCATAACTGGGTGATGTCGAAAGGAACGGTTGTCCCTCTGATCACCCAATTGGTTTCAGGTATATACTTTTATCGAATTTAATCCGCTCGGGTGACTTATCGACCAGGGAAGTAAATCGTGATCAAACTTGACACGCAGGACTACCTGCAAGCTGTGCCTGTTTTCAAGCAGATGGACAATCATCTGGCTGTGAGTGCTGTGCTGCACGGCAGCGCGCGTGGGAGCGTATATACCGACAGTGCAGAAACACCAACATCTGCGTTAATTATCGTTCGTTACCGCCTGTACCTGGCCGGAAACGCGTACAACACGACCTTTTTACAGGACCTGAGGCGCTTATTTCAGGATGTGATCTTCCCGCAAGCAAAAGCAGCCGGTCAGGAGGGATTTGTCCTGGAATACGAAGACAGCAGTTGGGAGCCTGCCATTCAAAATGAAATCTTTAAAGGCTGCACGCTCTACGCCCATGCGCGCCAGTATTATGAGCTTGATTTGAACAAAGATGACCTGCCCTCAGCACCGCCCCTGCCCGCCGGGCTGGACCTGCGCCGGGTCGACCGGTCCCTGCTGGATGCGTTAGATGCCGGCGGGCGGGAAGCCCTGATTGAGGAGATGATGTCAGAGCGCGAGTCGGTTGACGATTTTCTCGATCACAGCTTTGGATTTTCAATCGTCGATGGAAAGCGGCTTGTCACCTGGTGCTTATCGGAATACAACGACGGCCTGCGCTGTGAGATCGGAATTGCTACTGCTGAAGCCTACCGGCGGCGCGGGCTGGCGACCATCACCGCCAAAGCATTCCTCGAACATGCCCGTGCAGCGGGTCATCAGCGGATTGGCTGGCACTGCTGGACGAATAACATTCCCTCGGCTGCTTCGGCTCTCCGGCTGGGATTCAAGAAGGTCAGCGATACCTCTTCATTTTTTGTTCCGGTATCGTAGCAACTGGATAAACGCTTCAATCTGCCCGGCCATTTGCTCTGGATGAGAATGGTGAATGGCGTTCTCGGCTCCCTCGATCTCAGCGATGCGGGCCCCGTTCAAGTTCTCACGAACAAAGCGAATATCTTCTTCCGATAATGACCGAGCCTGCCCGCCGGCCAGCAGCAGCGACGGCGCTGAAACCGCCTGAAGCAATTGCTTAAAATCAATTCCGTCCAGCGCCCGGTTATCTAAAAGCATATCGATAAAATCGAGATCAAGCTGTTGAAAAGCCGCCGCCCATGCCGCGCAAGACTGTGAATCTCGCCCCAGCCCCTTGCGGCAAACGGCAGCGGCCAGCGCTTCGGCGTCCGGCGCAGACTGGACGGACTGCTTCACCCAGCGAAAATACTGGCTCACCGGCGAGTCACAAAGCCGCCTGCGGTGCAGGTCAAGCGGCGGGCTTTCCAAGATCAACGCTCGGAGCGGAGTTTGACCGGCTGTATGCAGCGCGACCAGCCCGCCCCATGAAAAGCCCAGGAGCACAGCCGGCTCTTTGATACGGCGCAGCAGCGCGGTCACATCGGCGGAAAAATCGGGCAGGGTATATTTTCCGGGCGCGCGGCCCGACCTGCCGTGGCCCCGCAAATCGCAGGCAAAAATGTGCCAGCGCCCCGCAAGCAGCCGGAGGACAGGCAGCATAAACTGCCAGCAGACCGTCCCGCCGTGCAGCACAACGAGCGGAGCGCCAGAATCCGGCCCTTCAGCATAATTTATGAGAATCTGGCCGGTATCAAAGGTTTTTTCTTGAAACATCGCTCCGAAGCGGCTGCTGGTGAAATGCCCCCGTCACGACAACGGCAGCTCTGAAAAATATGGGTCCTGCTCAAGGTGAAATTCCTGCGAGCGTTGGATCTTTTGCATGAAAAGGCGCTGCAAATCGGCAAGCGCCTTCCGCGCCTGTTCGCGCGTTTGCGGGCTCACCGGGAGGGCAGCAAATTCATCTTCGTCAAGCACCAACTGCCTTCCATCGGGATAGACCAGCAGGTCCAGC
>Ga0134094_1000651_pt1 | contig 40593 bp, 39 predicted proteins | sample 5_1taG_FD_94458 | JGI IMG/M metagenome (GOLD analysis project Ga0134094, IMG submission 94458) | Switchgrass degrading microbial communities from high solid loading bioreactors in New Hampshire, USA - 5_19_20_110_A1 metaG | ecosystem: Engineered > Bioreactor > Semi-continuous > Anaerobic >... | reverse complement strand
CTAAAGGCACGAAAATACTGGTACCAGGTCAAAGAGATCAAGATCAAAGTGATCCTCCATAACCTAACGAAGGCAGTACAAACAGTCGTGATTGTCGTTGTCTGGAAGGAATTCAACAGAGCCAAAATATCTTTTTAAATGCCGCTTTCCAGCCCAATCCGAGAATATTCCTATTTAGACCTAACAAATACGGGACAACTCGAGTGGAGGGATTGACCGGGGCATACTCATGAACCTCAGATGCAAATCTGAAGTTGATATTCCGGTGCTGGGCTATGAACCCCAGAAACTCATCCATCACCGAGAGGAAGTAAGGATCTGTCATGCAGGGCGAGTGGAGGCAGATGTGGAAGAGGGGCATCCTCTGACTGTAGTACTCGGTGAAACACGCCTTCAGCCAGGATAGGCCAACTTGGGGAACAACTTCGGGGTTTACATTTCCGGCATGGAACATCTGAGATATGGGCACAATCAGGAGAGGAAGATCGCCCTTCTCCTGATAGTCATGCTCGCTGGGACGGTACGGCATACAGATACGAGGCAGTTTTGACCAGTCATAATGGCAGGGCCTTGAATGGGCGGGGGCTGAGCAGTCCCGTTCCACTCCTGCGGATATCAGTGCTCTGACCGTATTGTTATCGATAGACCACTTACCAGCCACAAACGTGGTCGGTCTGACCCCCAACGATTCGGTGATGCAGTCCGAACCAGTCTGGATCATATCGAGCTGTTCTTTGTATGGGTAGCCTCTCAGCACCGTGGAGGTGGATGATTGATGACAATGCTCCCGCAGGTACTTGTCACCGACATGAAAGGTGAAGCCGCTCTGCCAGAATTCTTCCCATCCCGGGTGGATATGCAGCCCGACTTCGTGGTTGATGTCCCTTGGGAAAGCGCCAACCACCTCAGGCATTACGGCAAATGTTACCTTGGCTCCGTGTCTATCCGCAACCTTGATCAGGTTCGGGACACCCTTGCTGACGCCCTCCGTGGCATTCTTGTCAGGGATAACCTCTCTGGCATGTACAAATCCAAACTCGGTGTGAACGACGATGATTACGTCCATGCATTTATCCCTCGAAAGGTTATGTTTCCGCTCCTTTTCGTCATAACCGGGGATCTCACAACGTACAATACATACACTCCTCCCGCACCCCACCATTATTCCGGAGCATCCCGGTCACGTCCACGATGATCGGCTTCCCATCACAGATGGAGAGCACCGCATCCAGCGTCAGCCCCGCAAAGACACTGTGCGGCGAATTGATAATGATGCAGTCCACCGGATCCTCGAGCCCCTTGAGCGATGCAACTGGCTTTGCCCCGAACTGTTCGATCTCGGCCGGGGAGAGAAGGGGGTCATACCCGGACACATCGATATCGAACTCCTTGAGCTCGTGGATCACCTCCTCGGCCGGGCTCTCCCTTGTATCGGGGACGTTCTCTTTGTAGGTCAGGCCCATGATGAGGACTATTGAATCCCGGATCACCTTGCCGACCCGGTTCAGCTCCTTGATCGCGATCTCGGCGATGTGTTTGGGCATGGCGTCGTTGATCGCCCGGCCGGCCAGGATGTTCACATCGAGGTCACCAATTGTTCGAAGATGTTGCGAGAACGCGACAGTGAGAGGGTAGCCAACGTATCCAAGGCCGACGACGCAAACAGATAAACTCGCTATCGATCCCTGAATCATAAGGCGGTCTCCTCTAGAGCCATACCCTGATGCAGGGTATTCCAGGAACTTTACTATTTAAATGTTCTTGAAATCCATGCAGTTCTGATTAGAGTGGAGCGATGTCAGGACCTAGTGGCCTCATCGCGGTATTACCATTAATTCCGGGATCGATCGGATCCAATTATGCAAATTAGGGCAGTCTCGCCAGTGCCGCAGGAGAATTTCTCACGTCAATTACTGTGAAACTTACCCAGGCATTGCCTGGACATGAGGTCCTCACTATATTTATGCAGAGCTGCCCAACACCTCTGCAGTATGCTGGAGTCCCGCGTCCAAAAGATCGAAGAGCATTCGGGGGTAGACCATGGCAGGGGATGACGCGTGTCCATCCTGCCCACGCTGCCGGGCCGGGGTCTGCGAGATCCACAGACCGGCCATCACCCGCCGCCAGATCACGATCTTCGCGGTCTCGGGCGCCCTTCTGCTTCTCGGCATATTTATTGAGTACTTCACACCGTACCCGTTCATCGGCACGATCCTGCTGCTCGCCGCCGCGATCATCTCCGGTTACGAGGTCCTGAGGTCCGGGTTCCTTGCCCTGATCCGGCTCCAGTTCAGCATCTCCGTGTTGATATCCATCGCAGCAGCAGGTGCGTTCCTGACGGGCAATCCTGCCGAGGGTGCGACAGTTCTCTATCTCTACGCCATCGCCGAGTTCCTGGAAGAGTATGCTGCCGGGAGGGCGGAGCGCTCGATAGCCTCGCTCCTTGAGATCGCTCCGCAGACCGCTCGGGTCCGGCGGGGCGATGGTGAGGTGATCGTCCCCGTCGGCGAGGTCGGAGTCGGGGAGATCGCGATCGTCAGACCTGGCGACACCGTCCCGCTCGACGGCGTTGTCATTGCCGGCGTATCCTCGGTCAACCAGGCCGCGATCACGGGAGAGAGCGTCCCGGTGGCAAAAGGTGTCGGGGACGATGTCTACGCCGGGACCCAGAACGTGGAAGGCTACCTCGAGGTTCGGGTGACAAAGCCCGAAGAGGAGAGCACGATTGCCCGGGTCGTGGCCCTGGTCGCGGAAGCCCAGGCCCACACCTCCCCCACCGAGGCCTTCATCGAGCGGTTCTCACGATACTACACCCCGGCGATCATCCTCCTCGCCGCCCTCCTCGTCGTGATCCCCCCGCTCGCCTTCGGTGTCCCATTCATCGAGGCGTTTTACCGGGCGCTGATCCTCCTCGTCATAGCCTGTCCCTGCGCACTTGCCATATCCACCCCGGTCTCGATGGTCTCGGGGATCACGACTGCAGCGCGTAACGGGGTGCTCATCAAGGGCAGGGACTCCCTCGAGGCCGTGGGACACGCAAAGGTGGTCGTTTTCGACAAAACCGGGACGCTCACGACCGGAAGGCTTGAGGTGGTCGATGTGATCGGTCTTGCGATGCCGGCGGGGGAGGTACTCAGGATCGCTGCGTCGCTTGAGTCCCGTTCCGGTCACCCGATCGCAGAAGCGGTTCGGCGGCGGGCGGTGGAGGAGGGCATCGCGCTCCGGGATGTGGAGGAGTTCGCCTCGATCACCGGCAGAGGAGTTCAGGGCAGGATCGGCAGCGAGAACTACCTCCTCGGAAACGAGGCGCTCTTTGCCGGGCTTGAGAGCGGGCTCTGGCGGACTGCCTACGAGCGGCTGGAGAACGAAGGAAAGACCGTCGTTCTCGCCGGCACTGACTCACAGGTCATCGGACTCATCGCGCTCTCCGACGTGATCCGCGAGAATGCGCAAGAGACGGTGGCCGAACTTAAGTCGCGCAATATCCGGACGGTGATGCTCACCGGGGACAACGAGCGCGTAGGGAGTGCAGTGGCCCGCCGCATCGGGATCGACGAGTGCCATGCCGGACTCCTCCCCGAGGAGAAGGTGACAATGGTCGAGCGGCTGATGGAACGCTACGGGCTCGTGGTGATGGTCGGTGATGGCGTGAACGACGCGCCGGCGCTTGCCCGGGCGAATGTCGGGGTCGCGATGGGGGCCATAGGGTCGGATGTCGCGATCGAGGCAGCCGATATCGTCGTGATGGAGGACGACATATCCCGGATTGCCTACCTCGTAACTCTCTCCAAGAAGACCGTCTCGGTCATCCGGCAGAATGTCACAGCAGCACTCGTCGTCAAACTCGGCATCGCCGCACTCGCCGTCCCGGGTCTGGCCACCCTCTGGATGGCGGTGGCAATCGGGGATATGGGGCTCTCGCTTGCGGTCATTGCCAATGCTCTGCGGATAGGCCGGCCGAACGACGGGAATCAGCCGTAAAAAAGGAGGGTTTCCAACCCCAGAGGCCGGTCTTTTCCGGTGTCCACGTCGGATCGATGAACGAGAGGATCACTGTCGTTTTGTTTACGGTGTTCCGGGTCTCCTTCACCACGTTGGGGGGGATGTAGGCAGCGCTCCCTGCTGGAATACGGATCGTCCCCCCATCGGGCGTGGCGACCTCAATCTCACCCTCAATCACGTAGAGGAGATCGGATGAATCACGGATTCCATCAAAGCCCAGATATCCGCCCGGCAGGAGTTCCACGTAGGCAATGCTGTAAGCGATCGGGATCACTGTCTCGTTCATCAGCACCGGGTTTAAGAGGGTGTAAGCTGCCGCCTGCGACTCAAGGTCCCACTCGATCCCTCCCCGGGGATCGGCGATGACAAGCGGCGCACCATCCGTCATCTTGTTTGACGGGTCAGGTCCGTCTACCAGAACCTCGATTTCCTCCGTAAAGGGCGGCTGAACTGCACTGAGATAGGAAAGATCGGTCTCCCCGATGGAGGTTATCGACTGCAGGGCCCCTTCCGGCAGGAGTACGGTCTCTCCCTCGCGAATGATCACCGTCTCGTTATTACAGGAGATCTCTGCCACCCCGCCGATCACGTGGACTACCTCGGTGCTTCCGAGCAACCGGTGTGGGGGCGTTGCGTTACCCGGTGGGATGACAACGTATCCCAGGCTGTAGTTGGTCTGGACTCCGGGTATCTCCCGGCCGACGATCTCGCTGATGGTTGCCTGGCCGCCGAAGATGGGGGCCGGGTCTGCCGGCGTGATCAGCGCAATACCTGCCTCTCTCGGGGGCTCACTCGCGGTGAGGCATCCGGCGGAGAGGAGCACGCCAGCGAAGAGAAGAAGGATGATTTTCTGCATGAAAAATCACTCCATCATTGAGATGATAAACCCGATCATATCTACCAAGAGGTTACAGAGGTCTATCCAGGTCCAAGCTCTGTAACATGAAAAGAACAAAGGTAAAAGTCGTCCACCACCGGCCTACCGATGGGAGTGGCGATGGTGGATATCGGGCTGGTGCGGATGCTCGTGGACGATCTCATCATGGGCATGCATATGCGAGTGCTCGCCGGTCGACGTGAGCGGAGGGTCGTCAGCCGTGTGAGCGTGGTCGTGGTGAAGGTCGTCATGGCGGTGGCGGTGCTCGTGAACGATCGCCGGGTGCCGGTGGGGATGGGAATGCTTCTCAGAGACCAGCAACCAGGCACCAAGCGCCATGATGGGCAACGCGATATAGAAGGCCCCCGCGGGGAGTTCCGCGAAGAGAAGGAGCGAGAAGATGACGCCGAAGAACGGGGAGATCGCAAGGAGTGACCCCGCCCGTGCCGCGCCGATACCGCGAAGAGCAAGGAGGAAGAGAATACTCGTTAAACCGCCGTAACAGAGAAACCCAACGATCATGGCTGCAGCGATTGTAGATGGATCCGGGAACTGCTCCCCGGTGACAAGTACGAGGATGAGTGTGATGACGCCGGCGCCGATTCCCTTTATGGAGATGACGAGAAGAGGGTCTTTTGCCGAGAGTCGCTGCCCTAAGTTGTTGTCGATTGCCCAGAAGACGCATGTGAGCAGGATGCCAAGCGCCGAAAGGGATAGCCCGAGACTGCCTGTCGGCTCCCAGGTCAGGAGGATGCATGCAGTGGTAATAAACCCGAGCGCAATCCAGACACGGCGACTCACCCACTCACGAAAGATCGTCGCGGCAATCAGCGTCGTTGCTACGGCCTCGAAGTTCAGGAGGAGCGCAGCCGTCGCCGCCGGCGTTCCCGGGAGGCTGAATATCAGGGTTACCGGAGCGAGGAATCCACCAAGGACCATTACCCCGATAAGCCAGGGGAGATCGCCCTTTCCAGGCGGCGCCTCAACGTAACTTCTCCGGGTACCCACCGCTGCCCCGATGATGGAAAAGAGCAGGGCACCCGAACCGCTCCCGAGCGAGACCAGCGCCGCGAGCGCGAGCGGCCCGGCCTCGCCGAGGAGGAGTTTGGTGAACGGGGCGCTCCCGCCGATGAGGACCGCCGTTATGAGCGCACAGAGGACGGGTACCTGGTAGTGCGCCAGGGTAGACGCACTATGGTCTATCTCGGTAGGTTTGTGTGGATACAGAGGAAAGGCCTCCAGATAGGTTGAAGGTTGTGAAAAAGGGAGAGAAGTAGTCCCCGATCAGTTCAGGTTATACTTCTCTTTGAGTTCTTCCCAGTAGGGATCGGCCTGCAGTTCTGCAAGTGCCTCGTTCATGAACTCAAGAAGAGCGGTATCCTCCTTGCGGATAGCGACACCGAACTGCTCCTTAGTCTCGACAGATCCGATGATCTTGAGCGGCTTGCCCTCAATATAGGATCCCAGGGAGAGGTCGTCGTACATGACTGCGTCGATTCTACCGATCTCAAGGTCGCTGACGGCAGCTGGTGTGTCGACGTAGAGCTTCAGGTTAGCTGCGGGCATCTTTCCTGTCTCGATCAGGTTCTTTTCGATCCAGGTTGCAGCGGTGCATCCCCGCTGCGCTCCGAGGACCGCCTTGCCTGCAAGGACATCATCAAGTGTTACGTTCGAGTCCTCACGGACTGCGACATCCTGGTTGACCGTCCAGTAGGGGTTGCTGAAGTTGACGGCCTCCAGCCTCTCGGGGGTGATCGTCATTCCCGCGTAGACCATATCGATCTTCCCTGCCTGGAGACTCGGGATGATGGCGTCCCAGTCAATGGCCTTAAACGTCACGTTGATGCCCTTCTTCTCGGCGATCCATCTCATGGAATCGACATCGAATCCCTGGGCGTTGCCGTCTTTGTCAACATAACTGAACGGTGCGTATGAACCGTCGATACCGACGATATAGGAATCCTTCAGTTCATCTCCACCGGCCTGAGTCGTGCCGGTACACCCTGCACCGGCTACTGCCAGCACTGCAACGATACAGACGAGCAGCGTCAGAATGCCATGCGATCTCATGGAAAGGGGTTAGATAGGTAAGTAAAATTAACCTTTTGATTTGGCCCTCGATAACGGCCTGGTCACACAAAGAGCCGTTGTGAAGTGGCGCCCCCTCTCATCGCCCTCCAGGCAGCCCTGCTGCTTATAGACGATATCTATTTATCACATCTCCTCCTTCATAAGTCGCTCCTGAATGGGGGCGCGGATTTGGTGGTGAGAACGTATGAGAGGTATGAAAGAATCTGCCATGGGCGGGATGTCAAAGGCCGCCGGGGCTCTGCAGGGACTTGACCCACGGCTCATCGAGCAGCTCTCTTCCAGGATCAAGTTCCCTGCGTCGAAGGAGAGTCTTATCTCCCAGGCAAAGGAGAGCGGGGCATCCCAGGGCGTCATTGATATGTTGAACCAGTTCGAGGACAAGCAGTACAACAGCTCGGATGACATCAAGTCCGAGATTCAGAGGATTCAGGGGAAATAACCTTTTTTGACTTGAGGGCGAATTGCCCATCCGAACTACCGCGCCAAAGACTGAGTGTCCGATCCTATCCTGCATGAACCATAGCAGTCAGTATCGATGCCACCCACATGGATGCTCCCGGGATCCGCCATCTATATCTGGTTCCGGGATTCATGGCGCTGCATGCTCATCGTCGGACACCGCGGCGCGAAGGGCGTCGAGCCAGAGAATACCTTGCGGGCCCTGCGGAGGGGTATGGAATGCGCCGATCTCGTCGAGGTCGACGTTCGCCTCACAAAAGACGGTATCCCGATCGTTATCCATGACGCAACGGTCGACCGGACAACCGACGGGACCGGACCGATCAAAGGTTACACCATCGAGGAGATAAAAAAGCTGGATGCAGGCCGGGGTGAGACGATCCCGACACTCCAAGAGGTTCTCGGCCTCGTTCGGGGAAAGACAGGGCTTGTCGTGGAGATCAAGGAGCCCGGGACAGAGGCCATCATTGCCTCAGTGCTCATGGATCAGATGCCGGAGCGGCTCATCCTGGTCTCGTTCCACCCTGAAAGCGTCGCGATGGCAAAGAGGCTCTTTCCCGGAGTGCAGGCGGGCCTGATCTACTCACAGAATATCGATGATCCTGTCGGGCTTGCCCGTTCGGTGCAGGCAGACCTTATCCTCCCGCGATGGGATCGGGTTTCACGAGAGGTGGTAGATCAGGCGCACAGTGCCGGGCTGCTCGTCGTCCCCTGGATACTGAACGATGAAGAGACCATCGGCAAGGCGCTCCAGCTCGGCGTCGATGGCTTTGCAAGCGACGATCCTTGTGCTGTACGGCGATACCTGCAGGGGAGGGGTGTAGAACTCCACGTCCCATCAGGGTGAAGGACCGGTCAGACAAGTGTTCCCGGCAGGTGCTTGAGGATCCACGCCTTCACCTCGACATAGAGGCTCTCGGCCACCTCATCGAGCGTATGCCCTGCTCCATCGTAGACAATCAATCGTCTCGGCTCGTGTGCACGCCGGTAAACATCCTCCGAATAACGGGGAGGGAGAACCGGATCGGCATTCCCGTGAAGGAGGAGGACCGCCGCACGACCGGCGAGGTCCGCGACCGGTTCGGTTCCGGCGGCCTGGGTTGATATAGCGACGACAACCCTGACAGCCGGGTTGTTCGCCGCTGCCTGGATCGCCACGGCTCCTCCAAAAGAGTGCCCAATCAGCCCGATTGCCGAAAGACCCTGGCTCTCGAGGTAGCGTATACCAAGAACCGTATCGATAGTCGACTCCACGAGATCGGTTGGATGCCGGTAACGCACACCAAGTGTGCTGATCCGGTGGTTCAGGAAGTCCTTTGCCAGCCGCGGGTAAAGTCCCCGGGCAGGGGAGTCAAAACCGCCGCCGACCCCACCCACCATGACAACGCCGTTTCTGGCCTGCTCCGCTTCACAGTAACGGCAGATGGTCGTCCCGCGGTCGGTCTCGATCTCAACGAGATCATAAGCCTTGTCGGCCTGTGGCACCCTCCTTATGTCCGTGGGGTGTACCTCAATGCTTGTTGCATCCACTTCAATTGCCGCCGTCCCAAGCATGGTGGGCAGTAGACTCAGTCCTCTATATCTCCTTTGCGGGGGAGGGCCAGGAAGACGATCGGACCGGTGGGCTTCTGCGTGACTCAAAAGAGAGGGCGAGCTTTGCATATCATACGCGGCGTTATCTCGCCAACCGGTGCAGAAAGTACATTACTATTAGATTTAAATTATATAATACAATGGATAAAATAAACTGCAAACTCTTCCAGCAGGTTGGAGATTCTCAACCGGTATCCAGGGCACATCAGTCCTCTGCAACCCTCGATACCGGAGAGTCGGACGCCGACCTCCTTGATGCCTACTCCCGGGCTGTCATCCAGGTCGTTCATTCCGTGGGGCCAGCGGTTGTGAGTGTGGTCGTGGGGAAGAGCCTTCAGGGTCGGCGGGGTGAGCGGATTGGAGCAGGCTCCGGTGTGGTCGTGGCACCGGAAGGCTACATCATGACCAATAACCATGTGGTTCAGGGGGCAGGGAGGATCGAGGTCCGTACGTCGGATGGGGCCACACTTCCCGCACGCCTGGTTGGGGCCGATCCCGTGACCGATCTCGCTGTGCTCCGTGCCGATGCTACGGGGCTTGCATATGCATCGTTCGGAGACTCCGGATCACTCTCCGTCGGTCAACTCGCAATAGCCATCGGCAACCCGCTCGGCTTTGATTCGACCGTCTCAACGGGAGTTCTGAGCGCTCTCGGGCGGTCGTTCCGGAGCAGAGACGGCCGCCTGATCGAGAATATCATCCAGCACACGGCCCCCTTAAATCCCGGCAACTCCGGCGGACCGCTGGTGGACTCCCGTGGCCGGGTCATCGGTATCAACACGGCCATCATCCCCATGGCCCAGAGCATCTGCTTTGCGATCCCATCCAACACCGCCACCTGGGTCCTCCCCCAGCTGGTCGCCGACGGCAGGGTGCGGCGTGGGTATCTCGGCATCGCCGGCCAGTCGCGGCCGCTCCCGCGACCGCTCATCACGGCGCTCGGGCTCACTAAAAACCAGGCGGTCGAGGTTGTCTCGGTGAACAGGGCAGGTCCCGCCGATCGGGCAGGACTTCGGCCAGGCGACCTGATCGTGGCGATAAATGGGACCAGTGTGGGATGCGTGGACGAACTGCATCGTTTCCTCGCCACGTGGCCCATCGAAAAACCGGCAACCCTGACGGTCATCAGAGGAGGGCAACAGATCACGCTCTCGATCATCCCCGTGGAAGCAATCGCGTGCCCTGTAACCGGGTAAGCGGCGGGCCGAGCGGCTCGCCGGCAAAGACTAAATTGCTCAGGGCCCACACCGGGATCCCGGTCGGTGACCCATGACCCCCTCCCTCATATGCCCATAGAGATGTTAAGGGATCCACGTTATCCGGGGCTCCCGACGCTCTGCTTTCGGGAGCAGTGGACCGGGGTAGCCGAAGATCAGCGGCGCCACGATCTGGTAATCGTCCGGAACCATCAGTTTCGCGAGGAGTTCCGGGTTCTGCTCGACGAGGGTTGCAGAACCGATCCAGCAACTCCCAATCCCGAGCGCCCAGGCAGCAAGCATCATATTCTCCGCGCAGAGGGTGCAGTCCAGAACACTCGATACGACCTCCCGTGCACCGAGGACCAGGACAAGCACCGGAGCGTTATAGAAGATGCTGTATTCGGGATCTTTGAGCGCCGCTAGAAACTCTTCTGTTCCCGCATGTCTCTCTCCTTCGATCTTCTCCGCTAGGATCGGCTTACAGAAGTCGGAGATCTGCCGCATCAGGCCCTTATCCTTCACAACCACGAACTGCCAGGGCTGAAGTCCAAGAGCATTCGGCGCCTGGATGCCCGCAGCGATGATCGTCCGGATCACCTCATCGGGGACTTCCTGGTCGGTGTAGTTCCTGACACTCCGGCGTTCCCGGATCACAGAGAGGAACTCAACCGGCTCTACATCTCTCAGCATGAACCTCCTATAGTCCACTGACGTTATTAATGTCCTGCCAAGAGCGAGACTTGCATGGCATCTTCTTCACCGAAGTATGGAGAACCCGGTAAGATCCCCCGAGTATGCCTCAGGAATGACGCGCACATCATCAACCCGAGCCGTTTCAGGACCACGACGGCAGAAATCAATCATTTGCTGCACTTGCTCCTGGTATCCCTCAAAGACCGCTTCTACACGCCCGTCAGCAAGGTTCCTGACCCAGCCGGTGACACCATGGGTCCGGGCTTCATCCTCTACTGCCCATCGAAACCCGACACCCTGTACCCGACCGCTGACCAGTACGCGCACTCGGACTCTTGTTGCCATATCAGAAGGTCTGCGTGGAAGAACTTATCCGTACCCAAATTCCCCTAACATAAGCGCAGGTCAAGACCCCTTGATGCCTGGGAATGGCGCCCAACACATATGATGAACACGCAGATCAGGCCACATACCACAGAAATCGGATGAAACTCTTTTTATCCCCAAAGCCCAAAACCACTAAAATTACATAACACACTCCAGCACAGGGAAGAAATGGTAGACTCAGATCTGGACCGGGTGCTCTGCGATCGTGCGATACTCAATACTCTCGAAGACGGTCTTCTTGCAACAAACAGCGAACATAAGATATTCTGGTATAATCAGGCTCTCATACGGATCCTGGCCATTCATCAGCAGGAAGAGATCAACGGGGTAGATGTATGCTCCCTCTTTGACAGATACCTCCTACCAACGCTCGATGACTGCACCTCTACAGATCAGCTCAATCAAACTCTCAATAACGGCGGGGAACTGCCTGCCTTCCTCTGCCGCGTCCGGGCGCCCAACGGCGCAAGGCGCTGGCTCTCGATAGCAAGCATTCCTATCCCCTCCTCTACCGGGGATAGGCTCATCAGGGTCCGGGATCTCACCGGAGACCGGGATGCCCACCACTTCAAATTGGCAATCAGTCAATCGCCGGTGGTTACCTTTGCGCAGGATGAGGACCTTCGCTACATCTGGTCATATAACCAGCAGTTGGGGCAAACCGATACGTCCATCATCGGCAAAAAGGACGATGAGGTCTTTCCAGAGAACGCAGCACATCTAACAATGCTGAAACGCCAGGTTCTTGAATCGGGAAAGCCGGTGCGGGCGACGGTGACGTTCACTTTCGGGGATGACGCACGAGTCCGGGATCTGACGTTAAAGCCGCTTTGGGATGAAAATGGCAGGATCATCGGTGTTACCGGAATAGCCTCCGATGTGACCGAGAGAAACCGGATGGAGGAGGCACTCCGGGAGAAGACGCTTGAACTGAAGAAGAGAATGGACGAACTTCAGTGTCTGTACACCATCGCCCACCTCGTAGAGGTTCCGGGAATGACGCTTGATGGACTCCTGCAGGCTGTTGCCGATACGCTCCCCTCGGGCTGGCAATACCCGAATGAGACCGCGGTCCGGATCCGGGTCGACGACCGTGAGTACTGGCGGGGTGATTCCAGGAATACCCGGTGGAAGCAGGTGAGCCCAATCATCGTCCGTGGCGAACGGCTTGGTGAGGTTGAGGTCAGGTACCTTGGCGAGATACCGGAGGTGGACGGGAGCCCGTTCCTGCCAGAAGAGCAGATGTTGCTCGATGCTATTGCAGAGCGGCTCGGCCGGATCATCGAACGGCTGCAGGCTGAGGCGGCACTTCAGGAGAGTGAGGAGAAGTTCCGGGGGATCGCCCAGCGAAGCTTTGACCTTATCGTCACGTCATACCTGCAGGGCGGGTTAAACTACATCTCTCCGGCGACCGGGAGAATACTCGGATACTCTCCTGAAGAGATGACGGGAACCGAATGGGAGGATTACGTCCTCCCTTCAAGCCTTCCAGAATGGGAGAAAGGACGGCAGAGAGTGCTTCAGGGCGAGCAGGTCGAAAGACTCAAGATAAGTAGCAGGCGAAAGGACGGAGAGACCGCGATACTGGAACTGAACATCTCACCCATCTTTGAAGAGGGGACGGTAGTGGGGTTCCAGGCTATCGGGAGAGATATGTCCGAACGGATTCTGTATGAGCAGATCAGAGAGCGAGCCTTCGATATGACGGAGCGCAACATCGCACAGTTTGCCGTTCTTGCCGATCACGTCCGTCACCCGCTCCAGGTAATCATGGGGATTGCGGACCTGCTCGATGACGAAAAAACTGCAGAAAAACTCCGTGAACAGGTCCGCAGGATCAACGAACAGATCGGCGAGCTCGACCGCGAATGGATGGAATCGCGGAAGATCCGGGAATTTCTGAAACGATATGAGCTTTGAGGCTCACCGTGGTCGCCGGGATCGCTTCTCCTGAGGAGGGCGCATCATGGATACAGCCTCCTGGATGATGGAGAGTGTCTCCGGGAGCAGGGTGCCTTTCTTCCCGATGACGTCAGCGGTCCGGATGATTGCGGCGTGGGCGACAAGAGCGTAACTCTCGGTAAAGAGGTCGAGCCCACCCCTGGCGAAGTCGTCGAGCGAGAGCGGGATCGAGGGTGTATCGGTTGACGGGCTGCTCGATACCGGGCAGATGAGCAGGTTGCCCTTATCTTTTTCAGAAACAACCACCACCGGACGCACCTTCCAATCGCCCAGACCCCCAATACGCACGGGGGCTAAAACAACGTCTCCGCTGACGTATCGTCCCATGTACATAATGGTAGGCAGCAGAGCCGATAAGGGAATTGATTGCGTATAGATGTAAGAAAGAGATTCTGGGGCATCCAGAAACCCTCGCTGTTACAGCGCCGGTCCGTTTACGTTCCGGTCGGGCTTCGGGTGCTCTTTGTGGGACTCCTTCTGGTTCTTCATCATCTCTTTTGAACCCCAGGCATGTCCATTATGGTTTCCGGACTCTCCTCTCTGACCATTTCCAGGATTGATCACGGATACGGCACCGTTGCCGGTCACCGGAACCGTATCGTTCTTCATCGTGATGTTGCCGATCACGGTCCGGTTGCCGTCATCGGCGGCGAGATTGAGGTCCGTCTGTCGGTACTTCAGGATGAGCGTCCCGCCGTCTTTTGCGCAGAAGTTGACCCTCTCTGGTGTTGCATTCCCGATCTTGAACTCCGAGGGGTCAAATGCGGTTGCATTCGCGCGGTCAACCGGGCCGAACCTGAGCCACTCCGCAAGGCTGATAAAGACTGTCATAACACCGTTGCTCTTCTCGTTTACGGTCCTTGGGACGACCTTCATCTCCGCGGACACGGGGCTTACGGTCACGGTCAGGGTGTCGCGGGCGACAGCGCCTGTGGCATTATTTACGATCGTCACCGTGACGACGTAGGTTCCGGCTGCATGATAGTTGTAGGTGGCCTGTATGGTGCCGTTGTGGTCGTTATCCGGTACAATCTCTACCTCCATCGATTCTATCCCCCAGTTGACAGAGGCCGAGAGGTTTGTTGTATCGAGGGACTCCGTCTCGTTGAAGAGAGCCGTGATGGTGACCGGCTCCCCAACAGAGACAGTGCGGTCGCTTCCCACATCGAGCGTGAGGGCGGCCTGAACACCAGGAACCACCACGGCGAGGGCGATCAGCAGAGAAAAGATCCGGATTGTCATGTTGCACCTCATGAGTTACTCAACTCCGGTAGGTACTGGCCAACCTCCCCTATTTGACCGCATTGAACCCTACGGTTCAACCAACCATCCGGGTGGCTGGTGCAGGAGGCAGCCGCTATAACCGGAGGAGCCGGGCATTGATCGCGACGATCACGGTGCTTGCGCTCATCAAGACCGCCCCTACGGCCGGGGTGAGGACGACGCCGACGCCGAAGAGCACGCCGGCGGCAAGGGGGATGGCGACGGCGTTGTAGCCCGTTGCCCAGAGAAGGTTCTCAAGCATCTTCCGATAAGTCTTCTTCGAGAGTTCGACTATTGCCGCTACATCCATAGGGTTGCTTCTCACGAGTACGATATCAGCACTCTCGATGGCCACATCGGTCCCCGCTCCGATAGCAATCCCAAGATCGGCCTCGACGAGAGCAGGAGCATCGTTGATCCCATCGCCCACCATCGCGACCCGGTAGCGCTCCTGGATCTGGCGAACTTTCTCGGCCTTCTCATGCGGCAGGACTCCGGCAAAGAACTCATCGAGACCCAGTTCCCCGGCCACCCACGCGGCGACCTCACGGTTGTCCCCGGTCAGCATCATGCACCGCATCCCCATCGCCTTGAGCCGTCGGATCGCCTCCCCCGACTCCGGACGAATGATGTCGGCGAGCGCAATCGCCCCGGTGAGCCGGTCGTCCTCGAGCAGGAAGACAACGGTCTTGCCCTGCCGCTGAAGCGTCTCTGCCCGCTCATCGCCGGACGAGATACCGCGTTCCGCAAGGTATCCCGGACCTACAACCCTGATGATCCGGCCGGCTATCTCTCCCTCGACGCCGACTCCCGGGATCGCCCGGAAGTTCCCTGCCGGGTGTACTGGAATCCCCCGCTCCTCGGCGCTCCGGATCACACCCCGGGCGATGGGATGCTCGGAGTAAGCCTCAACCGAGGCTGCCGCACCAAGCACGTCGATCTCTCCCGCGCCGTCGAGGGCGAGGATATCGGTGACCCCAAACCTCCCTTCCGTCAGTGTGCCGGTCTTATCAAAGATAACCGCTTGAAGATCCTTTGCCCGCTCAAATGCACTCCGGTCCCGGATCAGGAAGCCCGAACGGGCAGCGATGGCCGTCGAGACCGCAATCACGAGCGGGACGGCAAGGCCGAGCGCATGGGGACAGGCGATGACCATCACCGTCGCGGCCCGCTCCACCGCAAACCCGGCCCCTTCTCCAAGGGCAAACCATACCGCAAAGGTCACCGCGCCGACCGAGAGGGCGATCGCGACCAGGATAAACGCAGCCCGATCGGCGAGGTCCTGCGTCCTTGACCGGCTCTCCTGTGCCTTCCGGACGAGGTCGATCACCTGGGCGAGGTAGGTCTCCGCACCAGTCTTTTTGACCTCGACGACGATCGAGCCTTCGCCGTTGATTGCACCGCCGATGACCTCGCTACCGGGGTGTTTCTCCAACGGGTTCGACTCACCGGTAAGCAGTGCCTCATTGACGTTCGATTTGCCCTCAATTACCACGCCGTCGACCGGGACCTTCTCCCCGGGCCGGACAAGGACCCGGTCGCCCACCATAAGCCGGTCTACAGGCACATCTTCGGTCCTCTTGCCCCTAACCCGGTGCGCCTCAGACGGCATGACTCTCGCCAGTTCCTCAAGCGCTCTTGACGCCCCGAGAACCGAGCGCATCTCCACCCAGTGACCGAGGAGCATGACGTCGATCAAGGTGGCAAGTTCCCAGAAGAATCCCTCCCCGCCGACGATGCCGAGGACGACCGCTGAACTATAGACGTAAGCGACGGTGATCGCGACGGCGATGAGCGTCATCATCCCGGGCATCCTTGCCCGGAGTTCATTTATGATCCCGGAAAGGAACGGCCAGCCTCCATAGAGGTAGACGGCGGTCGCGAGCGCGAGGAGGAGATAGTCCGATCCCGGGAACCAGACGAAGATCCCGAGGAACGCCTGGATTGGTGGGGAGAGGATGAGGATCGGGATGGTGAGGATTGTCGAGATGATGAATCGGCGCCGGAAATCCTGAAGGGCGTGATGGTGTCCTGTACCCGGCCGGTGGGTCTCCGGTGGTTTCTGCCGGCGCGCCTCTGCAAGTTGCGTCTCGTGTTGCCGGCCAGTCGCTCCGTGTTCATGGTCCATACCTGGCCCACCTCAACTCCCGGGATCTCATCGGTCCTGCCGAGCGCGCAACACTCCTTGAGCAGGCACAAGGCCTTCGATGATGCCCTCCTCTCATGCCGGTGCCGGTACCGGTCATGGCCGGTGGTGCTGTTTTTCAGAATGTAAATTTACCGGCAGTCTACAGGAAGAGTAATCATCATCCACATATGGAGATCTAACGTAATATCGGACGATGGATGGGTGACAGATATCGTGCCAGAGAAGATGAACAGAATTATATCGTCAGATAGAGATATACTGCCCGTGCTGCATGGTAATCGCCAATAGTGAGGGATAAATCACTAAATCAACAAAAATATGGCATATAATTATTTGAGGTGCAGGGGGATATTTTATTACACTTAAATTATAAAAATGGTCTGAGGATGGGATATAGGTGGTATCGGTCGATGCATGAATGCACCCCAATATATGACGAGATTCTCGCTCTCAACGGCATTCTGGATACACTCGACGAGGGACTGCTCGTCGTCAACTCCAAACAGCGTGTAGTCTGCATCAACAGACATCTCCAGGACATCCTCGGTATCCATCGAGAAAATTTCATCGGGGTCGAAGCAGGAAGGTTCATCCGCCAAATCCTGGCTCCCCGTATCGCTGAGGAGTCATGTAGGAGAGAGATCCTGCAAAATCTCCTCAACAACTCCCCTATTTCAGGTATTCTATGTACACTCCAGTCGCCCGGAGGGGCAAGAAGAGTCCGCTGTTCGTGCAGGATCGTTGATGAAGGGCCAATCGGGAGTATGCGGGTCATCCGCCTATCAGACGAACCACCTGGAATACGGGAGAATTTTGTATCAGATACCTCTGGACAGATATGGATTGATGAGGTTCTGCGACAGAACGAGGATTGGTATCGACTCTTCATAGAGAACCTCAACGAGGGAATAGGGCTTATAAATCAGGAGGGCGTCACGGTCTTTGCCAACCAGCGCATGGCCGATATCCTCGGCTACTCGGTCTCCGAGATGAGAGGGATGCCCGTCTCTGCAGTCGTTGATGAAGAAGGCGCTCGATGCCTGGGAGAGTACCTGCAGAACCTGGACAGTGCGCCGCATGAGGTCTTTGAGATCGATCTCATCCGTAAAGACGGCAACCGCATCCATACGCTGATGGCAACCACCCCGATCCTCAATCCCGACGGCATCGGCCGGGGGTTCCTCGTCGGAGTCCAGGACATCACCCCCTTAAAGCAGATGGAGATGCAACTTCGGGAGAGCGAGGAGAAGTATCGTTCGCTCGTTGAACTATCAGCGGAAGCGACCCTTATTCACCGCGACGGAAAGATAATTTTCATCAACCCTGCCGGGATGAGGCTGCTCGGTGCTTCCAGCCCAAAAGAGGTTCTCGGGAGGGACGCCCTCGATATCGTCCACCCCGAAGACCGAAATACCGTCAGATCATTTTCTGCACGAGATCTGAATGGAGAAGAGACACCGCTTATCGAACTGCAGGTCGTCAGGCTTGACGGGATGACAGTCCCCGTCGAGGGAAGAGGTACGCGGACGCTCTTTGAAGGCATGCCCGCAGTTCAGGTTGTTATGCGGGACATCACCCACCGCAGGCAGGCAGAGGAGCGGCTGCAGGCCAGCAACCGGCATCTCCTGCTCTTGAACAGGATCATCGGCACATCCGCATCAGCCCGGACACCCGCTGAGCTCCTTGAGACGGCGCTCGGCCAGACGCTTGATCTCCTCGGCTACGAGGGCGGTGCGGTCTTTCTCCCCGGGGCCGGTCCAGGCGAAGCTACTCTCCAGTATCTACGAGATATGCCCAAGGAATGCCTGGAACTGATGGAGAGTACTCCTGCCTCCCCGCTCATCAAGACCCATACCACAGGTCTCCCCCATTACCTTGAACTGGACCGCAATCCAGATCCTCTCCAATCACGCCTCCTCCGTGACCTTGGATTTACCGCACTTGCCAGTATCCCGCTCATTGTGGAGCCCGGCATTGTCGGTGCGCTCCTCATCGGAAGCAAGAACCGGAGGTCCTTCCCCCCCGAAGAGCGCGCGCTCCTCGAAGCGATCGGCCGGGAGATCGGGGCTGGCATCCTGCGCGGGATGCTCTACCAGAGACTTGAAGCGGCGAACAGGGAGGCGAACCTCTACCTCGATATCCTCACTCACGACATCCGGAATGCCGACAACGTCTCAAACATCTACGTGGATCTCCTCATCGACGAACTCGACGGAGAACCAGCTCAGCACGCCCGCAAACTGAAAGACGGGATCAAAAAGAGCATCGAGATCACGGCAAACGTCGCGACTATCCGAAAGATTCGCGAGAGTCAGGTTGGGCTATTCCCACTCAACCTTGAGACCCTGATCCGCGAAGAGATTACCCACTACCTCGACCTCCATACCCATTACCGCGGGATGCCTGTTGAGGTTCTTGCCGACGACCTCCTCTGTGAGGTCTTCACAAACCTCATCGGGAACGCCGCGAAACACGGCGGGCCGGGTGTCGAAGTCATGATAACGGTCGAGGACCAGGATGAGGAGACAGTCCTTGTCACCGTCGCCGACACCGGACCCGGTGTTCCGGACGACGCGAAAGAGACCATCTTCCACCGGTTTGAGCGGGAGGGCGGCAGGCGGGGAAGCCAGGGCCTTGGTCTCTCAATATGCCGAATGCTCACGGCCCGTTACGGCGGCAGGATCTGGGTCGAGGACCGCGTCCCAGGGCAGCCAAAAGAGGGGGCGGCGTTCCGGTTCACGCTCAGAAAGGCCAGGCGCAATAACTAGACCCAAACATCCAAAATCCCATACTCACAACAACTGGGCAGCGGTGGTGACCCGGGCCGTTCCGGGAACGGCCACACGTTTCTCCAATATACTTACCGCCACAGTCGTGATCGTCACCAGCACGAGGTAGACGATGCCGACGGCCGCAAACGACTCTGTGTAGGTGAAGTACTTTGTCGCCACCTGTTTCCCCGCCCCGGCAAGTTCAACTACCGTGATCATGTAGGCAAGCGATGAGTACTTGATCAGGTAGATGAACTCATTCGAAAGCCCTGGTATCGCCCGGCGGAGCGCCTGCGGCAGGATGACGGAGCGGATTGCCTGCCACCGGGTCATCCCGAGCGCCTGCGCGGCGATCATCTGACCGTCCTTGATCGATATCAACGCCCCCCGGACGTACTCGGCATTGTACGCTCCGTTGCAGAGGATAAAGCCGAGCACTGACGCAGTGAACGCAGTAAGCGTCATACCGATTGTCGGGAGGCCGAAGTAGAGGATGAAGAGGAGGAGGAGAAGCGGCGTGCCCTTGATGATAAAGACGTACGTCTTGCAGAGCCAGGATATAATGGGGTGGCCATACTGCCTCCCCACCGCAACCCCAATCCCGAGTGCGAGGCCAAGCGGAGCGGAGCACGCGATCAACTGCAGGGTTACGATCAGCCCCTGCATCAGCGCCGGAAGGAGAATGTCGAATGTAAAGACTGCCAGATCCATATCGCTTCTCAGTCTCCCAGACGGGAATCAATCCGACCAATGAAGTCTTTCATCCGTGTGTACTGTGGGTCGTGCAGGAGTTGATCCGGTGTCCCCCGTTCGGTAATCAAACCGTTCTCCATGAAGAGGATCTCGTTTGCAACCGAGCAGGCAAAGCCCATCTCGTGGGTGACGACAAGCATCGTCATCCCCTGCTGGGCCAAGCGCTTCATGACCTCCAGCACCTCACGGGTCAGTTCGGGATCCAGGGCAGACGTCGGCTCATCAAAGAGGATGACGTCCGGGTCCATGGCAAGCGCTCTGGCGATGGAGACCCGCTGGGCCTGGCCGCCGGAGAGCTCAGCCGGGTAGTGGTCGGCCCAGTCTTCCATTCCCACCTGCCGAAGCTCAGCGAGCGCTTTCTCGCGGGCCTCCGCCTTTCCCATGCCCTTGACCTTGATCAGGGCAAGTTCAACGTTTTTTACCGCAGTAAGGTGGTCAAAGAGGAAGAAGTTCTGAAAAACCATCCCGATCTTCTGTCGGAAGTAGTTGATCCGGGCTCCCGAGTTCGTGACCTCTTCCCCGTCGAGCCAGACCCGTCCCCGGTCGGGTATCGTCAGCTGGTTGATGCACCGTAGAAGCGTGCTCTTTCCGGTCCCGGAGGGGCCGATAAAGACCTTTGTCTCGCCTCTCCGAACATCGAACGAGACCCCACGCAACACTTCTTTATCTCCATAGGACTTGTGAATGTCCTCGACCTTCAGCACAATATCGTTTTTATTCATCCTTACATCGCTCCGGACCCGAATCCCGGAATTGCTATCCTCTTCTCCAGCCTGTGCAGGAGTTTAAGGCCTCCATAGTTCAGAATAATGAAGATCCCCGCTGTTGCGAGGTAGATCGGCATCGTAACGCCGGTCAGCGTAACCATCCTCGCTGAAATGGTAAGCAACTCGGCGACCCCTATGGCGTAGCAGACCGCCGAGTCGGTCAGGATGTTTGGATATTCGTTCGACCATCCCGGGAGAGCGATGCGGAACGCCTGCGGGAGAATAACCGAACTGATGGCGGTAAATTTGCTCATCCCGAGCGATCGCGCTGCGATCATCTGCCCTTCCCCGATGGACTGGATGGCGCCCCGGAAGATCTGGGACTGATACGCTGCTCCCCGGAGTCCTAATACAACACCGCCGACGACGAATGCGGAGAGATCACCGAGCCCCAGTAATGGGAATATGCCAAACCAGAAGAGGAAGAGGAGTACGAGGATGGGAAGACCCCTGAAGAACCAGACATATATTCCAATGAGCCAGCGCAGCGGGCGAGAGCCATACACCTGCCCGACTGCCATGGGAAGCCCAAGAAGGAGTCCGAGTGCCAGACCACTCAGGACAAGACCGAGAGTGGTGGCAATGCCTGAGAGAAGGTATGGAAACCAGTCGATAAGTATGAGCAGAACATCCATTTGGCTATCCCTAAACCTTCATGCGGCACTATGCATCTGCCAAGAGAACAGTGCCAGGTACTAGAAATGTTTCTGACGGAGAGCAAAATAAACGTTCTGGAACATACTTTGAGATCGAGTACGGATTCTGCCGATATCCTGCTTGGCATAACAGGATAGCGTATCATAAAATGAGTGCGGCCGCATCCTCGCTACAGAAGCAAAACCGCCTTACATCGCATACTCTATCCGTTTCTCCCGGACTCCAGCAACACTTATGTATGTGGGAATTGGGAGGAGGGGGTATGCCACCTACACCCGATATCAAGATCCCTCTTGATGTACCTGCTGAGGAGGAAGAGAGGTACCGAGAGAACTACCAAAAGATCACGCACGACACCGGGAGGCTGATGCTCTTTGCCGGGGATCAGAAGATCGAGCATCTCAATGACGACTTCTTTGGCGAGGGCATCCACCCCGATGATGCTGATCCCGAGCATCTCTTCCGGATTGCAAGCCGGGCGAGGATCGGGGTCTTTGCAACGCAACTCGGGCTGATTGCGCGGTACGGCATGGATTATCGGGACGTGCCGTACCTGGTCAAACTCAACTCAAAGACCAACCTGGTCAAGACCTCCCAGCGCGACCCGCTCAGTTCGGAACTCCACCTCGTCCGGCAGGTCGTCGACCTCCGGGACCGATCCGGACTTCCGATCCTCGGCGTCGGGTATACGGTCTACCTGGGGAGTGAATACGAGCCGATGATGCTCTTTCAGGCAGCCCAGATCGTCAACAACGCGCACCGGAACGGCCTTGTTACTGTGCTCTGGATGTATCCCCGCGGAAAGGCGGTCAAGGACGAGCGCGACCCGCACCTGATCGCGGGCGCAGCAGGTGTTGCAGCGGCCCTCGGGAGCGACTTTGTGAAGATAAATCCGCCGAAGGTAGGCGGGTCGACCGATGCCACGCTGCTCCGGGAGGCAGTGGCGGCCGCAGGCAGGACCGGTGTTGTCTGTGCGGGAGGGTCGCATGCCGATATGCAGGAGTTCCTGCAACAGCTCCACGATCAGATCCACATCGGCGGTACGGTCGGGAACGCGACCGGCAGGAACATCCACCAGCGGCCGCTCGAGGAGGCGGTCCGGTTCTGCAACGCGATTTCGGCGATCACTCTCGACGATGCGAGTGTAGCGGAGGCAAACAGGATCTGCATGGGAGGGAGGTGTTAGGATGACGACGGTCGGCGTCCTCACGGGAGGAGGGGACTGCCCGGGTCTGAACGCGGTGATCCGGGCGGTCGTGCGGACGGGGGCAAAATATGGATTTGACACGCTCGGGATCCGGGATGGATGGCTCGGGCTGATCGTCGGGGATGTCGAACCGCTCACCGACTACTCGGTTACAGGGATCCTTCCAAAGGGCGGGACGATCCTCGGGACGTCGCGGACGAACCCCTTCAAGAGTGAGGCGGACGTCCAGCGGCTGCGCGACAACATCAGGAAGTTCGGGATCGATGCGATCGTTGCGATCGGCGGCGAGGATACCCTCGGTGTCGCAAACAAACTCTCGCAGATGGGCATTCCGGTCGTAGGGGTACCAAAGACCATCGACAACGACGTCGGCGGGACAGATTACACATTCGGGTTCGATACCGCCGTCGCCACCGTCACGGAGGCGATCGACCGGCTCCATACGACAGCAGAGTCGCATCACCGGATCATGGTTGTGGAGGTGATGGGCCGCCATGCGGGATGGATCGCGACCATGGCCGGGATCGCGGGCGGGGCCGACGAGATCCTCATACCGGAGATCCCGTTCGACCTCGACGAGGTCACCCACCACCTCCGGGCGCGCTACGAGCGGGGGAAGAAGTTCAGCATCGTCGTGGTCGCGGAGGGCGCCCAGCCGAAGGAGATGGAGGGCGCAATCACCCGGTCGGGCAGGACGGACGAGTTCGGCCACGTGACGCTCGGCGGCGTCGGGAACTACCTGCGCGACGAACTCGAAAAAAGGCTCGACATGGAGGTGCGGGTGACGGTGCTCGGGCACGTCCAGCGCGGGGGATCGCCGACGGCGCACGACCGGGTGCTCGCGACCCGGTTCGGGGTGGCAGCCGCGAACCTCATCAAGGAGAAAGACTTCGGGAAGATGGTCGCGCTCCGGGGGGACGATATCGTCGCGGTCCCGATCGAGGAGGCGGTGGCGAACCTCAAGACGGTGGATATGGACCTCTACAAGATCGCGAGCATATTTTACGGGGGGTGAGGGGAGCCTCCCCTTAATCCTCAGGCCCTTTCAAGTTCTTGTCCTGCTCTTTTCCCGAAACTCTGCCGCACAACCGCGCCGGCAACCCCCCCGGCGGTCCCGAGGAGCGGAAAGAGCAGTCCCAGCGCGATGGCGACCATCCCGGCAAGCCCGGCGGCGAACCCCGTTCCATGGGACGCCGTCCAGAGCATCGGGAGCAAGAAAAGACCGGTCCCGAAGAGCGCCGCGACAAGCCCGGCCTCGAGGCCGTCTTCCGGCCGGGTCCCGGCGGAATATCCTGCGATGAATCCGCCGGCGAGCGGAACGATCACGACGAACGGGGCGATAAAGACGAGCACGAGAGCCGAACCGGCGATGACGGCCGTCCCGATGCCGATCCCGAGCCACCGGCCCCGTCCGTGGCCGTCGGCAGTGCCTCCTCTCCCGATGCCGTTTCGCACCGCCGTCCCGCCCGCTCCGCCGACGGCGCTGTAGGGGAGGAGGAGCGCCGTGAGGATGAGGGCGTAGAAGAGGAAAGTCATCCAGAACGGGGGATACTGCGGGTTGTTCTCCACCAGGCTCATGAGGGTTATCGTAGAGGCTGCAAGCAGGGCCACGAGCACCCCGCAGACGGCGCCGGTGATGGCTCCGTCCTTCACCGAGCCCGGGGTGAGAAGCCCGGCAATGAGCCCTCCGCAAAAGAGGAACGCCACTATTTCAAACGACCCGGGGAGGACCTTCAGGAGACCAAGGAGTGAGGCTGCACCGATCACCGCCGCTCCCACAACCGCCCCGTAGAAGCGTCTGGCTACGGCACGCGATACCATGCGTCGATCTCATTTCGCCGGCTGTTATCCGTTTCGGTTTACCCCGGCCCCCGGAGCAGAGGTATTATACGCGAGGAGGGTATGGAACTGGAACGGAGACGCGGCGGGAGACCGGGTGGCAGCCCTCCGGAATCCGGCCTCAGACTCGCTGCTCCGGAACCGGACCGGTATACCATGAGCATCACTGATTACTGTCGACGTACCGTCGCCTTCACCCGGGATATCATGCGCCAGCCGGTGAAGACAAGGAGAGACCTCCAGTTCTCCGACCTTGGCTTCTTCCTCCGGTTCGCCCGGCCCATCTGGAGCGTGGGCGTGCTGGCCCTCGTAGCGACCGCTCTCGTCTCGGCCGCAAAGACCATCCTCCCACTCAGCATCAAGTTCTTCATCGACAACATCCTGCTCGGAGAGAGACCGGCCACCGACTCCCTCCTTGCAGGCGCCGCAGGGACCCTCTCCTCGCTCAATGCACTCATCATCGCCCTTCTGCTGCTCGGGCTCTTCACCGGAGGCATGGATCTCTTGCGGAACTACTGGACCGCCCGGTTTCGGGAAGGGTATGCCTTCAATCTCCAGACCGCTCTTGTCGAGCACGTCTTAAGTTTCCCGCTCTCGTACTTCAAGTCGCAGCAGACCGGCTACATCATGTCGCGCCTCTCCGACGACGTCCAGATCCTGCAGTATACTGTCTCACAGTACCTACCCCAGAGCATCGCAAACGCTCTCTACGTCGCCTTCACCTTCGCCATCCTCTGCATCTTAAACCTCAAGTTGACCCTCGTCGTCGTCGCCTTTATTCCCCTCTACCTGCTGGTCAACGCCGTCTTTATCCGGCGGATCCGCGCCGCCACCCACCGGGAGCGCGAACGACAGGCCTACGTCTCGCGGGATCTCCAGGAGGTGATCTCCGGGATCGACACCGTCAAGTCGCACGCCGCAGAGGACCGTGAGGTGCGCAGGGTCTCCGGGACACTTCGGAATATGGTCGATGCCCGGATCCGGAACACAATGCTCTCGGCATTCTCGGAGTACTTCAGGATTGGCACGATGTCGCTCATGCTGATCGCCGTCTTCTGGTTCGGTGGGAACGAGGTGCTCGCCGGTGCTATGACCGTGGGAGACTTCGTCGCGTTCGCGGTCTACATCGTGACGTTCGCCCCCACGGTCAACACCTTCTTCGCCTTCCCCGTCGTCATGCAGCCCGCGGCGACATCCGCCGCACGACTGCGCGACCTCTTTGCGATGCACGGCGAGTCAGGGAGAACTTCAGGTGCCGGCGGGATCGCACCCACCGTGGTGCAGGGCAGGATCGAGTTCTCCGGTGTCTGGTTCGGCTATGCGGAGTCGGAACCAATTCTTCGGGACGTGAACTTCGTCGTCCGGCCCGGCGAGGTGGTCGCCATCATCGGGCGGACCGGTGCAGGGAAGACGACGCTCATCAACCTGATTCTCCGGGCGTTTTTACCACAGAAAGGAACAGTCACACTCGACGGGCGCGACCTCTCAACCCTGGATCCCCGATGGCTGCGGCGGCAGGTCTCGCTCGTCTCACAGGACCTCTTCCTCTTCCACACCACCATCGAGGAGAACATCCGCTACAGCAGGCCCGACGCCACCCATGATGAGGTTGTTGAAGCCGCCCGGAAAGCGCAGATTCACGATGACATTATGCAGTTTCCGAAAGGTTACCAGACGATCGTCGGAGAACGCGGGACACAGCTCTCCGTCGGTCAGAGGCAACGGGTCGCCATTGCCCGGGCGTTCTTAAAAGACGCGCCCATCCTCATCCTCGACGAACCCACATCGGCGCTCGATATGCAGACCGAGGATCAGATCCGGCAGACGCTCGAGATCCTGGTCAGAGATCGGACGACGATCCTCATCTCCCACCGCCCCTCACTCCTGACCCTCGCCGACCGGGTCCTCACGATCGAGGACGGAGAGGTGCGTGAGTACCGGGAGACCGAAAGCACCACATGGACTCGCTCCGACCGCCCTTCCGGATCCCTGGGCCGATCCACCGTCCCCTGATCACGGCTTTATGCTTATTGGATGCTGCGACCCATCCTATGGTATGGATCGTAAGGTCGGATGCCTGATCTGCGGAAGAGATCTCGTGTATAGCAAGGAAGCCCGGGATGTGACGTGTGCTGTCTGCGGCAAGACCTGGAGCACCACGGCGACCTGCGAAGCGGGACACTTTGTCTGCGATCGATGTCACAGCCTGGAGGCTCTCGATCTCATCGAGGAGTTCTGCATCACGACAACACTCGAGGACCCGCTTGCCATTGCCTGCACCCTGATGCGTCATCCGGCAATCAGGATGCACGGGCCAGAGCACCACTTCCTCGTGCCAGCAAGCCTCATCGCCGCATACTGCAACCACCTGGGGGAGCCGGGGAGAAAGGGGGCACTGCTCCGGCAGGCGCGTGCGAGGGCCGGGACGGTCCAGGGAGGATTCTGCGGCACTCACGGTGCCTGCGGCGCGGCGATCGGGACCGGTATCTTCGCAAGCCTGATCACCGGGTCAACACCCCTAAAGAAACAGGAGTGGTCGCTCGCAAACCAGATGACCGCACGCAGCCTGATGATGATCGCCCGGCACGGCGGTCCCCGGTGCTGCAAACGCGACTCATGGCTTGCGATCCGGACGGCGGTCACCAACCTTTCCGAGCGGTTCGGCGTAGCCCTCCCGTCGGAGGGGAAGGTGCGGTGTGAGTTTGGTGATATCAACCGCGAATGTCTGAGAGAGGCGTGCCCCTTTAACCGGACTACTCGACCGGATGGCCCACCATCCGAAGAAGAGTTATAATGATGCCATAGCCGATGACGGTCCCAAGAAGCGTCGCTGCGACGGCAATGAAGCCATCTCCCCACTGCATCCGGATCCACCAGCCCGCCGCACTCCCGATTAAGAAAGAGGCGAATATGATGATGAGTTCATGCCGAACGAGCATGACCATAGCGTTTTCCTGCAGAGTATATCAAAAAGTGTGTGCTCTTGCCGCTCATATCGGTTGCGGGCATCCAAAACCGCAGAGTTATTAATCAGCCAGCATCGAACTCATGAAGAATGTTCATCGCCTGCCACCTCTTTGCGGGTCTCATCCTGGGCCTCGCACTCTCCATACGCCTCAATGATCGGCGGCTCATCGGTTTTGCTGCTCTTGGGGCCCTTCTCCCCGACCTGATCGACAAACCGGTGGGACATATCCTTCTTGCGGACTCGCTCAACTACGGGCGAATATTCGGGCATGGCCTCCTCTTCCTCGCACTCCTCTTCATCGCAGGCATTATTTTCAAGAGAGAGCGAGGATCGCCTGCAGTCCTCGCTGTTGCGGCAGGCGTACTCATCCACCAGATCCTCGATACAATGTGGACAGACGCCATAACCTGGTATTTCCCGCTCCTTGGCCCGTATCAGCCCTACGAGTTCACAGACTACTTCGGCAACGCTATTCTCGCGGAGGTCTCTTCCCTCTCGGAGTGGATATTCCTCGTCGCGTCGGCAGGCATCGCCCTTGCCGCCTGCCGGAACCTCCGACCCGACCTCTCCAGGATCGCCCGCATGCTCGTCCGTGCTTCCATCCCGCTCCTAGGGGTCCTTACCATAGCCTCCCTCTATGCCTGGGCGACCGGTATTGCAGGGAGCATCCTGATGGCCGGAGCGGGGCCGGGGGATTACCTGCTGCTTGCAGTCGTGGGGGCCATCGGGATCGCCGGAGTGACCGGGCATCAGAATTTCCTGGGCATCAACCCCTCAGGGCAGTTTGGTTAAGGCGCTGATACTGCCCGGGACAGTCCTCTCAACCCGGAGCGCCGTCCGACCCGCGGGTTTGATCTCGATGGCGAACGTCCCATATGGAGCGCAGTCTTGTCTGTTGTTTAGCCTTATGTGCAGCACATACTCCTCTCCAGCTTCAAGAAGAAGATCGGAGTCATCATTGAACCGATCCTGGATACTCCAATAGCCCGCTTCGGGACTATCGGTAAGAAGAGGAATATTTTGTCTGATTGGATCCACGTGATGAGGACCGGTCAATCGGAGAGAGACCGTGGTCATATCGATCGGTTCGCTGCCGCTGGTGAGTTTGATCGGGATGATGATGGAGTTGAGGTAGTCATAGGGAGGTGAGCTGACACCGTAGACGGTTCCCGAGACCATGCAGGCCGAACCGGCCTGTCGGATTCCCTGGTGGATGGTAGACTGACTCTCACCTGAGAAGAGAAGACCCATCGTAAGAACAACGTAGCCAAAGACGGCAGCGACCACGACAAAGGCGATCAGGACGATCGCCGCCTCGAGCCCTGTGAACCCGGCATCCGGCGGGCCGACCGCATCAGAAGAGCTCGACATATGCATTCTTTCCAATCCCGGAGGGAACTGTTCTGGTCAATGAGGCAGTCGCCCCTTCCGCGGCAGTTATACCAAGGGTGAACGTATCCCCCGGTCCGATGCCCACACTCTCCAACTTCCTCAGTTCCACCATAACGACCTCTCCTGCCTCCAGAACAGGTCCGCCATCTTTCGGATACCGCCACGTTAGGGTTACATCGCCGGGAGGAAGCGTGACAATCTTCTCTTTTGTGGCGATGGTGTAGGTCATGCTCCCCATATCAAATGCAGCGAGATCGGTCATGGTCTCAAGATCGAAAACAATGCGCTCAACGAGATCCCGACTGCTGTCCATCTTGACGATGACCACATCCCCCAGACGGAGAGCGGAACCTGCATCCATAAGGCCGGCATGCATGACTTCCTGGCTCTTTTGCGATGCAAATATCCCTGCTCCGAGTACGACGTATGCAAAGATCGACGCAATCACAATCCGCCTCGAGCCCGCTAGAAGCTTCTCTGTTCCAGCCTTCCCGGAGCATATCTGGCACTCAACCGTACTTTCGTTATGTTGTATTTATAGACATCGATCATATCTGAACAAACTCAAAAAACTTAGGGTGAAATAAAGATTATTTCTGGTATAAGCTGGAGACCTATTGCTTGATATGAGATTATATGAAACAGCAGACGCTGATTACGATTGAACCAGTTTTAGAATAGATCGCCTTCTGTCGTAGCAAAGATATGACAAAGGCCCGTCTCAGGGAACGATTTTTATAGCATGGCTCATCATGGTTTAACTGAATGCCTCTGGAAGCCGCGATAGACCTTCTCATAGGTTTCCCTGCCTTATACACCATCCAACCCGTAGCCGCACTCATCATAGCCGCCATATCGCTCTTCGCTTCAATACATACCGCGGCGATAGAGGAGAAGTCCTCCAGCAGATCCATATCCCGGCTCAATCAGGCCCTGATTGTCATCCTCACGTTGGTTCTCCTTGCGGCCATTGTGATGACTGTATTCATCGTCGTGAATCCAAAAGAAGGCGAGAAGTACACCGAGTTCTATATCCTTGGCCCAAAAGGGAGAGCTGCCGATTATCCAACCGAATTCATGGCCGGGACACCCCAGACGGTCATCATCGGTATTGGAAACCACGAGTACCAGGACATCACCTACACGGTGGAGACATATGCCATAGAGAGCAGGCTTAATAATGCGACAAACCGGTCAACAGTCGTCTCGGCAACGCTTCTGGACCGATTCTCCGTCACAGTGCCGCACAATCAGACGGTGGAGCAGCCCTACTCCTTCCGGATCATGGACCCGGATGTAAACAGGCTGGAACTCCTTCTCTTCAAGGAGACGCCCCCTGAAGAGATCCCAAAGAACAGTCTCATCGGTGCCGGTTACCGCAACCTCCACCTCTGGCTGCGGGTGCATTGAGTGGTCGTGCGCAAATCGGGATCAAGAGGGCATCCACATGGAGCGTCCTCCCATTCTTCTGGGAAGAGATGCAATAGACAAAGGGCTATGGTTACTCCCTTCAATCATATGCTTTGGACGTCAGTCGAGGGGAGCATGCGTATCCATGAATAAGCCGGATTGATGCGACACCTGTTTGGCCAAACCAGATACGGGACGCGTGATCTCAGTCCGAGGCGGGGCATCCAGATCGAGATCGTCTCGCAGATGGTGTTTCCGCAGGAATTCCCTGGCGCTGAGCGACGCGGCGTATCCACTGTCCAACTCCCTAAGAACCCCATCAATGATCTCTGCCTGCTTAACGATCTTTTCAGCGATCTCACCGCCCTGCAGATCTGCAAGGCCGACGATGACGGCAAGCGGGTTTCTGATACGATCGCCAAGGCAAGCCAAGTGCTCGATGTTCTGATCGAGTTGCGCAGAGATCTCCCGCCACCGACTGTCATCGGTCTTCTGCTGTACGACCGCGATGATCCCGGCGAGGTTGCCCATACTGTCGCTGATCGGCGAGAAACCAAGACTCATGGCAATAGGAAGCCCCTGTACGCTCATAAAGAGCGCCTCCATTGTGCGTGGTTTTTCGATCGGATCGGAGCGTCCTGCCGAGTTTCGGGAGACACGTTCCAGAAAGCAGACCTTCTGGAATTCAGCAATAGAATCTCTGGTCATCAAAAAAGAGAGGTGTTTTCCTGCGAGATCTTCGGGGCGGTACCCGAGAAAGCGCTCAACCGACGGGCTTACTGATGTTATGATGAGGCTTGAATTGAGAGAGATGACCAGATCCGACGAGAGAGCTACCAGAGTTTCAAACAGATCGCGAGCCTCCTGAAGGCGCGCCTCCAACCGATCGGAGCCGCTGGTGATGTGATAGATATCCAGGCGCGCACCTCGGTTCTGCCCTACAGGGATCACGATGCTTGAATACTCCACCCAGATATTATCGGTCGATTTACGGGATATGCAGTATCGTCTTTCCGGGATCTTTTCGTAAAAGAAACAGGCACTGATAAATTCTGCCTTAAAATCCTCACCGTTAGGGAAATTTGGAGAGATACAGCGGGAGACAAACTCAATGGCGTTCATTCCGACGGTATCGTATCTGTTCACCCCGAAGAGATCCTCGATAGCCCTATTCATCCAGATCACTGTCTGATCAGGGGCAATCAGTACAATTCCATCCTTCTGGTAGCCAACCAACAGCGTCAGGAGGTCCCCGGTGGACGTCGCAAAATGAGAGCCGGCATGAGGGCAACAACCGCCATGGTAAAAATGAGCATCAACTACCGGCCCCTGTTCCGGTCTCTGCCCATCGGTTCTCCTGTGCTCCATACTCCCGCCCAAGAATAATAATCAGTCTTTCCAGGATATACTTTGAAAATAACCCATATAAATGGCTTTCTTGTTATTTCACTGACGTATTACACGATTTTTGAGAAATAACAATGTTGCTGAGTTGATACAACAGTACTGTACAATCTCCATCAGAATGGAATATTTTCCTCTTTCCGATCGTATACAATATGCAAGCATACAGTCTAATCACCCACCTTTCGCACTAACTTTGGCCCTTCGTCGAAATATCAAACCGCAAGATCCTTGTACTTTCCGGAAAAACCTCTGCTGTGCCCACCTCTGCTGATTTCATCGAAGGATCCAACATCTCGATCGGCCATCTCGGGATCGTCGCCGGTGCTTTCGACACCCTCGGGATCGCCGAGGTCGTTGACCGTGCCATTCCCAAAACACGGCACCACCACCTCACCCACGGGGATATTGTCAAAGCCATGGTGCTCAACGGTCTTGGTTTTGTCGAGCGGCGGCTCTACCTGTATCCGGCGTTTTTCTCGGACATCGCCGTCGACCGGCTCCTGGGCGACGGTGTGACGGTCGACCACCTCAACGACGACGTCCTGGGCAGGACGCTCGACGCGATCGCCGCGTACGGCCCGACCGAACTCTTCAACGAGATCGTTGCCGAGTGCCTCCTCGCCAGCGATTACGGCACGCACTGCCTCCATGTCGATACTACCACGTTCAGCGTCAGCGGCGCGTACGACGCCGACTTCGACTCCCGCGACATGACCATCACCTATGGCCATCCCAAAGACGGCCGGTGGGATCTCAAGCAGTTCGTCCTCGGGATGGCGACCGATCAGCACGGCATCCCGCTCTTCCTGCAGACCTTCTCCGGGAACGAATCCGATAAGAAGACGCTGCTGACGATCATCACGCAATTGACCGAAAACCTGCAGCACCCGGGGAAGGTCTACCACATCGCCGATGCCGCGTTCTACACCGCCGAGAACCTCGCAACCCTCGGCACCCATACCTTCTGGATCAGCCGGGTGCCGGCGACCCTGAACGAGGTGAAGGACCTTATCGCTGCAGACCCCTCCCTGCAGCCGTGTGCGGACGACCGCTACCGATATGCGGAGCATATGTCTGAATATGCCGGCATCCCCCAGAAATGGGTCATCTACCACTCGGCACCGATGCAGGAGCAGCAGGAGAAGACGTTCGCAAAAAGGCTGGAGAATGACAGAAAAAAGGCAGAGACGTCGCTCCGGAAACTCGGCGCACGGGAGTTCGCCTGCGAGCCGGATGCCCGGATCGCCGCCGAGAAGTGGCTGCAGGAGCACCTGCAGTTCCGTTTTAGCTCTCTGGACATCCGAGCAACTACCCGGAAGCTGACGAAGAAGCGGGGCAGGCCGAAGGCGGATGAGCCGGTGGAGACGGTCTATACGGTCTCTGCAGAGCTTGAGTACAACCCCCTGGTTGTCGAACAACGCCGGCAGAAACTCGGCCGGTTTGTCCTGGCGACGAACGATCGGGAACTCTCACCGGACGAGCTGCTGACGAACTACAAAGAGCAGGGCACGGTGGAACGGGGGTTCCGGTTCCTCAAGGATCCCTCGTTCCGGGTGGCGGAGATCTACCTGAAGAAACCGTCGCGGATCCAGGCGCTGGCGATGATCATGGTCCTCTGCCTGTTCGTGTATGCGATGACCGAGTTCCGGCTCCGCCGGAACCTGCAGGAAACCGGTGAAACAGTGACCGACCAGACGAAGAAGCAGACCCAAAGACCAACCCTGAAGTGGGTGTTCTTCCGCTTCCGCGGAGTCCGGGAACTCCGGTTCCGGGCAGAGGAGGCGGTGACGGTGATTGTCACGAATATGACCCAGGAATTGTGGAAGATACTCAGGCTGCTTGGGGAGGAGTATGAAAATTACTATTTGTGAGCAAAGACCTGCGGAATGTGGGTAATCATCTCGATACTTGTGGTTACGCTTTCAGGAGCCCTGAAACTACAGTTTGCATATGGATTCCTCGGTAGCCACGTCCCGCTCACTGAATTTGTCGCCGCAGCGTTCATTGCCTACGCAGCCTATGCGTTTGATCGTGGTGTGGAGAATAAAGAGGATGAGAAACGAGGAACTCTGTTCAAAAAAGCACTCCTGCTAACAGCAGTCTTCGCGACGATCGGAGCATTCGCCCTTTACCCAAACCCCGCCCTGGTCGTGCCGTTCCTCGTTGCATACCTCTATACAAAGGGCATCGGAGGATATCGGCTGAAAGGCGGTAAAGGCGTGAAAAACTGTATCGTCGCTCTTACCTGGTCACTCGGCATCCTGATCTTCCTCGGTACCATCAGCCTGCCGGTCATGTTGGTTTGCCTCTTCTTCTTCTGCAAAAGTTTTGTCAACACCGTCATCTACGATGTCCGCGACATCGATAAAGATAAGATGGCGGGGATCCTGACCATCCCGACAGTCCTCTCCCGGACGCAGGTCACCGCCCTGCTGCTCGGACTCAGCCTGATCACTCACATGACAGTCATCGGTGCATACTTCTCAGGTTTCATCGCCGGTATCGACGTTCTGCTCATCAGCTCGATCCACAGCACCATCTACATCATTGCTTACTGTAATGGGTTCGAGATGTTTCGGAACGCGCTCGTCGATGGGGAATGGATCCTCTATGCAGGCTATATAATCCTGCGGGATTGCATCCTATAATGCTGGATGAGATCCCTTCCAAACTTTATTGCTTCCGGGGACGTCGCAATGAGGTCCCTCGTGAAGTCGTAACTTCCCGACTTATAGAAGAACCCGATCGAGAGGAATGTATCTGTGACTGTCGCAGCGATCCCGGGAGTTTCTGGGATGAGATACACCTCAAGATTGCTGTAATCTTCCAGCGGATAGGTAGAGATAATATCAAGGACTTCCTGTGTGACCACAAGAGAGATCGTCTCGAGACTCTCCGCCAGGCCCTTGAAGAACTCAGGGTAATCGGGGAAGAGAATCGGTGAGTCTCCGTAGATCTCCCGGGTTTTCCTCAGGTTGTTGATGAAAACTCTGTGAGGCTTTAAGATATCGGATGGTTCAGAGACGATAATCTCGGCATCCCGGATCTCACTGAGGCGAAGAGCGAACTCGTCCGGGAAAGCGATGGTATGGTCCGGAAAGGCTTCATAGAGTAACCTGAGGGTATTGATACTCTCTTTGAACCTCTCAAATACGACGAGGTTGGCATATCCCCTATCAGTCAGCGAAACCTCACCGTCAGCTTCTCTGACAAACCCCACTTTCTTGAGGTAATTGACCGTGAAAGCGTAGGTTGAGGAGGGTATATGCTTTTTAATCTCATCCTTGGTTTCCTGCCGCATGAGTGCATCAAGAACCTCAATCCGGCGTTCACTCGAAAAGATCCGCATGAAATCGGTGATCTTCATGTATATCTTAATACTTCGTCGACATCGTCAGATTAATCTTGTTCTTTACAGAGATGATACATTGAACGCCTCTCCATGAACGCCCCTCCAGAGCCGAACGTTTCCCGGCTTTGAGGGTGAGTCGGCATCAAGACTGCTTCTGCCGGCCCCAAACCCCGGACAAGACCGCAGACGATAACCTTTCGCACACCCATGATCGTTAACTGGCGAGCCATACCCCAGGCAAACAACTCCCTCGCTGCCCTCTCCGCGGCATGCGAGAGTGACGGCTACCACCTCCAGATCACCGACGAACCGCTCGACGATGTCACCATCTACAGCCTGAACTCCATCAACGAGCGCCTCTACCGTGACGAGATCGCGGGGGCGGACTGCATAACCATCGCAGGGGGGCCCCACCCTTCAGCATGCTACCGGGAGGTGGCAGAATATGCCGATTACGTCGTCGTCGGAGAGGGGGAGTACACGCTTCCCGCTCTCCTTGCCGCAATCGAGGAGGGGAGGGATCCACCCCCGGGTGTCGCCACCGCCGCCGGCTATACGCCGGCCCGCCACACCGTCCTCCTCGACGCTCACCCGCCCTTCTCGCAGATCAAGGGCTTCATCGAGATCACCCGGGGATGCCCGTTCTCCTGCGGGTACTGCCAGACACCCCGTCTCTTCGGACGGTGCATGCGCCACCGCTCCATCGACGAGATTGCCCGATATGCCTCACGTTACCGTGACATCAGGTTCGTCACCCCGAACGCCTTTGCCTACGGCTCTGATGGAGTCCATCTCCGACTTGATCGAGTGGAGCGGCTCCTCCGGAGCCTCGATGGGCGGATCTACTTTGGAACCTTCCCCGGTGAGGTGCGCCCGGAGTCTGTCTCGCAGCAGTCCATCGATCTCATCCTTGACTACTGCGCCAACACCCGCCTGCACTTTGGAGCCCAATCGGGGAGCAATGCGGTGCTCCGTCGCCTGCACCGGGGGCATACCGTCGAAGACGTTATTTGTGCCGTCGAACTCTGCCGGGAGAATGGGCTCGTCCCGATCGTCGATTTCATCGTTGGCCTGCCGTTTGAGAGCGACGATGACCAGCGCGCTACGCTCGACCTCGTAAGGTTTGTCACCCGGGCAGGAAAAGCGCATATTCACTATTTTATGCCGCTACCCGGGACCCCACTCTCAAATGAACAGCCTCGCCCCCTTCTCCCTGAGACGGAGAAGGTTCTCGGCAAACTGGCGCTCGGTGGTAAAATAACCGGTTCCTGGATGGATCATGAGATAAGGTTTTTTAGGCGCACTTCTCACCTATAGTGCATGACGGATGTGCTACTCTTAGCAGATCTGCACGGTAACTACGGAAAGCTTGACGCTTTTCTCAGCTACGACTACGATGCAGTCATCATTGCAGGCGATATCACCAATTTCGGTCCACTTGAGCCTGTAGATTCGGTGCTCTCCAACTTCGAAGTACCGTGTTTTGCAATCCCCGGAAACTGCGATCCCCGCGAGATCATCGATGTGCTCGAGCGCTCGGATGCGGTATGTCTACATGACTCGTGGATCGCTCTCGGCAAGATCACGCTTGCGGGTCTTGGAGGTTCGAACAAGACCCCGTTTGACACACCGTTTGAATTGACGGAAGAAGAGATCGATGATAAACTCACCCGGATAGTCAACCATATGGATAAGAACGTTTACAACGTCCTGATCTGTCACGCCCCACCATATGAAGCGCTGGACTTGGTCGGTGATAATCACGTCGGGAGCCAGAGCATACGCAAGCACATGCCCCAATTCGACCTGATCTGTTGCGGCCATATCCATGAGGCACGGGGCATAACCGAGGTCGATGGCGTCACTATCGTCAACCCCGGGCCCGCTTCAGAAGGTAATGGAGCTCTCATCCACTTCGGGACGGAGCCGAAAGATATTCATATCGATCTTATCACTGTTTAGACAACAGCATCTCCAGATACGAGGTGTAGATTGGTGGACCGTCTACACCCAATTCTTTTGCAGTCGCCCCAATTCGTGCGGCAGCATCATCTCTGTCGCTTTCCGTCAGGATCTCGATCTCGATGAATGTCCCCAGATCGTCGACATCATCAAGCGTCACCGTCAGATCGCCCATCTCATAGATCTCCCGCACCTTTGAGACCGTAGCAGCCCGACGGAAACCGAGACGGGAGAGGATCGCCTCAAGGGTCTCCCCCGACTCCACCGCAAGGTTGAACTCCTCGCGGGCCTTCGCGCTCCCGACCCGGACTTTCGGTCCCTTGTAGGTCACGGTAGATCCGGCATCATCATACCTGACCCTTAACGCCTCGTCGGTCTCTCCAAAATCCCGGTGTGGAGCGTTATAGTAGACGTCACGCTCCTTCTGTCTGGTAATCATCCGCGCTTCCAACCGGACAAGCCGGTTCCTGACGCTTTCGAGATCGGGAACAGCAAATTTTGCTTCTACTTCAAGCATACTCGTCGCGCTAGATCACTCTCTCGGGAACCGCGATAAAACCTCATGGAACGGCCCGGACCGGGCTAGCGATCTTTTGTCGAATCAGATCTCTCTGCTGCTCTGCAGCAGCGAGGAGGGCGTCGTCCCCAAGATATCCCGCAGCGGTGATAGCCCGTTCCGTGAGCACGAGAGCGGTATCGTAGTCCTCACGATGGTAGAACCGAAGCCCGAGTTCGAGGTTTAAGTCTGCAGCTTTTTCGTACTCCTGCGCGTGGAAGAAGTGGCAGGCAAGCGAGAGAAGAGCGTGCAGCCTGCCGGAAAGACGGTGCATGGACCGCTCAAAGCAGTCTGCTGCACGGGCATTGAGCGCGGACTTTGCATCGTCTGGGAGCTCGCGCCTGCAGTGCTCCTGTAAGAGTGGGTGGGCGAAGGCGTACTCCCCACCCGGAAGCCTCCGGAATATGCCGATCTCCCGCAGCCGGTCGGCAAGGCTCGAACCTTCAAGACCGAGCATGCAGGCCACAACCGGTACCGGGAACGGGGGGTTTAAAACAGAAAGTTCCCTGGCCCAATCCTTCCAGGACTCAGGGAGCCCGCTATAGGCAAGATCAGCCGGATCTCTACTACCGGTGAGGAGATCTGCGATCTTTTCCAGGGTTGGGTCAAGCCCCCGGTAATTCAGTGTGTTAAAGCAGGCCATAAGGCCAAACGGGTTGCCGGCGGATTCCTCGAGGAGACCGGCGGCGGCCTCGTTAATGGTGAGATTAAACCTCCTCTGTGCCAACTCCTGGATCTCACTAACCCGCATTTCGGAGAGGCGTATCGTAGAAAAGCCGAGGTTCCGGATCTCCTCCTGCATGGTCGGGTATCCGGGGCACGTCCCATCCTCTGCCCGGCAGGTGAAGGCAAGAAAGATTCCCGGCGGGAGATCGTGCATGATGTCCAGAAGGAGGCGCCGATCAAGGCTTGAAGCAAGATGGACATCATCGAGCAGGACTGCAGCCACACGGCCGGTCACGCTCATCACCCTTCCGAGCTCCTGGAGGAGTTCGAGGAAAGCCTCGCGCACCCGGTCGTACCCGACCTCGGGCGACTCGGCGAAGACGCCGATGATCTCTTCCCCGGTCTTCGCAAGGAGGCCGACCGGCTCCACCGGGGCGACGTACTTCTCAAGTACATCGCCGGCATACCGGATCGCCTCCCTCATGCTCTCTAGACCAAGATCCCCCCCAAACCTTGCGGTCGCAGCGTGCCTCCGCAGGTCTTTCAGGAGGTCCCGAAAGACAGAAAAGATCATTCCTGGAAGGTCGAAGACCTCTCCCCGAAGGACTGGGGACTGGAGGCCGCCGGGACGCTCCTGCACCTCGTATGCAAGCCAGTTCAAGAGCGAACTCTTCCCGATCCCCGGCGGACCGGAGATCATCACAGCCTGTCCTCCTGCACGGGAGAGGAGAGCCCCAAGATGCTCACGCTCCTCCCTTCTGCCGCAGAACTCTTCAGGGGGGCAGGGGGCATACGAGACGCCCCCCACCCGTCGCTGCACCTCATCCATGATCCTCCATCCCCCTCTATCACGGGCATACTTCAATATTTGGACCGGAGCCTCCAGCACCTGCCGGGCATCCCGTGATACCAGTCCAGGCCTATGATACTGTCCAACCGTGCCCGGGAGGCGGCAGAGACAAGAAGCAGCCCTGTATGGGGCCAGTCATGCGCTCCCGGAAGCGGGGCGGTAAACAGTATAAATACACCTCCTTCCAAATAAATTAGAACAACTAGACGCAGGCTTGCAGCGGGCCGGTGCAGAGACGTGCCGGGGACCGCAATGCGATCTGCTATCCAAGGTGAATGGAATGGCACTTCAGGAAGGAGACTTTATCAGGCTCAGGTATACCGGCCGCTTCGATGAGACTATCTTCGATACAACGGATGAAGAGAAGGCAAAGGAAGAGGGGATCTACAACCCGCGGGCAGAGTACGGTCCGGTCACCGTCCGTCTGGGGAGCCACCACATCATCATCGGCCTTGAGGATGAACTGATCGGCAAAGAGGTCGGCGCCGAGGGAGAGGTTGACGTCCCGCCCGAGAAGGGATTCGGGTCCCACGATGACGCAAATGTCCGGTCTGTCCCGGTCTCGCAGTTCCGCGAGAAGCCGAAGCGCGGGATGCGGATTGAGGTAGAGGGGCGCGAAGGCGTCGTCGTCGATGTTATCGGGAGGCGTGCGGTCGTCGACTTCAACCACCCGCTTGCCGGAAAGACCCTGACCTACTCCTACACGATCGTCGAGAAGGTCGAGGACCCCATTGAGCAGATCAAAGGCCTCATCAAGCTCTACTCGGGCCGGACCGACATCGGGATCAGCATCACCGATGGCGTGGCAGAACTGGCGCTTCCTCCCGCGATCGTATATGACCGGCGCTGGATGATCTGGCGGGGCACCCTTGTCCGCGAGATATTCGAATACTATCCCGACATCAAGAACGTCGTCATGAAAGAGACATTCCCGCGCCCTGAGGAGACAAAGGCCGCTTTTGAGGTCCCCGAGACCGAAGAGACCCCGAAGACGGAAGAGACTGAGGAGTAATTCTCCTCAGCTCTTGAGTTTCGCTTTTTTGGAAGACATTTCTGCGTTAACCTACATCTTTGAGATCCTGTGAGCGTGGGATGGCCTTGCCTGAGATGTCAGGCTGCCCATCACGCATTGCGGATCTGGTTTCCCTGCGGATATCACCACGCAGGGGAGAGCGACGGTTCGTAGAACCGGAGCTTGAGCACCGCCAGGTGCGAAGATCGGCACCATCCATTACAAGGTTTCTGCCAGTGGAATGATCGAGGGAAAATCCGGGATACTGGACTGTGGGGGCATCGCATTGCAGGGGTGGGTTTCAGGGGAGTACGATGTTCCAAAGGAGCGGAGCTCGACCACCGCCAGG
>Ga0134094_1000648_pt1 | contig 40704 bp, 34 predicted proteins | sample 5_1taG_FD_94458 | JGI IMG/M metagenome (GOLD analysis project Ga0134094, IMG submission 94458) | Switchgrass degrading microbial communities from high solid loading bioreactors in New Hampshire, USA - 5_19_20_110_A1 metaG | ecosystem: Engineered > Bioreactor > Semi-continuous > Anaerobic >... | reverse complement strand
TCCTCCATAGCACGCCATGAACCATACACATCGCCAAACGGTTGATGAATCAAATAAAGGTCAAGATAATCAAGCTGAAGATTCTTAAGCGATTTTTCAAAGGCTTTCTTGGTTGTTTCATAACCGGCATCCTGAACCCAAAGTTTTGTAGTGATGAAAAGTTCTTCCCTTGGAATACCGCTCTTTTTTATTGCTTTTCCGACAGCTTCTTCATTGCCGTATGATGCAGCAGTATCTATCAGACGATATCCTGTTTCAATTGCATCATAAACACAGCGTTCACACTGCTCGGCGTCATTTATTTGATAAACGCCGAACCCTAAAATTGGCATTTCCACACCATTATTTAAAACTACCTTTTGCATATAAATGCTCCTTTCAGATGTTAATATTTTTTAACCAATGGGCAATATCTTTTTCCGAGTTGTTTACGTTCCCGCCACGGATTGCCAGCCCTTTCAACACTTTTGAATTTGGGCACAGTTTCTTTATATCGCTTTCACTGCGCCCCATGCCGCTTCCTTCGTGGGTGCAGAATGGAAGAATGGCCTTTCCAGCAAAATCGTATTTTTCGAGAAAAGTGAATACCGGCATCGGCATGGTTCCCCACCAGTTGGGATAGCCCAGAATGATAACTTCATAGTCATCAATATTTTCAAGATACGCTGAAAGCTCAGGCCTTGCATTGTCACGCAGTTCCTGCTGGGCAACTTTTGTGGTTTCCGTATAATCCTCAGGGTATTTCTTTATTGTGTTAATGCAGAACAGTTCGCCGCCGGTTATTTTCTGAATCATTTTAGCGGCAACTTCCGTATTGCCAACCGGCAAATTTACAATGCATCCATTGACATAATTGTTTCCTTCTCTTGAATAGTAGGTTATAAGAGTTTTTCCTTCTTTAAATTTATTCATTTTCACACCTCCTCGATTTCATTTCATCAGTTGACACATACACCCGCATGTGGTAATATCATAATAAACCTGAGAGTTGACTCTAAGTCAATAGGCTTTTTTAAAGTTGTTTTGCATTTTTATGTAAAATTTTTCTTAACAATTATTTGACAAATATTCGACAAAGAATTTGTCGCATTTCGGAGGTTGATTATGTATTACACCATCGGTGAGATCGCTAAAAAAGTTAATGTTTCTCCTCATACCCTGCGCTTTTATGCAAAAGAAGGATTATTGCCATTTGTTGAACGGAGCGAAAGCGGCATCAGAATGTTCAAAGATGAGGATTTTCAATGGCTGATGATAATAAAATGCTTGAAAAAGGCCGGCATGCCGATTAAAGATATTAAAACCCTCATTGACTTGACAATGGAAGGCGATTCAACAATTGAACAAAGGCTTGAAATCTTTAAAAGGCAAAAAGAGTCTCTTGAAAAACAAATTGCCCAGTTGCAGGAAACGCTTAAGCTTTTGAAATATAAATGCTGGTACTATGAAACGGCAAAAAATGCCGGTACTTGCGCAGTGCATGATACAATTAAAATTGAGGACATACCAGAGGATATACGGCCTATAAAAGAAAACATTAAAAAAGTCCGCAGCCTGTATTAAAAAATGCACATCTTTCTGTAAACCGCAGAAAGGTGTGCATTTTTAGCTTTTAAAATAAATTTATGCAAGTAGACATGTTCCCGCGAACACATCAAACCATTTCAAATCTCGTCTTTTCCGTCTACACAACCCTGCCCGCCGAGCGCCGCCCCAAAAGGCTGTGGATGTGTTTCCGCGAACGGTTACGCGAACAAAAAAACAGGGCTTCCCGGCATCTCCGCCGCCAAAAAGCACATTTTCGGCAGATGGCAAATCACCGGAAAACCCTGTATTCAAGCCGTTTTTCAAGCTTTTATTTGTTTTTTACATTTTGCATCAATAACACGCACTCCACATGATACGTCTGCGGAAACATATCAAAAGGCTGGACGCTCTGCACAACATACCCGGCGGCGAGCAGTCTCTTGATGTCGCGGGCCAGGGTCGCCGGATCACAGGAGACATATGCCAGCAGCGGCGCTTCCATGTTGATGAGCGCGCCAAGCGCTCGCTGATCCAGCCCGGCACGCGGCGGGTCGACCAGGACAACATCGGGTTTGATCTCAAGTCCCGGCAAAATTTCCTCCGCCAGCCCTTCGTACAGCTCGACGTGGTCGAACTCGTCCAGGTTCGCGGCAAAATCCTCTACTGCCGACGGTGACGCTTCGACCGCTGTTAACCGCCCAACCCGCGGGGCCAGGAAAGCGCTGAACATCCCCACCCCGGCGTAGACCTCCAGCAGCGTTGTCTCCGGCGAGAGCGGCAGGTGATTGAGCAGGTAGTCGATCATATTTTCAGCCTGCTGTGTGTTCACCTGGAAAAACGAGCCTGCTGAGACGCGAAACGCACGCCCGCGCGCCTCCATGATCTGATACGAATCGCCTGCAAGCACCAGCGGCTCGTTCTCTTCAAACCCGCCCGGCCCAACAAACACTACAGAAATCGGCAAATCGACGGTGAGATCAGGCGGGACCGGATTCTGCGACTCCAACACCATCAATATTTCATCGCCCGAGCCAACCCGCAGGCGAATTCGTTCGATGCCAGACATCGCATCAATATCGAGCTGCGGCAAAAGTTCCTCAATCGCCGGATCGCACAGCAGGCACTCTTCAACCGGCACAACGGTATGCGTTCCCGGTTCCTGAAAGCCTAACTTTCCATCAGGGGTCAGGTGAAACTGAACCGTGTTGCGGTAATGCCACTCGCGCGGCGAGCGAATGATCGGCGCAACCGGTGGCTCAGGTATTCCGGCGATCCGCTGGAGCTGATCGCGCACAATGTCCGTTTTTGCGCGCAGTTGGGCCTCATAGGTCATGTACAGGTAGTGACAGCCCGGACAGGCGCCCGCCGACCCGCTTCCGGTGACGACCCGGTCGGGGGAGGGCGTGAGAACATTGAGCAGTTGAGCCCGGGCATACGCTTTTTTCTCCTCCACCAGCCGCACGCGCACGCGCTCACCCGGCAAAACACCGGGCACAAAGACTGCCCTCCCATCTGGCAGCCGGCCCATGCCGTCCCCACCATATACCATTGTCTGAATATCGACCTCAAAGACCGGTTTCTTTGCCATGAAATCTCCCCGCGTAAATTAAAGGATGAAAGACAGCCTCAATGGCGAAATTATACCCAACAACGGGCCAGTGAGGGCTTCTGGGGTGATCTAATTATCACCCATTAGAAGGATTACTCACCCACCAAGATCATCCATAATAACCTTTTATTTAATTACTTTTAATAATCTCATTGATGTATAATTTCACAAAGTAAGGGGACTATCCACCTTAATTGTGCACAATTAACAAGTCGTTCCAAATCATTAAAAAGAGAAGAGGAGCAATGCATGAACACAACTCGTAGACCCTGGTTCTCTCAACCTTGGGCGCGGGTGGTCATCGGTCTGTTTGCGCTGATTCTCGTGGGGGGCGCTGCTAGCGTGCTGTTATTTGCACAGACGTCTACCCCAGAACAGCCGATCGAGTTCCCCCACAATCTGCATACAGGGCTGGGTTTGCAGTGCCGCTACTGCCATCCTGGTGTTGACTGGGGCCCGGTCGCCGGCCTACCAACCACTGATAAATGCTGGGGGTGCCACCAGCAGGTTCAGGTGCCAGGTTCTGAACGGCTCGCCGTGCTGGCACAGTATGTTGAGAATGAGGAGGAGATTCCCTGGGTGCCGGTCTTCTACCAACCGGATTTTGTCCATTTCAATCACAACAGCCATATTAACGCCGGGTTGGAATGCGAAACCTGCCATGGTGACCTGACCCAAATGACCGTTGCGCAGCCAATCCCCCGGCAGAATATGGGCTGGTGTCTGGAATGTCACACGCGTATGCGCCCGGAAGATGCGCAGCGGCTAACCGACTGTTCGCTGTGCCATTATTAAAGGAAATGGAACCTTATGAGTGCGAAAATCACCCGACGTAACTTCCTTAAACTGACTGGCGCTGGCGCCGCGGCAGCGGTCGTGCTGACCGGCTGCGGACCCGCGCAACGCGGGGTGCGCCGGCAGCCTTACTATGCCATGCCCGAATTTGCGAAACTGGGCGAAAGCACTTATTATGCCACCACCTGCCGTGAGTGCCCCGCGGGCTGCGGCATCATTATGCGGACGATGGAAGGGCGAGCGATCAAAGCAGAAGGCAACCCGCAGCACCCTGTCAGCCAGGGCAAAATCTGCTCGCGGGGGTTAACTGCCGTGCAGGGCCTGTATAATCCCGACCGCATCACCGGACCGGTTCGGCGGCTGCAGCGCGGTGAAGCAGGAGTTGAGCCGCTTGCCAGTTGGGATGAAGCCGTCAGCGTCGTTACAGGCGCGCTTCAAAATGCCGGTGGATCTGCCTTTTTAATGGGCCTGGCCCCTGATCATCTTTTTGACCTTGTCAGCGAGATCAGTCAGGCAGTTGGCGCGCCTGCCCCCGTTCGCTACAGCGCCGAGGCTATGTATGACGGGCGCGACGTCCTCCTGGCGGCCATGCAAAACCGCTTTGGCCGCGCCGTTTACCCATACTTCGATATCGCCAATGCCGATTTTGTGGTCACTTTTGGCGGCGATTTTCTTGGGCAGTGGCTTTCACCGGTTTCTTATGGTCGCGCCTATGGAGCATTTCGCCGCTCTGGGCCGTTCAAGATGCGCGGTTATATGATTGCCATCGAGCCGCGCATGTCGGTCACCTCAGGGGCAGCGGACGAATGGATTGCGGTGCCTCCGGGCAGCGAAGGCTTAATCGCCCAGGTGATTGCCGGGCAGAGCGACCCGGCTGCGGCTGCCGAGACGACGGGCATCGCGGTCTCAGTCATCCAACGGCTTGCAGACCTGTGGCAGCAGGCCCAGCGCCCGCTGGCAATCGTCGGCGGCAGCGCGCTGAGCCACGCCAATGGGCTGGCAATCGCCGAAGCCGTGCTGGCCCTCAACGAAGGGCGTGTGAATCAGGAAGGCGGCATGTACCTCACCCCCGGCTCGCCGCTGGCCGCCGAGAACGGCGAGGAAGCGGCACAACCTGGCGGCGCATTCTCTGCAGTGCAAAACCTGATTGACCGGATGAACGCCGGGCAGGTGCAGGCGCTGTTCATCCACGGGGTCAACCCGATATTCGATCTGCCCCCCGCGATGGGATTCGCCGAAGCCCTTGCAAACGTCCCGCTTGTGATCTCTTTTGCCTCCTTCCCCGATGAAACCGCCCTGCAGAGCGACTACGTCTTGCCTGATCACACAGGGCTTGAGTCATTCGGCTACCAGACCAATCTTCCCGGTACACCGTTGGCAGTGGTATCGGCCATGCAGCCGGTTGTAGCTCCTTTCTACAATACGCGCGCCACTGCTGATGTGCTGATCGCAGCAGCCCAACAGGCCGGGGCAAATATCCCCTACAATGACGAAGTGGCCTTTATCCAAGCGCGCGTCAATACCCTGATGGGACAGGGCGGGTCTGTCGACGCGGCTGATGAAACCACATTCTGGTCGGTCTTCCTGCAGCAAGGCGGCTGGTGGGCCAGCGAAATTCAGGCGGATGAGGGCAGCGAACCAGCAGCCGCCGGGGGCGAACCTGCCGGCAGCGCGGCTGCCCAACCCGTTCAACCACCTGATGAGAATACCTTCCACCTGATTACCTACCCGACACAGTTCGGCGACGGTTCCGGAGCGAACCGGCCCTGGCTGCAAGAGACGCCCAACCCGATGACCACCGTCACCTGGAATTCATGGGTCGAGATCAACCCCGAGACGGCCAGGCGGCTGGGCATCGCAAACAACGACATGGTGCGCATCACCTCAGAAGTCGGGTCGATCGAAGCGCCTGCCTATCTTTACCCGGCCATCCGGCCCGATACTGTTGCGATCCCCTTTGGACAGGGTCACACAGCCCTGGGACGTTATGCAGAGGGACGCGGAGTCAACCCGCTCACCATTCTGCAGCCCCAGGTGGCTGACACGGGCGGGCTTGTCCACGGCGACACACTGGTTACTCTCGAGCCGACCGGACGGAAGCGCCCGCTTGCCCGGCTGGAAAGCATCGAGGGCGTTTATGGTGATCACTGATGGGTTTATACGTGTAAGGAGAATTTGATCATGGCTCAAATGGAACCTGCACCCAAATGGGGTATGGTAATCGATCTGGATCTGTGCACCGGTTGCCAGGCATGTGTCACAGCCTGCGCAATGGAAAATAACAATCACTTTGTCGGAGAAGAAGAGGTCGGCTACGGACGCGCACTTTACTGGCTGCGCACCTTGCGCTACTGGGACGGTGAATATCCCCAGGTTAAGCCCAATTTCCAGCTCAGCCTGTGCCAGCAGTGCGGCAACGCCCCCTGCGAGCCGGTTTGCCCGGTATTTGCTTCGGCGCACAGCGAAGAGCAGCAAGTCAACCTGATGGTATATAACCGCTGCATCGGCACGCGCTACTGCGCGAACAACTGCCCATACCTCGCCCGCGTCTTCAACTTCTACGATTACGACATTCCCGAGCCGCTGAACAATTACCTGAACCCCAATGTAACCGTCCGGCGCCGCGGTGTGATGGAAAAATGCACTTTCTGCATCCACCGCATTCAGGCAGCGGAACAGAAGGCGAACCAGGAAAACCGCGAGGTCGGCGGTGACGAAGTAATCACTGCTTGCGCACAGGCCTGCCCTACCGATGCGATCACCTTTGGGCGGCTGGATGACCCCAACAGCCGTGTAAGCCAGGCGGCCCGCAGTGAGCGCGGTTTTGCATGGATGGAAGACCTGGGTACTTTCCCGCGTGTGGTTTATCTGAAGGGAGTTGGATATAATGGCAGCTGAAGCGAAACCTTTACCCGGGTCTGTTGTCCGCGGCGCTGAGGAGGAAGATCTCCGTGCCGAGCACCTGATGCTCGACCCACGCCCGCGCGAAGAGATGAACCAGATGGTGATGGAAGCTATGACAAAGACCACACCAGCCTTCTGGATCGCAATCAGCGTGCTCGGGCTTGTGGTTCTGGTATGCCTGTTTGGCGTTTGGATTTACCAGGCTTTGACCGGTATGGGGGTCGCGGGTGTCCGCAGGCCGGTTTTCTGGGGGATTTACATCGCCACCTTTGTCTTCTGGATTGGTATCAGTCACGCCGGGACATTTGTTTCGGCGATCCTGCGCGTGTTCAAGGCTGAATTTCGCCGCCCATTTACCCGCGCTGCTGAGCTGATGACCACCTTCGGGCTTGCAGCCGGTGCGCTCTACCCGTTGATCCACCTGGGGCGCGTTTGGGTGTTCTACTGGATGGTCCCCTACCCCAATTCGCGCTGGTTATGGCCAAACTTCCGGTCGGCGCTGGTCTGGGACTTCCTTGCGATTACAACCTACCTGATCTCCAGTACCATTTACCTCTACCTGCCGCTCATCCCTGACCTGGCGATGGCGCGGGATCATTCGACCGGGCTGCGCCAGCGAATCTACCGCATTCTGGCGCTTGGCTGGCGTGGAACCGAGGCGGAATGGTTCCGGCTGCGCACGGCGATCACAATTTTCGCCTTTGCCATCATCCCGGTCATGTTCTCGGTCCATACCATCGTGTCCTGGGACTTCGCCGTCGGGGTGGTCGCAATGTGGCATTCGACCATTTTTGGGCCGTATTTCATTATCGGCGCCATCCTTTCGGGTGTGTCAGCGGTGGTGATGATCCTGTTCGTGCTGCGCGCTACGATGCTGCACATGAAATACTTCCTGCGGCCTGAGGTGTTCGATTCGCTGGGCAAGCTGGTGCTGATCTTCTCAATGGCCTGGACGTATTTCTTCATCAACGACTATCTCCTGACCTATTACGGTGGCGATGCTGCCGAGCGGCAGGTTCTGCTTGAACACGCAACCGGCCCAGGCGCCTGGGTCTGGTACCTGATGCTGATCTGCAACATCGTCATTCCCTGGCTCACGCTGTGGAACCGGCGGATTCGCCGGACGCCCTGGATGATGTTCATCATCACAACGCTCATCAATGTCGGTATGTTCGCCGAACGCTATACGATCATACCGATGACCCTGGGACACCAGCGCATCCCCTTCGATTGGGGAACTTACGTCCCGCGCTGGCCTGAAATCAGCATCGTTCTGGGGACGTTCGCCCTGTTTATGTTCCTGTACCTGGCCATGACGCGGCTGATCCCAATGGTCCCGGTCTGGGAAGTGCAAGAAGGGCATATGGCTCACCAGCTGCGCAAAGTGGGCCAGACCGAGATCCCCTCCATCACGGAACTGGAATAGAGGAGGTAAACGATGGCAAACGGTACTGTACGTCTGGCGCTTTTCCGCGAAGACCAGTTAAACCAGGCTGCCGAAGCGATAACGCGTTTGCATGAAATGGGCATTGAAGATGAAGATATTTCGGTCATCTCTGGCATGGCCCTATCTGAGCGCATTTTGGGCCGGCCCATGTCATGGTCGCACGTTCCGCTTATTGCAATCGCCGGGGCCGTAGCGGGTTTCCTGATCGCCTTCTTCCTCGTCTTTGGGACGCAGTACCTCTATCCCATTCGGGTAGGCGCTATGCCAAACACGCCTGTCCCGACTTCGCTGGTAGTCCTGTTCGAGATAACCATGCTGGGGATGCTGGTCAGCACCCTGCTGGGCGTGATCGCTGAAATGCTCACCCCATCATACGGTCCAGCCGGCTACGACCCTCGCATATCACACGGTCACATTGGCGTCCTGTATACCAGCCCAACCAACCTCGATAACCAGGTGCGCAGCCGCCTGAGCGAACTGGGTGCGGTTATCGTGGAGCGCCCGGAGGTGAAGAAGTTATGGCCGTAATGAAACGCCTTGCAATCATCCTGGCTTTGCTCGCCGCCCCGCTTATAATCGGCCTGCTGTTTACCTACGACATCATCAAGATCGAGTGGATCAGCTTTATGGAGATCCAGCCGTCATTTCGCCCGCAGGAAGACCCGCTGCCGATGCCCGCTCGATCGGTTCCGATTGACGGGGCCGTGCTGATAGGGGACCCTGCGCAGGTCGATAATCCCATACCGGCAAATGAGAATTCGCTGGCGCGCGGTGAGTATTTTTACAATATCAACTGCGCCCAGTGCCACGGGCCTGCAGGCCAGGGCAATGGTCCCTTCGCCGTGTACCTGCGCCAGCGCCCGCCGTCAGATCTGACGGCAGAGCGGGCTGTCAACCGGACGGATGGCGAGATTTTCGAGATCATCTCCAACGGCATCGAAGGCGCAATGCCCTCTCTGCGCCAGAACCTGCCCGACGCTGAAATGCGCTGGTCGGTGGTCAACTATGTAAGGCAGCTTCAGGGGCAGTAAGAGAGACTTCCAAAATTTTATAACCGGCAAGGGGTTGTCCAAATAGAAGCTTTGGACAACCCCTTTTTCGTTCTGCCGGGCATTCCTACTAAAATATTAGGAAATTCCCCCATTAACTCTTTAAAACCGCTTATCTATATTAAAGCCAGGGGGCGTAAGCATTCCGTCTATTGAGAATGGAATGAAGTTTACCGTCTGTATATATTCAGGCAGATCAAAGCACGATTTGAAAGGAGTTCTTTCATGGGTAAATTATCTTCCTTGCTTTATGGCTTAGGTCTGGGTGCTGGCTTGATGTATTTCCTTGATCCACAGCACGGAAACCGCCGCCAGGCAATGATTCGTGACCAGATCTACCATATGACAAACAAGGGGGATGAAGCAGTCCAAACTGCCGTGCGTGATTTGCGCAACCGGACACGCGGCATACTGGCTGAGGGAATGAAAATGCTCAGTCAGGAAGACGTACCAGACCATTTGTTAGAAGAGCGTATCCGCGCGAGATTGGGGTTCCTCACGCGCCATCCGAGCGCGGTTCAGGTTACCGTTCAAAATAAGAAAGCCGTCCTGGCAGGTGATGTCCTGCAAAATGAGGTCGATCATCTTCTCAGCGGAGTCCGCCGTATACGCGGCATTGAGGATATCGAAAACAACCTGAAAGTTCACCAGGAAGCAGGCAACGTTCCGCATCTGCAGGGCGAAGGGTGGATGCCTGGGCAGGACAACCAGGCTTCATGGACCCCTGCCCTACGCCTGCTTGCGACCATTGGCTCAGCTTACCTGGTGATCAGCGGATTAATTCGCGGCGGCATTACCGGCACGCTCTCAACCCTGGGCGGCGTTTTGTTAGGTTCACGCGCGCTAACCAATATGGATGTGCGCAGCCTGACAGGCATGGGCGAGCCTCAGAGCGCGATCCGTGTACGAAAATCGATCAAGATCCATGCGCCAATCGACCAGGTGTACCGGCTGTGGTCAAACTTCGAGAACTTCCCAAAGTTCATGTCGAACATCCATGAAATTCGCGACATCGGCAACCAGCGCTCGCATTGGGTCGTAAAAGGTCCGGCAGGAAGCCGCCTTGAGTGGAACGCCGTCACAACCGAAATGCGTGAGAATGAGGTGGTCGCGTGGGAGACTGAACCCGACTCACAGGTCAAGCACAGCGGGCGGGTTACATTCCGTGAATCGGGCGATGGGACTCAGGTGAATGTAATGATGTCTTATTTGCCCCCGGCCGGCGTTGCCGGGCACGCTGTCGCAACCCTGATGGGCAAAGACCCGAAATCTCAGATGGACTCTGACCTGGCCCGCATGAAATCGCTGTTGGAGGAAGGGAAAACCACATCGAAGCAGCGGACGGTTCGCCAGGAACATGTAATGCCAGTCACCGGTGAGCATAAAGAACAAGAAGAATCTGGCGAACACAGTGAACAGGGAAATACAGATATGACCGGCCAGACCGGCGGCTCAGATGAAGGCTTCATGCCCGTCACTGGGGCGATGGATACAGGCAGCTTCGACGAAAGCACGATGACTGAGGAGTTCAAAGACATCGAGGGCGACATCTCAGAGAGTAATCTCTCCGATGAAGATGATGACATCGAGTCACTGACCGATAAGCCCATGTAAAGGCCCGCTTTCAAGGTGATGATGCAGTTCGTTTATTTATCCCGCTAAGGGAATTTTGGCCCTTTAGCAGATTTGCTTCATGCGATTTAGAAATATGAAGGGAGATTAAAAATGGTATATGAAACCAGGGAGACTGCTCGTTCGGGCGCACGTTACTTTGCGCTCATTCTGGGGATCATCTATACACTGGTTGGCATTTTGGGTTTCATCCCAGGTCTCGTCCAACAGGCCGCCAATAACCCGCCGCTGACCGTTGACACGCTCTATGGCAACTTACTGGGGATCTTCCCGGTCAACATTCTGCATACACTGGTTCACCTGGCCGTGGGGCTTTGGGGTATTTTTGCCTACCGCTCGTACAGCGCTTCACGCACATATGCTCGCACGATTGGTATTGTTTTCCTGGTGCTGTTCCTGTTTGGCCTGATCCCCGGTCTGAACACAGTATTCGGGCTTATACCGCTCTTTGGCGCTGATATCTGGCTGCACCTGGTGACTGCGCTGCTCGGTCTGTACTTTGGCTTTTCCGGGCGCTCTGAAGCCGGCGAGCCGGCGGTTTAGTCTCCAAAATGGCTATCTTTCAACAGCGTCAGTATCTGCATCGCAGCCAGTTTGACGAATTCAGACCTGACAGGCTCAAACCTGTCGACCTGCTGGTCAGTGCGGCAGCCGGATTCTTTGCCTCACTGCCCATGGGGCTGCTGATGATCGGCCTCAACCGCACCCTATTAAAAAATCGGGTGCTGGTGATCGACGAGGATGTCGATTCTGTTGTTGATCCTGAGGCGCTCTCTGAGGCAGAGCCACCCAAGCAAATTACCAGTGTCATGGCGACGCGAGTCGGGGTGGAAAGAGCGATCCACCCCGGCAGGGAATGGGAAACGGCAACCTGGCTGAGCCATTTGGGTTATGGCGCTGCAACTGCCAGCGTGTACCCATTTTTTGACCGTTTACTGAACGCCGGAACAGAAAAAGCCGGGGGGGTACGTTTCCCCGCCGCACTGCGCGGCATGGTGTTTGCTTTACTTGTCTGGGCCGGAAGCTATATGGGCTGGCTGCCGGCAGCGAATATCCTTCAGCCGGCCAGCCAACAACCTGCCCGCCGAAACACCGTGATGATCGTATCGCACCTGTTATGGGGTTCGCTGATTGGCTTTCTGGTCAATGCAGCTGGCGACAAATTCAATCGATAAGGAGAAAAATGAGACCAAAATTGAAACCTATTCACGACCAGGTGGTCGTACTGATGGGGGCGACAAGTGGGATCGGGCTTGAGACGGCGATGCACATGGCCGCGAAGGGCGCAAAAGTCGCCATTATCGGCCGGCACCAGGATAGCCTCAACGAAGCAATCGAACAGGTCCGGTCGCACGTCGCGACTCACCAGATGATGCGAGGACGCCGTGATGGGCAGCGGCAGCGAACCATGCAGCAGACGGAGTACGGTACGCCTTATGTTGAAGAGCAGGCGGCCACTGCTGAGATGGAAGACCAGGTTATCGGGCTAGAGGCTGATATTACTAACTTCGACCAGGTGAAATCGGCCGCGGATCAGGTCGTCCAGCGCTTTGGACGGATCGATACCTGGGTGAACCTGGCTGCCGTGGGCGAGTGGGCCTTGTTTGAAGATACAAATCCCGACGAGTTCCGGCAGATCATCGAAGTGAACTTGATTGGGAGCGCCTACGGCGCGATGGCAGCCATGCCGTATCTCAAGCAGCAGAACGGCGGGGCGATCATATTTGTCAGTTCCGTCGCAGGCCGCGTGCCGATTCCCTACCAGAGTGCTTATAATGCCTCAAAACACGGCATTCTGGGGCTGGTCGATACCCTCCGGCTGGAGACCCAGCACACCAAGACGCCAATCTCCGTCACTTCAATTTTGCCAACTTCGGTTAATACCCCGCTTTTCAATAAAGCCCGCACAAAAATCGGTGTCGAGCCCCAGCCCATCCCACCAATCTATGATACCAAAATGGTGGCCAGATCAATTACCTATGCAGCGCAGCACCCGGTTCGCGAGCTTGTCGTCGGCGATGCCGGATACGCGCTGACTTTTATGCGCCGTCTCGCCCCTACGCTCACGTCGGCTTATCTGGGTGCAACAGGCTTCCGCCAGCAGCGCTCAAAAGAGCCGAAATCAGCTCAGGCTCCAGCCAACCTGTATGAGCATATGACTGGATATAACCAGGCAGCGGGCGAGTTTACGCCGCGCACGAACAAATTCACCCCGATCACCTGGCTGGCGACCCACCCGAAAGCGCGGATGGCGATTTACGGCGTGGCGCTCGCCTTCGTGAGCTACATGATCGGCAAGCGTGTGGCTGAAAATCGCCGCCAGCAGGACTGGCGCTACCGGCTGACGCACGGCACGAGAGACACGTTAGTCACAACCGGTGATATGATCAGCGGCGGCATCCGAAATGCAGGCCTGTTTATCGCCGGGCTCCCGCTGATCTCGAGCATTGCCGGCAGGAAGCAGCCCGTTTCCAGGGGCCTGCACATGCCAGCCGGCTTGCATATGCCTCAGTTACGCAGGCAGCGCAGCTTCTTCGAGAAAGCAAGAGACTGGTTGATGGATACCTTCTCATTCCTGCCGTTTGTCCAAACACGAAGAATGACAATGATGGAACGGCTGACTCTCGCCCCTCAGCGAAAGATGGCAAGCGAAATGATCAGCAAACGCATGCCGTCATCCAAGGAGATGAAACAATTCCGCCAGATGGTCGGAGAGCGTATGCCATTCGGAGGCTCTCATGAGACTCCGCGCCAGTTGGCGCGTCAAATGGCGAAAGATGTTGGCAAGAAAGCCGGCGAGCACATGCCCAGTCAGAAAGAATTAATGCGCGAGCGCAAGAGGCTGATCAGGCAGGCTGAAAAAGAGGCCGCCAAAGCCGAAAAACTGGCTGCCACAATCCCGAATACAGAACGCAGCCGGCGCATGGCAAAACGAGTGGTTGAGCGTCACGAGAAGTTCATCGAAAGCGAACCTGTCGAAGAGTAAAATCTGTACTGGCCGTGGGGCCGTCCTGAAAAATTTCAGGACGGCTCTTTTCATGCCAGCACACTTATTGATTCCATATTAAAATGGGCAGGTGACGAAACGCACACCTGTCCTCTTTGCCGCCCTTTCCGCGCTGGCTGTTCTGCTGCTGGCCGTGCTTCTCCTCCGTCAAGCCGGCGCGTCTCAGCCGGTAATCGCGCGGGTGGTGCAGCCAACCGCTCCGAACCCGGCTAACCCATACGCATTTTACACACCGTCACCTCAACCGGCAGCCCCCACAGCGCCCACCGCGCCCACCGCGCATAAGCCGGGCAGGACCGGCAGCGGGCCTGCAGCCAGCTCGGGCAGTTCGGCAATCACGCTGGAGCAGTTCCGCCGCCCGACCGCTTCACCCACGCCAGGGCCGATCGTCGAGCGCTTCTCCTCGCAAGGCGTGAAACTGCCCCTCTCAGCAGAAATTGACGGAATCTACGGATACAGCCAGCAGCTCCCGCTTTCTTGCGAATCACGATCGGCAGCGGATTGGGCGCGCTATTTTGGGATCGAAATAGACGAGCTGGACTTCATGAACCGCCTGCCGCAGTCATCAAACCCGGAAGAGGGGTTCGTGGGCAGCCCTTACGGCAGTTGGGGGCAGATTCCCCCTGGATCTTACGGCGTTCATGCCGCGCCAGTCGCGGCGCTGCTGCGAGAATATGGCGCGCAGGCGCAAGCAGTCAAGAACCTGCCTTTTGAAGACCTTCTTGCCGAGATCGCTTCAGGACGACCGGTAATTGTTTGGGTAACGGGACATGTAGAGCCGGGTGAAGGGGTTCCTTACGAGACTGGTGGAGAAGTAACCACGGTAGCGCGCTATGAGCACACCGTAATCATCACCGGTTACAACAGCCAGTCCGTTATTGTGCTTGACGGCAAGGATACATACCGGCGAAATATAGATACCTTCTTGCAGTCCTGGGGCGCGCTTGAAAACATGGCTGTGCTCTGGCAGGACAAAAGCGCCGTCAGGTGACCGCCAATCCCCTGGTATCAAAGTTTCATCAAAACACGCCGCGGCTCGTTGACGGGCGATATTGTTGGTTTAAAATTAGCTTAAGGGAAAGGCAATCCATCGACGGGTTGGGTAAACCCTGGAGCCATACGGCTCAATCCAACCCATTATGGGTTTTATCTGGAGGATTACCTTGTATCAAGCCTTAAAAGCGTTAGCAATTTTTGTCGCCATTCTCATGGCGATGGTCATCGGCTTCGCTGCCGGTGTAATCGCTGACCGCAGCGCGCTAATTCCCCTGACCGGGCTGATCGACATTGGCCCAGTCTCTCGAGCTACGCGAACATCGCCGAATGAGTTAAATCTGGAGCTGATCAACGAAGCCTATCGCATGATCCAGGAGCGTTACGCGGACCGGGAAGCGCTGGCTGAAACCGACTTGACTTACGGCGCGCTGACCGGCATGGTCGATGCGTTGGGCGATACAGGCCACAGCCGCTTTCTCACGCCAAAGATGGTCGAAGCAGAAGCCAGCACAATTCAAGGTGAATTAGAAGGCATTGGCGCCCTGCTCAATGTGAACGAAGCAGGCAACCCGGTGATCCTCGCCCCCATGGATGGTTCGCCAGCCCAGCGCGCCGGATTAGAACCGGGTGATATTATTATTGAGGTCGACGGCGTTGATGTATCTACAACCTCGCTCACCGAGGTGGTCGAGCGGGTTACCGGCCCGGCAGGTACTGATGTGACGCTGACGATCATGGATCCCGACACGCAGGAGCTCCGAGAAGTAACAATTACGCGCGAGCGAATCATCCTTCAAAACGTCACCTGGAAGATGCTGCCTGGGACAAATATTGCCCACCTGCGCATCGCGGGATTCAGCAATGATGTATCCGGCGCATTGATCAGCGCGCTGCGAGAGATCGACCGGCAAGGCGCGCAAGGGATCATCCTGGACCTGCGCAACAACCCCGGCGGGCTGTTGAACGAAGCAGTCAATGTGGTCAGCCAGTTTCTGCCTGAGGGCTCGCTGGTCATGCAAGCAAAAGACGCGGACGGCAACGTGCGCTCAATCCCTGTCCGTCGTGGGGGAATCGCGACCGAAATTCCGCTGGTTGTTTTGATTAACCAGGGCTCGGCAAGCGCCGCAGAGATCACCGCCGGGGCCATTCAGGATTACAACCGCGGAACGCTGGTAGGCCAGACGACATTTGGAACCGGAACGGTGCTGAACCAGTTCTCATTGTCTGACGGCTCAGCGATTTTGCTGGCAACCGAACTATGGCTAACCCCTAAAGGACGCGAGATCTGGCATGAAGGGATTGCCCCAGACGTGGAGGTCGAGCTGCCAGACGGCGTAACCGTCTCTATTCCGGAGACCGAGCGCGACTGGACCGAACAGGATCTGGCCAATACGAAAGATACCCAGCTAAAGCGGGCACTCGAAATCATCCAGGAAGCGGTCCGCTGAGGATCAGCCTGCTGAGTACTCGCCTGCCGCGTTGAGGTTGGTGAATTCTCTGCTTCTCCGAGCGACACCGGCGATCATCTCCACCGCCTGTAAGATGGATACCTCGGCGGTGTTGATAATCATGTGGTACAGGCCTGGGTCGCTCCAGTCGCAGTTATAGTAACAGCTTAAATAAGCAGCTGAAGCAGAATCACGCTCCTGGATCAGCTCGTACGCCTGCGCCCGCTGCCGGAACTCGGCATCCGGTTCCATGCTATGCGAAAGGTCGCGCAGCTGGTTCATCACCCGCTGGATGCGGTGTTCAAGCGGCGCTTCGATGCGCACGTGCAAAGCGTTTGGCTTGCCGCGAAGGACCACCTGTCCGCCTCGCCCGACAATCACGGTGTCGCCGATTTCATAAGCCCGCTTAATCGCTCGCTGGACCAGGCCCAGGGCTTTCTCTTCACACCGCGAGCGGGCCATCTGCTGCTGGTGGTTGACAGGTTCACCTTCCTCAAGATCCTCGCCAGATGTTTCGAAGACCGTCCCGCTCAACAGGCGGCCCAGAAAACTGCGGATCCGGTAATTATCCTCGCTTAAGTCAAACAGGTCGCGCTCACGCAGATTTGCGCCTTTCGCCGCTTCGATGATCATCCGTTTATCGAAAAACCGGTATCCAAGCGCCTCGCTGACACGATAAGCGATTTCATTCCCCCCACTTCCAAATTCTTTCGAGATCGTAATAACAGCCACGACTCACCTCCCAGGCTATATCTGTTCGGATATTTACATTCGCAAAACAGGCGGGGGGACGATGGTTGTCTCAACGCAAAAACCGCACACTGCTGCTCTACCGATCAGTAAATGGATGTTAAGAATCGGACGATGAAGAGTGTCTCATCATCCTGACGACAGGTCGAACAAAGGGCTTTAAATCAAGGCCTGACCGGTGTTTGTCAATACTTGAGATCAAGAATATCACGATTAGCGCGCAAAGACAATATAGGGAAAAGTCATATTAAATTATCGCGTTTCGAATTCTTTCAGGATCCGATTTTCACTGCCTTCAATCAGGTATGCGCTAACTTTGACATACTCCTCAATTCCTGAGCCGTACAGCTTGCCCTTAAGCAGTTCATCTACCTGGAAGATCCCAGCCGTGTTATTCATCCAAATATTCACCTGGATGGGCTTACGGTTTCCTTCGACGATTTCCACGCGGTCAATAGAGGTGGCTGAAATGGAATGAATGTCCATCTTTCCGGCCTCATAGGGGATTCGCGAGCGGCCCTGGCTCATATCCAGCGCGTCAGCCACCCGCACAATACCCGCTTCAATCGTATAAGGCCTGCCTCCGCTTCGATGGGAAATAATCGCATGCAGCGTTTCGGAAGTGACAATGGTTCGCTCTTCAACCGGCAGAAAATCGAGCAGGCGGTGAAGCAAGTTATTCGCCAGGAACAGGCTGTAGCCCTCATGCCCCTCTCGGCTGATCGACATGCCCAGATCGTGCAGCAGGCTTGCCAGCAGAATCACCAATTCGGCATAGTGATTGGAAAGGCCGTAATTCTCTGTGATCGCCATCGGCACTTCGTGTTTCACCAGCATTCGCGCCAGTTTGAGCGCAATGTTGGCAACGATCTGAAAATGAACCGGGCCGTGATCCGTCATCCCCAACCGGTCGATGGCGTTAACATTGATCACCCGCCACAACGTCTTGACCTCAATATCCTGGTTGATGACCGCCAGGGCTTTCTCTAACAGCTCATTCCCCCGCACAGGGACATGGATATCAATTTGCGAATACTTCCTCGGCTCCATCAGCAGGCTCCTTGACCTATCCGGCAAAAAATCGTTATGCTGCCTATATTATGACATCAAATGCGCTCTATCTGCACAGGGAGATACCAAAATCGAACCTACCGGAAAGCCTCATTCTGAAAAGCCCACCGCGAAGAAAACAACCTGCGTAATTTTGAAGAGAGGGTCTATAATAGAGCGTATTGCGCGCCGCGCGATTCCCTGGAACCCGGAGGCCTTATAGGAAATCTTTTGAATACTGTTACTGAGATTAAACAAAAACGGTTAATCACCGCTGCTTATTATGCTTCTTTTATCGCGATGGGAATATCAATGGCCTCGTTGGGGCCGACGCTTCCCGGGCTGGCAGAAAACACAGGCGCGAGTATAAGTGCAATCAGCATTCTCTTTACGGCGCGGGCTTTGGGCAGCCTGGCCGGTTCTGTGTGGGGCGGCAGAGTCTATGACCGCCTGCCCGGGCACAAAGTGATGGCGTTGATGATCACCGGCATGGCAGCCTTGACGGCGCTGACGCCGGTCGTTCCGCTGTTGTGGATTTTGACGGCGGTCCTGTTTCTGACCGGCGTTGTGCAGGGCATTCTCAATATCGGCGGGAATGCGCTGCTCGTCTGGGTGCACGGTCGAAATGTCGGCCCGTTTATGAACGGCCTGCACTTCTGCTTTGGCGTTGGCACATTCATCGCTCCTGTCATCGTCGCGCAGTTCGTGGCGCTTGAAGGCGGGCTGCTCTGGGTGTATCTCTTGCTCGCGGTGATCATCCTGCCGACGCTGGCAGTGGGTCTCTTGCCCAGCCCTGCATCACCAGAAGCCGCCCGAACAGGCCCGGCGCCGCGCCATGATCCGCTGTTGATCACGTTGATCGCGCTGGTGTTTGGTTGTTATTCAGGCGCTTCGCTGGCTTATGGCGGGTGGATCTACACCTATGCGGTCGAGATGAACCTGGCAAATGAAACGACTGCCGCTTACCTGACCTCTGTGTTCTGGGGAGCGCTAACGCTCGGTCGATTGGCAGGGATTCCGATTGCCGTACGCTTCAAACCGCAGGCCATACTATATGCTGATTTTACTGCCGCGCTGATCAGCCTGCTTGCCATGCTGCTCTGGCCTCGTTCGCTTGCGGCTGTGATGATCACTTCCGCGGGGCTGGGATTTGCCCTGGCATCCATCTATCCTGCAACCATGTCCCTCGCCGGTGAGCTAATGACTATCAGCGGAAAAGTGACCGGGCTGTTTTCAATTGGCAACAGCGCCGGTTCAATGCTCATCCCATGGATCATCGGCCAGTTTTTCGAAGGCACAGGTCCGCAGAGTATGGCCGTCATCCTGCTGATCGATATGCTGTTTGCGCTGGGTGTGCTGGCAGCGCTGGCGCGGAGAACTGCCGCTCGGGTCCCCACTCTTGTAAAACTGAGTGAAGGGAAAGAATAATCGAAGTGCAGCGCCGGTTCAGACGGGCAGCAGAGACATCAGCCGCTCTACGGTCACCGGTTTCACCAGAAAATCTTTGATTTTTCTGGTAGATGTGGACTGAATGTATTCTTTTTCAAATTCGGTTTCGACCAGGACAAAAACGGGGATATCTCTGCAGCCTGTACAAGTTTCCAGGCATTCCATTGCCCCCTGAATATCAAACTGACGCGCAAAAGCAGTCAGAAGGATTAGATCTGGATATCCAGCCGGTTGCAAACCTTGCGAGCAGGCGATAAGAAAATCACACAGTTCCCGGCAGGTTGAAACAAATGTAATTTGAACCTCACCCGGATGGCTCTGGACCTCACACTCCATCAGATAGCGGTCATCCGGATCATCTTCGACAGCCAGGACAAATAGAGGTAGATTCTTCATTTTAAACTCCTGCTCTACTCCACTAACCAGGAGAAAATTTTGAATCTCCAACCATACTACCAATAAGAAACCACCATCGAAGCAAAAACTTCGCAAATCTATTATACTACTTGTCTAGACATTTAAATCTTAAATTTGGTAAAATTACGAAACGTTTCCCCAACCTTGCCCGCTGGCTGAAATAGGTTAATTAGTTTCGATGGGGAGATCGGGATCATTCCCCCACTCTTCCCACGAACCATCATAACCGCGGACGCGCTCATAGCCCATCAGGCGGAGCAGGTAGTAGACGTGCGCGCCACGCCAGAAGGTCTGGCAGTAAGTAACGACTTCTTTTTCGGGAGCTATTCCCAATTCATCCAACATCGCCTGGATCTGCCGGGCGTCTTTGAAGACCTCCACATCCTCGTCCTGAAGCTCGGCCTGCCAGTCAGGCTCGGTGGTGTAAACGGCATCACCGCCGGTCAGTGCATCGAGCCAGACAAAGTTGACCGCACCGGGAATTCGCCCTGCGCGCGCCGCGAGCCTGACTTCACCCGCGTATTCTTGCGGCGAACGGGCGTCGACAATCACAAGTTCCGGATCGTCCAGGCGGCCGGACAATTCTTCAGCGGTGATCAGCTTTTCCGGCTGGAGTTGGATGGGATAAGTGCCCGGCGTGATTTCGGGCACGGCTGTTGTCGTTTCGCCACCTGCCTCAACCCATGCATTCCAACCGCCGTTTAAGATCCGCACATCTTCATGCCCCACATATTCCAGCGTCCAGAACAAGCGGGCAGCATTCATCATGCCCAGGTCATCATAAATGACGAGCGTCATCTCGGGGTCAATTCCGGCCTGATTCAACGCTTCCTGCACTTTATCCTGATCAAACTCGAACGCAATGCCGTCCACTTCTGCAATGATCGCGTTCAACGGGATGTTAACCGCCCCAGGAATGTGTCCTTGAGCGTACGCGCTGCCAGAACGAGCATCCAAAATACGGATACGCGGATCTTCGAGCACACTTTCCAACCAATCAACGCCGGCCAGAATGCGGCCATTCGGATACTGCGCCCCAGTTTCCGGGATCGGAAGAGAGGTTGTCTGCTGCGAACCGCCTGCCTGGCACGCAGCCAGAAGGATTGCGAGGGTTATCGCCACGAGCAGAAGCGGCGGCGTGATTCTCTGGTTCCGTCTATTCAACATCTTCAACCCTGTTCTCGCGTAACGATAGAAGATTCATTTCCCCCATATTGCGAATGAAAGAGATCGCCGCTGCGATTTAATCGGTTTCCAACGGGCTGCGAAATGCGTGCATCTGTCTCACATATCGATACGCCCAACCCGCACTTCATTTGGGAGAGGAGGATTGGGAATTGGAAATTGTGCCGCTGTCGAGAAATTCACGAGCCAGGCGCTGCCAGTCTGCTGGAGCCGTGTAGGCAGTCGAGATCCTTCCGCGGCGCGGGCCGGCTGCCGCGAGCTGCGCAGCGTGCAGCTTGGTCTCCTGAGCAGCAGCGGGGTGCGTCAGCGCCGCCTGAATCAGAATTTCTGCAGCTTCAGTATTGTTCTCTCGAATCTGGAGCTCAGCCAGCCCGGTGAACACCTCCAGCGCAACCGGCGCTGCCCGGCGGCGCAGCGCGTACTCCAGCGCCTGCCGGTAAGCGCTCCTCGCGCCGGCCAATCCGCCGCTCTTGTGAGCCAGCGAGCGGCCCAACCGGCTGTAGATGACTGCCATTTGCGGCTCGTGACCGAGTTCGCGCCAGATTTCCAGCGCTTCGTTGAAGCATTTTACAGCAGACGCATCATCACCGCGCTCATGAGACAGGCAGCCCAACCCTTCAATTGCAAGAGCCATATCAGGCCGGTGCGCCAGGTCGCGCGCCAGCTGCAGGCCGACCGTCAGGGCTTGCTCCGCAGCCTCAACCTCACCCTGCAAGCGCAGCGCTGTGCCAAGGACTGTCTGGGCGATACTCACGCTGCTGCGCCCCAAGTCTTTATAGATAGCGATGCATTCCTTCGCCACTTCGATTGCCTGGTCAAACTCGCCGGTCGCCAGCAGCAGCCGGCCGTACTCGCATAGAACGTCTGCGCGCCTGAGGCGATCGCCGCTGTCGTAGCTGTCGCGGATCGCCTCGTTGAAATACATTTTTGAGCGGTCGTACGCGCCGTACCAGTAATGCACCAGGCCAAGGTTCGCGTGAGCATAAACCCGGATGCGCACCTCGCCAATCTCGTGACAGATAGCCCGGCAGTGCTCCAGATAGGCTGCGGCTTCGTCGAGATTGCCCCGGTATAAGGCTGTCGCGCCGAGCAGGCGCAGAGACCCGGCCTGAGTCCACAAATCGCCGGTCTCTGTCGAGGCGCGCAGGCTTTCGCGTGCCAACTGCGCGGACTCAATGTAACGTCCCTGCAGAACCAGCATAAATGCAAGCCATGCCTGCGCAAAAGCCTCGCGGCGGCGGTCAGGCGGTTGGGCTTTCCGCATCAGAGAGATGCCCTCTTTCATCAATGACAGCCCGCGTTCAAGCCGCCACTGGCGGGCTTCCATATCACCCAGGCCGGCCAGCAGAAACCCTGCCAGCGCCGGCTGATCTTCGACCGGAAGGAAGGAATTGACTGCCTTGCGGAAATTCGCTGTTCCCTCGGCAAGCGTACCCCGAAATTCGTTAAACAGCCAGTATGCTTCAGCAGCCTGTCCAATCAACGCCGATTCTCCGTCTGCGGCTGCACCGCACCACGCAGCGCGGATATTATCCACATCTGATGTAATGATCGAGGTCGCTTCGCGCTGGCGGCCGCCCTTCAACCAGGGCGTCATTTTTGCCAGGGCCGTCAGATAATATGTATAGTGGCGAATAAAGGCCTGGCGCTGTTTCTCGGGATCAGCAGCCAGCCGCTCCGCCGCAAACTGCCGGACGAGTTCATGCATGTCGAACCGCCCGGACCGGTGGCGCAGCAGCGCTTTATCAACCAGGCCCATTAATAGCTGAATATGAGCGCCGGTCACCTGCTCAGCGGCTTCGCGCAGGCAGCCCCCATGGAAAACGGAAAACTGAGCCAGGATTTCCTGTTCAGCCTCGCTTAACTGACGCCAGGTTTGCTCAAACATCGCTCGCACGCTGCGGTGGCGTTCGGGCAGGTTGCGCAGCGAGGTCGTCAGAATATCTAACCCGCGTTCAATCTCTCGTTCGATCTCCTCGAGAGAGAGCATCCGCATCCAGGGCGCGGCAAGCTCCAGCGCAAGCGGCATGCCGCCAACGAGGCGGCATATGCGAGCGACATGCGAAACATTTTGATCCGTCAGGGCAAAATTCGGCTCAACCCGCCTGGCGCGCTGGATGAATAACTGGACAGCCCCATATTTCAGCGCATCCTCAACCTGCAGCGCCTGCACGCCCTCATGGTCAGCGCCTTCTTCCGGAAGCGGCGGGAAGGATAATCCCACGACCTCGTAGACGCATTCCTCTTGAAGGTTCAGCCGCTCGCGCGACGTCACCAGCACCTGCACGCCCGGCGCGGCATTCAAAATCTCTGTGAGGATCGAAACACCTTCCAGTAGATGTTCGAAATTATCCATCACCAGCAGAAGCTCTTCCCCTTGCAGGTGATTCAGGAGCTGCTGCAGCGGGTCTGAACCGGGTGAAAAAGGCAGTTGAAGCACTTTTGCAATCGCCGGAAGGATATGCTCCGGTTCGGTTGCTGAGGCCAGTGAGACAAAATAAGACCCCGAGGTAAAACTGCTGTTTAGACGCGAAGCGATCTCCAACGCAAGGCGGGTCTTGCCAATGCCGGCAGTGCCGTAAAGGGTCAGCAGCCGGCACTCAGGCTGATTCATCAGATTAAGAATCACATCCAGCTCTTCATCGCGCCCAATAAACGGCGTTGTGGGAGCCGGGATTGGCGGCGTGACAAGAAATGGCTGCGGTGCTGCTGCAAGATAAGCCCTCTGCGCCTCCGCAGCGCCGGCGGAAGTTGGGGTGATTGGAGCGGGCTGCGGCTCACCTGCGCTTCCTGAGAGATGCTCCGCCCGGACAGCCTCCAGCTCCGCCGCGATCCAGCGCATACTTGCAGCCCGCTTGCTGACATCCTTAATCAGCATCTGCCCAATTAAATTTTCGAGCCTGGGCGGAAGGTTGGGCCGGAGCTGCCGGATATCGGGCAGCGATTCATTAAGGATTTTCGAGATCACCACAGCAACCTGATCCCCCATAAAGGGCGGCTGCCCGGTGAGCATTTCAAAAAGGATCACGCCAAACGACCAGACATCACTGCGGGCGCTCATCTCCATTCCGGTCAGCGCTTCTGGACTGACGTAATACGGGCTGCCAAAAATGGTACCCTCCTCCGTCAGGCGCGACCGGTGCGATTCGAGCAGCGCCAGGCCAAAGTCGCTCAAACGGGGGCGGCTGTGATCGTCCAGTAGAATATTTTCGGGCTTAAGGTCGCGGTGGAGAATGTGCAGATGATGCGCCCGGCTGAGAGCATCCGCCAGTTCAAGCGAAATGTCAAGGACCTGCTGCAGTGAGAGGCGATTTTCGCGATCGAGCAGTTCGCGCAGTGTGCCGCCGGTCATATATTCCATCACCAGGTAGCGCTGTCCATCTCGCTCGAAATCAGCCAGCATGCGGACAATATTTGGGTGGCTTAACTGGCTGAGGGCTTCTCCCTCGCGCAAGAAACGCTCAACCAGATCAGGTCGCTTTGCAACCAGATCGGGGCGCAGCCGTTTGATTGCCACCGGCTGACCGGTCAGCCGGTCCAGGCCGAGGAAAACTTCACCAAACCCGCCAGAAGAGACCAGGCTGCCCAATTCATAACGGTCTTGTGGCGCAAGCCCGCCCTGGCGCGGCAATTCTCTTTGTTGGAGCTGTGATGCAGAACTGCTCTGCGAAGCAGAGCCGGACTGCACAGCGCCGGTTGTTATTGCAGGCCGGTCTGCCAGGGAGTAGAGCGGAGAGCGCTCATTCCAACGCCGGGTGCGAATCTCCTCATATAACGCCTGTGTCTCCGGTTCGGGTTCAATTCCCAGCTCTTTTTTCAGCGCGCCGGCAAGCACCTGATACTGTCGAAGCGCTGCTGAGATCTGCCCGGACCGGGCATAGAGCCGCATCACCTGCCGGCAGGCCGGCTCGTGCAGCGGGTCTAGCGCCAGCCAGCGCAGCGCATAATCGATTCCCAATCCATAAGCCTGCTGGTCAATACTCCACCGCACCAGTTGTTGGAGTGCCGCAGACTGCATAGCCTCCAGCCGTTCTGCCTGGAAATACTGCCACTCGTCAAAACCAGGGCTGTCGGGCAGCGTAAATCCGCGCATAAAGCCTTCGCCGTACAGTCCGGCGGCCTCACGCAGCGCAGCCTCACAGGAACTGCAGTACGGCTTTCCCCGGCCCTGCGCTTCCTCAGCGTTTTCGTGGGGATGCTCATCATACTGCTGGATCAACGTCTCAAACCGGGTGACATCAACCCATAAATGGCTGGAGTCTACCTGAACCCTGTCGCGCTCGATGATCAGAGACTCCTCACCGACCACATCTTTTAACCGCGAAAGGTCGCGCCGCAGGTTCGCCAGCGCGCTGGAAGCATCATAATCGGGCCAGAACAGGGCAGACAGGGTTTCACGGCTCTGCGGCTGGCGAGTCACCGCGAGGTAAGCGGTGAGCGCCAGCATTTTACGCCGGTGGATCTGGACTGCTCTTCCCTCACGTTCCATCCTCGGAACGCCGAACAAAAAAAGACGCTGGTCAGGCATGATGTTTATTTTAGCTCATTTTACAATAATGTATACCTGTTTTATCTATTTTTTACACCTGTCTTCCAGAGGTTGGATATCCATTCACCCAAAATGACGGGGTCAGAAAAGTTTGTTTTTCATTTTTCGTGAAATGGGACGGTTAGTGGTGCGTTCTGGGGACGGGGCAATTTTATACTGATCGTAGAACTTTGAAAGTTGAATATTTGTTGGAGGTGCGAAATGCGTATCGTTTACACAAACAAGCAGATCCGTTATCTGCTATTGACTTCTTTCGCAGTCCTCTTTGTTGGTATGGGTATCTTCCCGATCCTTCCCCTGTATGCATCCCGCTTCAACGCATCGAATAGCATGATCGGCATCTATTTCTCGATCATTTATCTTTCGAACACCGCCGCTCCGATGACAGCCGCCTGGCTGGCAAAATGGATCTCTAAGAAAACGCTTCTGGTGGCATCAGGTTTATTGGGTCTCCCCGCGCTGGCATTGATGGCTACGGCTTCGAGCTTCACGCAAGTTGTGATATACACCTCGATCCTATGGTTCTCAGGCGGCATCATCCTCTCGCTCGTAAGTATCTTCGCGGGCCTGAACACCGATGAGCGCAGCCGCGGAAATGCCTTCCTGATCCTGGGGCTGGCTGCCCCACTCGGCTCACTGGCCGGCGGCGCAGCAACCGGCAAATTGATCGCAATGGGTGGATACACAACGCTCTTCATCGCGCTGACGCTCTGGTGGGTAATCGTTCCTTTGATCAGCTTTTTCGGCATCAAGGATGCTAGAGCCCCTGCCGCGCCGAAAGCGGCGCAGGTGTCAAGCAGAACGGGCAAAATTGGACTGAACTTTTACATCCTCTCGCTTCTGACGCTGCTGGCAACGATGTCCGTCAGCATCAGCCGGTTGGGTACGACATTATCAATGCAAGCGCTGAACTATTCGGCAGAAGAAGTCGCCAGCACGTCGGTTGTCAGCGGGTTAATCGTCATCCCAATCATTCTTCTGATCGGCACAATCGCCGGACGGTTGGGGCACAGGCATACATTGACCCTTGGGATCATGCTCTCACTCGCCGGCTCGCTGCTACTGTTCACTGCAACGCAGTTATGGCAGTTCTGGCTGGCAGCGGTGCTGCACCTGATGGCTTTCAGCGTCAACGGGTCGATGGCTCAGGCGCTTTCTACCAATATACTCCAGCGCGGAGTGTATGAGAAAGGACTTTCATGGCTCAACACCTCAATCGCCGCTGCAAACATCATCATCTTCGCCGTTAGCGGCTGGTTGTTTGAAAACCTGGGGATTAACCCGGTCTTTCTAGTCGCAGCCCTGATGGCGCTCTTATCAGCAGCAGGATTAGAAGCTCTCGTCCACACCTGTCACGAGCCTGCGCCCAGGATCCAATTGATCAAGCTGAGCTGCGAGACAGAGGAAATTCAGGCCCACGCCTGAACTGCCTTCCTTCGGGAGGAAATTCGTGATGGATCAGCACTTTAATAAAATGAGAAAGAACAAGATATCTGGCCCAACAAAAAGGGCTGAAAAGATCTGGAGGGACGCGCACCAGGCATTTCAAATTTTTGCACAGCAGCATCCGCGCTGGCGCGAGTCACTAATCGATGAATATTTCATCGAAACCCGCTTTATTCCACTGCTCAACGACCTTGAGCAGGATAACAAAGACGTCGATCGTCCGGTAAATCATCCAGAAGTTGCCGCCAATCTGGCAGCATCCTGGTATGAGCAGATCGGACAGGTAAAGGATAGTTCACAAACAGATACCCGGCAGATCGAAACTGTAATGAGAGAACTGCTGGCTTTATATGAGATGGTTCGCAACCATCAGGAGGTTCAAGATCATGAATCCGATCATCGCCAATTTACTCGCTCGTGAAAAGCTTCTGGAATATGAACGCGAGGCAGAACTTGCCCGAAAACGCTATAGCTATCCCGACGACTTGTATTATGAACCGCCCCGCGAAGAACAACCCAAGGTATCTCTTCTCAACTATCTCCGCAGGCTGCTGCAGGTCTTCAATCCCCGCACGAAACAGGAACAACCCTGCGGTTAGAGAGACATAACAAATTTTCTGTAAATATGGGCATATGACTCATATTTACGGACAAAAAACCGCCAAATCTGCGGATAAGCGTAAACGTAAAAAGGGGTTGTCCAGGCTGAGTGCTGGACAACCCCTTTTCGGTTTAAATTCTGGCTCAGGTAAGCGCTTTGCGCAGCCAGACGCGAACCTGCCAGGGCAGCCAGGCATAGAACAGCTTGCGAACGACCGCACGGATATGCAGCAGTGATATTCCCCCGCCCATTTCGCGCCGGTAAATGCGCAGCATATCGGGGTAGCAGCGGTCATCGTTCTTCACGCTCTTACCCAGGTCGTGCAGACGGAAATCGGCCCAAGTGCGGGGAACGTAAAGTACGTTGGACACCTTCGACAGCTTGACCCACAGGTCATAATCAAAAGCGAAGAAGTAAGAGAGGTCTAACGGACCAACCTGGCGGTAAAGGTCTGCGCGGAAGAAGGTGGTCGCCTGTGGGATATGGACCGAGCCGCGCAGCATTGCGCGGTAGCTGGTCTGCTTTGAAGCAAATTTCCCGACAACCTTGCCTGTTTCATCGATCAGGTTTGCGTCGCCATAGACCATTCCCAGGCGCGGGTCGGCGGTCAAAATATCGACAGCCTCGCGAATCGCGCCGGGATGGTAGATATCATCCGAATTCAACCAGGCCAGGATGTCACCGCTGGCGCGATCGAAGCCCTTATTGAGCGCGTCGGCATGGCCCTTGTCTTTTTCCGAGACCCACCAGGCCAGTTTGTCTTCATATTTGCGAATGATGTCCAGGCTCTCGTCTGTAGAGCCCCCATCCACGATGATATATTCGAGGTTGGGATAGTTCTGACACAATACTGAGCGAATCGTCGCTTCGAGATAACGGCCCTGATTATAAGAGGGCGTAATAATCGACACTTTGGGAAGATTAGGATCTGTTTGCATGATGGAAAAATTGTCCTGCGGTTCCCATCTTATCATGGAGAATCGCTGCCGTCAAACATAAAAATCGAAAGGGGTGGGTTTCTGTCCTGGCGATACAGGCTGAGGGCTGGCTCCCGCAGCAGTACCGCCGAAAAATGAAAAGCGAATATCGAAAGAGATAATATTCATATTTGAGACGTCAGGCAGGCGAGCGCCGCCCGCCTGCCTGATATTATATCAGCATGGGTCATTCAATCAACGGTAAGTGACCAGTCGCACGTTATCGATAAAGAACCCGGTTTTTGGCTCTCCTCCTGTAGTCACATCAAAACGCAGGCGCAGGGTCTGCCCGGCATAAGGACTCAGGTCAACGACAGCACGGGTCAGGTGAACCCAGCGGTTCGGCGCATTAAAATCTGGCCGGACGACATCGATCTGCTGGATTTGTTCACCCGACAAAGTTTGTAAATTAATTTCCATGACATCATCGTCATCCTCTGGAGAGGATGTTCGAACCCACAATGCGTAGTTGAAAACAGCACCAGAAATATCGTTTGGGACGGTGAAATCCTGCCAGAGCGTGTCAGTGACAAACGTGCGGTCTCCCAACCAGGCCAGCCAATCACCTTCAGCAGGCGCAACGGTCAGGTTAGGCGTGCCCCGGCGGACGATGATCTGAGGGCCGGTGTAATGCCAGTGCGCGTCATCACCCTCCTCAAACCCCGCATTCTGGATCAGGTTAACCGGCTCAACCTGCATGGATGAGACGAAAGGAATGTACAGCACCGGTTCAAGTGGTCCCTGCGCAGGGACTTGCCACAACCGCTCATTCAGATAGGGATATGGGTCCGTGCCTGGACCGCTCCAGCCGAAGGGATCGACAGGCCAGGCTGTATAAGTGAAATTATCATTTGAGCGCTGCACCTCGAAGTGCAGGTGCGGCGTGGAAGAATAACCGGTTGATCCGCCCATGCCGAGGAACTGGCCCTCCTGGACAATCTGCCCAATAGAGACGGCCACGCTATCAAAATGCAAATAGTACGAGCGTAGGTTATCGTCGTTATAATTGCCGTTGCCGTTTACATCATGCTTGATGCGAATAAAGCGCCCGTTAAACTGGTGCGGCGGGTTTACCTGAACGTAATCAACCAGTCCTGCTGCAGGGGCATAGATGGGGCGCGTCAGGCCACTGAACCGGCTGAGGTCGCAGCGCGCGCCAGTATGCCAGTCCCAGGAAAATTCGTAATCGATTCCGTGGTGGCCATCGTACCACAACTCGCGCTCATTGGCACAGGCCGGTTCGCCGGTGACATTATCCAGGCAGCCGACCCAATCATACATGGGAGCTTGGGACTCATTGCAAGAGAAATAGAACCCGGCTCCTGCGGCGTTCCGGCGTCCATCGTAAAAGACAACGATCCCCGATTCGTTCGAGTGATCAAAATAACCCGATACCGGTACCCCAGGAACAACCGGATTTCGAAAAATGGATTTGCCAGCGGAGGCAGCCTGTTCCGGAAAAGCGTCTTGCGCTAAAGCGTCTTTCCCTAAAGCGCCTTGCGCTTCGGTTACTTCACTGTGATCGCCAGAACCGGCGTATGTAATATGTGGCGAAGACGCAAAGAGGGACGCCAGGGCGAAAAGCAAGAGGACTGAAGTGCGCAAGACACGCTTGATGTAGACGTTCATGGTATGAAAAGCGCATTGGTGAGTAGCGGGAAGGAGGCCGAAGACGGAACAACCTCCCAGATCTGCCCGGGGAGGTCGAGACTGACCATGCCGACCTGCCCGATGTGAGTGAGAAACAGCAGAGTTTTCCCATCAAATGACCACTGCGGCTCGCGCGCCTGCCCCGAGAGATAAGTCATCTGGATTTGCTCGCCATTGTGGACATCGATGACCCAGATATTCCCCTGCGGCGGCTGCGGCAAGGAGTCCGGCTGGACAATTTCAGGCTCGGGATGATCATCTTTCTCAAAAGCCAGGAATCTGCTGTCAGGAGACCATGCAGGGACGGTTGCCCCTGGGTTCTCTCTGACGAGCGCAGTCGATTCACCGCTTGCAAAATCGAACAGGTGAATTGCATAGGTGATCCCTTCGTCTGGCTGCTCCTTTTGAACGACATAAGCAAGCAGTTGTCCATCCGGCGAAATGCGGGGATGCTGGAGAATGCCCCGGTCATAAGGCCATTCAAGCAGCGCAGCGTTTGTTTGAGATGCAAAGTCGTATGCAATCAGCGCCTGGGTTCCCTCAGGCGTCGTCCCCACATAGACCATCCGGCTGCCGTCTGGAGATAAACCAACCGCGACAGGCGTGCCAATTCCGCCGGATAAGGGTATGGGGACTGCTTCAAAGCTCAAGATATCGACGACCATCACCGAAGCAAAATCGAGCGAGCCGATCACCAGCCGCCGGCTGTCGGGAAACCAGCCGATGACGTCCCAAAAGCTGTCTTCGCTGAGGTCGAGCTGCGCCTGGTTTAGATTTTCATTGATCCTCTGGATCAAGTTAATCCATTCATGCGTCTGTAAGTTATAAAGCAGCGGAGGGCCACCGGCGCCGCTGCCGCCGGTCATAAATGCTGCCCAATGCCCATCTGGCGACGCCACGCCGCCGCCAATGATTTTGGAGGCCAGAAGATCAGGAACAGTCTGAACGCCGCCGGCAGCTCGAATGCCCTCTGAAGACCACAGCAGGCTGCCCGGCTCGCGCCCGACCTGGTTAGCGATTATATGCGCGCAGACCGGGCGTATGATGCCAATCCCCGACTGCACTTTTTGCAGCGCCGTGGACAGATTTTTATACGCATCGTCTGTTGGGGCGGCTGTTTGCTGATCTCCGGCAGGTCCCAGTTCAGCAACTGCCAGGTCGAGCAGTTCGCCAACCGTTTTCACATCCGGCAGCTCTGGGAGTTTGATTTCTGTTGCCCGGTTTAGCCGGCCGCTGGCGATATTCAACAACAGCGCCGTACGCGCAGCAGGAAGAGGATCGCTGCCGGGAGCCAGCAGAGAGAGCGTATCTTCAGGCTCAAGCGCGAGCGGAGGAGGGGCAATCATTGCCGCACGTTCTGCGGCTGCCGTTACCTGGTCCGGCCCAGTAAAACCCGCTCCGGCGTTCGCTGGATCAGCCAGCGCGTTTTGCCATTCTGCGGCATTTAGGGGCCTGCTGACACAATCCGGCGGGCTTGCCCAGACATCCACAACCGGATTGTATTCCGGCGTCAGGAAAACAACCGGTTCGCCGCCTGTTTGTGCCGGCTCCCCGGTCAGTTCATAACCAGCAACGACGGTTTCCGGCTGTCTCCCGGATCCGTCAGATGAAGAGACAAACGGAGCGAATAGAATCGTGGTCAGATCCGTGGATTGCCCGGTACGAGCGTTCTCATTTACCAGCACCAAGAATATAACCAGTGTTCCGGCGGCTAGTAAGATAAATAAGACAAGAAAGACCCGGACTGGGTCGGTTTTCCTCTGCATACAATAATCTTTCCCCTACTTATGCCAGGCAGCGGCGCCTGGATATTTTTACTGCTGTAAGAGGTGAACTTTACTGCCCTCTTTCTATTGTAGATGAAATTAGATGCAGTGGTCAAGAATATAAAGCAGCGATCCGCTCATCTACCTCGTTGAAGCCGCCTCCTTTACAATCCTGTTAGGATCGAGACGAAAGCGACTCCTTCCACTACTTAATCCCGTTTAATAGATAAAAGGGCCGGCTTCCGGCGTGCGAGCGGATCGAGATTTTATTTCCATTCATTGCGGATTGATACCGCGAATCAAGTGAATCTTAATTCATTGTCCCATCATTATTATTTCATCAGGAGCCATTATGAATCGCTCAAACTCAAAAACAGCGCTGTTCTGGGGGCTGCTCGTTGCCGGAACATGCGGTGTTCTCGTTATATTTTCTTGCGGGTTGGCGTCTCTCTTTGGCGCAGGTGGATTGCTGCTGCTCTCCGATCAACGAGACAGCAGCAGCCCTTCAACGCACAAGCCCTCGCCGCGCCTGGCTCAGCTTGAGGAGATACATGGTTGGGTAGAAATACTGGAAGACAGCGGCGAATGGACTCCGGTAGTTGAAGGCCAGGATCTGGCCCCTGGACAGATCATTCGCACCGAAGAACTTTCGGGGGCCGTGATCTCCTTTTATGACGGCAGTTGGGTGGCGTTGAAATCCAACTCGGAACTGTCAATTGACGAACTGAACGCGCAGAAATATGGGCGAAAGCGCACCATACTGCTCACCCAACGGCACGGCGAGAGCGAGCACCATGTTGCACCAAACGAGAACAGCAGCTCAACCTACAATGTCCGCACCCCGTCTGGGGAAGGTGAAGCGAAAGGCACCGTCTTTCAGGTGATTGTTACGCCTGATCAACTGGCGCACTATTATGTATTGGAAGGATCAGTTGAAGTCACCAGCCTGGATGTTACAGTAACCGTCCACCCAGGCGAGGTGACAACCGTACGCCTCGACCAACCGCCGAGCATTCCGGTCATTGCAATCACTGCACAGGGCATTCTCAGCCTGTCCGGCGGCGTCTGGTCAATTGCCGGGCAGGATTTCATCGTCAGCGAGGAAACCGAATTTTTCGGCAGCCCTGCTTCAGGCGATCTGGTTCTGGTGCGCGGGAGGCTGCTGGGCAACGAGCATCAGGCAGCTGATTCGATCACCCTGCTCCAGCCATCTTCTGCCAACCGTTTCAGCATCAGCGGAAGCGTAGACATGCAAGGCGACGAGGAATGGTTGTTGAACGGTCAGGCTGTGCGCATCAGTGCAACCACGCTGATCGATGAGGGAATAACGACAGGCGACCTTGTGCGCGCCGCAGGCTATATCGCAGCAGACGGCAGCCTGCAAGCTGAACGGATCGAAAGGCTGGTGGGCGATCTGGGCTTCCCATTCAACATCACCGGCGTTATTCAAAGCATGGAAGACAGTCTATGGATCATTTCGGGGCTGGAAATCTGGGTCGATGAAGACACCACCATCGAAAGCAATTTCCAGCCGGGCGACGTCGTGCAGGTAAGAGGGTGGATCTTAGATGACGGCGAGTGGCTGGCGCGCAGTATTCTGCAGCTCGAACAGGTGGAGAATGATTTTGTTTTTACCGGTACGCTCGAGAGCATGGATCCCTGGATTGTCTCTGGGCGAGAATTTGAAGTGCGCGAATGGACCGAGATCGATGAAGAGCTTGCAAACGGCGATTTAATACACGTTGAGGGCATTATCGATGCAGATGGAGCCTGGGTGGCTGTCAATATTGAGCGCATCGATCTGGAGAACACTTTGCTGATCCTGGTCGGCACGGTAATCAGCACAGATCCCTGGGTGATCAGCGGCATTCCGCTGGCATTGACGCCTGAAACCGTGATCACAGGCAAAATCAGCCCGGGAATGCTGGTCCGGGTTGAGATTGTGCCTGGGCCCGGCGGGTGGCAGGTCGTGAAGCTGCAGCCGCTGGCTCAGCTCGCATGGTTCCCCGGCTGCATCGAAGTGGTTGCGACGGTGGTAAGCACAGGAGACGGGCAGATCCAACTGCAGGGCTGGCCTGCGCTTCCGTTCGATGATCTGGAAGTGGACGGCAGGCTGACCCCCAACAGCGTCACCCGCATTACGCTGTGCTTTGATCAAGATATGAATCCGAAAATCACATACCTCCTGATCCTTGAGCAGGCTGAGGTCGTACTGCCTGAACCGGTGATCACCCCCGAGGAGAGCCCAGGCGGAAAAGTCACCATCTGTCACAAACCAGGCAAGAAAAACGGCGGCAATACGCTGACAATCGGCCGTCCAGCCCTGCCTGCCCACCTGGCTCACGGTGATTATACCGGCCCGTGCCGCTAGACGAACCTGATTGGATATTCTATAAACTGCTGGTACCACAACCCACAATAACCAGAGAGCTGCCCAATTGACTTGTGGGGCAGCCCTCTGGTTATTGATCAGGATCCCCTGTTGGGGGTCAAAACAACCAGGCGAGATTCGTCAAATGGCCCGTCTCCCCTGAATTAAGTTCCATAACGCCAGAAGGATAACCGCGCCGACAAACGCAACGATCAGGCTGTAAATGTTAAAGCCGGTAACGCCTTCACCACCAAACAGGCTCATCACCCAACCACCAACCAGACCGCCGATCACGCCAACGATAATATTGGCGATGCAGCCCATTTGAGCGTTTCGTCCAGTGACCATGCTGGCGAGCCAACCGGCAATTGCGCCGATAATCACCCATCCAATGATATTCATTGTGCACCTCCTACTTCAACATTATAGGTATTTGAACCTCTTAATTCACCTGTATCATCATCAACGTTTCATCAAAAAGTGCAGCAGCAGAGGCGCTATCCCTTCACGGCCCCTGCCAGGATGCCCCTGACGAAATAGCGCTGCAGGCCGAAGAAGACGATCAGCGGCAGGGCCATCGAGATGAATGCAGAGGCAGTCAATACCTGCCAGTTCGCGCCAAGCGAGCTGACCTGGCTGGCGATCACTACGGTCATTGGGGCGACCGCAGGAAAACCGCCCAGATAGATTAATGCCACCAGCAGGTCATTCCACACCCACATAAACTGGAAGATCACCAGGGAGGCGATCGCCGGGACTGTCAGCGGCAGGACGATTTGGAAGAAAGTGTCAAAATGCGTCGCGCCGTCAAGGGTCGCTGATTCAAACAGATCACGCGGCAAGCCGCCGATAAAGTTTCGCAGTAGGTAGACTGCGAATGGAATGCCGTAGGCGGCATGGGCCAGCCAGATGCCTGGGAACGTTCCGGTTAGGCCTAAACGGTTGTAAGCCTGCAGCACCGGAACAAAGGTCATTTGCAGGGGAACAACCAGCAGCCCGATAATGATGATAAAGATCAGCACGCGCCCTGGGAAGTTCATCCACGAAAACGTATACGCCGCGAACGCTGCAGCCATGATCGGCACAATGGTTGCCGGGATGGCGATAAACAGGCTGTTCATAAACCCGCGCCCCATTCCCTGGCGGGTCAACGCCTGGCGGTATAAATCAAGACTGAACTGACTGGGTTCTTCAAACGCCGTCCACCAGCCTGAGGTAGCAATCTCCCGAGCAGGCCGGAATGAGCTGACCAGCAGCGCAAAAGTTGGCGTCGCCCACAAGATGATGATCAAAATGAGCACCAGGTGCAGCGGAATCCTGCGAACGAAGTTCCCCAGAAAGTTCTGCTCTTTTCTTACAACTTCGGGTTTTTCGAGTTCTGCGGTACTTTCCATTAGCGTAATTCCTCCTGCACATTGAACCGGCGAACGTTAAAGATCATGACAGGAATGGTGAGCAGCAGCAGTACAGTGGCAATGGCACTTGCCCGCCCAAGATGATGGAAGGTGAATAATTGTTTATACATGATGTTGGCAATCACATCGGTGTTGAAGTTGCCGTTTGTCATCACGTAGATGATGTCGAAAATCTTCAACACGCTGATCACCTGGGTCGTCAGCACAACGGCGATGGTCGAGCTCAGCAGCGGGAAGGTAATGTGCCGGAAAATCTGAAACTCGTTGGCCCCATCGATACGCGAAGCCTCCAACAATTCATCAGGGATGCCTTTTAACCCGGCAGATAAGATCACCGTCGAAAAGCCGGTCCACATCCACAAACCGATGACAATCAATGCAGCGTTGTTGATCGGGTAATTGATCAACCAGGCAACGGGTTCAAAATCAGGGAATATGCCCATCAGGAATGCATTCAGGGTTCCGGTCTGGGCGCGGCCTGCCGGCTGGTAGTCATACATTAACTTCCATATGACGCCTGCCGCAACAAAAGAGATTGCCATTGGAATGAACACTACCGCTTTGACAAGCCCCTCATATTTCACCCGGTCTGCCAGCACCGCGATGAGCAGTGCGATCGTGACCACCACAGGTGGGAAGATCAGCAGCCACACCAGGTTGTTTCGGAAAGCCGACAGCATCAGCGAATCGGTAAAGGTGTAGCGGAAATTTTCGAGGCCCACAAACGTGGTGGAATTGGCATTCATGAAGCTGAGAACGACTGTACGGATGACGGGGTAAACCAGGAAAGACAGCAGCAGCACCATCGCCGGGGCAATCCATAACCAGGGCCGCAGCCCCTTTGCCACCCTGTCTGGCAGCCGGGCGAGGAGCTGCTCGACCAGCCAGGCATAAAGCACTGTTGCCGCCGGAACCCCTATGATGACTACTAGCGCCAGTAATAAGCGATCCATACTTTCTCTCCTCGCCTTCTCATTAAAATCTCTGTGTAGATGGCTGGCGTGAAACCTGCCAACCATCTACACGCAACTGCGAACAATGAGCCGCCCGATCAATCGTTTGCGGACGGCTCTACGTCAGGCTTACTGAGTCTGCTGATATTCTCCTTCTGCTACCGATTCGGTTTGCTGCAGGATCGCATCAAGCTGATCAGGGCTCGATACATATTGGAGCACTGCCTGCGAGAAGGCGCTGCTGACGCCCTCGGGCATTAAGTCCGAGGCATCAAAACGTACCGCGTCCGCTTCAACAATCATTTGACCGATCTGCTGTGAAATTTCATCTGGATAGATGCTTGGGTCCATCGACCGGTTGGCTGAAATGAAACCGCCGCGTTCAGCCCAGATAGCCTGTGCCTCAGCAGTCGTCATGTACTGCATGAATGAGCGAGCCTGCGGGGTGTCGTTGAACATTCCAAACAGGTCACCGGCGACCAGCAGCGGGTTGCCAAACTGCTCATCAATCGGCGGGAAGGTAAAGAAGGCATAGTCCGTCCCTGCCTGCAAATCAGGGAACTGCTCCATGAAGAAGGTCGTGATAAAGCTGGCCTGGCGATGCATCATGCAGGATGGCGGATCTTCAAACATGGGCACAAAAGCCTGGCCAAAGTTCGTTGCGATCACATACTGCTGACCGCCAAAGGCCATTGAGGGGTCGGTGACGATCTCGCCCCAGGTCTCAAAAGCTGACTTGACAGCGGGGTCAGTCCACGGAATTTCGTGCTGCCACCATTGATCATAAACATCAGGGCCGTTGATGCGGAGGAAAATGTCCTCAACCCAGTCTGTACCGGGCCAGCCTGACCCGGCTCCGCCGTCAATGCCGATGCACCACGGGGCATAGCCGTCTTCAATCATTTGCTGTTCAAGGGCGTTCATCTCATCCCAGTTCGTTGGGATCTCATATCCATTCGCCTCAAACTGCTGCGGGTTGTACCAGACGAGACTCTTCACAGCGGCTTTGGTGAAAATGCCGTACATCGTTCCATCTACTGATGCCAGCTCGGTAAAACCAGGATCGAAGTTTGCGGCCATATACTCCTGATCGAGGACATCATCTAACGGTTGAAGCGCCCCGCTGCGAGCCAGAGCAACCATCTGACCGGGGTTCGGCAAGCCCGCAACATCCGGCGGGTTACCACCAGAGATGCGCGTGTTCAGAACGGCAGCCAGATCGCGGGTGCTCTCATACTGCACATCAACACCCGTCTGTTCAATAAAGGGCTGGATCATCGCCATGAAGTTGTCCTGCTCTTCACCGCCCCAGATCGCCAGAACGCTCAAAGTCCCGCCAAGCTGCTCGGGCACCCAGCCGGTTCCACCCGCTCCTGCTCCTTCGCCAGCCCCTTCAGCAGGGGTTTCTGCTCCTTCAGCAGGGGTTTCTGCTCCCTCAGCAGGGGTTTCGGCCCCGCCGGCAGGCTCGGTTGGAGCAGCCATTGTCGCCTCGCCGCCAGCAGCCCCGGCGTCGGTGGCAGACGGCGTTTCAACCCCGGCGCCGTTTTCTGCGCCTGTACCCGGCACACCGCTCGTTGGGGTGGTCTGATCCGCAGGTGCTCCGCAGCTAACCAGCAGAATTGTTAAAATCACAAAAACGGATAGGAGAATCCGTGCATTATGTTTTTGAAACATATTTCTTATCCTCCAGCATTACCAATATGCGTGCAGTGCTGGATGTAACGTTAACGCACTTGTTGCCCGTATGTCTCATTGCGGCAAAACAGCATGCCTCCTGACAAACACGGGGTTTGGGTTAAATTCAAATTCATCGCTTCTCTCGGAATCACCTCCAATTTCTCCCCCTGATCATCCGTTTTCGCCGTTCGCTCCAGGAATTTTTCCAGGCGCGATTCGCCGGGCGCGAACCGATACTGAAAAGTAAGGGTTGCGTCCAAATTTAAGTGTAAGTAGAAAGATAGTTCCTCTCAATATGGTAATAACCCCTATTGAGTAGGAATTGTCATGATTTAGCTATAGGGGATTCCCTTTTGGGTGGGATTTTGCGCCGGTTGGCGGCTTAAACACGGCCAACCGGCGCGGATTCGTGTTCTTATAGTTCGATCATCACTTTCATGCTTGCGCCGTGCAGCGCTTCGATGGTCTGGTAAGCCTGCAAATAGTCGCGAAAGGCGAAGCGATGGGTAATCAATGGTTCAAGGCACAGCTTGCCTTCAGCCGCCAGTTCAATCGCCCGTTCGTAATCTCGTTTTTGATACATCAGTGTACCGACCAGGCTCAGCTCGCGGTCCTGCACCAGGCCTAAATCGACCAAGGGCTTTTTGCCAAACACGCCAACCACGACAATTGTGCTGCCCTTGCGCGCATTGGCAACAGCCTGTTCAATCGTATCCTGCACGCCGACGCACTCAAAGATCAGATCCGCCTTGTCGGGTCCAAACGTGCGGAGAATTGCCCCGGCGAGATCTTCTTCGGCAGTATTCACGCAGTGTTCAATGCCGCAGGTGGCAGCTTTTTCAAGCTTATAGGGACTGATATCGGTAATCATGACGGAAGCAGCGCCTGAAGCGCGCGCGACCTGCGCAACCAGGTTGCCAATTGGCCCCGCGCCCAACACAACAACCTTCTTGCCTGAAACATCGCCAGCCCTCGAAACCGCATGCGCCGCCACCGAGACCGGTTCGATCATCGCAGCCAGGTCGAGCGAGAGAGATTCAGGCAGCTTCAATACCATCTCCGCCGGAACGGGGAAAAACTCTTGCGCCGCGCCGCCGGTTTGGAATCCCATCACCTTCAGGTTATCGCAAATATGATACATGCCGTGCCGGCAGGGATAGCATTCTCCGCAGGTGACTTGCGGCATAAAGACCACCTTATCACCCGGCGCAAACCCGCTAACACCTTCCCCCACTTCGGCGACAATCCCCGATACCTCGTGTCCCTGCACAACCGGATAGGACGTATAGGGGTGCAGTCCATGATAAACGTGAATGTCAGATCCACAAACACCAATCCGCTTGACCTCAATCAAGACTTCGCCAGGTTGCGCCTGCGGGCGCGGAACATCTTGAAATTCAATCTTTCCCGGTTGGGTCATTACCGCTTGAAGCATTGGAATCTCTCCTCGAAGGTTAATAAAATGATAAATGCTGCACGCCCTTATGCAGCGCGCAGCATTTATAAAATATGTATGGCGGGGAAGACAGGATTCGAACCTGCGGTCGAGTTTTTAGCCCGACAACCGCTTAGCAGGCGGCCCCATTCGTCCACTCTGGCACCTCCCCATTTACTTATGGCAAGCAAGATTAATTCTACCACAAGTAGCCGGCAATCTGTCATTTTGTCCCTTCTGTGTTAAAATACCTCTCATCATTTTACGCATTCTACACGCCTGCACTGGCGTTAACGTTTTTTAATAGAGAGGTTTTCATGTACAAAACACATACCTGTGGTGAACTGCGCGCCGAACATATCGGGCAGACGGTTACGCTGGCAGGCTGGGTACACCGCCAGCGCGATCACGGTGGGGTAACTTTTATCGACCTTCGCGACCGGTTCGGCATCGTCCAGATTGTTGCGAACCCAGACAACCCCAAGGTTGCTGCCGTTCAAGATGCTCGCATGGAATGGGTACTGCAGGTGACCGGTACGGTCCGCCGCCGTCCGGAAGGCGCGGAAAACCCCAATCTGCCGACCGGAGAGATTGAAATT
>Ga0134094_1000647_pt1 | contig 40737 bp, 34 predicted proteins | sample 5_1taG_FD_94458 | JGI IMG/M metagenome (GOLD analysis project Ga0134094, IMG submission 94458) | Switchgrass degrading microbial communities from high solid loading bioreactors in New Hampshire, USA - 5_19_20_110_A1 metaG | ecosystem: Engineered > Bioreactor > Semi-continuous > Anaerobic >... | reverse complement strand
GCCGTGAAATGGCCAAGCTCATGTATAACGATCAGAACACTCAATATGATTAACGCAACCAAAATACTCATTATATTTATAACCCCCTGTCGATTATCTCCATAGCCAGAAGCCGAGATTCATGGTCAGTATCTATTATATCGTCCAGTACAGGCTGAGTATTCACCGAATGTTCGCTCATAACCCTTTCAATAAGTTCGGTTATCTGAAGGAACGTAATTCTGCCATTCAGAAACTGTTCCACCGCGATCTCATTGGCCGCATTCATGCAGCAGGGCATGGTCCCGCCGGTCCTTGCCGCATCGTAGGCAAGGCGTAAGGCCCTGAAGTTCTTCATGTCAGGCTTTTCAAAAGTAAGGGCAGAAAGCGCGTAAAAATCCAGTTTCCTGAACTGATTCCCAATCCTCTGCGGCCAGGTAAGCGCAAGCTGAATGGGGATCCGCATGTCAGGAGCTCCAAGCTGGGCCATTACAGAGCCGTCCCTGTACAGGACCATGGAATGTATAATGCTCTGGGGATGGATTATTACCTCTATATCATTGACAGATACATCAAAAAGCCACATGGCTTCAATCACTTCAAGCCCCTTGTTCATCAAAGTGGCCGAATCAATAGTGATTTTGGATCCCATAGACCAGTTGGGATGCTTTAAAGCCTGCCGGACCGTCACGTTTTTGAGCTGATCACGGGTATATCCCCTGAACGGGCCGCCGGAAGCAGTCAGGATTATCTTCGAAACATCCTCTTTCCTGTTTCCCTGAAGACACTGAAAAACGGCCGAATGCTCGCTGTCAACAGGAAAAAGCCTGATGCCTTTTTCTTCTGCAGCTTTCTTAACCAGCGCGCCTGCAGTCACAAGGGTCTCCTTGTTGGCAAGAGCTATATTTTTCCCTGCCTCTATGGCAGCCATGGTCGGTATCAAGCCTGATATGCCCACCACAGAAGTCAGGACGGTATCGGCATCGCAGAGTGTAACCGCTTCCTTAACGCCTTCCGGGCCTTTCAATACTTTTGTGTCAGTATCTTTTACCGCTGTCTCCAGTTCCCTTGCAGCTTTTTCATCAAAGAGAGCCGCCACTTTGGGTCTGAACCGCCTGATCTGCTGTTCCATAAGCTTTACATTTTTGTTTGCCGCAAGAGAGACAACCTTTATATTCAAATTCGCGCATACTTCAAGGGCCTGAACGCCTATTGATCCGGTAGAACCAAGAATGGAAAGCCCTTTTACCATATTACGCAACCTTTCTAAAGTAAAAATAAACTTATATAAATATAAACCATTGGGGCGACAAACAGGATACTGTCAATCCTGTCCATAATGCCTCCGTGTCCCGGTATGAGATTTCCGAAATCCTTAATCCCCATTGTTCTTTTAATGGATGACGCCGCCCAGTCCCCGAGCTGTGACACGAAACCGCATAAAAGGCCAAGGACGGCAAAGTGGTATACCTGAACATGTTCATAGCCATTCCCGTTCATGACAAACATCCCATACATCATCATTGCCAGCATACAGCCGATAACTCCGCCGACAGATCCCTCGACGGTCTTCTTTGGGCTTATATGGGGCACAATTTTGGTTTTCCCTATCGTAACCCCGGTAAAATATGCAAAAGTGTCGGTGGCGACAGCCCCTATGACCACCAGCCAGATATAGTGGAATCCGCGTTCCAGGCTACGGGCGGCAACTGCGAATGAGAGAAGAAAAGGTATGTAGACAATTCCAAGGAAGGTATAGGCCATGTCCCTGATGCAAAATCCGTCCTTCCCGAAAATAATACGGCAGAACAAATATACAATGGTTATATAAAGGAATGCATTCAGGTAATTCCCTCCCAGGTTAATGCCAAAAAAATGACCCAAAACCGGAACAGTATTTCCTGTAACCGCCACACTCCAGGCTTTTGCCACAATGATGACGGCTGCGGCAATACTTACTGGCAAATCAATACGGACATCCTTTTTTTCCAGGGCTTTCGAAAACTCGTAAAGCCCCAGGATACTCGCAGCAAGAACGGTTATTGCGGTAATATATGCCGGAAGGAGAAGAAGAGCCGCAAGAACACCCATTCCGATTACGCCGCTTATAATTCTTGTTTTCATTTTAAACCTCCAAAGCGTCTTTGCCTTCCCTGATAGGATAAAATTGCTTCCTCGAGATGTTTAGGTGTGAAATCCGGCCAAAGGACATCACTGAAAAACAATTCCGAATAACTGCTCTGCCAGATGAGAAAATTGCTTAACCTTAGTTCACCGCTTGTTCTTATCAGCAGGTCCGGGTCCGGAATATCCCTGGTATAAAGCCTCTGGCTTATTACTTCCTCATTTATTTCCGTGATATTGCCGTTCTTGATATCTTCGGCAATGGCATTTACCGCGTCCACAATTTCCTGGCGGCCTCCGTAATTGAGGGCTATTATAAAAATGAGGCCGTCATTATGGCTTGTTTTTTCTTCCACCCTCTCAATTTCGGAAACAATTTCAGCAGGAAGTCTTTTTCTGTCTCCTATAACCCTAATACGGACATTCTTGCCTTTAAGTTCTTTTTCGGCATTTTTCAGGTACTCAAGAAGAAGTTTCATAAGTTCGTCCACTTCTTCTTTCGGTCTTGACCAGTTTTCAGTAGAAAAAGCATATACGGTCAGGTACTTCACACCTAAATTATAACATGCCTCAACTATTTTCTTCAGGGTCACAGAACCTTCCCTGTGCCCCATACTTCTCGAAAGGCCTCTTTTTCTCGCCCATCTTCCATTGCCGTCCATAATTATGGCAATGTGCCTGGGTATATTGTTCATGTCAAGTTTCTTTTTCTTTTTGAACAGCATCTGCTCACCTGCAGTCTGATTTAACTCTTTATTTAATATAATCAAACCTCTTTTACTTTTACCATGATAACAAAAAAAAGCGGCTCTGACTACTGCGGCAAACAGCCGCAAAATCGGTCCGGATATAATTATATACCAATTACATACATTATTTTAGACATAAATATTGCTGATGAACCAAAAAGCAGGGAAATACAAAGGGTACCGCATAATCCTGCATGCGGTACCCTTTGTCCCATAATATTGCATCCATTGCAACAACACGTTATTTTTATATCGGTCATGGCTTTGCGTAATATGCATACAACCTTATATCAGGCTACAATTGCCTTATAAGGTAGTTCATATAGGTAACGTAATGCGAGAAAACAACGCCTGGCTCCTCCAGATCCGGGCACCATCGTTTTACCCATTCCAGAGACACATATCCTTCAAATCCGGTTTTATTAAGCTCCTTCAGGCAATCCAGCACAGGCACGTCACCATATCCAAGCATCCTGTACAGTACTTTTCCGTCCTTCATCACCGAATCCTTTATATGGAGATACTTGATATGCCCATCCAGATTTATGACAGTTGTTTCGGGCGTTTCACCGAAATACCGGTATGGATGGTGAATATCCCAAAGGACACCTGAATTGGTCCTGTTCACTTTTTTTATGAAATCAGCCATTAGCTTTGTATCGGCCAGCACACCGTTTGTCTCTATAAGCGGGGTGACATTCCTGGATGCCGCATAATCACATATATCCTGATATAATTCCGCAACATGGTCCAGGTTGACTTTCGGAGAAGGCGCGCAGTCCCTGTCTCCCAATACGCGGATAAAGGGCGTCTTGAGTTTTACTGCCAGGTCCACATAGGCTCTGGCTTCATCTATGGCATGCTGCGGATTTTCTTCGTCAAACAGGTACGCGCCTGTTGTAAGCATGGGAATGTCAAGTCCCAGCTTATCCAAGGTCGCAACAGTATTATCTATATTTTCAGGTCTGAAAGGTTTTGCATTGGGAGCGAAGATTTCCTTTTCCAGACCTCTTATTTCAATTCCGTCAAGACCTAGATCCTTCGCGGTAGCATATATTTCCTCCCATGTCCAGCCGGGACAACCCAATGTGGAAAATGCCAGTTTCATTTTCATCGTCCTCTCTGTTGGAAAATCCTTTCAATATTATGATATCCCAAATATCAGGCTGTTTCAATTGAAGCAGCGTCATAAAGATTTAATTCCGCTATGGCCATCTCGCGTAATTTATATTTTTGTATCTTGCCGCTTGCCGTCATGGGAAAGCTGTCAGTGAACCTGACATATTTGGGCGTCTTATGTCTTGCCATATTGGATCTCACATATTCTTTTATTTCTTCTTCAGTGGTTGTCTCCCCATCCTTGAGGATGATCCAGGCCATGACTTCTTCGCCGTATTCCTTGCTCGGAACACCTATTACCTGAACATCCTTTACCTTAGGATGAGTATACAGGAATTCCTCTATTTCCTTAGGATAAATATTCTCCCCGCCCCGGATAATCATGTCCTTTATCCGGCCTGTGATTTTATAATACCCCTCTTCATCAACGGTAGCCAGGTCCCCGGTATGCAGCCAGCCGTCCTTGTCAATCGCCTGGGCTGTTGCCTCGGGCATTTTGTAATAACCTTTCATGACATGATAGCCCCTGGTGCAGAATTCTCCGGGTACATTGGGAGGACATTCCTCGCTGGTTACGGGATCAATAATCTTGGCCTCTATATGAGGAAACAGTTTCCCTACAGTTGAAACCCGTCTTTCAATGCTGTCTTCCGTCGTTGTCTGGGTGCATCCGGGAGATGCCTCGGTCTGACCATATACAATGGTTATCTCACGGGCGCCCATTTCTTCTATGACCTGCCTCATTACTTTCACCGGACAGGGGGAACCTGCCATAATTCCCGTTCTGAGTTTCGGAAATCTGTATTTTTTGAAATCCGGGTGCTCCAGCATGGCAATAAACATGGTGGGCACTCCATGAACGGCAGTGCATTCATATTTCTGGAGCGATTCCATGACCCTTACCGGGTTGTAGTCAACACATACCATGGAAGTGGCATGGGTAAGACTTGCCAGGATTCCGAGGACCAGGCCAAAACAGTGGAAAAACGGCACAGGAATACAGAGCCTGTCGTTTTCGGTAAATTTCATTCCGTCCCCGATGCATTTTCCGTTATTGACTATGTTATAATGTGACAGCATTACGCCCTTGGGAAATCCCGTGGTTCCTGAAGTGTACTGCATATTGATTACATCATGGGGATCGAGGGAATTATATATTTCCAGGTATTCCTCGTCGGCCACCTCATCGGCCATTGTATAAAGGTCTTTGAAATTGTACATTCCAGGCTGTTTTTCAAGGCCTGTATAAATTATGTATTCAAGGAACGGTAGCATCGGATTGTCGAGTTCTCCGGGTCTGCTGTCCTTAAGACCGGGGCAGAGTTCATTTATTATCTGAAGATAATTGGAATCTTTAAATCCATCAGTCATAACAAGGCACTTGGCGTCCGACTGGCGAAGAAGGTATTCAAGCTCAAATATCTTGTAGTTCGTATTTACCGTTACAAGCACAGCCCCTATTTTACTGGTGGCAAAAAATGTCAGTACCCATTCAGGGATATTGTTGGCCCATACCGCAACATGATCCCCTTTTCTGATACCCATCCCCAGGAAACCCTTTGCCAGCCTGGTGGTCTCTTCATCAAGTTCCTTCCAGGTCATTTCGAAATTGTGATAGGGAAATATGATAGCTTTTCTGTCCGGATACTTTTTTGCAACATCTTCAAGCAATTTGCCGATTGTAATATCCATGAGTTCGCTCATAGTACTCCCTCCGCTCCCGAAATATACTTGTTCATTCTGCATCAAAAAAGGCCTTCATCTCTGTATAGAGACGAAGGCCTGAAGCTTCCGCGGTACCACTCTAATTGACACAAAGTGTGTCCACCTCATCAGCGTCCAGCAACGCTTAGCAATGTAACGGCTGCTACCGTATCAACCTACTACAGGCTTTTGCCTGCTTCAGCGATCCGCTCCGGAGCGAGCTTCACTTTCCTCAACGTCTGCCTTTCACCAGGACGGCAGCTCTCTGTGCCGTTGAAAGAACAGCTACTGTTCTCCTTCACTGCGTTTTGAAAATATATAGTTGAAAAATATTATAATAATTACCAGGAGCTGTTGTCAACAATAAAATGTAAATTCTTCATTGGCAAAAGTAATTCTGTCCCCGTTCAGGATTCTCCGGCATTGGCCCGGCATAATCCTTTCACCGTTTATCATGGTGCCGTTGCGGGAATTCATATCAGTTATATAATAATTCTCATCCTCCCTGGTGATTTCTGCATGGAGTTTTCCAACAGCAGGATTTTCGAGACAAAAGTCAACCTGTTCGGGAAGTCTTCCTATCATAAAAGGAAAACGCTTCAGCGCAACAATCTCTGAATTTTTGGCTCTTTTAAGGCAGGGTTTTGTTGTATCGACCGCTCCCAAAAAAACCGTGCTGTCATTATCGTGATTTCCTGCGTATTCATTTGATGAAGCCGGTCTTTGAAGATTTAAACCTATACTTTTATTCACATAGTAAAAATTGCAGGGAGTTGTCTTTGAACAGGCTGCTTCATCATTTCTCCCGGGTTCTCTTTCTCCCAGGAAATCATTCCTGTCTATATATAGAGATTTATTCATGAATAATTCTTTCCTTTCATGCCCGGAGAAACCGGTGACAGATTTTTGTTCTTTTCCTTTAATTCTCTTTTCAGGAGTGAAAAATCTGAAATATATAAGGTAAGCCAAAGCCCCGCCTATCATGAAATAGCCGAAAAGTGTCAGCAGAAAATCCGGGTTTCCGGGTGACAAGGTTCCTGAGATACATAATACAATCCCAAACAAAATGAACACAGCAATGGCTGTAAAAAGGATGATATATGATTTCAACGGATATGCGAGCCTGACAGTCTTCTCCGACTTTCCGGGAAAGTCTTTAATTCCGGTAAATTCAGCATCCGGCTTGCTTTCTTTCGCAAGGTATTTACCTGTAATTTCCACCGGAGCCGGGCTTCCTTCAGAAGCTATACCGGGAGTGTTCCCAGGCATAACAGGATTTTTCCTGGTCCCTGAGGCATAGCCAGAAACCGGAACACTGCGTTCCATATCCCTGGCATAGTCTTTTAAAAGCATCAGGTTAAAATCCCCGTTCTTAAGGATTTCGAGCAGTTTTTGTACGTAATTGTCCGACTGCTCGTTCCTGAATTTGATATCTTTTACGATACTGTCAAGCAAAAACGTTCTTATTGATTCAAGCCCGTCTTTGCCGCTGTGCGAAGGAAGATACATAAAATAAATATCCAGGGTGGCGGCATTCACATATATGAATCTTTTGTCAAAAACCACGCCGTTATAATTCAGAAGGTACTCTTCCAGGCCTTCCAGGAGAGAAATCAATTGTTTTATTATGTACAAGAACTCCTGTCTTCCGATACCGCGTCTCTCAAACAGCTTTTCGAGGGTAATAAGCGACGTAATGTCAAAAAACAGCCTTATTTCGCCGTCAATACGGACAAAATGGCTTTTCAGCAGTCTTGGTATATTGTTGTTCGACATCATCTCAAACTGATAATGAATCACTTCGTTATTTCGGTAAGTCACGGACAGCAAAGTTCTTCCGTTTACCAAGTCAAGTTTCATCCTGTTTTCCGGCGCATCCATACTGTTACCTCCAAATTTATATTTATTGCAGGCATCCGGCATCAGGCTGCCTGACTTTCCTCTTCGGAAACATATTCTCCAAATCCCCTGTGAAGGATTATCTCAACACCGTACCTTTCCAGGTTTTCTTTGGCATTGATTACGGCCTGGTCAACACCATTACCCGAATTCTCAGGCACAATTAGAACCACAATCCTCCGTATTTTGCTGATATCCTTATCCTTCAGTTCTTTGGGAATTTCAGAATCATAAAGCCGCTTGCCGTGTTTCCTGATCTGGTTTTCAATGGATCCGGGTCTTGTACTGTATGTCTTCAGAAAAGGATTTAGGGAAAAAACATCATATAGTTCAACTTCATATGAATTTCTGCCTGATTTCCTGCAGATATATGCGTCCACAGCCGGCACCCCGGTATTTGAACTGAATATTGTTCCCTGAAGCGTTTCCCGTCTGTCAGGTCTGATTGTTTCCAGGTATTCTTCCTCAATCAAAAGTCCCCTGTCAAAATAAAGCTTTGTGTTGTCATATTCTTCCCAGAGACTTTTCTCCTCCGGTCTGTCTGAATCAGCGTCCGGGACAGCTTTTCCCGGATTTCCGCGTCCGCCCGTCCATGCAACGATTTTGACCCTGTTGATCAGTTTCAGACCAGGCAGAAACAAAAAGGGCTTGGTCTGGTATTTTGCTACCAGCTCTATAGTTTCTAAATCCCCGAAAATGCTTGACTGGTCAAAGTCAATCCCTCTGATGCCTTCCCTTATCCCCAGTTTCAATGCGGGATCTTCACCGGATATCTTCAGTCTTTCTCCCAGTTCGGCCTTGAGGGAATTTTGGGCTATGAAGCAGACAAGTTTGTTTGTCACCTCATAGTTTAATTTTCCCGCAAGTATCCTCATAAAAAGCCTGAGCTCCTCCCGGGGATTACTGATTATATCATTGAACAGAACTGCCAGATCATATCCGTTGTTTACCGCATCAGCCAGATCATCAAGAGACAATTCCTGCGTTGACGGTACACTGCTTCCTCCTGAAGCAAATAAATTTTTGAAGGAACTGAAAGCGTTTACAAAGGCATTTCTTTGTTCCTCCAGTTCCAGGCCGGCCTCCCTGGCCGAATCACTAATCTGGTCGCTGAATGCCTTTATGTCTGAAACATTGTAAAAGTAGCATAAATTGGCCAGATTTACCGACACATCGTTCAATGATGCCTGAACGGTGTTATATATGAAGAAAACTTTGATAACATATGCCAGGGAAAAGACAGCAAACAGGAAGACAGACAGAGAAACGGCCGCCTCTGTTGTCACACTGCCTGTTTTTTCTTTTGCAGACCTTTTAAGCTTATTTTTAATACCCCTGACTCCAATCAACCGAAATCATCCCCGAATTATCTGGTGGTCTGAAAAGGCGGGTTGGTATAAACCAGGGCTTGAAATCCACCTCTGCCCTGACAAATACATAAGTGTGGCAATCAGATATTGATACGTCCCTGCCTGTAAGTTCCTTCATGTTTACCTGTATCAGATCGGCAGTCCTGAGCGCCTTGTTCCGCTTTGTAACATTAAAAAGAAGAAGCCTTAAATAATCCTCATAGTCCATCATCACAAGTCTTCCTATAATATAGCCCGATACATCTGATGAACCGGCCATAGAACTTCCCATAACATTTTCAATTTGTTCTGAAACTGCATTAAAACCCTGGTCTATCAAATCATCCCCCACCTCTTTGATTTTTCTGACCAGGTTTTTATACAATTGATTCTCAAAAATCGCTTTCCTGATCTCCTGCCTGAATTTTTCCTTTAATTCTTCCAGGCCGCTTTGCCCCAGGTCTTCAATCTTATTTTTCATGTCCGATATGACGCCGCTCAGTGCGGTTTCCAGGGATGATGCAAAATTTCCGGCGTTACTGAAATCTATTTTGTCAATCAGTTTTTGTTTAAGGTCATTTCCAATGCTCTCGACTGAATTTGCCGCTGAACCTCCGACTTTTTTAAGGCCCTGTTCGAAAGGTTCGAACAATTTGTCAATCTTGGCGTCAATTATACCGCTAAAAGCTTCCCCGACAGCGTCTGCCACATTGTCAACAAGTTTTTCGGCCTGGTTTTGCGCAAATTCTTTAATGTTTTTCAAAACTTCATTTTTCAGATTGCCCAGGCTTACATACCAGGTTGCTGATGTCTTTATCAGCGGAACATGATCTCCCCTGAGAAGGATGCAAACATCAACATAAGATTCAGCCGCCGCCCATAGGATGAGCAGAAAATTCTGCACAACTGGAACCCCGAAGATTGTCCATCCTGCGATAAGCGTTGCCCATTCCAGGGTAGCAGCCAGCTTTGCCGGATCGGTATAGACATGGATGAGGTTAAAAGCCAGCCTTACAGCAAATACGCTGGTTTTGGACAGGTTTATATTGGTACTCTCCTTTGCATTCCCAAACAGGATATATTCGACTTCGCCTTTCCCGAAAAAAGTTTTTTCCAGAGGCCTGTTCCAGCCAATATCATGTTCCAGCGTATTGTTCCGGGTTGTTGCACATTTGAAGGCTGACAAGATATACTCGTTCATATACATGCTTTCAATGATTGATTCAATTTGCAAAGCATCTTTTATTAGTTCGAAAAGCCTGGCGGTTTTTTCTGCCTCATAATTGTAGAAATTTTTCTCATTTTCACTGATATTGCTTAGTCCCTGATACTGTCCTGAAAACGGGCTTTCGAAAAATTCATCGGATACCGCATGGCTGAGGACCGACTCTTCCAGCAGCATTGCAATCTCTTCCAAAGCCTGCCCGGAAGTTTTGGGGCCGAGCACGGACGGAAGATTTTCCTTATTAAGTTCTTTGGATGACCGGGTCTCTTCCTGGTTTACAATAATCCCTGCCAGATACTTTGCATCGTTTTTGACTTTTTCCAGTTCGGCCTCATTCTTTTCCGGCACGGGAGCGTTTAACTCCTTTTCGATCTCTTCGGTAATCTGATCCTGATACTTTTTATAAAACCATTTTTTAAATTCTGTTTCTTCGGTGTTACTGGGAAGTGGTTTCAGTTCAAAGTCAGGAAGCCTGAAAACATTGCCCATCCTGCCCAATGCTTTCATTCCCGAAAGACCTGCTTCAAGATCATTGATTTCCGTTTCGGTCCTTTCAGTTATATTAACCCTGCCCGGATTCTCTTCCGTACTCTGGGGTTTTTCCCTGACTGATCTTGCTTTTTCTGCGGCTTCACTGATTTCATTTATCTCATCAGCCAATGCCTCTTTATATCTTACCAGGAATTTTTCCCAGGTTTCCAGTTGTTCCCGGTTGCTCTCAAACCTGTCCAGGAATTCGTTATATGTGTCAATATGAACTAATTTAAGCTGTTCCTTCAGGCTACCTTCTATTCTGTCAGCCACCGCTCCGCCGTTTCTTTCGGCTTTTTCCAGCAGTTTACCGCTTTTGTCCTCAAGTTCATCAAGTTTAGGTATAATATCATCTAAAATTCCAATGACATCTTCATGATAGGATATATGCAGGGCGATATGGCTTCTCAGCATTTCCGCGTTATGCGACATATAATAAACCCTGTCACCGGCAAGTTTCAGGCTTGCCACGAATTCATCAAGGTTTTTTTCCAGTTGATTTCTGTATTCCGATATTTTTAAGCTTATGCCGGCATATTCCTCATACGCGGCGACGAAAACATTCTGTGCCGCTTCTTTTCTTTCTTCCAGATCTGTAACGATTTTCTCCAGCTCTGATATCTTTGCAGTCAGCAAAGCTATCCTGTCAGGATCTTTTTCAGGTTTCCCATTTTCTTTTTTTAGTTCCTCTTTCAGGTTGTTCAGTTCATTTTGTCTTGCATCCAGTTCATTCCTGACAGCATTCAGGTTTTTTTCGGCTTCTTCCTTTTTGTCTTTCGCTGCTTCATAGTCATCATAATTATCTATTAATTTTCCACGGGATTCCCTGATAATATCAACTTCGTCGTTGGCTTTGGTCTGCCAGGTTTTTAAGGCCTCATTTTCTTTTTTTATTCTTTCAAAAATATAGTTTTTAAGTGTTTCACTCCTGTCTTCAGGACATACGTTGAAATCACGGCATTTATCGCTGAGCATGAAATGAAGCCGTACAAGGGACCCCCTCACATCATTTAAAATCCTGTCTATTTCTATTTTGTCTTCAATCAACTTTATTTCTTCCATAATACCGGTCATGAGCTTCACTTTCCCATAGAATTCGCTTACAATCCGGACAGGGGCACGGTATTTCATAAACTCCGCTATCTGCTGCTGGAGCACATCGGGTTCGCTGAGGTTGTAAAAGGGAATGACTTTCACATTTCTTACGCTGAAACCATACAAATCGGCGGCCCCTTCTGCCGAAATCCCTACATTCAGGTTTTCAGACAGCAAATCAAATATCTCTTTTTCCATTGAAGCTACGTCCCTCGGATAAAGGGAAAAAAGGCCATACTGTTCCCTGAGCTGCCGGTCATAGGCGGCAAGCATGGATTCGACACAGATTTTAAGAGCTGCCTGCGCCTGCTTCTTTGCCATGCTGTACCGCGCAAGATCTGTCAGCAGAAAGCTGAGCGGCAATATAGCCGCAAGTACGATGCACAGAAAAACAGTCATGCTTCCTCTTCGGTTAAACCACATATATGATCTCACCAATCGGATTATTTTTATAACCTTAATTCATTCAAGTACTTTTTCTACAGAATTCCTGATATCCTGAAACTTCCTGTCCAGGCTGTCAAAAAGCCCTGTTTCCCGCAGCATCTGAAAAATATAATCGGTGGTGTTGATCATATCCTTTGCATTATGGACATTGCATCGGGCGCTGGCTTCAATTCTGAGGATTTCTCCCAGCCCCAGCGCTTTCAGAATCCCGGAACCCGGAAAGACATAGAATGCCTCTATGCTGACCATAATCTCCGGCCGCATGCCTCCCGTATAGCTTACGGTTACTTCCGGATCCGCCTGGGAGTCATCGTATTTGCAGAACCTTAGAAATCCCAGGTTTCGGACATACTCCCTGCAATACTCCTGCGCAGCTCTTTCCTTGCTGTGGCTTCCCTTCAAATCCCAGTACAATTCCCTTTCATCAAAGGTCACTTTCTGATATACCCCGCTCTTTATTTCCTGATTGGTAAAAGAAGCATAGTTCCACTGCCTTGCCAGGGCTTCTGCCAGGTTTTCTGCGGCATTTTGCAGGAGGGCTCCCTGGTAAAATATCAGGAATACGGCAACCGCCAATGTTATGACTGCAAGAATCGCCGGCAGCAAAACAGCGTATTCTGTTGTGAGGTTACCCCTGTTGTTTTTGAGAATAAAACGCATCAGAACACACTTCCCAGCTCTATTATCACAGGTGCGACACATATGAGTATTACGGCCAGAAGCATAATTGAAAGCGGCAGCATCAATTTTGACGATGCCGTCTCCCCAAGCTGCCGTGCTGTGTTTTTACGCATTTCCCAGCATTCAGTGTTCATTCTCCTCAGTTCAAAAAGCATCTGGCTTCCGCCCAGCTTTATGTTCTGCTGAAGTATTCTGACAAAGTTTGTTATTTGCTTTATTTTGCAGCGCTCGGCAAAAGCGGTGTATGCCTCATTCTCGGATAAACCGGCCTCCATGTCGGTAATAACTGTCTTAAGTTCCGCATACAGCCGGGTGTTGACAGTTGCATCCATGGCAATCCTGGATATGGCCTGCCTTATGTTCAGCCCTGCATTCATAAGGAGTATCAGCTTGCTTAAAAAGTTGGGAAAATCCCTCTCCAGCTCAAATTTCCTTTTTTTATACTGGTCCTGGAGGGATTTGTCTGCCAGGAAGAACATAAGAACACCTGCCGAAAAAACAATGAAAAGGCCGATGAGATCTGCATTTCCGAGCAAGCAGAGCATACTGCTCAGGATAATTCCAAGGAAGGTATAGAATATCTTTACTGACAGATGTACTTTTGTATAATAGGGTAAATTCCTGTTCCCATGGACCATGGCTATTTTTTGGCTCAGCTTTGCCTGGTACTCACCCGCGCCTTTTATTTTTAAGAACTCAGCAATCGCAAGGGCTCCATGGAGAAAGGATCTATATGAATATTCCTTGTCATCAAGGGGTGAGAAGAAATCCCTGTATTTGTTTGCGCCATTTATCTGAAACACGGCATAGACAATTATAGAGAGCATAAAAATCCCGCCAAAAACTGCCTGCATCATTTACACCTCTATATGCATAATTTTACGGCCCAGCAGCATGCCGCACGCTATCATCAGAAGAGCAGCGGTCATGACAAGATTTCCAATGGGAGTATGGACCAGGGGATCAAGAAAACCGGGGCTTGAACTCTTCAGGAAGAAAACCAGGACAAAGGGCATGAAACACAGTACTTTATATTCCAGTTTCTTTCCTGCTATCAGGGTCGCGATTTCCTGCTGGATTTCGATTTTTTCAGAGATGGTCGCCGAGGTGATCCTCATAACCTCCACAAGATTGGCTCCCGAGCGTTTTGCAATCATGATCACATCCGCGAAGCTCTTTATTTCCTCAATATCGCTTCTTCTGGCCAGGTCAAGGAAACATTTCTCAACCGGTTCGTTCATCAATATCCTCTGCCTGATTATATTAAGTTCGGTCATGATATCGGAATTCTCTTCCGGGTACATGCCACGGAGGGAATCATAAGCATCGGAAACAGCAGTCTCCAGGGATTTTCCCGCAGAAAGCGCAACCGAAAGAAAATACAGGGCATCCTTGAACTGGAGCCGCAATATATCCTTACGTTTTCTCAGAAGTTCCTTCCTGCGCATCGGAATATAAAGGATACCTGCAAAAGACAGCAGGGCAGAAATAATTATGTTTTCATAGAAAACGAGGCCAATGGCAAAACAGATGCCCATTACGGCAATAAGAGCCAAAACAAGTTCCTGAGGTTTCATTTTATATTTGCTGTAGTCAGGTATGTGTTTCCTGTTCAATAACCACACCTCTCAGCTCAGCTTTCCTTGTATTTATCAGTCTGTTGCCGGTCCTTTTCAGGGAACCGGTTATTTTGCCGTTTTCATCCTCTCCCTCCTCCTCAAAGACAAAGAGGGGATTCAGAAATATCTCTCCCTCCCTGTAACCGGCAACTTCGGTTATCTCCAACGTCCTGCGGGAATTGTCCCTGAGACGTGACAGGAAGATGATAATATCCAGGGCTGAAGCTATCTGCTTTTTTATTGCCTCCAGCGGGAAAGGAGCGGCCATGAGCACCATGGTCTCAAGCCTTGAAAGCATGTCCTTTGTGGAATTGGCATGCCCTGTGGACATGGAGCCGTCATGCCCCGTATTCATTGCCTGGAGCATATCCAGAGCCTCCTCGCCCCGGACTTCCCCGACGATTATCCTTTCCGGCCTCATTCTCAGGGCTGTCTTTATAAGGTCTTTCATGCGGATTTCGCCTTTCCCTTCGGTATTGGCATTCCTTGTTTCAAGCCTTGCGATATTCCTTATGGAAGGAAGCTGAAGTTCTGCAGAATCTTCAATGGTGACAATCCGTTCATTGGGAGGGATCAATGATGACAGGGCATTCAGAAAGCTTGTCTTTCCGCTTCCCGTTCCCCCGCAGACAAAAATATTGTATCTGGATACAACAAGTTTTCTTAAGAATTCGGTAACCTCAGGAGTTATTGAACTGAGCCTTTCCAGGTCCTCCATGGTCATAGGCTTCTCCGGGAATTTTCTTATAGTGACCAGGGGCCCGTTAAGGGCTATGGGAGGGAGCACGATATTAACTCTTGATCCGTCGCTCAGCCTCGCATCCACTATGGGTTCTGCTTCGTTGACCGTCCTGTTTACCCTAGCAACCATGTTCTGGATTAAATTGTCAAGCCTTTCCCTGCTGTCAAACTTCAGCCCGGTTTCTTCAACAGTTCCGTTCCTTTCGATGAATATCCTGTCTGGACCGTTGATCATTATCTCGGTTACAGTGGGATCATTTATCAGAGGCTCGATAATATCATGACGCCTCATCTGGTTGAAAACGGTGTCAACTATGTTTTTGATCTGAACTGCGCCAAGCTTTCTTATATATTCCTTTGAAAGACACAGGTCCTCAATTTGTTCAAGAAGTTCGCTGTCCAGGTCCCTGTCATTGAAATTCAGCAAAGCTTCGCGGGCCAACGCTATTTCTTTCCTGATTTCGCGTACGATTTCCCGGATTTCATGCATAGAAATCTCCTTCCCCACCGGCAAGCAAATTGCCCACTGCCGAGAGATATTCATCCGACGGAGGAAAACCGCATTTTTCCGCGAAGGGATCGGGAAGGAATATTTTTCTGAAATTGTTCAGGCTGAAATATTCGTTTGTCCTGAAAACAGAATTTATACAGAAACATATTCTGTCGTTTGTTTCCGGTTCCATACCGGTTAAGCCGGGGAGCAGTTCTGAAATTTTATTCAGCCTTTCCAGGGACGACCTGCAATTCGAAGAAGTTATATATATTTTTCCTGCCAGGCTTAACAGGACCGGCAAATTTTCGTCCAGCCCGAAAGCCCTTGACACAATTATGGTTTCATAGCACGCTCTTTCGATTATGGACCTGATAAGCAAATTACATTCCTCGGATGTCATGTTCCTGATATCTTCCGGATACTGATGGCTTTTCATGAAGTGAACGCCATAACTGGCATCTGCAGTGGTGCAGGCCTCAGCCTTAAGCACAAGATTGCCCTTTTTTGCTTTTATGTAATAGAGCATGTCGCCCAGGCCCTTCAGGTTGTTCCCGCTGAAATAACAGTCAGTGTTGGAAAACTCATCAAGGTTCAGGTAAAATGTGCTGCTTCCATTGACGGCTTTGACATAAGCGATTGTTTGGGCCAGCGGATTGTAGAAATCACTTCCGTCCGCATAAAGGACAAGATGAACAGTGCCAAAGCCCTTTTTGTCCTTGACGCCCTTAAGAGGTAATTTTTCGGCAACAAGGGATATGATTTCTTTTACCAGTTTTTCTGCCGAAATATATTTGCTTATGGCATTATAGTTTTCCGGCACAAGGCTTTCGGGGCTGTCAACCAGAACCAGGGAATAAGAAGAATCAGGTTTTAAGGACAGTTCATCAAGGAAAGATGAGGAAACGGCAATCAGGTCAGCTTTCCCGTTTCCATTCAGCCAGTCTTCAAATCTTTCTGGCTCAGTGACAAGCTCAAGCACGAAAGAATTGCCCTTGTTCCTGTATATGTAATTGCTTAGCTTATCAAGAAACATTGTATCCCTGTCAGCAACTAACAACCTAATTTGAGGCATAAAATCATATCCTTGCCATGTTTTATTATTCTATTAATAACATATTTTACTATGTTATTCACAATATGTCTACAAAAAATTGTATTTTTATGTTTGTATCTATAATTTCTTGTAAAATAAAAGCCCTGGACCTTTAATCCGGTTCAGGGCTCGAATATCTTTATTTCTCTGTTACAGACATTATTAAATACCCTGCTGTAATTTTCGCAAACTTTCTTCATTCTGCCGCTTCATCAGCTCTGCATACTCCTTCATACAAAATCCGGGTTATCGGGAAACCTTCAGCCTTTATATCAGTTGCTGTTTCCCAGAAAATAAGGCCTCCCAGATCATGTTCCCATACATAATCGACCTTGGCCTGGGCAGACCGTTCGTCCTCGAAGGACAGATATACTTTGTCCCTTTTATCGTAGAGATAAGGGGCCTCTGCCTCTTCATCATAATAATAGGTATAGCGCTCTGTATTTTTAAGCATTTCCTTGATTGTGGCCAGACGGAAGCATGCCCCGGGATACAGTCCGTACCATTTGCCCACAACCTCAGGGAAATCCGTGGCTTTATGCTTTCCTTCCGACCAGCCCTCAGTCACCTCATATATGCCTGAACCTGCATCCCCGTCTCCACGGTAATACCGCGAATTTGGATCTGCGTCGGGATGGCCTGTATCGGGTGCAGGATTTCTGTTACCTGCAGGTCTTCCTCTCAATTCCCCGTTCTCATCCGGCTCAACATTGGCCCAGCCGCGGGAATATGTTGCAACACCGACGTTTAACTGATGGGGTTCAAAATGATTAAGGTAACCTTTTATTGCCTGGTCCACCGAAAAAGGCGTATAAGGATTGGCATATACTGCAGCATGGTGGCCAGTGGTATCGTCATAGGCACCAGTCATGTCATAAGTCATTACATTTACAAAGTCAACATATTTGGCTACTTCGTCAAGTTCCTGGGTTTGAGCTGTCTGCTCATAATTCGCGGATTCGCAGATGGTCAGAAGCTTGTTCTCAAAACCTGCCGCATCCATGCTTTCCCGCAGCTCCTTCAGAAGAGCGGTGAAGTTTTCCCTGTCGGCACTTACATCATGTCCTCCTATACCGGAACCGAAGTCAACAGGATCATCCAGTCCGTCAGTGGTCGGATCCCTGAATACCCCGGGATATTCCCAGTCCAGATCAATACCTGCGAGCCAGGGCATTCTCTGCAGCATGTCTATGCAGCTGTCAATGAATATTTTACGAGTTTCAGCTTTCAAAGCCATTTCAGAGAACATCTGACCGCGGGTCCAGCCTCCCACCGAAAGCATTATCTTTACATTGGGGTAAATGCGGTGCATCAGTTCATAGACCTTGAAAATGCCTCCGGACCCCGCTCCGGCATCCATCCATATGTCTGCCCATGAATCGGTAAACGCCAGTGAATATTTGGGAGCAGGAGCCCAGTCAAAGGTTTCGTCAGAAGGAGTGCCATCAGAAACAGTCAAAAATCCATGGTTCAGGTGGGTAAGCATATCCCACGGGATTTCAGCAGGTTTCAGCGCTCCATACACCTGCCAGTTCCCGTAATAACCGACTACATTCTTTTTTGGCATGGGAATGGGCTCTGTTCTGTCTTTGAAGATTTCATACATTACATGAGCCACCTGGTACCTTGTGACACTGGCAGAAAAATCGGCAATCAAAGGAGCTATTGATTTCGGATCGGGGCGGATGGTGCTATCCTCTTTTACGATTGTCTCCACGAAACTGAAAACATCTCCGCAGGTAATGATTTCATCAGGATTGAACCTATTGTTTTCGTCAGTTGTCAGATATCCGGCAGCCACAGCCCGTTTTGCAAAATCTTCATACCAGATGCCGCTTTCAACGTCTGAAAGAACCACATCATCCGCTTCCGGCAGCTCCAGGGTTTTTGCTATGAATATTGCGTAGCAGGCCTTATTGACAAGGCCTTCCCCATTGAATTTGCCCTGGTACCCTACTACAATGCCTGCTTCCTGAAGCTTTCCTACATAGGGATAATCATCCGGAACATCTGAAAATGGCTCGATGGCAGACACAGGAAGAGCGCCGGCAATGATGCTGCAGATGAACAGGATTGCAAGGCCTCTTTTGAATTTCATAAAAAATCTGACCACCTTTCCTTGTGAAATATAAAAGTACTCAAATTAATTCTATCATTATAATTCACAAAGAAAGATGGTCGTAATTGCTTATCTTTGGTCAATATTGTCAATCATGATTCCTGAAAATGCAAAACCAATTAATCAAAGTGTTTCCAATAAGCGAGTGTTATTTCCTCAACTTTTGTGTCGGGTGTAACGTTCTCATTCACCATGGTATCATCCGTTTTGTCAAAATCAAAAATTATAACTGCTTCCTCACCGTCTCCGATAAGGTACCAGCCTTCAAGAACCTCTTCTGTCTGACGGCTTACCGCCTTTTCATACCCGCTTGCGTATGCTTCTGAAACGGCTTTGGCAGTATCTCCGACTTTAATTCCCTCATCGGTTTTGAAATCCTCGCTTGTTGTTGAGATCCTGAGAACTTTCTTCGAAGTTTTTCCTACAGTTACCACAATGCCGCTTTCATAAGTCAGGACTGAAACGTCCTCACCCATAATCCCTGCGCTGTCAGATTCTTCAGTTTCTTCATAATCATCGCCAAGTACATCGGTGACCTTATCGATTGAATCGCCCAGGGATATTCCACCTAAACTTGGTGCTGCAGTATCTTCATCACCCGTTTCAGGCGAAGGCGTTGCAGTTTCTGCAGGTGTATCTGTAGCCCCGGGGATGGTAACCGGACTTTTATCTTTTCCATCCGGTTGCCCTGCACAGCCGGATATTATCAGCAAAACTGCCAGTAAAAATATAAGCACCGACTTTTTCATCATAGTATGCTCCTCCTGTTGTCATGTTTTTTTATTATTTTGCCTTCAAATGCTTCGTTTGATGTATTAGACGCGGCAGTGCAGGGCAAGGTTCTGATTTTTTGCTTTGTTATTTGTTTCCATGCCGTTTTGTTTATGTATAAAAAATACTCTTTCCTGAATTTCTAATTTCAGAAAAGAGTATTTTCACCAAATTCTCTCTCAGTTTTTCCGTTACTTAATAAAATCATTGGCTGTACCGGAACATACCTGTTTTCATCCGATGATTCCCTGTTTAGTGATCCGTTTATATAACCGTCCCAGCACATCACTTCCAACAATGGGCGGGATTTTCTCCCTGGCAACCCGGATGAACTCTCCGTACTCCTTTCCCCGGCCATTTACGGATACCGAATCATTGCGTGTTATGAATGTAACCCTTAAAGACAGCGGAACTGTTTTTACTTCTGTCACCGCATTCCAGGGTATTTCCTTTTTCAATCCGAACGGATTGGTGACCACAAACTTGTCCGGGTAGGCAACAGCTCTTTTCAGGAAAGTAGTCAGGATTGTCTGGACGCCGCTAAGTCCGCAGACAGCGGCAAGTACGGCTACAAAATTATATGAGCTTTCATCCTGTCCGGCAACAGAAGGATCAAGCAGTTTGGCGATAAGAAGCGCATATCCTGCAGCAATCAGCATAACACCGAATATCAATGTCTCAGGGATTTCCCGGACTATGGCAAGCTCACCGCCATCCTTTTTATACCGGTTTTTAACAATCCAGTAGACCGAAAAAACTAATGCCAGGGTTATGGCCGCAAAAGACAAAACCAGCCGTGTCATGGGTTATCCTCCCGAGGTTATTCTCATAATCCTGTCAAATTGCTGTTTTGCCCGCTGGGGATTGCACGCATACAGCATCAGCACGTCGTACAAATACGGAGAACAGGGAAGATCTGTCAGAGTTTTCGCGAAATACATTGCAGCAATCTCTGCAAGACATATAAGCCTGCTCCTGTTTTCAAAACGTCCGATCTTGAAGAGAAGGATATGCTTCTGATGTATATACAGCTCCGGCATGCGGTTTTCATAGTAATGGAACAGTTCATGTGCCAGGAGCAGATCCTCAGTTTTTACACTGCCGACAATGCCGGCCAGTCCGTTTTCGGTGATGAGCCTGTCGGTTGCCAGGGCATTGCGTCTGAAGACAGTAATGTCATTCGGATGGATGTACGCGGCGAACATGGTGAAAATACCGTCGTATACGGTTTCATCATAATTTACATTGATACCTTCCCGGGCTGCATATTCCTTCACAGGAAGTTCCCCGTATCTTTCTTTCAGCGAAATCGCCAGGGAAGCGCCGCATTCGGCGGCTTTCCTGAAATACTGCAGGCGCTCCTCCGGCGTGATCTTCCCTGACAACGGCTCATTTGAAAATGCATAGCGGCACCAGTCGGCTTCGGTAAGTTTATTTAGTCTTTCTATAAAATCCCTGATCATAATATTTCTGTTTTGGCGCTTATCAGAATGATTTCCTCATCTTCCTCAGCCTCAAGCATTTCGCTGTTCATAATTGTGACCAGTTGCTCAAAGCTGACCGTATTGGAGAAATCAAGGACTTTGCCGCCGATGCACAGGAATATGTCAGGTGTATGCAGCATCTGGTTCTCATATCCCAGCTTTGCATCCCAAAGAGTTTTCAATACTTCCTTCCATTCCCTCACTTTGCAGGTGGCAACCACCGCATCGCCGCACTGGACTTTTATAAAGCCGCGCCTGTCGATAACCCGTACCTGCTGCTTTCTCTCATCGATTTTCCTGCCGAATACATAGAATACATCGCTGTTTGCAAGGAGCTGTACTTCCTCTGGAACTGTACGCATAGATTCAGCTGCTATTTTCCGTGCATCCTCGGTATCACAGCGCAGTGAAAGATCCGTGGTCTGCACTTCATTCGAGCCCAGCGCAATGGCAGTGACACGGGATGTCTGGGGATCTATTTCTATCTGCACCTCTACGGTGTCCGGAACTGCCCCGTTTTTTATGGCGAGGGCTTTGGCCTCACGCTTTATACGGGAAATGTCCTCCGTGGTGGGATTCGGGATTATACGCTCCACAACGTCACGAATCATGGCAAGCGCAACGCCTATTGACGAAATTACCTCAGCATACTTGGGTATGCTGTAGGAAAGATTCATCCTTTCTGCCGTATATGGAAGCAGCGCGGCAGCTCCCCCGCCCACACCCACGAGGGTGGTCTGGTCCTTTTCAAGACGATACTTGACCGTAAACTCATCAATGACCGGCTTTATTTTTTCATAAGACTTGTTGAGGATCTGCCGTGCGGCTTCCTCAACACTTACGCCGAGATATTCGGCCAGCGGCTCCATACAGCGCCTTGCGGATTCCACTATGCCATAGGAGTAATGTTCCGGAGTGACAAGGCCAAGAACATTGGCGGCACAACTGTTGGTAACGGCAACACATTCGCCGTTTGCCAGCCTGATCCGGACGTAATCAGGCGGATCTCCAGGCTTGGGAGAGAAGAATTCCAGCTTGGGATCCACAATTTCTTCGAGCGGCGTATATACGGCATATTTAAGCCCGGCAATGTGAGCCGATCTCGGCCCTACATCAATTATCCGGTTACTGGCCGCCCTGACCATGCTTCCGCCGGCTACGCCGAGAACGCGCACGTCAAGTGAATTAATGTATGTCCTGTGTCCGCCGACAATGGAATACTCCACAGCCGGTCGTCCATTCCTGATAACGCCTATATTGGTCGATGTTCCGCCTACTTCGAAATAAATACCGTTTGAAGCTCGCAGATACATCAAAGCGCCCATTATACTTGCGGCGGGTCCTGACAGCATTGTCAATACCGGCCGTTTTTTCATCTCGGTGATATCCATTACTCCGCCGTCCCCGCGCATAATCATAAGCGGAACCGTTATTCCTGCAGAACGGACACTGTGCTCGGTGCTGTTGGCGGTATTCATCATCCTGGGAAGAATACTTGCATTTATGGCAGCGGTCCTTGTACGGCGTGTCAGACCGTATAGCTTGCTGATATCGGATGCGACACTGACCATCATGCCTTTTTCCTCTGCGACTTTCTGGACAAGTAATTCATCCTTTATGCTGTCAACGCCAAATGCCCTTGAGGCAACAATTACTTCGGCGCCCTGATTTTTAAGTTCATCTATCGCATCACTTATTGATTTCTCATTCAAATTCTTAATCTTCACGAAAGTATGGCAGGTAGAAATCATCCTCCCTGTCCCGAGATCTATGTCAGGAATTCTGGATTGCCTTTTCGCAAGCCAGCCCTCTATACCGCCGCCGGCCATTCCCAGGATACCTACCTTTGCCACATCTCCCTCAAGAAGGGCATTTGTTGCCTGGGTTGTGCTGTGGGCAATGAACACCACATCATCAGGGGAAATGTTGTTTTTGCTGAGACAGTTTTCAAAACACTCAATAACTCCTGCCGCAACACCCATGGGATGATCATGGGTGGTCATGACTACGGCCTGTCCGATTATCTCGTGGGTATCATTATCCAAAGCAACTGCCTTGGTATGCGTACCCCCTACATCTATTCCCACACGTATGCTTCTTTTCCTTTTTTCCATAGTAAACGTCCCCTGTCTGTTTTTATTGTTCCAAATGTGCTTTATATTTCATTATAGTATTTTTTGCATACAAGAGGGTCGGCATACCCCTCTTGTATGCAGGGAGTCTTAAAAACTATCGGCAGTGGGCTCTGCACAATCCCTCTTTATGCTGCAAAGATGAAATATGCGATTATTTCAAGAACGAATACCAGTACAAGCGAATACGGCAATACCCGTTTAAGGTGGTCCTTGATGCTTACCTTGTTGTAGCCGATTGCCCATGATACCCATGACTGAGTCGGGCAGATGGATGTATTGATGGCAACGCAAGGTATGTAGAACAACGGATAAAGAATGCTCAGAGGATAAAGCCCTGTGCTTGCTATAATCGCAAAGGTTGCGGTTCCTGCTCCCCAAATGGTCAAAGGTCCACGGAACAAAGCAAGAATACCCAGGATTCCGAATACCAGGAACAGCAGGAACAGGTTTTCAGGAAGAATAGGACTTACTATCGGAGCCAGCAGGTCCTTGCATGCGCCGGCAGCTTTGGCAAACATCTGCATGAACAGCAGGAAAGCCAGAACCAGGCCTACATCCGAAGTACCGTCATGGAATGTTTTTTCAATCAGGCTGCCGATATCATTCCATCTCCTGAAATTGCCCGTTGTGATCAATGCCCATGCGACAGAGACAACAATGGCTGCAATTGAAGACAGTTTAAATACAATGGCAAAGAAGACCGGAAGTACAGGTGTCAGACAAGCGAGGAAATTAACGTTCTTCAGTTCAGGATTCAAGTCGACTTCCTGTGCGGCCCATGCCTGTACTTTTCTTTCCCTGTTGATCTGTACTATAACAAGTATAATTGTAAATAGGAGCTGGAGAGCCATGGCAATCCCGGCAAACGTGTACCAGGTCGGATTTGCAAAATCATATTTCTGGTCATTGATAACCATGGTACCTGCAGCCTGGCTCAGAAGGGAGCTGTTGAAATACAGACCTGCACTGACTGCCATAACGAAGGAGCCTGTGGCAAGCGGTTTGCTTACACCCAGGGAAAGCATGATCGGGAATACGATAACACCGATTGCTACCACCGCTCCGGCACCGTATGCCGTGGTAAAGATACATGCGACGACGATACAGAGCAGAACTGTTGTCAAAGAAGGTTTGTCCCCGCCAAGCTCTACGGCCTTGCGGATAATGGTGCGGGCTATGCCTGTTTCAATGAGAACGCGCCCAAACCAGCTACCGAACATGATGTTGACGGCTGTTGGACCGAAGCCCTCAGGTCCGCCCTGGATTACGGTCTTGTTGACTGTTTCCCAGTTGACAACTCCACCGATTGCTCCGAGCGCAGACCACAGCATTGCCATGCAGAACAGGCCCAGCAGCATGTTTCCGCCCCTTGCTGCATAGTAAATGAATGCGAAGAATGAGACCAAAAGGACAGCGCCAATTATTGTTTGCATTGTCTTTCCTCCCGTTTTTAAATTGATGGTACCCACCACCGAAATATGTCATGCCTTAGCGGCCTGCCGACGTTTTATTGATTTAAGACTGTCTGAAGCTCAGATAAATAAAGCTGCTATGAGTGAGAAACCTCACTGAGTTTTCTGATCACATTCCGCGCTGCGGCTTTGTCCATTTCTATAAAGACTTCCCTGGTAAAAGAACCGATATGCGGGGTGAGAATAACATTTTCCATCCCCCTGAAAATACTGTCTGTTTGTGGTTCAACATCAAACACATCTATTGCTGCGCCGCTGATCCGTTTTTCATCTAGCGCCTTTTTCAGATCCTGTTCCCTGACTATGGGGCCCCTTGCCGTGTTGATGAGATAAGCTCTGGGTTTCATCCTGCATATTGCGTTATAATCAAACATTCCGCGGGTTTCGTCGGTCAATGCCATGTTAATGGACAAAAAATCGGAATTTGCGAGCAATTCATCGAATGAAACTTTTACTGCCCCGTATTCCTTTTCAGCTTCTTCTTTCCTGGTCCTGCTGTAATAGATGATGTTCATGCCAAAGGCCGCCGCGCGCTTTGCCACTTCTGTCCCTATACCTCCCATTCCCGCAATCCCGAGAGTTTTTCCTTCAACACTGTCGGACATTAATTTCTCCCATCTTCCTTCATGCATTGACGCATTCATCTGACAAATCTTTCTCGAAAAGAGGAGAATATAGGACATTACGACTTCGGCAACCGGCTTTTCGACAAGTCCAAGTGTTCTGGAAACCTCTATTCCCTTTGATGCGGCATATCGGTAATCCACATTGTCTATTCCCACGCCCCTGCGGGAAATAATCTTAAGGTTCGGGGCTGCATCTATGACTTCCCTGGTAATTTTCTCCAAATCACAGATTATTGCGTCAGCCTCTTTTATATGCGGTATTATTTCTTCAGGAGAAAGAAATTTATGTCCGTAGGGATTGTCAATAACCTTATGTCCGGCATCTGTAAGCATTTTCCTTGCGGTGTCGTCGAACATGCCGAAATATTCGCTGGTAATTAAGACCGTTGCCACTTCATCACAGCTCCTTTATTGTTTTAAAATATACTTGTTCCAAAGATGTTCAGCTTCTTCTTTCGACCTTACCATAGTGCAGACTGCGAGCCCCCGCTTATCCAGTTGACTGAACAGAAAATCAAAATCGCTTTCCCGTAAATCCCCCCATATTACAAGACAGCTTGAACTTTGTATTTTCCTGTATACTTCAGAAAGCTCTTCAGCGCGGGGGCCCCCTTCATCCAGATGGACCTCATGTGCGTTGAAATTCATCTGAAGATATTTTTCATACGGCATATAGCCCGTAGGGTGCTGATGCATAATACATCCGGGAACACTCCGGATCAGTTCTTCATTATGTTTCCTTATAAACTCGTCATACAACCCGGGAGACAATAAAGCAACCGCGTCTTCCTGATACCAGATTGTTCCTTTGGGTGCCCAGAGGTTGTAATAAAAAGATCCTGTGCCGCCATGGAATTCTGGTATCAGCTCAAGTTGGAAATTTGCAAAATCTATAATCAGGTTATTTATCTCTCCGGCGAGCCTATGTATAATGTCAGGATTGTCTATCATCTCATAAATAAGCTTATGCCCGGGATATAAGGCCGAGAGCAGATCGGATACTCCACGCATTCTTGTTGTAGCAAGCGGGAAATCACCACCGCTTTCCTTTTTGAGTTCTGTGAGAAAATCCCTGCATAGGATTGCCAATGGATTGTTCCTGTCAAATCTGAAACTCTGAGTTGTGTCATAGTCTTTTGGAAGTGCCGCGTAAAGAGATCCTGTTTTATTGTTTGCATATATATCCATCCCCATCAGCGCTTCAACCCAGGGTATCCCCCAGAAAGCCGAAGCACTCCAGATAAAATCTCCGCCATACTCCTCATGCAGTTCAAATATCTTCCTGCAGTTTTTTGCAAAGCTGACCGGATCAAAATCAGAGGGTTTCAGCGGCCGGTCTTCCGGCAGGCCCCTGACGCTTTCATACTGGAAAATGGGATAATCGCTGCCGACATAAAAACCAAGAAGCGGTCTTTCATTGTTCTTCTGATAAAAAGCCCTGAATCTTTCAACACGTTCCCCGATGCCAAAATACATGCTCATTTTATCCTCCCCTGATCCTGCCGCAATAACCCAATACTTTTTTTGAGCCTTCTGCGACAAATACCGTGTCCATGCCAAGCGCGAGAAAATTATAACCCTGTTCGACAGCCAAAGATACTTTTTCCTTGTCCGGCAGTACTATATGCTGTCCTGCCAGCTTCTTATGTTTTTTGCATGCAGCAAGAACTCTTTCCTTTGCTTCCTCTACTTTGGGATGTGAAGTCTGGCCGGGCACGCCATAGGAACCGCTCAAATCATAAGGGCCTATCAATACTCCGTTTATGCCGTCAGTTTCAAGGATTTCATCAATGTTTTCCACTCCGTCCTTTGTCTCAATCATGGCTATCACGACTGTTGAAGCATTGGCCGCCTTTACATAATTGTCAAATTCTCCGCCCCATTCATTGGCATGGCAGAATGCAAATCCCCTGATACCCTGAGGAGGATACTTGGCAGCCATTACCGCTTTTCTGGCATCTGCCGCGTTTCCTATCATGGGCACTATAACACCCATAGCCCCGCAATCAAGCGCCTTTCGTATGGCAAGAACATCATTATCGCTTACCCGGGCAATGGGTACAACTCCATGCCTTTTGACGGCTCTGACAATGCTGGTGAAGGTAGTCCAGTCGATATCGGAATGTTCGAGATCCGCGCATATCCAGTCAAAACCGGCATAAGCCAATATTTCAGCGACAGACGGGCTGCCTGATTGCACCCAGGTGCCATAACTAATATTAGTTAATATTTTTGAGGTATCAGTTTTCATGTTCCACCTGTATACTAAAGAGCTGTTTATGAATAATTAATAAATTATTACTTAAGAAATCTCTCTTTCATTAGATATTATAACTAATTAATATCTTGTCTGTCAAGGAATTTTAAACGTCAGACAGTTTGTGTTTCACTAATATTAATTTGTTATAAAATAAAATATTAGTTAATAACAGCTTGAAATTTGTCACTAATATTTTTATAATATATTAGTAATAATATATTCTTACTTTAAAGGTGAAACCCATATGAAAAAACCGACAATGAATGATGTGGCAAAACTTGCCGGTGTTTCCCAGACCACAGTGTCATTTGTTTTGAATAACGCTCCTATTGCAATTTCAGACGAAGTCAGACAGCGGATATACGCTGCTGTCGAGACTTTGGGGTATCAGCACAGGACCAGGTCTAAAAAAGCGCCAAAATCCGGCGAAAAACTCATTATCCTGTTGATTCCGAATGCCTCAAACGCCTTTTACCTGGAACTTATCAAACATGTCAGTTTTTTTGTCTCCCAGAAAGGATATAAACTTTTCGTGATAAATACCAACCGAAACGCGGCCGACGAAGAGGGTTACCTGAAATTTCTCTCTTCAGTCGGTCATCAGATAGCAGGCATTATATATGGTTTTACTCCTTCGGTTACCGATTTTTCATTCCTCGATGTCAGGAACATACCCATTACGGTCATTGGCGAAATGGTAGAAAACCCAAGCATCAGTTCTGTCACCCTGGACAGTATAAAGAGCGGCGAAATGGTTGCCAATTATCTGATCGGGCTGGGCCATAAAGACATTGTATATATCACCAGCCCTCCCCGGACGGTTTCCCTCTCGAGAGAACGCAGGCTTACAGGTATTCAGTGTGCTGTCGAAGGAAAGGGAACGCTGACCGTGCTTTCCGGCAAAAACGAGAACGAATTTGAATCCGAAAATTATGAAGTTGAAATCGGGTACCAGTTTACCCTTGAATATTACAAAAAGCAAAAACCGTCAGCCACAGCTTTCATAGGGGCAAACGACATGATTGCATTCGGTATCATCAAAGCCCTGAAAGAACTGAACATCAAGGTGCCTCATCAGGTGTCGGTATGCGGTTTTGACAATATTTTGTTCAGCGATCTTACAAATCCTTCCCTTACAACGGTCGACCACTGCCTTTACTGGCGTTGCAGCATGGCTGTGGATATAATTGTCAACAAGAAAAAATTTGAGGTTCCTCCGGTAATCAATTACGATCCGGTTCTCATCGTAAGGGCTTCGAGCGGGCCGGCGCCTAAAAGTAGCTAATATTGCCACTTTAAAATCATCATAGTTTCCGGTTATAATAATAAGCAAAAAACCGAGGAGGCCGCTAAATGAATATCTGGCATGACATATCTGCTGACCGGATCAGTCCTGAAGATTTTTATGCGGTGGTTGAAATCCAGAAAGGTTCCAAAACCAAGTATGAACTCGACAAGGAAACCGGTACACTTGTTCTTGACCGTATTCTTTCAACCTCAACCCATTATCCGGCAAACTATGGTTTCATTCCGCGTACATTCTCCGATGACAATGACCCCCTTGACGTGTTGATACTTTGCTCAGAACCTATAGTGCCAATGACCCTTGTGCGCTGTTATCCAATCGGGATGTTCACCATGTTCGACAACGGAAGAAAAGACATCAAGATTATTGCCATCCCTTTCAAGGATCCCAGTTATAATGCCTACAAGGATGTCTCCGACCTCCCCAAACATATATTTCTTGAAATGACCCATTTCTTCAGCGTGTATAAGGAACTGGAAGAAGTAACAACAGAAGTCGCCGAGGTGGAAGGACGGGAAAAAGCCATACAGACCATACAAAAAGAAATTGACAGGTATAAGGAAATATTTGTAACTGTACCATAACTGTGTAACAGGCAGGTATGGCTCTATAATAATTCAAAGTACATTACCTGCCAAAAAGTATTACACCATATGAACGTAAAAAACGTGGCAGTCCATAAGTCCGAGCAGTTTATTGATCCTGTAGTTCTGCCACGTTTCGCATTTATATCGCCGTATGTATTCAGTAATTCTTGTTCTTGAGCTTCAACTTATGCTCGCGGAAACTGTCCCACGAAGGGATAAACCAGGAACAATCCGCAACTCCTTTTGCGGCAATTCCTGAACCTCACCGTTTCTTGAAACGGTAAAGCTGTCATAATCAAGCACCACATCGCCTATGACAATCTTTCTTTCAATCGCGATCTGCGCGCGGCGAAGCAGGGCTTTAATTCTAAGCAGCATTTCTTCGACGTCAATAGGTTTTGTAATATAGTCGTCAGTCCCGGCAATGAAACCCCTGTGCTTATCCTCAGGCTGATGTTTTGCAGATACCATTAAAATCGGCAGGTTATTGTTTGCCGTCCGTAAAACGCTTGTAAACTCATATCCGTCCATTTTGGGCATCATAATGTCAAGAACCACCAGGTCAATATGCTCCCTGTCCATAACTTCAAGAGCATCCTCGCCATTGACTGCGGTAAAGACATTATAATTTTCAGCAGTCAGGACTGCTTTAAGTAATCGCCGGATATTTTTGTCGTCATCAACAACAAGTATATTGATCATGCTTGTCCCTTTATACTGATGTTTTTGTTTTATTATATAATATTTTCTAAACCTAATCTAAACTAATTTTACATATAAAAAGGAACTATCCGCAGATTACATCTGCGAATAGTTCCAAATGTCCCGCTCTATGCAGACATTAAGGCCTTGTGATTTTGGGGGTTCCAGATTGTATTTTTGGTATAGTCCGGCAAACAACTCCTTTACTTTCCGGTAATATTCAATTCCGGGAGTTTTCATATTTCCGTTAACCGGTCTTCCCATTGGCATCCAGACAGAAGCTGCAAGAATGATCCCCCTCTCGGCAAGATATGTCGCTCCCTCTTTTAAAGTTTCGAATGATTCTATACCAATAATAAAATTGGAAAAGGCCTTCCCTGGTCCATATTGTTCACTTATGTATTCAAGAGCTTTTAAGTGCCTCACCCGTGTTGTAAAATCTATTTTTCCCGGCGTTACTCTTTTCGCAAGATTACTGTCCCAGACCTCTATGCTGCAGGCTATTCTGTCAGCACCAAGCTGGAAATATTCATCAATGACATTCAAATCTTTGGGCGGAGTAATGTACAGCAGAATTTCACCTTTTATGTTTTCTCTTCCAATAAAGCTGTTTATAGCCTCCAAATACGATACAATTAATTTATATTCCCTGTTATGGTCAAAGGTTGAGCCGCCTGTTATTTGAATACTGCTGCAGCCGCACATTTCAACTGCATACTTTACAATTTCGGCGAAATCTCCTGGACATACCGGTTTGGGTAAGGGCTTTCTCTTTTTGGCCAGTGTCTCAAAGGCTCCTCCAGAAAAACAAAACTCACAGGCTTTTCCTGCAGCAGCATATTCGCATGGCCACAAACACTGGAAAGAAACCCAGTCCAATCCCTGCAAAACTGCATTTCCAACAAAGGGAACCCCGAAAGAAGTCTTCTGCTTATAGAAATCGTTTTTTGGAGGAAAAGTTACTTCATCCACAAAATTATTGTTATAAAAAAGGGCTGGTTTACCTTTGTGCACTTTTAGGGAAAAAGGAGTCACCAGTTCAGATGCATATTTTAGCAGCTTCAAATTATCCCATGACAAAATTCCGGTAAGATATTTAAGATGAAAACCCATATCGGTAAGCTGAACAATGGTTCCATCAGACAAAATGATGCAGTTGCACATTAACGGATTAATGGCTAGATACCGCTTGATATCAAAGGAAACGCGATGCTTTCACATTTGTTTTCAATGGCCAGTTTCAGTGAATTCGTATAAGCCGAGTAAAGAAGTTGCTCGCTTTGCTCCCTACTCCACTCATGGTAGACAGGCCCCGCTGTATGTATTATATACCTGGCAGGCAGGTCAAATCCTGGTGTAATAACAGCCTCACCGGTTTTGATCGGTGCAAGTTTGTCACAGGCTTCCTGAAGTTTTTCCGCTCCTGCCGCTCTGAAAACGGCCCCGCAAACTCCCCCGCCCATTTTCAGGGCAGTATTGGCCGCGTTGACAATGACGTCAACTTTCATTTTCGTGATGTCATTGCGCACAATTGTAAAGGGCATATGATACACCTCCGGCGGATTAATCATTAATTTTTCTGTCTGTTATCCTGTCTCCGGGCTCCAGATTACCGATAAGCATGGGCGATTTGGGATCATGTTTCAGAATGTTGCTTTCCACCGCCTTATCGCTGTAATTGGCATAACAGTACAAACAACCGTGCCTGCAGGTATTATATGCCCCAACATCCACGCTCTGAGCGCATCTGCACACATCCCGCTGATTTCTGTCTTTTCTGGCATTAAGTTTTTTGCCGGTTATTTCTGCAATAAGTTCATCATCGATGCATTTCGCACGCCCTATCCCAACCGAAGACAGGTCCAATTCTTCTGAGCATGCCTCAATTTTAAGTCCATAACGTGATGCAATTTCAGACAGGATCCGGCCTGTTTCCAGCATGTCTTCCCCGTTTATGGGAGAGATATTTAAACTCTTCATATTTCTTTCAGTCTTTTTGTACAAGTCCATAAAACTTACAATGCAGCGTTCCGTACAACCCTCAAGTTTTGAAGCCAGTGCCTCAAAATTTCTCCTGTGATATTCGATGTCTGTCTTGTCCGACAAAATAACAGGATCATATCTCCATATGATTCTCTTTTTCCCCAATAAAGAAGACAGCTTCCTGAAAGCTTCAATGATGTGAGCCTTGTCGGCAACATTCCTTTCGATTTGACGGTCATAAGGAGTCAGTGTTATAAGAAAGTAATAGCTGTAATCCCTGAGCAGATCCAGCTTATCAAGCATGTTTGTCGGATCTTTTGTCCAGAAAACAATACAGTCAATAACATCAGGTGTCAGTAATATTCTGCTCACCTGACGACAGTTCATTGGGTTTCGTACCAGTACATATCCTTCCCTTATACGGTTGAAAAACCATTCGCTGTAAAAAGCAGGTATATCAGTTCTCCTGCTCGCACTTAAAATCAATCCAACTCCCCGTCCCGGCAATATGGTGTTATCACCAGATTATCAATATCTTTTCCTTGCTTAAGCCTGCAACCGGTACAAAAAACTTCAGGACATTTATCAGCTGCCATTGTAAACATACGCTTACGGGAATTTATTCAGAAAACAGCTATGGGTTATATCCCGGTACAGGCATTTCAACTGCAGACTGTACAGACTTATTTTTATATGCCTGCTTGTTTTCATACATCAGGGTATCGACATGATTCAAAAATTCTTCCGCGGTCTTATGGGCTTCATAGTCATATACCGCATAGCCCATACTGATCTCAAGCCTGTAAAGATTGGCTCCGGAATTGTTATGTTTTTCAAGACGGCTGTAAATTCTTCCGGCCAATGCTTCCAAATCATCTTTATTTGATATATCCAGAATGATGCAGAACTCATCGCCCCCGTACCTGGCAATAAAATCACCGGTTCTGAGGCAACTTTTAAGCAGTCTTGCCGCTGTCCACAACGCATGGTCACCCATGTTATGTCCAAATGTATCATTTATATTTTTAAAGTTGTATATATCTATCAGTATGGCAGAAAAAGTCTTTTCGCTGTTACTCTGACTGATTTTTTCCTTAAGATAGAGAACGAATGATATTCCATAGAATAAGATTTGAAGCATGATCCCGAAAAATGGTGGTACAGCAAAAAATATCAGTGAGAACAATTTCTTTTTTTCAAGTTTCCTGTGGTTTTTGAAAATAATCATGAAAGACAGGACTATCAGGATAAATGTGTTAAGAACCGAAAGCAAAAAATATGGGCCTCTGTGATATATGTTATTTGAATCTATATAATAAAACCATCCGAAAAACTGGGATAATACAAGGGTGACTACATTAACCGCATTGATGGAAAGAATAGGGAAAAACAGCTTCCTGACTCCCCTTTCATTGCGAAAAACCTGGTAATGAACATATATCAGCCACAATGATGGCATAAAGGGGCACATCAGGTAAAGCAGGAAATTACCTATATGATTTAATATAAAATAAATCCTGGGGGTAAACCCGTCCAGTCTGCTCAAAATGTCTACGCCCAGCATAACAGCTGTAACGCGTATTATCAGTATGTAAACTTTGTCTGAAAAAGAATCCTTGTCAAAGAATTTCAATGCATGAAAATTGATTACCAGGAGTATGGCTAAAGAATATAGATTGAGAATTCTTTTAAACACAAGGATCATCGGCATTCGCTCCGTATAAAACTCACAGCAAACGGCTATTCCCGAAATTTTATTCAATGCTGCAAATTTTAGAAAGTAATAAAATTTTCTGCGTTTCTGGAGTACATAATATATAATAAATCCGGTTCCTGTTGATGTCAAATTTTTTAAATTCCGATAAAACATGCTTTTTGTCTGCCTGTAAGCTTTCTATGCCCAATGATGTCTGTTTTCCCTGATGTTCTTTGTCGTTTCCTGTCGGGAAATTTTTTGATTTTTTCATTTAGTGGCAGTAATGCTAAGAAGGAATCTTTGAGTTCATGCAGAAATAAGATTTATCAAACCATAACAGATATATTGGAAGGATTTTGTATGATCAGGCTGGCAAGTCCTCAGGATGCCAATATAATTCTTAAGATCATGGTGACGGCGTTTGATGAATACAAGTATTACGGCGCACCTTCAAATGCACTTGATGAAACCGTGGCTTCAGTTATATCAATCCATCGGTTATACTGTCTGCAGGGAAGAATTCGCAACGGCCCCCAACGGTGTCCAGGTAAAAGTCGCAACTATGAAAAAGAAAATATAAGGCCTCTGCAGATCATTTGCAGAGGTCCTTTGGTTTTTGGTCACTATTTTTTTTTGTATTTTGTCCGGCGATGTATTTATTGCAGACAGGTACAGGAAAGCGGCTGCTTCCCCTCTTGCAGCATTTGCTTGGGGATTAAGCCTGTCGCCCGAGCCTGCAACAAAAATCTTAAATTAGCTGTTTCCAATCCGGTATAAAACAGGCAAACTTTCAATACCCGTGCTTTCTCAGTATTTCGGCAACTGCCCTGTAGTTTTCAATCGGTACTCCCGGAGGGCAGCTGTCGGAATTTGCCATGATAAACCTTGTGCCGCGCATTCTGTCTGCCAGGTTCAGTACATATTTCTCAAACTCTTCCTCTCTCAGGGTCTCGAACATGGTTGGTTCAATGCCGCCTATCAAAGCGATATTCTCGGGAAGCTGCTGTCTTGCATCCCACAGTTCAATATCTCCCGTTGGCGGCGGCGATATGGATTCAATTGCATCAATACCTGTGTTTCTCATAATGGGCAGAAGATTTTTTAATTTTCCGCAGGCATGCTGAATATACAGCCCGTCATGCTGATGTATGATATTAACCCAGTCATTGATTTCCGATGCTATGTATTTTTCATACCATGACGGCGAAACATTGGTTGTTGATGAGTCCTCCCATGTAAGGAAAGCCTCGGCACCGGACTCAACACTCACCTTTACGGCCTGGAGATTTACCCGGCGCATTGCATCGATTGCCTCCTCAACCGTTTCAGGGTAATCAGCAAGTGCGTATACCAATTCTTCAGTACCAGTCCAGAATTCGATCAGTGACTGGAACGCGCTCTTTTTCTCCGGTACTAAAAGCGGAAGCACCAGGCACCGGTTGCCGTAGCGGGATATTATATTGTTATATCCGCTGTAATCAGGTTTAATTACGGTATGTTCCTTCAAATATACGAGGGTTTTGAAATCCTCCTCAGTCACAACTCCGTGTTTTGTCAGAAACCAGGTATCTCCCACCGGACTGTAGACATATTCGAAATTAAGCTCTCCGACAGGGGTCGAGTAGGTAAGCTGCTTTCTGTCCCCTTTTACGACTTCTTTTTTTTCACACCCGACAAATTCCTCTCTGAACAGGAATAAACTGTTCCATTCCTTGTCAGTCATGGGATAATGCCCGCGGATTAAAGGGTCAGCCCCGATACTCTCCAGGAATTCCACTTCACCCATGGAGATGATTTCATGGCTTTGCATCGGCCACCAGTACGCAACATTGGGCGACCAAGGCAGCCTGTCTGTCTTATCACCTTTTATTGCCGCGAGCAGTCTTTCTTTAGGGGTCATAATCTTTTCCTCCTTTATTGATTATTTTATTTCAAGCACCCGCATAAGCTTCATTGCAAAAAGTCAACGGATGTTTTGTTTTCAAATTGGCTTCTCTAATCCATGTTTGCGCCATACATGGTACTAAAACCTGATCCACATACAGCCGAAGGGCTCCAGTTCAATTATCTTTCCTGCTTTTTTACCGCTCAGAAGGTCGGTTCCTATGTACTCATTTTTCAGGATCACATTGGACGATGAAACATTGATCAATGCCAGAACCCTGTCGGAAGTTTCATTATTCTCCCTTAATACTGCAAACACACGGTCATCGGGGTACAAAACCTTCTGCGATGCCTTTGGAGAAAAAGCGCTGCAACTCTTCCTGATTTTCAGCCGCCTCAGTTGTTCCCGGAAAATAACGGCCCTGTTGGTATCACTGTTAAGCTCTTTTTCCAGATTTTTATAATGGAGCTGTTCACGGTTTATGCGGCGGTTTATTCCGCTTTCCTCCACTCCTTTATAGTAATTGCGGGATCCCAGCAGACTATGTATGTAAATTCCCGGTACCCCCACGACCGACATCAAAATGGTTTCCGCACCTATAAACCTCTTTACCCGGTTTTCATCACAATCATCCAAAGGGGACAGGGCGTCCTGATAGCTGATATTAAGCTCATAAGGTGTTGGTGGCTTGTCTCCGTTATTTTTATATGAAATTCTGCCCCCCCGGTCCAATACAGCATCCAGAAGCAATTGCCGTTCTTCTTCATTCAAAATTCCCTCGGTGGGGCGCACTCCGATTCCGTCATGGGAAGCAAGAAAATTAAGATAAGTAGTCTTTCCCTTTGTGGCATTTATCTCTGAAGCCCATTGACTGAGCTTTTCTGTATTCCCGGTCACATATGAAAACAAAACCAGCGGGGCAAGCGGAAACTGGTAAACCATATGGGCTTCATCGCCGTTGCCGAAATAGCTTACGTTCTCTTCATGGGGTACATTGGTTTCAGTTATTATGATCACATCCCCATACACATAATCCAGGACAAGGCGTATGAGTTTGATTATCTCATGCGTCTTTGGATGATGGATGCACGGTGTCCCAAGTTCCTTCCATATGAACCCGGCCGCGTCAAGTCTTATGTACTTTGCTCCTTTCTGCGCATAAAAAAGGAGCAGGTCGACGATTTCAACCAGTACGTCAGGGCATGCGTAGTTCAGGTCTATCTGATCATCGCTGAATGTGGTCCAGATGTATTTTTCACCTTTCGCGGTGTCAAACCTGGTCAGAAGCGGCAGGGCACGCGGCCTTACAACAGAAGAATAATCCGCATGGGGATCACATTCAATAAAATACCCCGCATACTTTTCATCGCCGCCAAGATATTTCCGGAACCACTCGCTGCTTTTGGACACATGATTTATCACTGCGTCATACATCAGTTTATAGTTTTCAGAAAGGGCGTAAACATCATCCCAGCTGCCAAGGGAAGGATTTACCTGCCGGTAATCAACAACAGAAAAACCGTCATCAGAAGTATAGGGAAACATAGGAAGCAGGTGTACCGAAGTGATGGCATCACCAACGTACTTTTCAAGAAAATTCCTCAATGTGACAAGAGGCTTTTCACCTTCATTTATCAAACTGTCTCCATAAGTGATAAGCATTGCATCGCTTTCATCCACAAATCCCGGAGTTACACGACTTCCCTGGTATTTTGCAATGACTGCTTCAAGCTTTTCCAGGATTTTATCCACGTTTGTTTCTTCGTATATAAAGGAAAGCTTTTTTCTGATTGTTTCTTTAACTGATTTGTCCATACAGCCAACTCCTCAAGTCTGTTTAGTCAGTATACCAAATGAAGGTTATCCTTTTACGGAACCTGCGACAAGTCCGCTCACCACCTGTTTCTGCAGCAGTACAAAAACAATGATGCTGGGCATGATGACCAGTATGGTCGCCGCGAACATTGCCCCGTAGTCACTTGCAAAAGAACTCTTGAAATAATAAAGTGCCACCGGCAACGTTCTCACCTTGTGGTCATTCGTCAGAATCAGCGCGAACTGAAATTCATTCCAGCACAGCAGAAACTGAAGAACTGCCGCCGTACTCAGTGCAGGTCTAGTTAGGGGAAGTATGATGCGCGCAAAGGTGTTCACGAAACCTGAACCATCAATATATGCCGATTCCTCAAGTTCTTTGGGTATTGTTTTAAAATAGCTGATCATAACATAAAGTGTCGTCGCAAGGCCAAAAGCGGAATAAACAATAACCAGTCCGGCATAGCTGTTGTTAAGTTTTACCGCGCTCGTTACAAGAAACACCGGCTGGAGAAGCGCTGCCCCTGGAATAAACAGGCCCATTGACAGAAGTACCGTCAGGAACCGGCTTCCCTTAAACGGAAATCTTGCCAGGACATAAGCCGCCGTGCTCGATACAAAAACGTTTAAAAGTATACCGAAAAACGCAACAATGATGCTGTTAACGTAAAACCTGTCAATAGGGGCTATCTTGAACGCGTTTACATAGTTGCTGAACTTAAGTCCATTAGCAAAGCCCATCTTTGTTGACATGATTTCCGCATTGCTCTTGAATGACGAGGCGAACACCCACAAAAACGGGATTACAGAAATAGTAACAATGGTTATCAGGATAAGGCCTATAAAAGCTCTGGACAATATGTTACCTAACTTCACGCTTTCACCTACTCTAAAAATTATTTTCGTTCATACGGTAAAGTCTGCGTATTATGATGACCGACAGGAGCCCCAGCAGTATCAGGATGATTCCCTGGGCATTCGCAAGACCGTAATTGTTTTCAATCAGCGCAGTCCGGTAAATGCTCATCGGCATGTTTGTGGTTCTTACGCCGGGACCGCCGCTTGTGGTAAGCAGAATGATGTCGAGTTTCTGAAGCATATTTGATGCGGCAAGTATGGTGGCTGTTCCTATGATGTTCCGCATAAGGGGTAAAATGATGTAGATGTTGGTCTGAAACTCGCTTGCCCCGTCAATGATGGCGGCTTCGTACAGGGATCTGGAAACGGACGTCATTTCCGACATCACAAGTATTACCGTTATGCCCGCGTAAGGAAGCCATGTAATAGTAAGTGCTCCAAACGCGGTTTTAGGCTCCATAAACCAGTTCTGCATAAAAGATTTGTTGCCGGTTATAAATCTTATGGCACTGTTCACCATACCGAACTTGGGATTGAGGATGAACAGGAACAGCATTCCCAGTGCCGCGTTCGGGATGATATTGGGAAGCATGTATATTGTCCGCACGACATCCTTGTACCACTTGTTTCTCGCCAGAATAAAGGCTATGACAACTCCCAGACAGATATGGAGCGTTGTCTGCAGCAATACCCAGACTATATTGTTCTTAATTACCTGCAAAAATTCGCTGCCAGGTTTAAGAAGCTGGATATAATTGCTCAGTCCGATAAAGTTGCCCCCACCGCCCGCCGTAAAATTGGTAAAGGATGTGGTAATCAATATGACCAGTGAAACGGCATAAACACTTGAAAATAAAAGGACAGCAGGCAAAACGAAAACTGCTATCCAAAACTTGTTCACCTTCAACGTCAGTTCTCCTTTCCGGGTTGGAGTTTGATTTTTGCAGGAGCATACTCAATGGCATGCTCCTGCAAAAACACTATATTATTGGCTTGAAGCTGCTTCCGTGAGTTTTTGGGCAAATTCTTCGGCAGTAATTTCCCCGAATACAAGTTCGGGATAAAGCTGCTGGAAGGAATCTATTACTATCGGATAAGCAGTGACATCAAGGGTTTTGAAGGTGTATTTTGCCTGGCCGGCCAGCTCTATATGCTGTACAACAAGCGGCTTTTCCTTCTTGAACTCTTCGCTCAGCTCAATCTGGTCGGTAAGAGGAAGGCTTCCGGCAGTCTCAAGGAATGTTCTCTGTGAGAAAGGACCGGTTCTGAATTTGAGGAAAGTGAGCGCTTCCTCCAGATTAGAGTCTTTTGCGCAAAGTATGAAGCCGGGATCAAATTCGGAATACATGCTGTCATTGGGATACATAGCCAGTCCGAGACGATCAGCAAGCCCTTCGACTGATTTTTCGGGGTTTGTAAAATCTCCGACCATCCAGGGGCCGTTGGCAATGATTGCGGCCTGTTCCTGGCAAAATACATTGGCTGCGTTTGCGTATATTGATCCAAGCGCGTCAGGATTTGAATAATCTTTGAGGATCTTTTTCATCATTTCCAGGGCATTGATCACTTCAGGAGTATTGTAATTGGTGGGCCGCATTGTGTTCATGAGCTTGTTACCCTCATCATTGGCCGAACCTATCATTGCGCCCAGGATCAGGTTTGCGGTCCAGGCGTTTTCACCTGTTGCGGCTGCAATGGGCGTAAAGCCTGCCTCTTTCAGTGCCTCAAGGTTCGACATGAATTCATCCCAGGTTTTTGCAGGAGTAATGCCTGCCTTCTCAAACATATCCTTGTTGTAAAAGTAGCCTATAATACGTCTGGAGTATGATATAGAATAGAGTTTTCCGTCTTCGGTCATGTTGGCGTTGATAGCGCCTTCACCCACGTATTTTTTCCATTCAGGATCTGCTTCCAGATACGGGAGTAAGTCCCTTGCCTGGCCGTTCTGAACTGCAAGTTCCCTAATGCCGTTCTTACCGTCAAGTACATCGGGCAGGCTGTTGGAAGCCGCCAGTGTCTTCATCTTGTTGATGTAAACATCATCACTGGGAAGCTCTTCAATAACGAGTTCAATTTTGTCACCGTACTGTTTTTTGAATTCTTCAAGCATGATTTTTTCACCGGGAGCCTGAACATGGGCGCCGACTCGGAATGTGGCATATGTAACTTGGACCGGTCCGCTGCCTGAAG
>Ga0134094_1000627_pt1 | contig 41716 bp, 32 predicted proteins | sample 5_1taG_FD_94458 | JGI IMG/M metagenome (GOLD analysis project Ga0134094, IMG submission 94458) | Switchgrass degrading microbial communities from high solid loading bioreactors in New Hampshire, USA - 5_19_20_110_A1 metaG | ecosystem: Engineered > Bioreactor > Semi-continuous > Anaerobic >... | reverse complement strand
CAGACCCTGCTCATCTTTACCAGCCGGGCGCGCGCATTTCGCTATGCGCTGGACAATATCCCTTCAACGCCGGTGATGGGAAAAGGAAAGCTAATCACTGAGCGCTTTTCGCTCGAGCCGGACGAAAAACTGGTCGGTGCGCTGCCGGTGCAGGCGACCGGTTATGTTGCCATGGTTAGCGAAAATGGCCGCGTGCGGGTTTTGCGGCACCATCTTTTTGGTGAGCATATGCGCCCCGGCACCGAGTTGTACAAATACGGAGAATACGGCCCGCTCGCAGCCGTCTGCTGGACCCCCGGCGACGCGCATATCTTCGTTGTGACCCAACAGGGAATGGGTATCCGGTTTGCGGAGAAGGCCATTTCACCCCAGGGTGATCAGGGGATAAAACTTGCTCCCGGTGATCGGGCAGTCGCCATTACTCCGGTTTACGACGACAGCGGCGTGTTTATACTGGGCGCCGATGGTCGTGGAACCGTACGCCTGATGAGCGGGTTCTCGGCAAATAAATCTCCCGGCGGGAGCGGCAAGATCGCCTTTAAGAGCAAAAAGGTCGTTGGAGCGGCAGTCGTCGAACCCAATGATGATCTTTTTGTCATCTCACAGTTGGGAAAGATTATCCGCTTTCCCGTTGATGAAGTGCCAACAACCGAAGGGGTCGTTCAAGGCGTCAACTGTATGGGACTTCGCGGCGACGAAGCGGTTTCTATACTAAAGAGCGGCCCGATCTACTGATATCTTTGCATATTGAGGTATTGAATGACAGAATATCTACTTCCCTACGGACATCGCAAACTCGCTATCAGTCATCTACCCTCAGGCATGACAATTGATTGGATCGAGCCGGCCTTTGTTTCGCCCGCCGAAGATCCCCGGCAGGTGATTTGCGAGGCGCTGGATCACCCGCTTGATTCCCGCCCCCTCTCGAGTTTCAGCGAAGCGCGCTCTGTTGCTATCGCGATCAACGATAAAACACGTCCCGTTCCCCACGAGATTATCCTGCCCCCGCTGCTCGACAGCCTGCACAGCGCCGGCATCCCTGCCGATGCAATTCAGTTAATCATCGCCACAGGCACCCATCTACCAATGCCCTACGAGGAATTCCAGCGGGTGCTGCCGCCCACGATCTACGAGAAGTACAGGGTCATTTCGCATAACTGCGACGACGTAGAGAATCTCGTCTACCGCGGAAAAACCTCGCGCGGGACCCCAATTTGGATCAACCGGCAGTTCTTCGATGCAGACCTCCGCATTATGGTTGGAAACATTGAGCCGCATCATTTTGCAGGGTTCTCAGGCGGATATAAAACAGTCGCCATCGGGCTGGCCGGGCGCGAGACAATCACTGCGAACCATGCCATGCTGGTAGAGCCCCTGGCACGCATTGGCGAATATGCCGGCAACCCGCTTCGACAAGATATCGAAGAGATTGGCGATGCAGTTGGCGAAGCTTACGCACTGAACATGATCTTGAATGGCGAAAAGAAGATCGTCCGGGCAGTCTTTGGCGCGCCGAGATCGGTCATGCAGGCAGGAATTCCGATCAGCCAATCGGTCTGCCAGATTCAGTCGCCTGGGAAGTACGACCTGGTCATCGCCTCTGCCGGCGGCGCACCAAAGGACATCAACTTCTACCAGGCGCAAAAAGCGCTGACTCATGCTTCGTTGTTCGCCCGTGATGGTGGTGTGATCATTCTTGCAGCCGAATGCCCGGAAGGCAGCGGCAACCGCGCTTACGAAGAATTCATGAACGGTGTGACCAGCCCTGAGCAAGTGTTTGAGAAGTTTCGCCAGATGGGGTTCCGCGTTGGCCCGCACAAGGCCTTCCAGGTCGCTCGCGACGCTGCCAGGGTGAAAATCATCCTGGTTTCAAGCATTGACCCTGCTCTCGTCTCAAAACTGCTGATGACACCGGCAGGCAGCCTTGATGAAGCGCTGGAGCTCGCGTACCGGTCCCTCTCTCCCCTATCGCCAGATAAAATCCGTGCGGCAGTGCTTCCCCGGGCGACGAACACAATACCCGTCTAGCGGACCCCTTTTCTACCGGCGCGCTGCAGGAGAAGCTTGTTAAAATTTCACTTATAATTCGAACCGGGTTTCGACTATAATAAGACCAGAAATGCACATTAAAATGTGGAGACCTTATGGAAAATCAACTGAATCCGCCTGGAAAAACAACGATTGCCCCTGAAGTCTTAACCACTATCGCTCGTATGACTGCCTTGAGTATTCCAGGCGTCAGCCGGTTGAGCGCCACAGGGGACGTGAACCAGTTTTTCAAGCGAGGTTTCACCAGCAATGAAGGTGTGCGAATCGTCGTTGAAGATGATACGGTTTACACCGATATTTATGTAGTCTTGCAGCGCGATGTTAATGTGCGCGATGTCAGCCGCAACATTCAAACCCAGGTTGCGCGAGCAATCGCTGAAATGGTGGGAATGGAAGTCGGCAAAGTCAACATTCATGTCGAGGATATCGACTATAGTTCGCAGCCAGAGTCATAAACCTTATGAAGTCTAGAACCAAGGCCCGCAGTATTGCCTTGCAAGCTCTTTACGAAATAGATATAACCGGTCACCCCCCAGCCGCGGCGATCGAAGAACGGCTTCTGGATGAACCGTTGGAGGCTCATCTGGCGGAATTTGCCCGCCAGATTGTATACGGCGTGCTGCCGATCGTTCAGAAATTGGATGATTTTATCGCCCAGCATGCGCCAGAATGGCCGATGGATCAGGTCGCGATCATCGACCGCAACATATTGCGGATTGCTCTGTGGGAATTTGCGGTCTCCGGTGTAACCCCGATTAAAGTTGCCATTAACGAAGCAATTGAAATGTCGAAAATATATGGCTCTGACAGTACGCCGCGTTTTGTTAACGGCGTTCTAGGGTCACTGGCGAACCGGCAGAACGAGATTCATAAAGCCTTTGGCATGCCGCAGTCCAAGTCGGGCTCTAACAGTACTTCATAGGGCATTATCCTCTATCGGGCGGTTGTACGCCCGAATGAATTTTGATATCCGCATAAAAAGGGGAAACGAATGTCGCCGCTTCGTACCAATGCTCACCGATACTTCACCCGGGGTTTGCACCTCATTCTCATCTTCATCCTGACTCTATTGACTGCCTGCCAGGTGGTATTTCCCCCCGCGGCAGAAACGCCTGCGCCGGACCAGTTGGCTGTTGAGTATTCAAGAGCTGAAGTAACCTTTGTGGCTCATCTCCCTCAGGCGCTCGCGGAGGGACAAGGCCTGTTCGTCGAAATTCTTGACGAAGTCACAGGGCTGGCGCTGAACACCGCGCGGCTGCGAATGGAATCGGAGGATGGCGTAACTTACACCGCCAGAGCGCCCTTTGTGGTCGGTTCGGTGATCAAGTATCGTTACGTGCGCGACAACGACCCCGCCGGCGTTGAATACAACACGCTCAACCAGCAGGTACGCTACCGCATGTTCGTCGTCCACGGGACCAGCCAGGTCGATGACTATATCAGCGGGTGGAAATCTCAGCCGGCAGGCAGCCGCCTTGGGCGAATTCACGGACAGGTTGCCTATCGAGAGAGCAAATCGCCGCTCGTCAACGCGCTGGTTGTCGCCGGCGGGCTTTCGACCCTTACAGCTTCTGACGGCAGCTTTGTATTAGAGGGGCTGATTCCGGGTACGCACAATATCGTCGTGTACAGCATGGACGGTACTTTCCAACCCTTCCAGCAAGGCGCTGTCATCGAGCCTGACGCCACCACCCCGGCGCTAATTCTTGTCAACCAGGCTGAAACAGTCAACGTGACCTTTGTCGCCCACCCGCCCGCCGGCAGCCCCGATGGTCTGCCGATCCGTATGGTCGGGAATATCGCTTCACTGGGCAACACGTTTGCCGACCTGCGCGGCGGCGTCAGCGTGCTGGCATCTCGCGCCCCACTGATGAGCGTCCAGGAAGATGGGTCATATAAGCTCACTCTGCAGCTGCCGGTCGGATTAGACCTGCAGTATAAATATACCCTTGGTGACGGCTTCTGGAATGCCGAGCGCGGATCAAACGGCGAGGTTCGCCTGCGCCGACTGATTGTGCCGGACCGGGACCTTACCGTAGATGACAGCATTGCCACCTGGAAAACCAGCGGGTATGAGCCGATCTCGTTCAATGTGACTGTTCCTGCAGACACTCCAGCCACCGATACAATCTCAATCCAGTTCAATCCATACGGCTGGACCGAGCCTATTCCAATGTGGCCGCTCGGAAATAACCGGTGGTTCTATGTCCTCTATAATCCGTTGAAAGTGATCAACGAAGGCACATACCGCTTCTGCCGCAATGAGCAGTGCGGAACAGCAGATGCCATTGACACCGCTGGCGTCAGCGCGCAGGGCAAGGTTTTCAGACCTCAGCAGGAAGCCCAGACGATCGATGAGACAATCACATCCTGGGCGTACTATGAGGCCGCCAGCGGTCCGGTAGTCGTGCCGGCGGTGGAGATCAACTCGCGCGATGCCGGGTTTATGGCAGCAGTCGAGTTTATCCCTTATTATCATCCTTCCAGACAGCCTTATACGGTCTGGGCTGTACAGAATCTGAAGGATATTGGCGCAAATACCGTAATTCTATCTTCTGCATGGCAAGTGACGCACCAGAATCCGCCGGTGATGTCGCTCGTGCCGGGTAAGAACGCGCTGTGGAACGACCTGACGCAGGCGGCGCAGCTTGCACAGCAGCAAGGGTTAGGAATTGTTATCCATCCCACGCTCAATTACGATCAAGACCCATCGGATTGGTGGGAGACCGCAGACCGCGATGAAGGTTGGTGGCAGAGCTGGTTCGACCGGTACGCCACCTTTGTGCTCTATCACGCCGACCTTGCCACTCAGACAGGCGCGCAAGCCTTAATCCTGGGTGATGAATATGTTCCCCCGGCGCTGTCTGGCGGCGGGATGGATAGCGAAAGCACTTCAGATATGCCAGAAAGCCTGGCGCTCGAATGGGAAAAGCTGATTGACGCCGTCAGGATGCGTTACAAGGGCAACCTGGTCTGGATGCTGCCTCACAGCGGCTCATTAGCAGCCCAACCCGATTTCATCAATCGCTTCGATATGCTTTATGTGCAAATTTCACCGCCCCTGGTTTCATCCGATGCGGCCAGCCTTGCGGAGCTTGAAGCAAGATTCGACGACATTCTTGATAATACGATTGAACCGCTGCAGCAGTCTACTCGAAAGCCGGTGATCATTGGCCTCCGCCATCCTTCCGCGGAAGGCGCAATTGACGGCTGCGTAGAAGCTGGTGAAGGCTGCCGGCCTATTGAATTCTTCCTGGGACCATCACCAGACGCCTCCCCGGCGCTGCAAGAACAGGCGGATGTTTACAGCGCAGCGCTTAGCGCCGTCAACCAGCGCAGTTGGGTTAGTGGCTTTGTTGCTGCTGGTTATGATCCGGCAGTTGGACTGAAAGATGCCTCGATTTCAGTTCGAAGCAAACCCGCCGCCGATGTCCTCTGGTTCTGGTTCCCCCGCCTCACCGGCCAGATTTCGAATTGAGCAGTTGGAGATAAAATATAAAAACATCCCAACCGGTTTTGAAGTTCAGAACCGGTTGGGAGCTGATCCGATAAACAATAGGAGAATCTCCCAACATGCAAAGCATTGGTCCATCCAGTTCCTTTGGGTTGGAGAATCACGGCCTTCATCATCTTAAGACCGTCTATTGGAATCTTTCGCCAGCCAGACTTGTTGAAGAATCGCTGCAGCGCCAGGAAGCTCACCTTTCATCGGCAGGCGCCCTGGTTGTGACAACCGGGAAGCATACCGGCCGGTCACCGAACGATAAATTTATCAGTAGATCAGACAGCCTGAACGGGCAGGCAATCTGGTGGGGCAAAGTCAACCAGCCAATGCCCCCTGAAAAGTTCCAGCTTATCTTCCAAAAAATGAAAGCGTACCTGCAGGGGAAAGACGTGTTTGTGCAGGATATGCAGGTCGGCGCTCACCCGGCTCACCAGGTGAATGTTCGGGTAATCACCGAAAAAGCATGGGCGAGCCTGTTTGCTTATAATTTGTTCCGCAGAATTCCTTCAGACCACCTCAACAACTTCAAGCCTGAATATACAGTCATCCACTGCCCTGACTTCTCTGCGGTTCCCCTGGAAGATGGGACACGCTCTGAGACAGTCATCGCAATTGATTTTGAAGAAAAGCTGGTTCTAATCGGTGGCACAAGCTATGCTGGAGAGATCAAGAAATCGATCTTTAGCGTATTGAACTACCTCCTGCCGTTCCGGCATGTTCTTTCAATGCACTGCTCAGCCAATGTCGGTAAACGGGGAGACGTAGCGCTGTTTTTCGGCCTCTCTGGAACCGGAAAAACAACCCTGTCTTCTGACCCAGAACGAAAATTGATCGGCGACGATGAGCACGGCTGGTCATCGGAAGGTATATTCAACTTTGAAGGCGGCTGCTACGCCAAAACCATCCACTTGAACCCCAACTTCGAACCGCTTATCTGGTCGGCAGTGAACCGGTTTGGTACTGTGCTTGAGAATGTCGTTTGCGAGCCGGGCACGCGCACGCTCGATTTCGATAGCAGCGAATTAACCGAAAACACACGCGCTGCCTATCCCCTCGAATATATTCCCAACCACGATGAACAGGGTTACGCGGGTCACCCAGAGAACATATTCTTTCTCACCGCTGACGCCTTCGGGGTGATGCCGCCGGTCGCGCGGCTGACGCCTGATCAGGCGATGTATTATTTCCTCTCCGGTTACACTTCAAAACTGGCTGGAACTGAAAAAGGCCTGTCCAAAGAACCTCAGGCAACATTCTCGGCATGCTTCGGCTCGCCTTTTCTTCCGCTCCATCCTAGTATCTATGCGGACATGCTGGTCGAAAGGATCACCCGCTATCAGGTGAACGTCTGGCTGCTGAACACCGGCTGGACCGGTGGGCCTTATGGGGTTGGCTCGCGCATTTTAATTCCTTATACCCGCGCAATGGTCCAGGCTGTTTTGAGCGGGCAGCTTGACAATGTCCGTTTCAACCAGGACCCGTGCTTCGGCCTTTGGGTCCCAGAGACCTGCCCGGGCGTTCCTGCTGATTTGCTTAACCCCTTGAGCGCCTGGGCCGATGAAAGTGCTTACTGGCAGATCGCTCGCAACCTGATCGAGCAGTTTGAGACAAATTTCGCGCAGTTCAGCGAATCGGTTCCGGCCAGCGTCATTGATTCTGGGCCGCATTAGCCCATGTGACTGATTCAGATTAGCTCGTCACGGAAGGACTTTGTCCTTCCGTGACATCATGTAAATCGCTGCACGTCCAGGCAAGGTTCTATTGACCGCGTATAATCAACGTTGATGAAAATTACTACCGTCTCTCTAAACCCAGCTGTAGATCTTACAGTGACGCTCTCCGAACTGACTCCCGGCGAGGTGAACTACGGAAAAACTATGCGCTATGAACCGGGTGGGAAAGCGATTAACGTGGCTTCCTTCCTTGCCGATGCGGGCCTGCCGGTTACCGTGACCGGCTTTCTCGGGCGAGAGAATGCATCTTTCTATGAGTTGTTGTTTGGGCGAAAGAAGATAGAAGACCGCTGTGTAAGAATCCCCGGCAGAACGCGCGTTAGCGTAAAAATCGTTGAAGATGGACTGCACCGGACGACGGATATCAATTTGCCCGGGCTGGAACCCGCCCCAGAAGCAGTCGATTTGCTCTTACAGACGGTTAAAAGCCTGGCATCTGCTTCTGACTGGTTTGTTCTTTCCGGCAGCCTGCCTCCCGGGCTTCCTGCAGACTTCTATGCGCAAATCATTCATCTGCTAAAGGACCAGGACTGCCGCGTGATCCTCGACACGAGCGGAGAAGCGCTGCGCGAGGGTGTCCAGGCCGGTCCATCCATCATTAAACCCAACCTGCTTGAGCTGGATCAACTGACAGGCAAAAGACCTGGCACCGCTGCCCAGGCAGCCGGCATTGCCCGAGGTCTTCTCCGCGGCGATGTTGAAATGGTCGTCGTTACAATGGGCAGCCTGGGCTCAGTGTTTGTAACTGCAACGCAAGCACTCCATGCAGTGCCTCCGCCAGTTGATGTCAAATCAACGGTCGGCGCAGGAGATGCCATCGTCGCCGGACTGCTTTACAGCCGCGCGTGCCTGATGGATCTAAAGACGCAAGCCCGGTTTGCCACGGCATTTGCCACATTGGCGATCACGCAGGACTGGCGCGGCATCCCTGATCTGCAGATCATCCACGAGATGGCCGGCAGTGTCGAGATCACCGAGCTGTAGCCCGGCTCAGATTATCTACCCGCCCGAAAGATTCCGCGCGACTGCGTTCCAAAATAAACAGAATCCCGGTCGGTTAGATCAAAAGCGATCGACAGGACCGTGTAGGGAGCTAGCTGTGTATCAACCGCAGCCCAATCCTGGCCGGGGCGAAGGAAATACGCCCCGGTTGTTGTTCCCGCATACAGCACGCCATCATCGAAGGGACTGAAGGCCAACACAGCCACCGGCTTACCTGCCAGACCTGCTTCTGACCACTCTCCGTTCTGATAACGCCAGACGCCGCTGTCTGTTCCGGCATATACCGTATGCTCACCACGCGGATCGACGGCTGCTGTATAGGTCACCCGATCGGGGATGCTGCGATCAGACCAGGTGTTCCCCCGGTCGAATGATACTCGTAGCGATCCATCCACAACCGCGTAACGCAGGTCAGGGCTGCCGGGATCAACGGCTGTGCTGCGAATATAGCCGTTTCGATCACCAGTTGGCAGGCTGCTCAGGCCGGCGGTCTCGAGGTCGAGCCCGATCAATTCATCCATTGGTTCGATTCGCAGGAAAGGATCCAGGTCCCGGTTGATCTCCTGGATCGATATTCGCTCCCCTTCACCGGTTGATCCAGAGGGCAGTTGAGGTACAGCCCAACTGCCGCCGGTGAAATCTATACCGGCAGGCATTGAATCTGCCGCTGTCCATGTCAGTCCTTTATCAGCAGACTTCCTGATTCCGTCATTTGTTCTGGCATATAGAATGCCGTCAGGCGAAAAAGCCAGCTCGAAGACCTGGGTGTTCGCCAGCCCGTCAATGACCGGACGCCAGCTCCTGCCGTCATCCGTCGATTTAAACAATCCATCGTACTGCGTGCCCGCGAAGACAATCCCTTGCCCGCCTGCCGGGGCAAGGACCGAATAGATTCGCGAATTTTCCAGCCCCGACCGCCGCCAACTGGCTCCGCCGTCGGTCGATTTCATCACCCCGCGAACGTACGTCCCATCCGACGCTGCGCCAAATGTCGCAAGGAAAATTGTATTTGGGCGGTCCGGGACAATCCCAATCCCGTTTGGGTATACCTTCGATTCGTCCAGCCCGGCTGCTGATTCCACCCAGGACAGCCCAAAATTGCCCGAACGGTAGAACCCTTTCCGGTGCCATGTCGCATAATAAGCGGTCATACTGCCGGGCCTGGGGTCAAAGGCAACCGCACGCCCGTCAGGCTCCATGCGCCCTGTCCAGGTTTGAGACCAATCGCCAGGCCCGCCGTAATTGGTGGCTAAAAAAGGCCCGTTCTGATGCGAAGTCGCAAGGACATAATTGGGTGAATATGGGTGTACGGCGATTGAATAGATCCAATCCTGGCGAGACGGACCGCCAATATTGCTTAAGACCGCCTGCCACTGCGCCCCACCGTCTGTAGAACGATAGAGCACGCCCTCAAACGTTCCGGTCGTCATCGGCCCACGAGTTCCGGCATAAACAATCTTGTGGTTTCCAGGATTAACCGCCAGCGTGTAGACCACTGCGCCTGCCTGGATGCCCTGGTTTACAGCAGTCCAACTGCGGCCGCCGTTTTCGGTCTTATAAACGCCCCCACCCTGCGTCCCGGCATATAGGGTAGAAGGCTCAACCGGATCAATTGACAGGGAGATAATCTGCTGATTTAACATCCCTACACTGGCCCAGTACCAGTGCTCCCCACCGTCAACCGACTTAAATACACCGCCCCCATACGAACCAGCATAGACTATATTTGGATCGGTTGGGTCAACAGCCAGGGCTACCACGCTGCCGCCGTCAGGCCCCAGCCATCTGCCGGTTGTGGGCAAGCTCTGGGTCCAGGCTACCACAAATGGAAGGCGCATTTGATAGGACGCGGCCACCGGTGGTTGAGAGGCAGGTTGTGTAGGAACTTCCTGGGCGAAGACGGTTGGCGCCTGCATCCCCGACAGCAGAATGAAGCCCAACGCCGCAAAGGACAGTGTAATCAGCAGTGCAAAGCAGCGTGAATATCTCATTGTGAATATATTGGCCTACCAGAAAACCATTTTCGGTGAAATGCTGCGGCCTTCGTGGATATCTTTGATAATCCCGGCGAGCAGCGGCGCGATCGACATCACAACAATCTTGTCAGTTCGTTTTTCTTTGGGTACAGGGAGCGTATTGGTCACCACCACCTTACCAATTCGTTCATCTTCCTCGATCATCTTCAGCGCTTTGGGAAGCAGGACGGGGTGTGTGATGGCAAAATACGCCTGCCCTTCCGCTCCACGCTCGTAAAGCGCATTCAGTTCAGCCAGAACGCTGCCGCCCGCCATGATGTCGTCGATGATAATGGGCTGCCGCCCGCGCAAGTCACCGACAAGATGCGCCACCTTCGCCTCTGAGAAATTTTCACGGCGTTTATGGATCACTGCCAGCGGGAGGCCCGTCATTTCGGCATATTTCCCCGCAACCTTCGCCCTGCCCACGTCCGGTGATACGATGGTCGCGTTGGCAAACTCAGGCTTTTTGAAATACTCGCTCAGAATAGGGATCGCTGAGAGCGGGTCGACCGGAACGCTGAAGAACCCCTGGATCGCCGCAGCATGGATATCGACATAAATCACCCGGTTAACGCCCTGGTTTTGCAGCAGGTCGGCGATCACCCTGGCGCTGATTGCCTCACGCCCGCGAGACATGCGCTCCTGGCGGGCATAAGGAAAATAGGGAATCACCAGCGTGACAGAGTGAACGCTTGCGCGGCGAAACGCGTCCAGATATAACAGCGTTTCCATCACATGATCATTTACCGGTGAACTGCCGGTTTGAAGCAAAAAAACATCTTTTTCACGGACGACCTCATCGATTCGCACATGAATCTCTCCATCAGGGAGATACGTCGTCGTAGATGCGCCTAAAGGCGTATCCAGAAGCTGCGCCACTTCTGCCGCCAGCTCTGGATGAGATGATCCGGTAAATATTTGTAAAGAATGATCTGGCATATAACGAGGATCCAATTCAATATGTTAAGGTGATTATACCCCATTCATGAGTGATATATTTTTGCCCTGGTCACCACAAGCTAGTAAAAATTACCAAAATTAACTTAATAGATTATAGTTATACAACTAAATATATACATATTCTATCACTTTCGTAAGGTATTTTCGGTTATTTTTCTGTATAATAACTCCCGCAGCAAGACAAAGGTAAACCTGCTGAAAAGCAGGGACACAAAGTTACGGGTCTAAACGGGTCATACCGCATGATCGCCGAACCGCCTCGCCTGCTGCCATCGTAGAGGTAAAAGGTGATTTGTATTTCCCGCAGACCGGCCAAAAAAGGAGAAAGTATGCAAAACCACTTCGTAAAGAAGATCATTTTGGCTATGATAGGTCTGGGTCTGGTGTTAAGTCTCCTGGCTTATCCAGGTACCAACAAAGTGTCCGCTCAGGGAGCGGTATTTTATGTCTCGCCCGACGGAAGCGGAAGTAATGACGGCAGTGAAGCCGCTCCGTGGGATTTGCAAACTGCACTCGACCAGCCTGATGCTGTCACGCCCGGTTCAACCATCTATGTCCGCGGCGGGACGTATGAGGGTAAATTCACAAGCCGTCTGAACGGCGCTGAGGACGCCTATATCACCGTCCGCGCAATGCCCGGCGAGCGAGCCATTCTCGTCAACGGCAATTCGCCCGCGCTGGATCTCGAAAGCACGTCTTATGTCACTTTCTGGGGTCTTGAAATTTCTGGTCCTGATAAAAAACGCGACCAGGATCGTTCGGAATCGACTTACGGGATTCGCGTCAACCAGGGCGAAGAATCGCACCACGTTGATCTGATCAATATGATCATTCACGACGTACAGTCGCAGGGTATCGGCTGGTGGCAGGCGCTCAAAGATTCCAAGATTTACGGCAGCCTCTTCTACTATAACGGTACGAACCATTTTGACCACGGCATATACGCCCATAATGTCAGCGGCAATAAGTATTTCCTGGATAATATGGTTTTCGACAATGCCAGCCACGGCCTGCATGCTTACGCTGAAACGGAAGAAAAAGGCCTCAATAACATCATTGTCGATGGGAATACCTTTTTCAACAACGGCTCGATTGGCTATACGGAATCCAAAGATAAGTACGGCATTTTCAAGCGCAACATTTTGATGGGCGGCCTGATCACCACCAACGGAGCAGTGATCACCAATAACCTGACTTATTATCCGGGCGATGAGGGCGATTCTCTCAACCTGGGTTATAAAGGCGGCTCAGACGGCGCAACGGTGAGCAATAACTTCTTGATGGGCGGTTCTCTGGAAATCGGAGGTGATGCTGACGGCCTCGCGATGGAAAACAACACCATCTTTGCTCCAGGCGGCCTCAAAGGCATCGAGCAATCTCGCTACGAAGCAAACAACTGGCTCTCCGAGCCGCCCACCGACGTGAAGGCAATTTTCCGTCAGAATCTGTACGAGCCGAATCGCGCGCACATGACGATCTACAATTATGGGAAGCAAGAGACTGTTACGGTGGACGCCTCAATTTTGGGCAGCTTCCTCCAGCCGGGACAGGCTTACGAGCTGCGTAATGTTCAGGATTACTTCGGCGATGTAGTCACCGGGACGTATGACGGCAGCGCAATCCAGGTCCCCATGACCAACCACACAGTCGCTCAGCCCCTCGGTCTTGATTTCGCTCCTGATTCAACCTTCCCTGAGTTTGGCGCGTTCGTTGTGATCGCAAAATAGTTACGGTTTGAAGTAAGAAAATTGAGGTTCACACCCACCGCAACTGGTGGGTGTGAACCTCAGATATTTAAAAGGCGAATCCTTTATTTCGGGTGATCTTACGGACGGCGCAAAATGGGCATATAGAGCAAATGCTTTACTGTCTGCTGTTTTTCGAAGACAGCCGTCACCGACTGGTTTTTGGACATGGTCAGCTCGACATTGCTGTTTGTACTGGTCGTGTCGCCTGACCAGGTCTTGAACACATAGCCGTTATTAGCGATAGCAGTCAGTTTAACCTTTGTTCCCACTTTGTACATATTTTGTCCGCAGTCTGGCGGGGTCTCGACCTTTACCGTCCCACCCTCTTTCGGATTAACATTGACCGTTAGCGTGTAGCAGACCGGCGGTGCTTGTGTGAAGACGGCCGTGATAGCTTTATTGCCATTCATCGTCACCTGAATTTGCGCGCCCGTGCCGCTCGCATCGCCCTCCCATTTCGAGAAGACATATCCGTCAGCCGGGGAAGCTGTCAGGGTGACCACTGTACCCGATTCATATTTGTTTTCCCCGCAAGCCTGGCTCGATTCTGGATTCGCGGTCACGGAGCCGGCGCTTGCCGGCGAGACCGATACATCAAGGCTGTAGCATACCCTTGCGAAGCGGGCAGTGACCGTCTTGTTACCGGTCATCGTCTCAGTCACCTGGGTGGTGGTGCCGCTTGCGTCACCTGACCAGCTTGAGAAGGAGTAACCGCTTACAGGGTTCGCGGTCAGCCTAATCACAGAGCCTTCTTCATATTTCCCGCCGCCGCAGTCCGCGCCAGAGACAACTTGCTTGCCAACATTCCCGCTGCCTGCCGGGTCGACCGTAATATTGAGGCTGTAGCACACAGCGTCTTTAGTGAAGTGGGCGGTGACCGTCTTATTACTGGTCATCGTCACAGTTACCTGGGTATCAGTGCCGCTCGCATCACCTGACCAGCGATCAAATGAGTATCCCTGGCTTGGACTGGCGCTCACCGTTACATCCGTTCCATATTCGTACTTCGAAGCGTCGCAGTTCGCAGAAGTTTGGACCGTAACCGTCCCGCCATTCACAGGGTCGCTCTCTGTGGTCAGTGTAAAACATGCCTTTTTGAAATTGGCGGTAACCTTTTTATTAGCGGTCATCGTTACCGTGGTGGTCGCCTTGTAGCTCTCATCGGCGCCGGTCCAGCTTGTGAATTCATTACCAACGCCTGGTTCCGCGGTCACCGACACCTTCGTCCCATGAGTGTACTTGTCCTGGCCGCAGTTTGGAGTCGTATTGACCTTGACCGTGCCGGTTCCAGCAGGATCTACAGCAGTCTCCAGGGCATAGCATATCCTTGTAAAAGACGCCGAGACGGACTTATTGGTGTCCATGGTCACGGTTCCATCACTTTGGGTTCCACTTGCCCCTGTCCAGCCGCTGAAGCTGTAACCTTCGGCTGCAGTAGCAGCCAGGTGAACAACCGTACCGCTGAGATATTTATTTGTTTCACCCTGGTTCGGGCAGTTGGGGGCCGTCTTCACCTGGATACTTCCGCCCTCTGCCGGCTGGTTGACCGTCAGCGTGTAACAGACCGGCGGTGCCACGCTCTCAAAATGGGCTGTGACATTGGTATCTTTCGTGATTTTGAAATTGGCTGTATCCCCACTTCCGGTAAAATCTCCGGACCATCCGGTAAACCGATAGCCGGTGTTCGCACTGGCATACAGGTAGATATCGGTGCCGGACCTATACTTGCCTGACCCATCGCTGCAATTCGGCTCAGTCAAGATTTCAACTTCGCCGCCCACTTCGGGATCCTTGCTCACATTGAGCGAATAACAAGCCTCAACTTCCCGCTGTATTTCCAGCACGACATCGTCAATAAATACGCCCTCATACTGGGTATTGGCGTTTCCATCGCTCCTGAAGAGAAAGGCGATGTAGACTGTTGGTTCCCCGAGGAAATCTTCATGGTCCTGGCCAACGTCGCTAAAGTCTAACGTGACATCCTGCCAGCTTTTATTAACTCCGCTAAAGGCGAGACCGTCCCACCCCCCGTTGATATCTGTAGTAGCCAGAATTCCGAAATCGTCTTTATTACTTTCAACATCAATCCACATTTTAAACCGGAGCCTGGCTGCGCTGGCACCTTCCAGACTGAAAGGTCCGTAAGCCATACCTGTATTCATATTGGACGGGTAGTAATGGTCTGGCAGTGGGGATGCACCGCTCGTTGGCACGGCAGCCACCCAGGCGCTGTAAGAACCTGAGTTCGCCCTGTAATTATCTTTCCCCCATTTATATCTCGCTCCCCCCGTGTTGACTTTTGAGTCCCATTTACCACTGGGAAAAGTCCCTTCAAAGTCTTCTGTCATGATGGCTTCCCAGCCGTCTGCATCTGCACCGGGACCGGGCTGAACATCCTGTGTTACTGCAGAGGCAGCTTCGACCGGCCGGGTAAGCTCAGGAGCCTGAGATTCCTCTGGCGGCTGCGGCGCCGCCTGCGCGGCAAGCACAGGCGCTGCGGATGAGAGAACCATCGACAGCATAATCATTATGGACAAAAGAAGATGTGAAAGACGCGGTAATGTATTCATGTATCCATCCCTGTTATGTTGAATGTGTGCTGCCAGACCAACATGAACCGGCGGATTGCATCACCCCCCCTCTTGTAACGAGTTAAGGCTTAACGATATAAAGCCCGAACCTGAGGATGCTAACCACCTGATTAGTCGTCCAGCTGCCGTCTTCTTTTGACAATATTTATGTGTGACCGATTACCTTAATCGCTCCCCCACGGACCGGTAATATTGGGATAATTCAATTATAGCATGTAACGAATATTTTTCTAGTACTCTGATTAAATTGATCTACTATTTGAATCTTATTTGAAATCAATTGAAAACTAATTATTTTCAGACCAAATGTGTCCGCTTTTAAGTCAAAAAAGTGATATTCGCCCCCACCCGGGCGAATATCACTTCGAAAGCACTGTTGAAAGGGCGTTCTCGCTAAAACGCCGGTGGGAACAGGAGCACAGCGGCTGCCAGGATCAGAAACGGGCCGTAAGGGATTGCCGTAAACGCCTGATACTTACGCCGGATAAGCATAATTGCCAGCGTGACGATTCCCCCGAAGCCGCCCAGCAAGACGGCGATCACCAGCCCAGCGGCGATCCCCGGCCAGCCAAGCAGCAGGCCAAGCACGCCGCTTAGCATCACATCGCCAAAACCAAGCGCATCTTCTTCGATCTCTCGCCCGCGCAGTTTGCTCAACCACTTCACAAAGAGAAAACCCAGGTAGAAAAGAGCCAGCATAATCCCAAACCCGGCTAATCCACCCAGCAGTGTGTTCAGCCAGCCGTGCCGCCACACACCAATCGCCGCTGCAATCACTGCGCCGGCAAGGCTGGTGGGATGTAAAATCAAGCGGTGCTCGAGATCGATCACCGTGACGACCCCAAAATAGATCAGCAGGACCAGCTCAATCCAAAAACCCAACCGCGCCGAAGGGAAAACCCAAATCAACGCTGTTACAGTTGAGAAGAAGACCTGAACGATCCAGGCGCGTAAATTCCGTTCCCGGCTGCACGATCGGCAGCGGCGCATCAGCAAATAATCTGCTGCCTTGTACGGCGCTGCGCACCCGCCGCAGAGAACGGGGCTAAACCGCCGGGTTTGCGGCAGCACGTCAGCCGCATAATTGATAAACCCGCCAATCAACCAACCGGCAAGTATGAGAAGGAAAATAATAAGGCCATCCATCCTAAATTTCGCTCCACACAGCTTTAAATTGGATGTATCAAGTATAACGGTTATTCCAATGTAAAGTCTTATCGTCTGGTTATCAGTTTTTCTTAAGGCAAATTTCCGGGTTAATCGCCCGGAAATTTGCTCGACTTGCTTGATATTTGTTCTAAATTGGGGTAAAACAACTTCATGCACAAGCATCTACTCGAGCTCTGGTCGCGCGAACCGACGATCGCATCCAATATTGTCGAGTGGCATATCGACGAGGAACGACCTGCGCAGCTTTCGCCCTTTCCACCGGACCTGCATCCCGATTTATGCCGCTATTTAAAGAGCAAAGGCATCAATGCGCTCTATTCTCACCAGTTGGAAAGCTGGAATGCGGCTCGAAGTGGAGAAAATGTCGTTATCGTAACCGGAACCGCGTCAGGGAAGACACTGGGCTATAACCTGCCCGTTCTTGACCAGGCCCTGCGCGACCCGCAGGTACGTGCGCTTTATCTCTTCCCAACGAAAGCCCTCACGCAGGACCAGTACCAGGGGCTGACGGCTGCCGCGCCGTCACTCCAGGCAGCCATCTATGACGGCGACACACCTGCCAATCAGCGCCAGGCCATACGCTCGAAAGCGAGATTAATCCTCTCGAACCCCGACATGCTGCATACCGGCATCCTGCCGCACCATACCCGCTGGGCTGAGTTCTTCCGCGGGCTGCGTTTTGTGGTTATCGATGAAATTCACGTTTATCGGGGCGTGTTTGGTTCGCATATAGCCAATCTCATTCGCCGCCTAAAACGTATTGCAGCATTCTATGGCGCTTATCCGCAGTTCTTCCTGACTTCGGCAACCATCGCCAACCCTGGTCAGCTTGCCGAGCGGTTGATTGAGCTGCCGGTCACCGTGATCGATCGGGACGGCTCGCCGCGCGGCCGGCGAGATTTTCTGCTCTATAACCCGCCAGTCGTCAATGCAGACCTGGGTTTACGCGCCAGCGCCACCAGCGAGAGCGTCAGGCTGACCGGCGACCTGCTCGAGATGGATATCCAGACGTTATTGTTCTGCCGCACACGCCGCACGGTCGAGATGATGTTGATGTACCTTCAGCAGTCAAACGCTGGCCGGGCTGATGCGCTGCGCAGCTACCGCAGCGGTTACCTGCCCAAAGAGCGCCGGGAAATCGAACGCAGCCTGCGCCAGGGGACTGCGCGGGCTGTGGTTGCCACCAATGCGCTTGAGCTGGGAATTGATATTGGCGGAATGGACGCTGTCATTTTAGTCGGTTATCCGGGGTCGATTGCATCAACCCGCCAGCAGGCCGGTCGCGCTGGCCGCCGGCAGGGTTCGTCGCTGGCGGTGATGGTCGCTTCGTCCAACCCGCTCGATCAGTTTCTCATGCAGCACCCTGAGTATATCTTTGACCGCTCGCCCGAGCAGGCGCTGATCAACCCCGATAACTTGCTAATTTTGCTCAAGCATTTGCGCTGCGCGGCGTTTGAGCTTCCCTTCCGCAGAGGGGACCGCTTCGGGAACCTGCCCGGCAGCCTGCTTGAATCGATCCTTGAACTGCTTGCCCAGTCAGGTGATCTGCATGCCTCAGGCGACAAATATTTCTGGATGGCTGATAAGTACCCGGCTGAACAGGTCTCGCTCCGCAGTTCGTCGCCAAACACGGTCGTCCTTCAGCTCGAATCCGGCGGTTCAGGCAGCGAGCGGACCATTGGCGAAGTCGATTACGAAAGCGCGCTGTGGATGGTCCATCCGCAGGCAATTTACCTTCACGGCGGGCAGATGTTCGAAGTTCAGCAGCTTGATCTGGAGAACAACATAGCCCATCTCAGAACGGTCGAGGTTGACTATTTCACCGAACCGAAGAAAAATATCGAAATCGAAAAGCTCTCCCTGTCGCGCCAGTCCAAAGTTACCGGCGGTGAGCGCAGTTTCGGCGAAGTGATGGTCACCACCCAGGTGACCGGTTACCGCCGTGTTCGCTGGTACACCAACGAAGTTCTGGGCGAAGGCGACCTCGATCTGCCGGCGACAAAGCTGCGAACCACCGGTTACTGGATCACATTGGACAGTGAGGTCGTCAACGGCCTGCGCAGTGATGGCTTGTGGAGCAGCGATCCGAATCAGTACGGCCCGGCATGGTCGTTGATCCGCAAAATGGTGCTTGAGCGTGACGGCTTCACCTGCCAGTCTTGCGGCGCTTCGCAAAACGCGACGGTTCTTCACGTTCACCACAAAATTCCTTTTCGCTCGTTCACAAACCCCGCGCAGGCGAACCATCTCGATAATCTGGTCACGCTGTGCCCGTCCTGTCATCACCGCGCGGAATTATCTGTCAAGATCAAGAGCGGGCTGTCCGGGTTAAGCTACGTCCTGCTCAATCTGTCGCCCTTGTTTCTCATGTGCGATGTGCAGGATCTGGGCGCGCAGTCTGATCCACTCTCGCCGCTGGCCGATAAGCAGCCGGCTGTGGTCATTTATGACATCGTCCCCGGCGGAATTGGCCTGTCAGATACGCTGTATAATTTGCATGATGAGCTGATGGCGCGCGCTTATGAACTGGTCAGCCACTGCGGATGCCAGGACGGATGCCCTTCATGTGTCGGCCCGGCAGGGGTCAACGGCGTGGGCGGCAAAGAGGAGACTCTTGCACTGTTATCGGCCTTATGCGGTAAATCGATGGTAGAAGAGTAACCGATGGATTCAGAATCGTCAGAATCGCTGTTCGATAAACTCAAATCCATGGGCGTTCAAATTGGCGCCGAAAATATCCGCCCGCGGCCGAAACCTCGCCGGGTGACCTATGAGATTGAGAGCATTATCAAAGGCGCTGATTACTCAACGCTCTCCGGGAACACCTTTATTTGCCACGAACAGTACCCGGCGGACTATCTACACGGGCAGCTTCCGCTTTGCTGCGATCACGAGATGGAAGTCCTTGCAGCGTGCTGCCACACGCCGCGAATTATGCAGCCGGGCGGGCGCAATGTCGTGTTTCTGGACACCGAAACCTCTGGGCTTGCCGGCGGCACAGGGACTTTTGCATTTCTCATCGGCATCGGCTACCGGACCGAAAACGGCTTCGAGCTGTTGCAGTTTTTCATGCGCGGTCCTGAACAGGAATCGGCCTTGCTCGAGGCGCTTAACGACTGGTTGGTTCGCTTCGACGTGGTTGTGACCTTTAACGGCAAGACCTTCGATCTGCCGCTGCTGAATACCCGATATTTGCTTAACGGCGTACCTGCGCCTTTTGAGGGCTACCAGCACCTGGATGTGCTGCATATCGCCCGGAAAATCTGGCGCGACCGCCTGCCCAGCCGGGCCCTCCCCGAGCTGGAGAGAGAAATTATCCAGATTCGCCGCAGCGAAGAGGACATTCCCGGCTGGATGATCCCGCAAATCTATTTTGATTATCTGCGCACCGGCGACGCTCGCCCGCTTGCCGGTATCTTCTATCACAACGCCCTGGATATCCTCTCGCTTGCCACGCTCTATGGTTATGTCGCCGACCTGTTAGCCGAACCCCTGACCTCTGCGCAGCACGGCATCGATCTGGCAGCCATTGCCCGGATGATGGAGGATATGGGGCGGTTCGAAGATGCGATGTTCCTTTACGAACGGAGCATCGACCACGACCTGCCCGAAGTTTTCTTTGTCAGGACCGTCGAGCGGTATGCGCTGCTGCGCCGCCGGCAGGAAGAGTGGTCGCTGGCAGCGCAGTTGTGGCGAAAAGCTGCTGAACGCGGTTCTGTAAATGCCTGTATTGAATTAGCGAAATACTACGAACACCGCGAGCGAAATTACCTGGAAGCCCTTTTCTGGGCAAAACGGGCGCTCGATATCATCGACGGCGACCGCTTCTACTTCGGCTCAGGCCAGGCTTCCCAGCAAGAGGTTGAAAGGCGCATCGGCCGGCTGTACAAGCGCGTGTACAGGATTATGGATTAGTCATGGCCGGACCGTCTCCAATGGACGAACTGCGCAAAGCGGTGGCTGACCAGAAAAAGGCCAACCTGCCGCTCGAACCGGAGGATCCAGCCATGGATGAAATTCACCGGGCTGCTGTCGCTTATGACCAGATGGTCTCTCAAATGGTGATTGGCGTCATTCAGGGCATCAAGCCGCTTGTTACAGAACAGCAGGTGCGTCAGGCCCAGGCTGCGCTTGACCGCGCGCTGGATGCGCCTGATTCACGGAACAACCGCAAAGCCCAGGTCTACCGTAATTATAAAGAACGCCTCGACCGCATGTACGCCCTCGTGACGCAAATTCGCTCAGAGGGTCTCTGAGGCGGTCAAAACCGGTTCGAGCTCTTGCTCAACGCGTGCCAGATAGCCTTGCAGCAGCCGGCGGGTAATGGGGCCTGGCTGTCCTGTGCCCAGCTTGATGCCGTCCACTTCGACGACCGGGAGAACCGACCGGCTGGCGCTGGTGATGAATGCTTCGTCAATTTCAGCCAGCTCAGCATAGGGCAGGCCGGAGAGCTCCAGCGGAATCCCTTGCTCGCGGATCACATCCAGCACGATTCCTCGCGAAATGCCAGACAGTACGCCCTCGTCCGCCGTCCACACCACGCCGTTTTTGACCGAGAAGAAGTTGCTGCTGGTCCCTTCGAGCAGCCGCCCATCTTCGCTAATCATCACCGCTTCGCTGATCCCCTCCGGCAGTTCTTTTCGCACAGCCGCTGCCTGCTCGATAAAACCGGTCAGCTTTGCCTTGGGGTTATGTCGGTGCATCTTTCGGGTAACGACACGCACGCCCTTCTCATATTCAAGTTCGGTAGGGACATGCAGCGGTTCAATGATGATATAGCAGGCGCCCTCATCTTCTTCCAGGTCAATTGTCACGCGCACCCGCGCCTCTTCGCCGGGATATTCAATCAGCGCGCTGTACAGCGCCTGTCCAACCTTCTGGCGGTCAATTGAAACCGGTTTTCCGGCGAGCCGGGCGGTTTCTTCCAACCGCTCATAGTGATTCGTCATCCGCAGGACGCGGGTTTTTCCGTAGGTTCTAAATGTCGTATAAGCCCCGCCGGGCAGCCGCCTGCTGGCTTCATCCAGGCTGTTTGGAGCCGGCTCCAGGCATATGTGCTCCAGAGGTGCTTCTGGGTCTTTTCCCATACGCCAGATAACAATATTTTCACCCATATTCTTCTCCATCTCAATCGTGTGATGATCAGGCTCTCGGGGTTGAGCATGGATTCGCCAGTCTCCAACCTTCCGCTGAGAAGATCAACGAATTCAATTTTAATCCCAGGCACATGATTCTCGATTACAGATTATACTAAGAACCTGCTGTAAAAACGGTGTTAGACCTGATGATCGCATTTCCTTCTAGGTAGGTAGTACCATGCAATCAGAACCAAAAACGGTTCCGAACCGCCGCCGGCGCGCCTTTAACAGCCTGCTCATCCTGTGCCTGGTTCTTTTTCAGGTTTTGCTTCTGTGTATGGCGTTCACCTTTGGTTTCTTCTTGAACGCTGCAGTCCAGGATGAGACGATCCAGTTGAGCCTCCCCAGTATTACGTGGCCTCAGTCTGGTCCGGATTATCCCCTGCTGGAAGAAGTGACCCGGCTGTTAAAAGAAAATGCTTATTTCACACTACCTGATGATAAGGCTCTCGAGTACGGCATGATAAAGGGCCTTGTAGCTACCGTAAATGATCCTTACACGGTGTTTGTGGAGCCGCCGCAGCATGAGCTCCAGTCGAACCGCTTGCATGGACGTTTCGGCGGCATAGGCGCGCGGATCGAGCGAGACGAGGAAAATTATTACTACCTCTATCCGCTCCCTGATTCGCCTTCTCTCAAAGCCGGCATTACCGACGGTGACCGCCTGCTGCAGGTGGACGATCTTAAGGTGACTCCAGAAACCCCGACAGACGTAATCGAAGCAGCCGTTCGCGGGCCGGTGGGCCAGAAAGTGAAGATTGTCGTCGGGCGTAACCCCGATTACAAGCCTATCGAATACATTATCGAACGCGCCGAAGTTGCGCTGCCTTCCGTCACGTGGAATCTGTCGGCGGATGAGCCTAAAGTTGGCATCATCCATCTGCAGATTATTGCCAGTTCAACGCCTGATGAAGTGACCCGAGCGATTGAAGATCTCCAAAGCCAGGGCGCAACGCACCTGGTCCTGGATGTCCGCAATAACGGCGGCGGGCTGGTCGATGCCGGGGTGGACACGGCGCGCCTGTTCCTGGAGTCAGGCAGCGTTATCGAGCAGCAGTACCGCGGCCAGGAGGTTAAAACCTTTAAGGTCGAAAAACCCGGACCGTTTACCAGCATCCCAATGGTCGTCCTGATCAACCGCGGAACAGCCAGCGCAGCCGAAATTCTCGCAGGGGCGCTTCAGGCTCACGGCCGCGCTTTGGTTGTCGGCTCGCCCTCCTATGGAAAGGACAGCATTCAGTTGGTCTTCAGCCTGTCGGACGGCTCAAGCCTGCACGTGACGGCTGCGAAGTGGTGGATTCCGGGGTTAACTGATAAAATTGAGGGAAAAGGTATCCAGCCGGATGTGCCTGTCGCCGAGGAGGCTGGTGCAGATGCAGCGCAGCATAAGGCTGTTGAAGTAGTGATCAATACAAAGTAAAAGGGAATTCATTTTGCAAGCTTCACCAATTACCGTTCCCAGTGGGCTGATTGATATGCTCCGCACAGCCCGTTCTGTAACCGTGTTAACCGGCGCGGGGATTTCCGCCGAGAGCGGAATACCTACTTTTCGTGATTCTCAAACCGGCCTTTGGGCGCAGTATGATCCACACCAATTGGCGACGCCCGAGGCCTTTGCTCACAACCCAAAACTTGTGATGGACTGGTACCGCTGGCGGCGCGAGCTTGTCGAGCGCGCTGCGCCGAACCCGGGCCATTACGCGCTGGCACAAATTGAGCAGCGGGTTGATCGATTTACGCTGATCACCCAAAATGTCGACGGCCTGCATACACAGGCTGGTTCGCGGCGGGTCGTCGAGCTGCACGGCAATATCCACCGCTTGCGATGCTCAAGTGCCCGCTGCGCTTATACGGTGGATCACTGGCCTGATGAAGAGACCCCTCACTGCCCGCAATGCGGTGCGCTCTTGCGCCCGGATGTTGTCTGGTTTGGCGAAATGATACCCCCCGGCGCGCTCCAGGCAGCCCTGAACGCCAGCCGGAACTGCCAGGTCTTTCTCTCTATTGGCACATCTGGCGTCGTCGAGCCGGCAGCTTCGCTTCCCTATGAAGCACTGCGCGCAGGCGCATCGGTTATTGAGATTAACCCGCAGCCCACGCCATTGAGTATTTTCGCAAAATATTATTTTTCCCAACCGGCAGGACAGGTGCTGCCTGAAATCACCAGGGCGGTGTGGGACGAGGTTTAATGGGGGAGCAAGGCGTAAATCGATCCGGTCAGCGAAATATCTTCTGGTATATGGTCTTCTCCGCCTTGCGGGGCGCGTCGACTGCTTTTTCGATTGTCCTTTGGGTCGTATTTCTACAGCAAGTTCACGGATTCAACCTGACTCAGGTAACCCTGCTCGATATTCCCTTCTGGCTGGGAAGATTCCTGTTTGAAATTCCAACCGGCATCGTCGCAGACCGTTACGGGCGCAGGTTTTCGCTGGCTGTCAGCTCGGTGTTGTGCGGGATCATCTGGCTGGTATTTGCTGTCACCAACTCCTTTGCGCTGTTTGCCGTCGCTCAATTTTTCGGCGCGCTCGCTGCCACATTTTCAACAGGCGCGGATGAATCGCTTCTCTTTGAATCGCTTCAAGGCTTATCGCGGAAAGAAGAATACGCAAAAATATCCGGGAGAGCAAAAGCCGTCGAAACGGTCACAGCCATGGTTTCAGGTGTGCTGATTGGGTTGGTCGCGTCAATCGACATGATCTTACCGCTGATCCTCTCAGCCGCCCTGTGCTTTGCAACACTGCTGCCAATCCTTTCCATGCACGAAACCGTCCAGGTGCAGGGGCAGCACGGAGCAGCCGGTACCATCCGCACAGTCAAAGCTGAATTTGCCAGCTATCTGATTATCATTCGCAAAGCCTGGCGCAACCTGTCCGAGCAGCAAATATTGCTGTGGTCTGCGCTCTATATGGTTGTGCTCGGTGCTGTTTCTTTCTATGCATCCACATTCATCCAGCCTTACGCCGTCTCGTTAGGCGTTACCGTCGCTGCCATGGGACCGGTGATGGTCAGCCTGCAGTTGATGAGCATCGCCGGCTCGCTGTCGATTCACCGCGCTCAGAAGCTGTTCGGAAACCGGGTCATTCTGTTCGGCGTCCCGCTGCTGTTGATCCCCTGCATGGCGGCAGTAGCCTTGATTCGCATGATGCCGGTGCTGTCGGTGGTGGCCTTATCATCATTTTTGTTCGCTCTCACCCAGCCGGTGATCATGGCCATCATTCAAGAGAGAGTCGCCGATGAGACCCGCGCCACTTTCCTATCCATTCAATCTGTCCTATCGATGGGCTTTCTCATCCTGACAGAACCGGTCATGGGCTTCTTATCTGACTTGAAGGGTGTGCATTTCTCTTATCTTGTAATGGCTGCCCTGATGGCTGTTTTTGCCGTTCTGCTGCTCACGAGAGGCCGCCGCTGGCTTGCCGCTCATCGGCCAGATAATCCTGTGCCGTCTGAAACGGACGGGCGCGGCGCAGGCAGCTTTAGCGCTCTGGATGGATAGGCCGCTGCGCCTGGTAATCTTCTGGCGTGTCCATATCTTTCAAAATCGACGGAGAATCGACCTCAACGTATGTGATCTCGCCGCTGTGTGCGTGAAGGAAGTCGCGCAGGGTCTGGCCGGGCTGCATCGCCAGCAGTTCATTCCACAGGCTTCGCGCGGCCAGCCAAGGATGACCGCGCCGCATTTTATAGCTGGGGACGACCAGCCTTGCCCTTTCTTTGCTCTCGCGAAAGCGGTCCATCACAGCCCGGATCACATTGACTTCAATCCCCGGCTGATCGCCCAGCACAATCAGGCACGCCTCAACGCCCGGATTAAGATGTCGAATACCGGCTTGCAAGGATGAGAGCATTTCTGCTCGCGCGTAATCGGGGTTGTGAACCAATTCGACCGGGTAACCGGAAAGCGCCGCCTCCACCCGATCACGCGCCCCACCGGTTACCACGACAATTTGCCCGACCCCTGCCGCAATCAGCGTGCCGGCGACCTGCTCAATCACCGTGTGGTCTCCCCACGGCAGGACCATTTTGGGGCTTCCCATCCGCCTGGATTGACCGGCTGCCAGGACAACTGCGCCGGTATGTGCTTCAACGGTCACGATCAGTTCTCCAGATCCTGCAAGCGCCGGTAATCTTCAGGTGTATCAATGTCCAAAAGCAGATTGGCGTCATCCCAATCCACATAAGAAATCTCGTAGCGGTCAAATAACGCCCGGCCGCCCCTGTCGCCCTGCACAGTCAGCAGATCGGGAAAGGTCACGCGGTCGAACAGGACCGGATTGGAGCGCTGCTCGCCGACTCGCGGTGCGATGACTGGTGAAAGGGTCTTCTGGTGCCGTTCTATGATCTGTTTGATTAACGCTGGCGAGACAAACGGTTGGTCTGCGAGTAGAAACAGCGCTGCGCCGGTGTTGTCAGGCAGAGCTTGCAATCCTTTGCGCATTGAACTGCTTTGCCCGGTTTCCCATTCCTTATTAACCACAAGCACAACCGGCAGCCCTTCACAGGCCTGCTGCATGCCTTCCTCTTCTGCACCTGAAACGACAACCAGCGGATTTACACCGCCTTCGAGCGCTGCCTCTGCCACATGCCGGAGGATCGGCTTGCCGCGCCAGGGCATCAGCATCTTCGGCTGCCCAAAACGGCTTGACTGGCCGGCGGCTAGAATTACCCCGCCGACGGGCTCGATCACGGCGTGGATGGCGTGCTGCTCGAGTGACGTGATGATTATTTGATCCCATGTTGAATTATCACGGTTTACATTTTTGGCTATGCGCATTGCGGCATCAAGCCTTTCTTCCCCCTCGACCTGGTTCAAAAGCAGCGTCTTGCGCGTGCCCGTTGGGATATTCTTCAATCCGCCCTGCGGATGGGCTAGCAGGCGCGCCAGGTGGTCAACCGTCACCGGCTCGCCGATGATCCCTCCGCTCAATTCGGCAAATCGCTCCGGCCGGTGAACCCATTCTTCGCCCAGCGGTTTTCCCAGCCCAGATAAGCCCACGACCACCACAACGCCATCGACCCAATCGGGAATCGCCGGCTCATGCGGCCCAGGGGCTTTTAAAGGTTTCCGGCGCGACCCATCTGCTTCGACAAATACCGGAAAGCCCAACTGGTCGGCCAGATCATTGATCTTCTGCAGGCTCTCCCGGTCTAATCCTTCCAGCCGGACCCCGTCGCCGCTCAACGGGCCGGTCAGAAGCGTTACGCCCTCGATCTGCCCGGTCGATTTTTCCACATCCTCAGGGCGCGTGACCGGAATATATACATCCGCCAGCGCAGCCTGCCACTCGCCGAGATGCGTGCTGGCCGTCACAACAATCGGCGGGTCAAAGGATCGCGCCAGTTGAAACAGCGCGGTCGTCTTCCCACCTGCCCCGACAAGGGCTACCCGATTTTCTCGCCCCAACCGCAGCGCTTGTCGTAAATTCATCTTCCCACCGGTGCCTATACGAACTTCCGCACGGGCTTCCACGAAAGGATCGCTTCAAGAACCCCACCGGCGACAGCCAGCGCCTTGTCAGAGACCATCCAGCACAGCCGCGGGTCGCCGCGCGGATCAATATCACCGATTTTTTCACCCGCCCGGATCTTCAAGCCCGGTTTGATCAGCCCGCGGACAACCCCGTCAAAGGCAGCGATTACCGGCTCTCCCGCGACTTCAGCAATCAGGTCTCCGGCGCTCACAAGATTGCCGATCTCAACAAATGGTTCAATCACGCCGTCTGCCGGCGCGCGCAGCACCCGTTCGACTTGATAACCGGCGACCCGCTCCGGAACGCCTGTATCTGCCTGAGCCTGCCCCTCCCAGAGCACCCGGCCCATCGCAGGTCCCCGGTTGGTTTCGACGACGGCATGGCAGTCCACCCCGGCGGTAAACCCCGGCCCCAGGCCGATCACCAGCGGGGCCGCGCCGATGTCCGTCTCAGGCGGGCGTTTGGTCATTCGCCCGTCGATCAGCACATGCGGTTCAAACCGCGCCAGCGATTCGAGAGATGGATCGACGAGCACCGGCACAACTCCATCTGCTATCGACGGGTTTACGTCATCCAATCGATCGATTCGAAGCCCGCGAACCCCCTCGATACTGATTTCGCCGTCGTAAACTGCCTCAGCGAAGGAAACATAGCGCCGCACGGCCAGCGGGCGGGCTAATTCAGTGACCAGCACCTGCCAGCCAGCCCGGTGCAGCCGGACAACCACTCCGCTCGCTAAATCCCCGCCTCCGCGAACCAGTATCCGCATTTTCGTTTCAGCTTTCCTGTTCCAGACCGTCAAGCACGCGCTCAGGGATCAATGGGAATTCATTGAACCACACGCCGGTCGCCGCCTGAACAGCCGCAATCGTCGCCGGAACAAGCGGCAGATAAGGCATTTCGCCCATACCGCGCGCACCGTAAGGTCCAATCGGATCCGGATATTCCAGGATCACCGATTCAACTTTCTCGGGGATATCGAGAATCGTTGGGATCAAGTAGGTCGACAGGGTGCGCGTCAGCGTCTGCCCGTCACGCTGAATGAAATTCTCCATCAATGCGTAACCGGCGGCCTGCACAACAGCCCCCTCAATCTGTCCCTGTACCTGCTGCGGATTGACTGCTTTGCCGACATCGTCCGCGCAAATCACGCGCACCAGCCGCACCTCTCCGGTCTCGGTATCAACCTCAACCTCAGCAGCCTCGGCGACATAACCGTAGGCGAAGTTCGGCTCTGATTTGCCCGTTTCAGGATCATAAGGCGTCGTCCGCGGCGGCCGGTACTGGCAAACGCCCACCGCCGGGCGTTCTTCATTTCTCCAGCGCGCCAGCGCCTCAGCCGCAGCGCCCTTAATCGCATTGCCCGCCATAAAGGTCATGCGCGAAGCCGATACACTTCCAGAAGTCTGGCTGGTCGATGTATCGGCGAGCACCATCTTGACTTTCTCAAGTGGAAGCTGCAGCGCTTCCGCCGCGAATTGAGCGAAGACGGTGTGCGCCCCCTGTCCAACTTCAGCGCCTGCATGATAGAGCACAGCCTCTTCAATTTCTGTCCCACCACGCAGTTCGATTGTTGCCCAGCATTGCTCGGGTGCGCCGAAAGAGAAACCAACGTTCTTAAATGCGCAGGCAAAACCGATTCCCCGTTTCAGATGCGGTTTTCCAGGAACCTCGGCGAAGCGTTCGCCCGGATAATACCAGCCCTGCTCGCCGTGTTTCCAACCGGCAGCTTCGGCGCATTTCTCGACCACCTGGCGAATGCTCACCCCTTTCGGCAGCGGCGTCCCAACGGTCAGCAGGTCGCCCTCTCCCACTAAATTTCGCATGCGAATTTCAACCGGGTCGATTCCCAGTTTTTCCGCCAGCTTATTCATCTGCGACTCGGCCACAAATGCGCCTTGCGGGCCGCCAAACCCTCGAAAAGCGCCGTTCGGAATGTTATTGGTATAGACGGCATATGAGTCGACTTTTGCATTGGGGACCACGTATGGGCCGGTGCACATCAATGTTGCATTGCCCATCACCTTGGTCGAGGTATAGGCATACGCGCCGCCGTCCGCCACCAGTTCGACCTCAGCAGCGGTGATCTTCCCATCGCGTGTCGCTCCCCAGCGTGTACGGATGAGGTAAGGATGGCGTTTATGATGCCCGATGATGGACTCTTCCCGGCTCCAGATAATTTTTACCGGGCGGTTGATCCCACGCTGGTGCAGCCGCCACGCTGCCAGCGCAAGCACAATCTGCACGGACATATCTTCTCGCCCGCCAAACGCTCCGCCGATCGCCGGATAAATCACCCGAACCTGTTCCAGCGGCAGGCCCAGCGCGTGAGCAATCTGTTCCTGGTCTTCATGCGCCCATTGGCCTCCCACCTGAACGGTCACCCGGCCTTCCTCATCGATATACGCAATGCCTGCTTCCGGCTGCAAATAAGCGTGCTCCTGCGCCGGTGTGTGATACTCGCCCTCGACAATCACATCTGCCTGGGCGAACCCGGCCTCTACATCACCACGTCGGATGCGGTAGTGCCCAAACACATTGCTGTCGCGGTCGGGGTGCAGCAGCGGAGCGCCTTCGCGCATTCCTTCGCGGGGATCCGTCACAATGGGGAGATCCTCATAATCGACTTCGATCAAATCGCGAGCCATTGCAGCGATCGCTTCACTGTCTGCCACGACAACCGCAACCTGGTCACCGATAAATCGCACCCGGTCCGCGAAAGGCTTATTCGACCCAGGCCCGCACAGCACCGGCTGGTCCATGATACCCAGGCCGTATTCGTTCACCGGGACGTCTCGGGCAGTAAAAACTGCGACGACGCCCTCTAATGCCTCAGCCTTACTTGTATCAATCCGCCGGATAATCGCGTGGGGCCGGTTGGCGAACAGAATTTTCATATAGGCCTGCCCGGGTAGATTGATATCACCAGGGTAAAGCGTCTTACCGGTCACTTTCCCTACCGCATCCACGCGGCGTATCGATTGGCCCACATAATTCATAACCTAACCTCCCGTTCCTATCTGCGCCGCCGCGGCTTTCGCGTCATCGGTGGAACATAATAGGGATCATTCCGTTCTGTGACGCCAAAGGCGGTGTTAAGGAAAAATGTCAAGAGCAAAAAAATCACATAGAAAACAAAAGCAAAAGCAATTGTCAGAATAATCTTGATATAGATCATCGGGTCGGGGATGATCTGGTAAATGAAATGGCCCGGCCGGGCGATGAGATCCACCGGCATTGGGAACCAGTTATTCTCGCCATTTTGTTTCAACAAAACATCAGCCCCAGCATAAGCCACAACAGGGCCTAGCGCCATTAGCAAACAGCCAACACCGCGCCATATGGGATGGGCTTTTCGCTCTCTCCGTCTGGTCGACCGCGGCAGATATTCATTGTATTTTGGCATAGCGCGGATCCTCTATCGTCTATGTGTGTCTCACGCCTTTTCGGCTTTCTTTGCCGCCAGTTCAACGGCTTCGATGATTTTGTAATACCCGGTGCACCGGCAGAGATTGCCGGTAAATGCCTGCCGGATTTCATCTTTGCTGGGATTTGGGCGCTCTTCAAGCAGTTTCACTGCTGACATGAGGAAGCCCGGCGTGCAGTAGCCGCACTGTACAGCTCCTTCCTCGATAAACGCTGATTGAACCGGGTGGAGCTGACCATCTCGTTCAAGCCCTTCAACCGTGACAATCTCCGCGCCGTGCGCCCGTGGTGCAGGGACCATGCAGCTCATCACCGCTTCGCCATCCAGGATCACGGTACAGGCGCCGCACTCGCCTTCAGCGCAGCCTTCTTTTGTCCCAATCAGCCCGGCTTCCTCCCGCAGCAGGCGCAGTAAAGACTTCTCATGCCCGGTGGTGAAGGTATATGTCTTGCCGTTAATCTTCGTGACAATGGGCTGGCTGCCGTCGTGATGCTGCGCGCCATCTAGTTTTGGCAGACCGTTCGTTCCACGGCTTCGCAGCAGGACCGGGTTTTCAGGAAATCCCTCATACTCGGTCTTTGAAGCAATTTGCCGCAGCCCGCGCTGCACAGCCACGCGCACCATTCGCTGGCGGTATCCGGCTGAACCGCGAATATCGTTGATCGGTCGAGCCGACTTCACTGCCAGTTCGCCAGCCTGCAGAATAACCTCCTCGGTCAGCGCGCGGCCCTTCAAGAAGGCCTCTGCCTCTTCCGCGTGAACGATCTTCGGCGCAACGGCTCCCAGCGTGATTTGCGCATCCTGAACGACCTCGTCCGCCAACGTGACGATCAAAGCAGCGTTGACCAGCGAGATCGCTTGCGCGCGGCGCAGTGCATATTTGATAAATGTCCCTCGCTGGTTGCCGCGCAGCGCGCGGAAGGCGATATCGACAAGCATTTCATCCGGCTGCATGACCGTTGTCCGCACGCCGGTGTAAAACTCGCGAAGCGGAACCTTCCGCTCGCCGCTGCACGAACGCAGCGTTACCCAGGCATCCATCGCCATCAAAGGTGCGATGGTGTCATTTGCCGGTGAAGCGGTGATCAGGTTGCCGGCGATCGTTCCCCGGTTGCGGATCTGCGGAGAACCAACCTCCCAGCAGGCCCGCGCCAGCGGATAGCCCCGCTCGCGGATGAGCCTGGAGGCTACACAGTGATTATGCGTCACCATCGGACCGATGTGGATCGTATCGTCGTCATATACAATCTGGTCCAGATCAGGGATTCGGGTAACATCAACCAGCGTATCGATGCCCTTTCGCTGCCCGCGCTCCATCTCCAGAATCAGGTCCGTTGCCCCGGCAACAATTCGCGCGCGGCTTCCACGCTCTGCCAGAATTTGCAGCACATCTTCAATGCGGGTTGCGCTGTAATAATCCTTCCACATAAACCCTCCAGTCCACTTCCGGTCCACTAATCCATCTTCATCTGCTTCCCGTCGCCGCCGTTGCGGAGCATAATGATTTCAGCCATGATACTAACTGCAATTTCTTCAGGGGTTTCTGCATTTAATTCTAACCCGATTGGCGAGACAACGCGAGCAATTTTTTCTTCTGGAATACCCATTTTTTCCAGCTCGCTGCGCGTCATCGACCAGCGCCGCCGGGAACCAATCACGCCGATATAGGCTGCCGGGCTGTCGAGCAGCGCCGGAAGGCCCTCAACGTCCACGCCCATGCCCCGCGTTGTGAGCACAATATACGTTTGCGGCGTAATGCGGAACTTCTCAGGGATCTCGCTCATCTTCATGGGCAGAAATTCGTCGGCATCGGGGTTTTCTTCTGGCGTACAGAACTCAACCCGGTCATCCGAAACCACAACGCGAAATCCTAACCAGCGCGCCAGGTGCGCCAGGGCTTTCCCTACATGCCCCCCACCGATCACCAGCACTGTTGCTTTCGAGACAATCGGCTCCACAAAAACCTCCAATTGGCCGCCGCACACGCCCGGGTCGCCTTCTTTCGGGTCAACCATTTCGTACTTCAGCAGCCGGGGACGTCCATCTTTCATGCTTTCGATCGCCTCTTGAAGCACCCTTGCTTCGACTTCACCACCCCCGACCGTCCCGATAAACTGCCCGTCTGGATACACCAGCAGCTTGCTGCCGCTGTGCCTGGGGGTCGATCCGCGCGTACTGATGATGGTGCAGAGCGCCCCGCTTTCGCCGTTCTTTTCCAGTTCGGCAACAGCCTGATAAATACTATCCATCGTCTAACTCTCCAACAAGCTTAAAACCCCTGGTAATAGCTGTTTTTTGCGCGAAACGACCCCTTCAGCCAGACGCGTACCGTCCTGCATAGGTGGATAGGGCAGTTCTTCGAGGATGGCCGGGCTGTGATCCGTTGCCAGAAGGCGGCTGGACCCGCGCACGACGTCCGTCACCATCAACATCGCAAAATCAAGGCCCCTCCTGTCCCGGAGGCCATTCAGCGCCGTTCGAAGCGCGCTCAGCCGTTCGCTGACTTCATACAAATCACTCACTTCCGCCTGAGCGATTGCGAAATGATAGCCGCCGGCGTTGTACAGCTTCAAATCACTGCTAACGACTTCATTGGGGTCACGCGTTCCCAGGCCCGCGCTGGCAGAGACAACTTTCTTTCCGAATGATTCGATCGTTTCATCAACCAGCACGCTGCCGCCCACAAACGCCCAGCGGGCCAGCCGCTCGGCGGCTTCGTGGTCGCGCTCGGTTGTGGTTGGCGAGGAGAGCACCAGCGTATCGGAAAGCAAGCCCGCCAGCAGCATCCCGGCCAGGCTGGGCGGCGCGCTCAATCCCGCCGCTTCGATCCGCTCAGAGACAAGCGTGCTCGTGCTCCCAACGATGTCAACCGTAAAGCGGATTGGCACGTGGGTGGAAGGGTTGCCCAACCGGTGATGGTCCAGGATTTCCAGAAGTTCCGCTTCCTCCAGCGAGCTGACCGCCTGCTGCGCTTCGTTGTGGTCCACCAGGATAATTTTCAGCCGCGGCGGATCGAGCAGGTCGCGCTGCCGGCAGATGCCGACATAGCGCCCGGCTTCATCCACAACAAAAAATTCATCACGCTCTTCGCGCAGCAAACGGTTGATGACATCGCGGATACGGGTCGAGTTTTGGTATTTCGTCACCCGCGTTTCAGCAGCCTGCCGGGCAGGCTGCTCCAGCAGTTCGCTGATGCGCACCTCCTGCTGCCGCCTGGGATGCGGCCCGACCATCTTGCTCAAAAAAGCAAACAGGCTTTCACCGGTAATCAGTCCATAAGGCGTGCCGTCATGGTTGACCAGGGGAGCGATTCCTCCTGTGCGGCTGGCGATTGCCCAGGCTTCTCGCAGCGGGCGTTCGGGAAGGGTCGTATCATAGCGATGAACGACGGATTCAAAGCGCGGCGAGGCGTCGGTCAGCAGGATTGGAGGGTCAAGCCCAAGCAGCTTAAGCACCCAACTGGTCTGCGCATTGATCGCCCCTGCGCGCGAGGCGACAGCTTCCACGCCGTCGCGCTCGCGCAGCAGCCAGGCATACCCCATCGCTGAGGCAATTGAATCAGTATCTGGATTAACGTGCCCTGTTACATAAATCATTGATGCTTACTTTCCAGCTTATTGATCTCTGGCCCTTAAAGCCCGCCAGACCCGCTCAGGCGTGGCAGGATTCACATCTACCTGCGCGCCGCAGGCGTCGAAGATTGCGTTGCCGATGGCGGGAGCTGCCCCATCCAGCGGGATCTCCGCCAGGGCTTTCACACCAAATGGGTGTGACGGTTCAAAGGTCTCAATAAAAATGGTCGTCAGTTCGGGCATTTCATTGGCGCGGAAGATGTGATAATCCTTCAGATCACGCTCGCGCGCCCTGCCCTTCTCATCGAACACCATCTCTTCAGATACGGCGTAGCCGAGCGCCTGAGTCATCCCGCCTTCAATCTGCCCGGAAGCGGTCAGCGGGTTGACGATCACCCCGGAGTCGACTGCCATCACCAGCCGGTCGACCGCCACCTGGCCGGTTTCAACGTCTACGGTAACTTCAGCGAACTGAGCGGCGAACGGCGGCGGTGAAGCCGGCGAGACATACGAGCCAATGCCCATGATCTGCTCCTGGTCCTGGTGGTGCAGTGAATCATGCGCGATCTGAGCCATGGTCACAAAGCGCCCGTCTGGAGCCGTTGCCTTGCGGTCGCGCAGCACGATCTCCTCAGGCCTGACCTGATGATCGTCACCTGAGAGCATTTTCGCCGCGCGAATGCGAATACGTTCCGCGGCCTGCTCGGCAGCTCGTGTCACCGCTGCGCCGGAGATATACGTCGTGCTTGAGGCATAAGCGCCTTTGTCAAAGGGTGTGAAATCGGTATCCGACGAGTAAACGATCAAATCTTCCACTGGGATGCCCAGAACTTCCGCTGCCATCTGGGCCAGCACCGTGTCAGACCCGGTCCCCAGGTCGGTCGCACCGACAAGCAAATTGAACGATCCATCGTCGTTCATCTTCAGCGACGCCCCGCCCATATCCAGGTAAGGGATCGCTGTACCGTGCATGGCAAAGGCGACGCCGATGCCTCTTCTTAAGTGCGGCTTGCCCGGGACTGTATGCCACGCTTCATTTCCATACTTGTCTTCCCATCCGGCGGCAATCATGCCCTGCCGGACGCACTCTTGCAGGCCGACTGTATGGATGATTTCGGGGCGCGGCTCGCGGCCTTCACTCCAGGCTGTGCTGAAGGGGTGCAGCTCACCAGAGCGCAGCGCATTCTTCAGGCGGAACTCAATCGGGTCCAGATTCAGCTCGTGAGCAATTTTCTCCATCTGGCGTTCAACTGCCCAGAACCCCTGCGGAACGCCGTAACCGCGGAAGGCGCCTGACGGCGGCGTATTGGTATACACAATATCCGCGTAGAAGCGGATGTTGGGCGTCTGGCGGTAGGGACCATCGCCCACGTAAAGGGCCATCGCCTTATGCCCCGTGTTGCCGGTCACCGTCAGCGCATGGCAGCCGTATGCGCCGGTGTCTGCCAGGGTGTACATCTCATTGGCGGTGATCGTTCCGTCCTTCTTCACGCCGGTCTTGAGATGAATGCGCATTGGGTGGCGCGACCGCGATGCGGTGAACTCTTCTTCACGCGTATATTCGTACCGCACGGGCCGCCCGGTTGCAATGGTCAGATGCGCTGCAACATCCTCGATCATCACCTCTTGCTTGCCGCCAAAACCGCCGCCAATGCGTGGTTTGATCACGCGAATGCGCTTGACAGGCAGTCCCAACACCGGGGCGAGAATGCGCCGCGCGTGGAACGGCACCTGCGTGCTCGAGCGGATCACTAGCCGATCATCCTCATCCCAATACGTGATCACCACATGCGGCTCGATGTGCGCCTGTTGGACCTTGGGGACCTCATAGTCATATTCAAAGATGTAATCGGCTTCTTCAAACCCTTTTTCAACGCTGCCGATATCGATGCGGATCTCAGCCGCGAGATTGCGCTGCGGATCACATTCGCCAAAGGGGACATATTCCGGCTCATCATGGATCACCGGCGCGCCGGGTTTCATCGCATCGCGCGAATCGATCACCGCCGGCAGTTCTTCATACTCCACATCAATCAATTCCATCGCCTTCAGAGCGGTCTCTTCAGTCTCCGCTGCGATTAATGCAACACGGTCGCCCACAAAGCGAACTTTCTGATCGAGCGAAAATGTATCCAGCGGCCCTGGGATTGGGTCAGACTGCCCTGCAGTCGAATGAACCACCCGCGGGATGTCGCGGTAGGTTAGAACAGCAGCCACTCCGGGGAGCTCACGCGCTTTACTTACATCAATATGCTTGATCCTTGCGTGAGCAACCGGGCTGCGCAGCACTTTTGCGACCAGCATATTGCGGATCTCAAAATCATCTGTGAACGCCGGTTTTCCCTGCACCAGCTTGACCGCGTCAACCTTCTGCTCTGGCCGGCCAACGGTCGTCCGCGTCGCCGCCTCAGGCGTCGTCCAGATCTGCGGCATCAGGTGAGTCTTTGGACGAACCTGCGTGCTAGCGGCCGGCGTCTCTGACGGAACTTCAGGCGCGCCGGGACCGCCGAGCCACTCTGCCGGAGCCGGTTCAGCGCCTTCGCCCGGCTCCGCTTGCGGGCCCTCTCCTACAGCCGGCCCACCGTCAACCGGCGGAACGTACTCGCCCCGCAGAATCGCCGCGGCGCGCAAAATGGCCTGTACCGGTTTTTGATACCCGGTGCACCGGCAAAGAATGGGTGAAAGCGCGTCACGGACCTGCTCTTCGGTGGGGTCAGCCGTCTGATTGATCAGATTCAGCCCGGCAAGGATCATCGCAGGCGTGCAGTAACCACATTGAATTGCGCCGCTCTCAACAAACGCCTGCTGTAGCACACTCAGCCCTTCGGTTTTCTTCCAGCCCTGCTCCGGATGCTGGCCCACTGCTTCAATCGTCTCAATCCGGTGACCGTCTGCCTGGGCGGCCAGCATCATGCAAGAATTGACCAGTCGCCCGTCCATAAGCACCGAACATGCGCCGCATTCGCCTTCCTGGCAGCCGCCAAACTTGACTCCCATGAAACCTTCCCGGCGCAGCACTTGAAGCAGCGTGTCGTTGGGATGGATATCCCATTCCTTTACATCGCCATTTACTTTCAACGTAATTTTCATAATACCTCCCCACCGGCTGCGCTTTCTTGAAGCATCCGCTGGACGAGCTTTCCGGCAATTTCACGGCGATATTCTGCACTGGCCCATTCATCACCGGCGTTGCGATATGCCTCTCGAGCTGCGACAGCGGCTCCGCCGGGTTCAGGCCCGTCCATCACCAGAACCGGCGCTTTGCCATAACCGCCAAGTGTAACCCGCGTGCGACCTGAAGGCCAGCGCGCAACCGCCGCGCAAACAATTGGCTGGTCTGCCGGCGTGCGTGCGACCATTTCGAACTGCAGCGAGGCATTGATTGAAAATCGCACCCCGACCATCAGCTTCAAGTGGGCAAAAGCCTCGCGCAAAGGCAGATAATCGCCGAGGGGCACTTCCTCACCGCCGGCCCATTCCAGCTTCGGGTCAAGCGCCAGCAAAGCGGTGATAAAGGGAGAACGCCCGCCGCAGCTGACCACCGTCCCGGCCAGCGTTGCCACCTGGCGCAAATTGCGTGTCGCTTCAAGCTCCAGGCTTTTGATCAGCGCGCCGCGCAGCCTTTCTGGCAGATCCTTTGCCTCATACAGGTACTCCAGCAGCTGCTGCAGCCGGACTGTCGCGCCGGCGCTCAATGCCTGCCCCTGCTGTTCTATCTTATCCAATCCCAGCCGCTGCAAATCGACCACTGCGATGTCGGGTTTTCGCTGCCGGCTGAGAACAGTCCCGCCGCCCAACGGTACGGCTGGTGGATCTTGCTGCGACAACCGTTCCAGCGCCTCAGACAGGCTTTCTGGACGATAATACGAAGTGATCATCTCTCACCTCATAAGAAATCTATTGAAATGATTCGGGGTAAACCCGCCAGCCTTGCTTCGCTAAAGAGACAACCCAAAATGCTGCTGCCTCATTTCTGTGCGAAGGTGTCAATCAACAGTTTTACATCGCCGCCCACAGGATAGAGGATTGGGCAGGTGCAGCCGTTCTTCCTGTATTCCTCAACTTTGGCGCGCGCCTCTTCTGGAGTGCCAGATGCGGTGATCCGCTGGATCAAATCATCTGGGACCAGATGTTTTGCCTGTTGAATCTGCTCGTGTGTAGCAGGCCATCCCAGAATCGATTGGATCTTCTGCACGACGTCATCCGAAACGCCAGATGCCTTAGCGATATGCGGCTGTTGAGCCAGGTACTGCGTGAGCAGTTCGCGGGTTGTGTCGATGGCTTTATCGTGATCGTGATCGACTGAGCAAACAACCAGCTGCGGGCGGTCGATATCGTCAATTGTACGCCCTGATTTCTTTGCGCCGCGCGCGAGCAGTTCAAGCGCTTTATGATTGTACTCAGGCGCAACACAGTAATTGAGTACGACTCCATCGGCAACTTCGCCGGTCATTTCCATCATCTGATCGCCGGTTGCGCCGATCATAATCGGCACATTGCGCGGCTCTCTGCGGCCGTGGACGACGTCCAGCTCAATCCCATCCACGTGCACAAATTGCCCGTGAAAAGTGACCCGTTCCATGTTCAGAAGGCGGCGCAGCACCTGAACGGTCTCGCGCATGGCTGTTAGCGGGCGTTTCCGTTCAATGCCAACGTTCCGGGCCAGCGGATCCCACCAGGCGCCGATACCGCATATAATCCGGTCGGGGGCTAAATCATCCAGCGTCAAGAATGTCGCAGCCAGAAGCCCAATATTTCGCGTCCAATTGTTGATGACTCCTGAGCCGACTTTTATCTCAGACGTGACAGCCGCATAGGCAGCCATTGGTACAATTGCGTCGCGTACCAACCGGCTTTCCGCCTGCCAGACTGCCTCGAAACCACGTTGTTCAGCGTAGCGAACATAATCCAAACCATCCCGCAAGTCGTGCGCATCCTGCAGATAGAGAGCAACTCGTTCAGCCATGTTTTCCTCCTGATGGGTTTAATGATCAGCCTGCAGTAATTCCATATTCCTCAACAATTCCAGGTCTTCCGGAAGGTCGAGGTCAAGTTCTAATTCTGGGATTTCACAGACCTCTACGCGAATACGGCGCTTCTCGGCCTGCGCCACGTGCTTTTGAAATGAATTATGTCCAAACTGGTAATCTAAAATACCTACCGGGCTTATATACAGCGCATTCGTTCCCTCGCGCCGCCGGTCAGGTGCAATTGCCACTACCGGCGGTTTTCCTGCGCCGTGAATGAACTGCTGAAGGCTGTCCACATTTAACAGCGGAAGATCGTCCGGTAGAACGAGTACGCTCTGTGCCGAATACATCTGAGCGACCACCGTCGCCCGTTTTAACGCGGTGTTGAGATGCGAGCTGCCGTCTTCCTGCAAGGTGCGCGCATTGAAGTCTCGCGCCAGAGCCAAAACAGACGTATCGCGGGTGACAACCAGAACCTGATCTACCTCTGGCGTCGATGTCAGCGTCTTCAGTGTATTGGCTAGCATTGTGTAATTTAATAAGGTTCTTTCTTCTTCGGTTAGTACGTTGGCCAACCGTGATTTCCCTCTTCTCAGGGGTTTAACCGGGACTATCGCCCAAAGGCTCATAGGCCTTTTTTCCTCCCTCCTGCACTAGTATGAGACTATATTATCGGAAATCAAAGCGGCTTTTTAAGCCCGCAACACCTTCAGTCTGGTAGATCACCGCAATGTGATCGACCATAATTTCCAGTTCTATTTGTTGAAATGCGATATCAGCGATCGCGCAGCCAAGACCTGCGGCCTCGAACTCGCGATACGCCAGTGTAATATGCGGAACCCATCGATCAGGCTGGTAATGTCCATTTGGGACCACGGCAAACGGGCGGATGCTGTTCCATATCTTACGGCTCAGTTGAAGCAGCTGCTCGCTTTTTTCAAGCGCGATATAAACCACCGGCTGCGGGCCGGTAAAAATCCCAAGCCCGGCTGTATAGACGATGAACGGATCGGTCTGGCTGGCAATCTCGGCCAGAATTTGTTCCACCGGCTCGAATAAGAACGAGTCCGCACCCATCCAGGAAAAATGCGGAAACGGCGTCGCCCGCACGCCTGATAAGCCACAGTTTTGCTCAAACCGCTCCCACAGTCCGCGCACAGTCTGGTCTGAAACTGGATCGAGCAGTGAAGCAATGGCGTACATCCGTCCCCTTTCAGCGGAATAGATCCAGATCCCTGGAACGAATCAACTCCTGCAGACTCGATTCTCGCAGCGGATAAGGGAATCCGCGTGCGTGAACAACTGGCCGGCGCTCAGCTGCCTCCCCCATCACCAATGATGCAGCTGCCGCAAGTTCATCCGCGGCGGCGACTGTCGTAACGCGCAGCCGCCTGCCGTACATATCCTCCTGACCTCGCAAATCGACAACCGCCGGAACGCCGGAAATCCCAATCGTCATACCGACGGCACCATTCCGCCAGGCGCGCCCGTGCGAGTCGATGATTAGAACACCCACCTTTGCGCCGCTGGCTTTTTCCAATTCCTGCCGGATCCGCTGTGCTGAAGCGTCGGGATCCTCTGGCAAGAGCAAAACCCAATCCTCAGGGCAGCCCCAGGGCCCGCTGACATTCGAGTGGTCGATTCCGGCATTGGCACACACGAACCCCTTCTTATGCTCGACGATGATCGTACCCGGACGTGTGCGCAGCACTTCGCTGCTCTCTCTCAGCACAAGCTCCAGAAAACGAGGGTCTTTTCCAACCTCCTGCGCCAGCTCCAGGGCCCGCGCAGAGGGTGTTACTTCTGTTAGATTAACCAGGCGGCCTTCTGCCTTGGAAACAATCTTCTGTGCAATGACCAGTATATCCCCATCCTCCAGTTTTAATGGCATTGCATCCAGAGCTTTTAATAGAATACCCGCCAGTGAATCACCCGGTTGGATGAGCGGTATGTTGGGAATAGAGCAGAGAGTCAGCGCCATTATTTTTAGATGGAACCTCAGCTCACTTCAAAGGATCCCGGGGAACACCAGTAATCTTTATCCCTGCTGATTGTACCCCAAACTGTTTATTAATTCCAATCAGGACGGACGTTAAGCCCTCGGCGACCACCGAATTTTCAATGGGGCCGGCGTCCCAACCGGTCATTCCAGCAGCGCGGACCAGCTCAAGCACCTGCTCGCGAGCCGCCTTGCCGCTCCCGGTTACGAGCACATCGCAGCCGACGTCTTCATTGTCGTTGAGCAGCCGTTCATAAGATACATTCTGGAACGCACCAACCACCCGCACCTGGTCGCCCAGAATCGCCTGCGCAGCCTGAGCTGCGCTGCCTTCCGGCGGCATCTGAACGCGAGTCACCTTTG